>Ga0105104_10002143_pt1 | contig 14544 bp, 14 predicted proteins | sample PPLLaktember2015_3_FD_87034 | JGI IMG/M metagenome (GOLD analysis project Ga0105104, IMG submission 87034) | Freshwater sediment microbial communities from Prairie Pothole Lake near Jamestown, North Dakota, USA - PPLs Lake P7 Core (6) Depth... | ecosystem: Environmental > Aquatic > Freshwater >... | reverse complement strand
TTTATCATGCAAGCCGAGGGCTTCAAAAGATGCCTTTAGTTGAGTGTAATCAAGCATGGTAGTTAAATAGTTCAGTAGTTTGGTAGTTCAGTAGTTAGGCAGTTGCTACCGGACCATCTGACTACGCAACCACCAAACTATCTGACTATCCACCTACTTGCCTTTCCAGTTGGGCTTGCGTTTTTCGATGAATGCCTGCATCCCTTCCTTTTGATCTTCGGTGGCAAAGAGATTGTAGAATTCCTGCTTCTCCATCGCGAGCCCTTCCGACAGAGTCTGCTCGAACGCCTGGTTGACCATTTTCTTGGCGGCGCGTACAGCATTCGGGGCGCGTGAGGCGATCTCTTCGGCAAGCTTGAGCGCTTCATCCAAATATCCCACTACAGGCACAACGCGATTGACCATCCCAAATTGATACGCTTCCTGCGCGGTGAGTGTGCGATTGTTGAGGAGCATTTCCATGGCAATGACTTTGCCGACCACGCGTGTCAGACGCTGTGTCCCGCCCGCGCCGGGGATGACGCCAATCGTGATTTCCGGCTGACCGAATTTGGCTGACTCAGAGGCGACGATCATATCGCAGGAGAGGGCAACTTCGCATCCGCCGCCCAACGCCCAGCCTGATACCGCGGCAATGACAGGTTTCCTGATTGTGCGGATCCTGCCGAAGACCGCGACGTGATCCTGGTCCATCATCTGCTGAATGGATTTATCCGCCATCTCCTTGATGTCCGCGCCCGCAGCAAACGCCTTTTCGTTCCCGGTGATTAACATCGCGCCGATAGCATTATCCTTATCGAAGGCTTCCAGTGCGTCCATCAATTCGCGCATGAGTTGTTTGTTGAGTGCATTCAGTGCCTGCGGTCGATTGAGCGTGATCAAGCCCACTCGTCCGCGTGTTTCGGTCAGGATCATTTCGTAAGGCATAAATCCTCCAGATAAAATCTGAACCGCGAAGAAAGGAAGAAGGAGAAGGTTTCTTTATTGACGCGAAGAACCGATGATATCAATTTGTCTTCCAGGATAGGGTGTCTGCCGTTCATTCCTTCCTCCTTAAAGATACTTCGCGGATTTCACCACTTCGCGGTGTAAAGGTAATTTCATGGATTGTACACGAGAACAAAATTTATGCTACCATTGCGCGCATACTTCCCTCAAGGAGCTAAAAATGGCATTTGGCGCGGACATCGTCATTGCATTCATAGCAGTCCTGCATCTCGGTTTTCTTGTATTGGAGATGTTCTTATGGAATCATCCCATCGGCAGGAAGACATTTAAGATGACAAAAGAAGTCTCTGAGTCCTCGGCGACACTGGCAGCAAATCAGGGTCTCTATAATGGCTTTCTGGCGGCAGGTTTAGTCTGGGGGCTTATTTCCGGAGAGTTCTCTGTAAAAATGTTTTTCTTGATCTGCGTCTTCATTGCAGGTATCTTCGGCGGCTTTACAGCGAAACGCTCCATTCTTTATATACAGGCATTGCCTGCCTTGCTTGGTCTGATATTGCTTTATCTCTCACAATAATAAATCATTAGGGCAGTTGGTTGTTATGGATAGATCGCGTTTGATCAGGCTGGCTGCACTCGCTGGTATCATTGCTCCCATTTTGCTGGCAGTTGTTGTGACGGGGTTGACCATTATTCAAGCCGATTTCATGCGCTCCATCGGATGGAATCCATTCGGACCTGTGATTGACTGGCCCAGTGGTCTTGCATTAGGTCCTTATGGCTGGTTGATGACACTGACTTTCTTTCTCTGCGGGGGAATGATGGCAGTGTTTGCCTACGGATTAAGACTCGTGCTCAAAGAAAAAATCGCCACGACTTTGTTAATGATCGCCGGTATTGCCATGATGGGATTGATCTCCACGACCGATCTCACGCTGGATCCGGCTCCACGGACCTGGCATGGTCTGTTACACGATTCATTCTTTGCTGTGCTTGGTTTCATGCTCATGCCAGGAATGCTGCTGCTTGGACGAGTCTTTCAAAAAAATGAGCGCTGGAAGAACCTGTCCATTTATACATGGTGTACCCTTGCGCTGGTTATTCCCACGTTTTGGTTGAAAGGCGTAGCGTTCTATGTGTTTTTGTCCGCGATCCTGGTCTGGAGCGAAGTCATCGCCTTTCGCTTGAAGTCGACACAATGAATTGACTTTTAATCAGGATTTCTGTATATTGAGCATATCAACATCGAAAGGAGAGTCATCATGGAAGTTATTCAGTCTGCCAACGGTAAAAAGGCACGCCGCCTGTCGCCGGAGCTCCAGCAAGCCCGGGCATACTTCAAAAAAAAGGAAAATTTGCTCTCCCCGCCAATCACCCGCGCTGCCTATTCAGACCGCATGGCTTGGATCCTTGCCTCCATGGCGCACCTGGCGTATGACAAATTCGAAGACAAGGGCAAGGCTCGCAGGTTATTCGTTGTAAAACTTAAAGGCGGCGGCTTTGAGTTGGTTAAGATCTTCCATTCAAAAGAGACCGATACACAGGCGTTCCTGGCAAAAAGCAGCGATGGTTATGCCGTGCTGGCGTTTCGAGGCACTGAGACTTCAAAGCGGCATGATGTGGTAGTAGATGCACAGGCAACGAAGGTTTCCGTTCTTGAAGGAAGGATACACAGTGGCTTTCGAGTTGCCTACAATAGCGTTGCGAAGGAAATCGAAGTGAATGTCTTGAAGTTAAAAGGGATTCCCCTGTATATCACAGGCCATTCTTTGGGCGCGGCACTTGCCACAGTCGCTACACAGAGTCTGGAACACAATCTCGGGATCAGGGAAATGATTGCGGCATGTTACACGTTTGGAAGTCCCCGCGTCGGGGATAGTCATTACGATATGGAATTCAAGTCGCCAATCTATCGGATCGTGAATTCGACAGATATTGTTACAGTCATTCCATTGCTGGCAATGGGATACATTCATATTGGCGATATACGTTATCTCGGAAGGACAGAGGGAGAATTCAGGCGCGGCATTCCCATCTTCCGGCGCTGGTATCTTTTCCTGTTGACGCTGTTCAAATTCTTCGGACCCATTGTTGGCGATCATGCCATTGTTGAGTATCGCAGAAAACTGGAAGCCATTGCCCAGAAGCGGAACACGGGGTTTGGGCGTCACCTGGATCGTGACTAACCCGGCCGGGGAAACCCATTAAACAATTCGGGCAGATCACTTGTGGTCTTTAAGATGAAATCTGCCCCCAACTGCCTCAGTTCATCCTCTTCGCCAAATCCGCATAGAACGCCGAGTGCCTGCGCACCGGCAGATTTTCCAGCGCGGATATCCACGGTTGTGTCGCCGATCATGAGGCACTCTTCAGGCTTCACTTCCATTTTTTGCGCGGCGAGCAGGATGGGGTCCGGGTAGGGTTTTGTGTGCGATGCAGAGAGACCGGTCACGATCACATCGAAGTATTTGCACAGGTCGAACTGGGTCAGGAACCGCATGGTGCTTTTTTCATCCCGGGCGCTGACAACTGCCATTGGAAAGCGGCCCAGCATGCGTGCAAGCATCTCATCCACACCCGGTACGAGCATGAATTTCTTCAAGGGACTTTTGCGGTTGCGATTCAACCAGTCAATGAATGCCATCATTTCATCGTCGATGCCGATCGTATCGGCGAAACCCAAAAGGGCATTGCCGGGCGATTCGATCCACATGACCAGCCGCCGGGCGGTGTGGACCGGGTCGCGGAATAAGAAACGCGGCAGAAGATCGACAACCTTCTGCGCGTATAGATCGTCGGTGTCACTCAGCGTGCCGTCGACATCAAAACACAGGGCTTTTATGCGGGGAATATCAAGTGTCATGATTGCAATTGTACCGTAATCGAATCCCTGAGACTGCTTCGCTGGTGTGCTATACTTTGCATATTGAGACGCGTTCTTCGCGCAGGAAGTGGATTGAAAAAGACTCAAACGTAATTTAATTTATTGGGATCCTATGTCATTACCGAAAGAACAAGATCGAACAAAGGCTTTACTGGAACTCCTTTATCACGTCAGCCGCGAGGTGGCAACTGCGCTGGATCTTCGCACTGTGCTTCAGCGCGTGCTGTACGAAACGATGCAGAACGTAGGTGGCGACCGGTGTAGCATTGTTGTGCTGGATGATGCGGGCAATGCCGTGGATGCAACCATTGTCTATGGGAAGCAGATCCATGAACATACTACGCAGCAACTACGGGACACGATGGAGCGTGGTCTCGCGGGCTGGGTCATTCGTAATCGCAAGGGTGTACTCATCCTCGATACAAGCAAGGATGAACGCTGGTTGATGCGTCCCGATGATGCAAGCGACAAGACGGGTGTTAAATCTGCGATCTGTGTTCCGCTGCTGGCGCGTGAGATACTGGTTGGGGTCCTGACGCTGGTTCACCCAACCCCCAACGCATTTTCAGAAGAACAATTGAATTTGATGCAGGCAATTGCAGACCAGGCGGGGGTGGCTGTGTTGAACGCCCGTCTGTATACCGAGAGCCAGCGGCAGGCACGCGTCATGACCGCTCTGGCGGAGGGTGCAGCTGCAATGAACGCCTCCCTGCGTATGGAGGATGTTTATCAACGTATTTTGATCCAAACCATGCAGGCTTTACAGGTTGAAACCGTTGCACTGGGCTTGCTGGAGGATGAGCACATTATTTACCGTGCCGCGACCGGTCAGAATGCAGGGAATATCCTCGGACGAAAGGTCGCTTTGGGCGAAGGGGTTGCGGGTGCAGCAGCGCTCGATGGGCATGGCATTGTGGTGCCAGACGTCAGCAGGGATAAAAACTACGCAGAAGCAGGCAAGTTCGGGGGAATTGAGACGCGGGCGATTCTCGTCGCGCCGATCCAATCGCAGGGACGCGTGATCGGCATCATCGAAGCGATCAATCCCGTGGCGAAGTCCTTCGATCCCGATGCGCTGCTGGTGATGACCGGGATTGGCGGCCTGGCAGGGTCGAGCATCCAGAACGCGCAATTGTTCGAGCGCCTGCAGGCTGCGCATCAGCGTTATCATGAATTGTTTGAAGACAGCATCGATGCGATGCTGATCACCGATTGGGAGGGAAAAATCATCGAAGCCAATCGTCAGGCAGTAGCACTCAGTGGTTATACCTATGAAGCATTACAGGCACTGACGATCGACCAGCTTCATGAAGTGCATTGGAATCGAACCGGTATTGAATTCGAGACGCTGCGCCAGAACCGCACATGTTCCTATGAGTCATCCATCTATAGAGGGGATGACATGCATACACCCATTGAGGTGCATGCGCGCCGCGTGGAGTTCGATGAGGCTGATTCCATCCAGTGGATTCTTCGTGACATCAGCGAGCGCAAGGAATTGGATAACCTGCGTGAAGACCTGACGGCAATGATCTATCATGACCTGCGTTCTCCGCTGGCAAATATTGTTTCGAGTCTGGATGTTCTGTTCAGCATGATACCGGAAGATGATAAGGAAACGGTCAGTACGATCCTGAAGATTGCCGAGAATTCCACCGACCGGATCCAGCGTCTGGTCAGTTCCCTGCTCGATGTTAACCGCCTCGAAAACGGGCAGCCCGTCGCAGACCAGAAAGTTGTTGACACTGCCTCGCTGATCGAAAAGGCTGTTCTCGATGTTGGACATGTGGCAGAGGGACGGCGGCAAAATGTCGTCATGCACCTGCCGAAACAACTTCCATCTGTTTGGGTGGATGAGGATATGGCACGGCGGGTGTTGATTAATTTGATGGAGAATTCGGTCAAATTCACACCGCCGGAGGGTAGGATCGATGTTGGTGCACGCCGTGAAGCTGGCTGGGTGCATATCTGGGTGAAGGATAACGGTCCTGGAATTCCTCCGGCAGAGCAGGATAGGATTTTCGATAAGTTTACGCGTTTGCGCGGCAACAGCAAATCAAGCGGACTTGGGGTTGGTCTGGCGTTTTGCCGCCTGGCGGTGGTTGGACACGGCGGGAAGATCTGGGTTGAAAGTGAACTGGGCAAAGGCTCGACGTTTCACTTTACATTTCCCGCAGCAACGGAAGAGCAGCTGGCAGACAAAGCAGAATAAATAACGTAGGGCAGGATACCATCCTGCCGCTAGGAGCGTTGATTGATGGATGCAATTGCCGAGAATGTTTACATCGAAGACAAATATTTGGGCGTGACGCTGGGAGTGATTGTCGAGCCGCGCGGCTTGATCCAGATCGATGCACCGCCTGCGCCGGAAGATGGCCGTATCTGGCGTGCCTCGCTCATGGGAATGGGCGGGGGACCTGAACGCATGCTCATCAACCTGGATGCACACCCCGACCGGACGCTGGGCGCGCGCGCCATGGATTCCACGGTAATCGCGCATGAGAAAACCGCGCAAGCCTTTCGCAACCGCCCCAACACATTCAAAGCGCAGGGAGATGAGACCGGCGCCAATTGGGAAGCCATCCCTGGTCTGGGGAGTGTCCGCTGGGCTCCGCCAGAAATTTCCTTTGTGGAAAAAATGACCTTGCATTGGGGCAGTACCCCCATCCTTCTTGAAAGTCACCGGGGTCCTTCCGCGGGCGCGATCTGGGTGATTTTGCCGGAAAAGAAGGTGGTCTTCGTGGGCGATGCAGTGATCAAAGGGCAGCCGCCGTTCCTTGCCCACGCTGATCTGCCTGGATGGATCGAAGCCTTAAAGTTACTACAGGAGTCTGAATATAAAGGCTTTACGATTGTCAGCGGCCGTGGGGGTGTGGTGACTCCCCAGGTTGTTCGCAATCAAGCCGATCTCCTCAAATGGATCCATGACCGAGTGGAAAAAATTGGCAGTAAAAAATCATCCGCCTCTGCCATTGATAAACTGGCCGACCAGATCCTTAAGGAATTCAAGGCTCCAGCCGCGCGGCAAAAGCAGTACGCGCATCGTCTGCGTTACGGGTTGAACTACTACTACGCACGCCATCAACTCTCACCTGCACGCCGGATCTTGGATGAACAATGAGATGAGATCGCAGTCTCTATTTGTAGTGACCAGGGGGAACATCATGGAATCCGTTCACTACGGTTCGATAGCAGTGGTGGATTCCAACGGCAAGTTGATCAAACCCTACGGCGACCCGCAAGCGGTCGCCTTTTTGCGTTCGAGTGCAAAACCGTTTCAGGTCCTGCCTTTTGTCGAGCGCGGCGGCGTGGAGTATTTTGGACTCACCTCGCGCGAGCTTGCGATCGCATGCGCTTCACACGAGGGCAGTGATCTGCACGTACAAACCGTGGAGGAGATTCAGAAGAAAACAGGCGTTGAAGAAAATCATCTTAAATGTGGTGTTCACCTGCCGGGTGATGTAGAGGCGTTCAAAAAAATCATCCTGAACAATGAACAGCCAACGCCCAATCGCAATAACTGTTCCGGCAAACATTCAGCGATGCTGGCACATGCCAGGATGCGCGGACTTCCGTTGGAGAATTATCTTAACTTGGATCATCCCATCCAACTGAATATTCTCGCTTCCTTCGCCGAGATGTGCATGCTTCCGCTTAAAGAGATTCAGCTTGGCATCGACGGCTGTTCCGCACCCAACTTTGCGGTCCCGCTTTACAATGCAGCGCTTGCCATGGCGCGTCTCTGCGATCCGCGTGAGCTTTCCGACGAGCGCGCCTCTGCGTGCCGAAAGATCACTTCTGCGATGACAACGTATCCTGAGATGATCAGTGGGTATGGTGAATTCGATGAGCAGCTGATGAGAGCTGGCAAAGGGAAGATTGTTTGCAAGCGCGGCGCGGAGGGTTACCAGCTTGTTGGTCTTTTGCCCGGTGTCCTGAGCCTTGACTCACCGGGGATTGGGATCGCGCTGAAAGTTTCGGATGGAGATGCCTCACGCATGTCTATTGATCTTGTTCAAAGTCCGCGCGTCCGCCCGGCGGTGACGCTCGAGATCCTGCGTCAGCTTGGAGCGTTTTCCTCGAAACAGGAACAGGCTCTGGCTTCGTTCGGACCCGTAAAGCCTGTCAAAAACCACCGCGGCATTGTCACAGGTCAGGCACGCCCGGTATTCGAACTCTAATTTATCCACTTTTCATTGGTGCAAACACTCCGTCGTTGTCTGCGTGAGATAAAGAGTGTTACAATGAAAAAACGAAGAAGCATAGCCCAAATAAAACGTCCCGAAGGTTTCATCGACCTCTTGAATCATTCAGACCTTTAGGACGGTGTATCCATATAGAATAATACTGTTAAGAGAGTGCATCTATGGCTTCCACCGGGGACCGCATACTACTCGTCGAAAACGACCCTGATATCAGTGACTTGATCGCCCGCCAGGTTCTCACCTCCGTTGGCTATTATGTGGATGTGGTGACCGATTCTTCTTCAGCCATCAGACAGGCACTCATGGCACCCCCTGACCTGATCATTGCAGATTTGAATCTTCCCGGCTTGAGCGCCAAAGACCTGCTGGTTGCCCTTTCCTCACAGGGCATGAACACGCCTCTGCTGGTCATTGCCAATAAAGGGCAGGAACAGGATATTATCCAGGCGTTCCGGCTTGGCGCAGCGGATTATCTATTGTGGCCCACGCGCGATGCCGAAGTGCTTTCCGCAGTGGAGCGTGTACTCAGCCGCGTGCATGATTTGCGTGACCGCCAGCGACTCGACTTGAAGTTAAGTGAATTGAATTATGAACTTCAGCGGAAGGTGCGTGAACTGAGCGCGATTATCAACATGGGGAAGGCGGTTTCCAATATTACGGATCAACGCCTTCTCTTCCAGAAGATCGTGGATGGGGCTGCACAGGTGGGCGACGCAAACATTGCCTGGCTGCTGGTTCGCGATGATAAGAACACATCTTTTCTGCTGACAGCGCAGCGCGGGCTTCCTGAAGTTTGGTCAAGAAAAATGAATATGCCCCTGGACGATGGCATCAGCGGATTGGTGGCGCTTTCCGGTGAGACCTTATCCATCTCCGGGGAGCCGTTATTGAAATTCAGGATCGCAAACCTGGGAAGATCTGCCTGCGCGATTCCCATCAAAGTGCAAAAGGAAGTGATTGGCATGCTGGTCGTGGTGCGCAAGGATTTGCGTCCGTTTGATAAATCGGAGCAGACTCTGCTCGAAGCTGCCTCAGATTATGCTTCCATCTCACTTGTGAATGCCCGCCTGTTCCAGGCGTTGAGCAACTCCGTGCAGGCATCCAGGGAGGCTGTCAGGCGGCAGTATGCCATGCTGGAATCGATCCGTGGTTCCATTACCGAGGAGTTGCAAGCCGCAAGCTATCCAATAGACCTTTTATTGACAGAGAATACCGGTGCCCTGACCGAAAACCAACGCCAGGCTTTGCAGACAGCCCGCGGGGCTTTGCAGCGTTTGGCGCGTGTCGCTGAGAGGACCATCCCTCCAGTTCCTGATGAATTAAAAAAGAAGTAAAATTCCTTTGCCACCCTATGCCGAAACGTGACCTCATCCTGCTGGCGCTGGAAGACCCTTCCATTTTGAATCTAATGGAGCGCGCCTTGCAGGCTGTAAATTATGAAACTGCGATTGCCAGGGATACGCAATCGATGGGGAGGATATTCAAAGAAGCGGCTCCGGCACTTTTATTAATTGGAAAAAAATTCAATGGGCGGGATGGTTTGAAAATTGCAAAGGAACTACAGGAACATTTTCCCACACTTCCTTTTCTCATCTACAGTGAATCCATAGACCCTGATTTCATAAAGGGCATCTTTCGTTTGGGGTTGAGCGGATTTCTATCTCCTCCGCTCAAAACGGATGATATTGTGGATGCAGTGGAAAGCGGCCTGAGGAATGCTCATCGGGTGGGTGACTGGCTTCGCAGGGAGGTCAAACGGACAACATCTTCCCTCGAAAAGCGTGCCGAAACTTTGGAAGCCGAATATGCCCGGCTGGAAGCAGTCTTCAATAACATTCACGATAGCGTGATGATCATTGACCAGCAAAATATCATTGTCTTTGTAAATTCAGCCATGTGCCGTGCGTTTGGCATCAATGCCCAGACTGCAGTTGGCAAGTCAGTCTTCGATATCCTGAAACATCCTGATCTGCTCACACTGATCACGCGTGCAGATACGAAGGATCTTTATCAATATCATGAAGTCAGTTTTCCGGATGGCAGGGTCGGCAATGCTCAATTTGTGTCCATCCGTGGGGTGGGCCATGCCATCACGATGCAGGATATTACGTATCTCAAGGAAGTGGACAAGGTTCGCAGGGAGTTTGTCCATACGGTTTCGCACGACCTGCGTTCACCGCTTACGGCCGTGGTCGGTTATACGGAACTCGTCGAACGAGCCGGTCCGATCAATGAGATGCAGCGGGATTTCCTCAATCGTATTCAGGACAGCGTTCAACATATTTCATCGTTGATCAATGATCTGCTCGACATTGACAGTATCGAGGCAGGCATTGATACGCGCCGGGAATTCGTACAGTTGGAAGCGATCCTGCGCTACATCATTGATATGCTGCAAGGGCAGATCAAAGCAAAACAAATCAAGATCCACACAGATATTGCACCCACATTACCGGCATTGCGCGGCAACCCGATCCGCCTTCGGCAGGTGCTTGATAATATTGTGGGAAATGCCATCAAATATTCCCAGGCGAATGGAGAGATACACATCTCCATTCATTCTGAAGGCAATCAGATCATCCTGCAGGTCACAGATCAGGGCATTGGGATTCCCCCGGCGGACCAGCCGCACATCTTCGATAAATTCTATCGCGGCACCAACATTGAGGCAAATACAGAGGGCTCGGGCTTGGGCCTTGCCATCGTCAAGACGATTGTGGAAAATCATCAGGGACGCATCTGGGTGGAATCAACTCTGGGAAAAGGCAGCACTTTCTTTATTGTTTTGCCTGTGGCTTCCGAACCTTTAACAACACCAAGGAAATCATAAATTCAGTAAATCACGAATTGCTCCGGCGGATTGTCAAATCCGCCAGTAATATGCAGGATTTGGCAATCCTGCACAGCGAATCTGTGATTTACTGAATTTACAGTCTGCAAAACCGGTTATTCCACCCTGACTACACACCAGATATTATAAAAACGAAAGAACTGTTACTTAGCAAGCCGACAGCATACCTGTTAAAAAATGCCTCCGCCGAGACACTAACGTATCGGCGGAGGCTTTCGCCAAAGGAGGAGACAGGGAGGAGCATTTGGAGGTGTCTTGTTCCGTCTCCATACTCATCATATCTCACGTATTAAATTCATGCCATCGTAGAATGTAACCGATAGCTGGTGACTTATTTCACAAAGACGGATTTTGCACCAATAAAAATCTTCTTGTCTGGATAAGTGCTTCTTCCAAAGTCCGATAGGATATTACCGATAGCTTTGGGTTCGGGTTTCCACTTATCATTTTCGAAAGCTTGCGCCCCTCCTGATGCAATGCCAGCGCGCGGACAATCGCCTGATACACCGGTTCACGCTCACGGCCGCCGGTGATCGAACATGCAAAGTAAATTTTTATTTCTGTGGCAAGCGTGAAAGGATGGAATTCTTCGGCTGTTTTTGCGCGGGCGCATTGAGATCGATCCCCGAGCGCATACTTTCCAGTTCTGAACTGAAACGCATCCAATCCTTTACAAGGATGATGAGATGCGGTGTTTTATCCTTGAAAAAAAATCTATATAGGAAGAGGCGCAGCAAGACAGGTGAAATCGGATATCCATTCAAGTCGAGCACCAGCGCGGTCTTGTTCGCAAGTGGAGAAAAAATTTCCTGCACCCACCAGGACAAGCTCTTGAACTGGAAGAGATAACGCATCTCGGTGGTGGTTGCTTTCTTGATGCGTTTATAGGAAATATTAATCCGCATGAAAGGTGTAACGAGTTTTAAATAATTGGGATAAGGCTGTACGTAGGCAAAGAATCGAATGATCCAGAAAAAAACACCCACCAGGATCGCCAGCCCACCCACCGAGGCGAAGAGCTGCCAGCGCCACGGCAGGAATGGTCCCAGTGGCTGCTCATACTCACTGTACGCCAATGCGAACATCCCCAGCCCGATCGCGATCATCGGCGGCCACCAACGGTTAACCAGGTGCCGGTAAACAATTAATGGATATTTATGGCCTGCCCGCCTCATGCTCAGTCATCCTCATTACTCATGGGGATGGATAACCCGCCTCTTTCCTCGACGTCAGCCAGTCCGCCGTTTAATTGGCTGCTCAACTTCCTGATCGCTTCCGCCAAGTGTTGGCCGCGCAGGCTGAACGTCACATCGCCGCGCGTCTTCTCGATAATGCTGCGCGCCAGGTCTGTCTGCCGGCGCAAGCCGCTTGTGATCGCGTCCGGGTAATCCATGGTCACCAGCACGGAATAAATTTCGTCCATGTGCCCCAGCAGCCGCTCCACCTCCTCCGAATAGCCGGAGCGGAGAAGGTCCAGTGTGCGGCGGCGTAATTCTCCAACCACCTCAGCCAGTCCGTTGAGATACGTTGCGTCTTCGACTCCCAGTTCCTCGGGAGTCTGAAGCGGCTGGTTTTGGATCAATGCACAGGTCACATTCGCTTCGACGAATTCCTTGAGTGAATCCTGGGTATATCCCGCGTAAAACAGATCGGGGTGATCCTTGAGTTCATCGCGCAATTTATCTGCCAGGTTTTGCGCTTCCGTCAGGTTGGCTTCCATCGCCTCCTTATCATCCCTGTGCACCGCGCGGATGGAGAGCGAGCAGGCGCGCGTAAGCTGGCGCGCCTGTTTCAGCGCCTCATCCCGTTTGGCAGTCCGGATATCGAAGGTCTGGCGAATACGATCGGCTATACTTTCTAGTTTGTGCATAATTCACGTACCTACTTCTAAACAAAGTGGAAGTTGGAAAATCACTCTTTCGGCGGCTCGGGCGGGTGATGCGGCCGGAAGAGACTCTCAGCGAGGGAGCTGTTGCTGGGCACAGCGATCTCACCAAAGGCCGCCTCATATCGCGCAATATTTTCGTTAAGCGCTCGTAAAAGTAATTTCGCACTGAGCGGAGTCATGACCACGCGTGAACGGATGTTCGCGATTGTTTCACCGGGAAGGATATGTGCAAAATCAATGACGATATCAGCCGGAGAATGGGAGATGCGTGCCAGGTTGGCGTACGCAGGCTCCATACCTTCGGGAACAATAATTTTGGGTCCGGGTGGTTGTGGCGGTGTAGTCATAATTTCATCCTGTGGTCTAACAGATCTACAAGTCCGGCAAGCCTGGATTTACCTGCCTGACAAAGAGATGTGTGAGACTAAAACGGAATATCATCTTCAGCCGGGATCTCTGCCCCTTCCATGCCCCCCATCATCGGACCTTCCGCACCCGCCTCGCCACGCGAGGACAGGAAGCGAACGGTACCAGCTGTCACCTCGAAAGAGGCGCCTGCGGAGCCGTCCTGCTTGTTCCAGATGCGCGGTCCGCCTGTGGCTTTATCGGGTGTCAGACGTCCTTCGATCAGAACCTTTGCGCCTTTCTGAAGATATTTGTTACAAATTTCAGCCTGTTTGCCCCATGTGGTAATGCGAAACCAAATGGTCTCCTTGACTTGTTCGCCATTGCCGGTCGTGTACTGTCGGTTGGTGGCAACAGAAAAGGAAGTAACAGCCTGACCAGAAGGTGTGTAGCGCATCTCAGGGTCTTTGCCAACGTTGCCGACGATGATAATGGTGTGGAACATGAGAATCTCCTTGAAGTGTAGGTACCCGCCGAACTGTTGAAAATCCCGCGTTAGCGGGGCGGCGGGGAAATAAGATAAGGAGTATTTTACTCTCTCTTTGATGATTTGTTAACTTGAGTATGATAAGGGCGGGTTTTTGCTTAAGGTGCAAAACAGACTACGTTTGGGGATTCCACTATTATTACAATTTCGTGACTTCCCTGAAACATCTGTGTGATGGATCACGTCTACAATATGAACAGCGCGAGTCTTAGATGGAGACATATGAAAGCTATAAAGTGCCTTACCTTTCTTTTACTGTTATCCCTTACTGCCTGCGGAACGTTTGAGTTCAGTGTTGAACCAATATACACTTCGACCCTAACGATCGCTGCTGAGATCCCCACGACTACCCCAACGCCCATTGTGTTGCCAACTGACCCGGTTAATCCAACCGCAACGATCACAATCCCATCGCCCGCGCCCGTTTTGCCAACAGCTACACAGGTTCAACAAATTCAACCTGCTCCCACCACACCCGCAGAGCAAATAGTCAAAATATTTCTGATCGCGCTCGAAGATAATGGTCAATCAGGAACGCTGGTTGGCTGTGGTGATAGTGCGATTCCCATCACGGTGACCATCCCTCGCACGCAGGGAGTGCTGCGCGCAACGTTGGAAAAACTGCTCTCTGCGAAACAGCAATTCTATGGTGAATCGGGATATTACAATGCACTGTATCAGTCGAATCTTCAGGTTGCAGGAGTCACGATCGAGCAGGGAAGGGCGATTATTCGTTTGACGGGAACGGTAATACTTGGCGGCGTCTGTGACGCGCCGCGCGTGGAAGCGCAAATCGAACAGACCGCGTTACAATTCTCTACAGTGAATGATGTGGCTGTCTTCATCAATGACGTACCCTTGGAAGACGTATTGTCACAA
>Ga0105104_10002142_pt1 | contig 14546 bp, 14 predicted proteins | sample PPLLaktember2015_3_FD_87034 | JGI IMG/M metagenome (GOLD analysis project Ga0105104, IMG submission 87034) | Freshwater sediment microbial communities from Prairie Pothole Lake near Jamestown, North Dakota, USA - PPLs Lake P7 Core (6) Depth... | ecosystem: Environmental > Aquatic > Freshwater >... | reverse complement strand
GGACTGTCCGTCCACCTGCCGTAGGCTGCGGCCTTCGGTGGCGCAGGCACCTCCGGCAGGCTGACCCCAGGAGCAGTTTCGCACCAAAAACTCATCGTACTTCTGTACAATTGCTTTACCCGGACCTCGAAGTATTCATCAGGGCTTGGGTTAAAATTTTGTTCGCTGGAGCAGCATATTCAGCGGCGAGGGAATAAACACTGCATCCGCCATAACAAGCGCATGCGGCAGGTGAACCTATGGACACTCAAATTATAGCGATGTTTTGTTTGTGTGACGATATACTGAAAGGCCTCCATCATCGCGATGATCCGCAAAGTCAAATGGTGAAAGAATCAGGGTCCAGGAATAACGAAGATATCCTGGACCCTGATTCTCAATTCGAATGAAAGGATTTGGCTATTTTCTGGGTTCGGAAAAATCGATCTGACTCATCTCCTCAGCTTGAATCTCAAGTTTGTACCTCAGAGCGATTTTAGATACTCGATTAAGGAATTAATCTCTGGTTCCGTCAGACCCAGTCCAAAGAAGTTGTTGTAATGGTCTACGACGTCTCGAAGAGTCGCAAACCGCCCATCATGGTAGAAGCCACCTTTCGTGTGAGTCCATAATCCCTTGAGGGGCGCTGTGCGGTAACGCTCATCCGGCGAGCGGTTCGCCTGGAAGTCGTCGATGCCAATCTCTTCCGGGGTGTGCATGTTCCAGCCCGGTTCGGTGAACAGGGGCGGGACATGGCATTCAGCACAGTTTGCTTTCCCTACGAAAAGCTCTGCTCCCTGGGCAGCAGCCGCCTCGTCAAAGCTCCCCTCTGGAGGGACCGGGGCGGGGATGGCCAACTGATAAAAGTGGAGATCGGCCAATTTCGAGGTGATTAGATCGTTCGGGTTGCGCACATTTCCAAAACCATTCTCGGCTGCAATGGGGAACTTCTCGGCGTCGTTCAGACGCGGGTCATAAAACGTTCCCTGGCCGTGCATCTCCAGGTTGGATACAAAGGCATTCCAATGGGTGACCGACCCCCAGCCGGTCCAGGTGTGCAGGTTTACGCCAGCCAGGCCAAAAGCAGGTGGAAGCAACGTGGCTGCCGAGTCGCCATCTGGCTGAAAAGCCTTTCCATCCAGGACTAGTTCGGCATCGAATTTGCCAGGACCCCAGCTGTTGAGCACCATCCGCACCGTTTCTTCATCCACACCTAAAAGATCAACAAACGGTTGCAGGTTGGGCGCTAATGCCACGATTGCACCGACGTTGAGATCGCGGTTAGCCCACCCATCCAAACGGTGGCCAATACCCGGGGCTAAAGAGTCATCTACCGTGGAGTGGCATAAGGCGCACTGGATACCCATCGAGTTGAGTCTTCCGTCTTCTTCAAAGAATCCGGTTATACCCACAACTGCATTGGATTTGATCAGCAGGAGCGTGGTCGCCGGGTCGCTGAGATCGACCTGACCCGCTTTCAATTTTCTGACCAGTCGATTGGGTAAGGCGTCCACGTCAACCTTCAAACCCACTGCCAGCGCAGTTTCCGGGCTGACACCTGGACCGACGCCACCGAATTGCTCGCCCTGGATCGCCTGATGAAGTTGGAGCTGATCACCCCAAAAGATCTCATCTCCGAAAGTGTCATAGCGGAAGGTCTGTCTTCCTCGCTCGAGTGAACTGAACGCATTTTTTTTAATGACTTTATCGAAGGGGGCAAGCATGCTTAGGGTGACAAATCCAACCCCAAAGAGGATCAACAATCCTGATAGGATCAAGGACATAGGACGGACCTGGTATCTCGATAGTTTGCTCATTTTACCTCCCTTGGTCAAGTAGATGAGTCAATCTAACGCGCCCGTGTGAGAAATGTTGGTAATGATCTCATCCTTACTTTGGTTGTCTTGATAATTGGTTGCACAACTCAATCAAATCTTACGAAAAACCTCGGAATTCGAAGCTTTTTACGAATCGAATTGCATTCCGTAACAGGAGCTTGTTCAGAGCAGTGGAAAAATTGGAGTACAATTCTCTTAATTGAGCAAAAGATCGGGTAGGGTTAGAGGACGAATGGGGAAGTAAACTGATAATGTCTCCAGTGCGCTCAAACGAAGAGTGGATCCGGGCTCTGTCTGGGACCGGTAAACAACAGGAAGTAGCGATCGGCGACCTGCGCCAATTCCTTCTGCAGGTCGCCCTGTTTACTCTATACCGCTATCTAAAAGATATTCACGCGCTGAGCCATTCCGAACGTTTAGCATTAGCTGAGGACTGCGCTCAGGAGGCATTAATCACGGTTTTGGATCACCTGGATGAATTCAAGGGAGACAGCAAATTTTCCACCTGGGCGTATAAATTTGCGGTCAATATCTCTCTGGCGCGTGCCCGGCGGGAGGGTTGGAAGCAGATTTCGCTAGAAATGCTCTCCGAGAGTAAGGACAGCTTCGATTGGTTCACCTCCAAAAAGATTTCTACCCATCAAGATGTCGAGCTACAGACCCTGCAGGCAGAGATCACAGCTATTCTGGATGAAGCGATCCAACATGATTTAACCGACAAACAGCGAATGGTGTTCAGGCTGATCGTCTTCGAGCAAGTTCCCATGGATGGGATTGTGCAGCGTTTAGGGACGAATCGCAACGCGGTGTACAAGCTGCTTCACGATGCTCGCAAGAAATTAAAACAGGCGCTCCAGGCGCACGGGTTCGAGTTGGATGAAATCTTCCATGTATTTCGAAAATAGATGGGAAGATTCATTTCACAATAGAGGTCGTAGATAGTGACTGAAGAATTTGATGCCTCACAGCAAGCCTGGTTGAAGCGGGTGCTAGCAACTCAGGACGACGAAATATATTGTTCGGAATGCCAGGATCTGGTTTCCCAGTATGTCCATATAGAGCTGGAAACTGGAGAGGCGGCCGCGCACATGCCCCAGCTTGCTCACCATTTGGACCAATGCCCGGCTTGTTGGGAAACCTACCAGATTCTTCGGCAGTTGGCGCGGCTCGAAGCGCGCGGTGAGCTGCCTGATGTTCATGAGCTGAGAGAGTGGCTGAAAAGAGAAGAATAGCAATTTGTGAAACACACCTGCTGAAAAATAGATATTGACTTTTGTGGGCAAATCCGGTATTCTTTACATACATAAGTTTCTTAGGTATGGGGATAGACATGTCACCTCGAGATCAAATGCGCAAGGGCAGCACCGATTTTTTAATCCTCAACCTGCTGACCAAACGGCCGATGTATGGCTATGAAATCAGCCAGCAGCTCGAACTCCGCAGTGGAGGTTATTTCGGGATGAAAGAGGGCCTGCTCTATCCTACGTTGCACCGCATGCAGCAAAAAGGCTGGCTGTCGACCGAGTGGCTCAAGGTCGATGGAAGGCGCCGCAAATACTACGCGCTTACCAGGTTGGGCCGCGAGGTGCTGAGCGAGCAGGCGGCCGAGTGGAAAACCTTTGTCGAACAGCTGCACGCATTATTGGGGGCAGATGAGCTATGGACAGGTTGACCGTCGATCAGGTCATGGGCAATATCAGCATACACCTGCACCTGAGTAAGGAAACTGAGACCGAAGTATTAGCAGAAATCCGCACTCATCTGGAGGATGCCATGGCTGAGGCGGTATCCCAGGGTGTGGATGAGCAGTTAGCCTTGCGCAAAGCAGCCGAACAGTTTGGGATCGAGGAGGCGGGCGTTGAACTCCAGGAAGTTCATGCAGATTGGGAGTCCATCGACGCGATTGCCGCCGTCGCCCTGCCGGTACTGTTCGCCATCATCCTGCGCTGGCTGGCCTTTGCCCCGGGTGGTTCAGCGTTAAACTGGCCCCAGCTCCTGATCCGGCCAGGGTTTTATATGATAGCCATCATTGCCCTCGTGATCCCGGCCATATTTTTTTACCGCCGGCGGTTCGCCCTGGCGGGGTGGGGATTCTTCTGGTTCCTCACCGTGATCTTTGTCATTTTTCCAAGTATCAACCGTTGGTAGACAAGGGAGGAATCCGATGCAAGATACAGCTGTAGGCGCACCCAAAACAGTCAAGCGCTCCGGCGCTCAGGATTTTGGCGTGATCGAAAAGATCTTACGCAACCGCAAATCCTTCTTCCAGGAAATTCGGGATGGGATTGATCTGCGCGGGAAAGTGAGGGCCATGCTCATCTCCAGTATTTGCTTTTTCGCCCTCTATGGGGCTGTCATGGGTTCCAGCCACAGCTTTGGGCAGACGGTCAGCTCTGGGGTCAAGCTGCCTATGCTTTTCCTGGCGACCCTCTTTGTATGCGTGCCCAGTCTTTATTTCTTCAGCCTGCTTTTTGGCTCTAACCAGAGCCTCAACCAGAACCTGGCCGTCATCCTCACCGGAATTACCGTCACCAGCGTTCTGCTGCTCAGCTGCGCGCCCATCACCCTCTTCTTTCTGCTGACCACCAGCCAGTACCAGTTCTTCAAGCTGCTCAATGTGGTTATCTTCGCGGTCGCCGGGTTGATGGGGGTGGTGTTCCTTTATCAAGGGATGAAAATAGTCTCGGGCTCAGAAATGGAAGGCGCCAGCACCCGAAAGTGGGTCCTGGTCTTTTGGATGTTTGTGTATGCCTTTGTGGGCAGCCAGATGGCCTGGACGATCCGTCCGTTCATCGGCGCTCCCGGCTCTCCTTTTGAATTGTTCCGCCAGCTGGGCGGCAACTTCTATACCAACGTATTGCAAAGTCTCGGCGAGGTCCTTGGCTACCTGATCGTGCGCTGATGCTGTTTCCACCGGCGGCCGGATGGTTGTGACTCAGACTGATGATGTCCTGAAGGAGGTGGAGGGATGGGTGGAAAAAGTCGCTTTTTGCTCATCCTGGCGGTCGCTCTGGGGATCGCCCAGTTCGGGATCCTGTTTGTAGCAACCTCCTGGGTCTATACGGTAGGGCACCTGGAGTTAGCCCGGCGCCAGGGGGTTTACGCCTCTCCGGATGAAGGCATGCGCCAGCTGATTGATAGAGGGTACCGGGGTATCCAAAAGACCGAGATATACTCCAGCACCAATTCTTTCGACGGCAGCGACCCGCACGTTTGGTTTGTCATGGCCAAAGTCTGGGCGGAACAGCGCAGCGACGGCTCCTCTCTCGGGAGTTCGCCGGATCACTTCGACGCCCCTGGGTTATTCTTCTTACATGAAAAAGATGGTTGGGTGTTTATGCCAGAGGGAGCATTCCCGGAATTTATTGGATACTGGATGAAGATCTTCCATCTGGCAGGGGGTTAGATTAATGAGCGGCTGGCTACCAAATCTTTCGCGGGGCGCCAAAGCTGCCTTGAACCTGGCACTGCTGGCACTTTGGATCTGGCTCTACTGGCCGGTGCTCCAATACCTTGCGGTGCAGTTCACCCGCGAGGAGCTGCGCACCAACCAGGTCCTGCTGGTACTCGTGGCCGGGCTGCTCCTGTTTCAGGCGCGCAAGGCGCGCGTCCGCCCGCGGTTGGATGCCGCGCCGCACCTTTCCCTCCCCGGGCTGGCCCTGGCGCTGGGGGCTTCGCTGGCGTACCTGCTGGTGGAACATTTCCTGGATATCAACACCCTGTCAGCGTTCCTGTTTGGACTGGCCAGCTACGGCCTGCTTGGGCTGTGGTTGGCGCCGGAGCGCTGGGGACAGGGGCTGCCTGCCATGCTGCTGCTGGTGGGGGTTTTGCCGTTTAATGAGCACCTGGAAACCTTTGTGGGGTATCCCCTGCGCGCATTCACCGCCGGCCTGGTGCGCGATGGGTTAGGGGCGCTCGGCTTCCATTCCCTGGGCGTAGATACCATTCTGGTTTTTGAAAGCGGGATCTCGCAGGTCGATATCCCTTGCAGCGGGGTAAAAAGCCTGTGGACGGGAGGGCTGTTCCTGCTGGCAGCCACCTGGATCGAGAACCGCCGCCTCAACCTGGGCTGGCTGCTGGTCGCGGTAGTGACTGCGCTGCTGCTCTTTTCCGCAAATCTGCTGCGCGTGTCTGCCCTGGCGCTAACCGGCCCGGCTCTGGGTTTGGACCTGCTTGCCAGCATGCTGCACGTACCACTGGGTGTGCTGGGTTTCGTAGCTACCTGCGCGGCTGCCCTGGGCCTGATTCGCCGCCTGCCGGCCTGGCCCGCGGAAACCCCGGCAGTGGAAAGCAGCCGGGTGCGCAGCCGGGCATCCCGTCCGGGATGGCTGAGACCGCTGCTGCTGGTGTGCGTGCTGGGCATGGCGCTGGCCTACTCGCCGCGCGGGGCCGGTCAGGTGGTTTCGGCAGCGGCTGCGCCCGGCTGGAGCTTCCCGGAGGATTTTCAGATGGAGTCCTCCCCGCTTTCTCCCAAGGAGCTGGCCTGGATCCGCCAGGGTGGAGCGGAGACGGCCGACCGGTATGCCTTTCGCTGGCAGCCTGCCGGTCAGCCGTCGACCGGCGTTCAGCCGGTCACCGGGGTCGTGATGCTGCTCACCAGCCAGACCTGGCGCGGCCAGCACCGGCCGGAGCGCTGTTTCGAAGTGTTTGGGCTGACCGTGCGCGGCTCCTTTACATCCCTGGCGGCGCCAGATTTCCCGTTGCGCTACCTGACCCTCTCCGGCGCGGGCCTGCCGGGTCCGGTTTCGGCAGCCTACTGGCTGCAGTCGACCAACCAGACCACGGAAGATTTCGGCCAGCGTATCTGGGCAGACCTTGGACCTCGCCGGGAGCGTTGGGTGTTGGTGACGCTGCTGTTTGACCGGGAATACAACGCGCACTCAGCGGACCTGGTCCGTTTATTTGCTGAGCTGAGGGGTTCGGTAGCCCGCAGCCTGATCGAAGGAGAGTTGCCATGAATGCAAATCCGAGTATGCCTGCCGGCCGCACCGGGGAATACCTGACCAAGGGCTTGTTTTGGGCTTGGAATTTCATTTTTCTCGCGTTCATGCTGCTGGGCTTTGCCCAGCTGGAGCTGCCGGAGCTCATCCGGGGCATCCGCGCTGGTGTGACGCCGCCAATCTACCTGGTTTTCTCCCTGGTATTGATCGCCATTCCGGTGGCGGCCGTGCTGGTGGGAGGTCTACTCTTGCGTAACTATCCCGCGCGCCTGTTTGCCCTGGGATATCTCGTGGAATGGCCCCTCCTGCTGATCCTGCTCTTCCGCTTCTTCCTGATCCGGGAGGGCAACCCGGCCATTACCGTGCTGCTCGTGTGGCTGGCGGTTGCGGAGGCCGCTTTTCTCTGGCACCTGCTCGACCACCGCCTCGACCAGCGCCATTCTTTCTGGCTCTATCTGCGCCTGGCCGGGCTGACGCTGCTGTTCTCCGGTACATTATACGCAGCGGTCTGGCTGCTGTTTTACGTCCCACCGATTGTTGTGTTCATCATCCAGATGGTGCAGGAGACGCTGCGGAATTTTGGCGAAATCATTGGCAGGCTTCAATTTCACCGCTGGTATGAACTGCCGCTGGCGGTCCTGGGGTATATCTTAATGTTCTTTTCGGGCACGCTGATTGTGGTGATGCCGGTGGCAGGGCCCATTCTGGCCGGACGGGCCTGGCTGCACAGCCTGCGCGGCGGCCTGAAAGCTCGCGGCCTCCCGCTCACCCTGGCCGCCGTGGTGCTGCCGCTTGCCCTGGTGCTCGCCGTCCTGGGGGTGAGCATGGTCCAGCCGCAGCAAAAAGCTTTTGACCTGCTCAAGACTCCCCCGGCCACTCCGCAGCAGGCTCAGCAGCTGCTCGAGCGTGCGGACCAGATCCGCGCCGGTCTGGTGAATGCCTACCTGGCCCCCTTCCGCTATATGAGCAGCGCGGGCGAAGTCCGCCACGTCAGCGATTTGTACCGGAGCACGCTGAATATATCCCAGGCAGCCGCCTGGCGCTTCGAGCAGGCTTATGAGGTGGTGATCTGGCCGCTGCTGTATGACCCCGTCCACCCGGTAGCCGCAGATCTCCCGGACAGCCAGGTCTTTTCAAACGAGCCGCAGGAGGCTTCCGTCCTGTACCAGCGCTTCTTTGACCAGACCATCGTTCAAGGGGAACGCCAGGAGATCGTGGACGCGGTCCGTGCGAACCCCAACGGCGCTCAGGCCGAACTGGCCTGGCAGGCAGTCGACGACCGCGAAGTCCATCTCAACCTGCAAGAAATTAACCTTAGCGAGCACGGCGACTGGGCCGAGGTAGAGATCCACGAGGTGTACCAGAACCGCACCACCCAGCGCCAGGAGGTAATCTATTATTTCAGCCTGCCCGAATCGGCGGTGGTGACCGGGTTATGGCTGGGGAACGAACCCGACCGCGAGCAGGCCTTTGCCTACCAGGTCGCCCCGCGCGGCGCGGCCCAGGCCCTGTACCGCAACGAGATCCGCTATAACCGGGATCCGGCCCTGGTCGAACAGATTGGCCCCCGCCAGTACCGTCTGCGCGCCTTTCCCATCGAACCCCAGTCGTGGTCGAATGATTCGAGAGAGCGCAGGCCGGGCCCAGATCTGCATGTTTGGATGACCTACCGCACGGTCGCCCTGGATGGCGCCTGGCCGATGCCGCGCCTGGCCGAGAAACGCAACGTTTATTGGGATGCGCGGACGGTGCGTCTCGTCAATGGGAATCGTGTGTTGTCTGGTGGGGATGCCTGGCTGCCGGAGGCGCTGCAAGCCTCCCAGCCGGTTGTCGCTGCACCGCATCGGGTGGATTTCGCGGGCGGACAAACCGTGCTGGTGCGCCCGGCGGCGGATTTCAAAACTCCCGCTCTTCCGGATAACCTGCGCCTGGCGGTGGTATTGGACCGCTCCTTCAGCATGCGCCAATGGGCCGGCGACGTCAAGACAGCCCTCGCCAGCTTGAAACAGATTGTGAGGAGCGGACCAGAGCCAGACCTCTTCCTGACCGCTTCGAAATATCGCGGCGAGGGCTCGGCGCGGGTCGGTCTGGCCAGCCTGGATCCCGAAACGGTCTTCTACTTCGGCGGGCAGAACGCCGCCGAGCTGCTGACGCAGTTTGAAGAGCTGCGCGGTGGAGAAAAGTACGATGCGATCCTGGTGCTGACAGATCATACCGGCTACGAGCTGGGTCAGGGCGACCTACAGGTCCAGGTCCCGGATGCGCCGGTGTGGGTGGTGCACCTGGGCAGCGGTTTCCCCCTGGGTTACGATGACCCCACCCAGGATGCTATCCAGGCCAGCGGCGGGGGGGTGGCCGCCTCGGTGGAGGAGGCGCTGGCCCGTTACGCCGCCGGCCGCGAAGCCCCCGGCCAGGTGGACCTGCTGGACGGTTACGTCTGGCAGACCCTGCCTACCTATGAGGTGAGTTCCGCGGCGGAAGATTTCCCCTTGGGGTTAGATCCCGCCGCCGGAGAACCTGGGTTTGCCGCGCTGGCCGCCCGCCGGGTGATTCTTTCGGAGATGGCAAAAAACCATGACCGGCTCGACCGGCTGCCCACCCTCGACCAGCTGCACAAACTGGCGGTCGAGCAGGGCATTGTCACGCCCTATTCATCCATGCTGGTGCTGGTCAACAAACAACAGCAGAGGCTGCTGGACCAGCTCTCCGGGAGGGCCGACCGCTACCAGCGCGAGCTGGAGAACACCGGCGATACGACCCAGGCGAACCCCTTCGCGGTGACGGGCGTCCCCGAGCCGGAGGAGTGGCTGCTGATCGCTCTGGCGGGGATGCTTCTGGCGTATACTGCCTGGCGCAAGCTGATCGTTGAAAAGCGACAGGCGCCAGCGCGAGTAGTCGATCTCTAACAAACATACCCAAAGCTCTTGACAAAAGTTGTTGACAATGATTTAATCGATTGCGTAATCGATTACGCAATCGATTAAATCATTGTTCATGATCCTGGCCAGCCAGCGTTCGGAGGACTGCGCCCGGGATCGGGACCCTTGTATGAATATATTCGCTGCGAAAGATATAAAACCTATCTCAGGGCAGATGTTCCGCATAGCCATCCCGATTGCGGTGAGCGGTCTCGTGACCCAGGCCCAAATGTTGATCGACACCGCTTTCCTGGCCCGTTATACAGTCACCCTGGCTGACGGGGGATTATTGAGCGGGTCAGAAGTTTTGTCCGCGGTGGGCAACGTGTTTTTCCCATACCTGGTTACCCTGTCATTTATCTGGTCTATTTCGACCGGTGTGGTGATCCTGGTCTCCCAGCGTCTCGGCGCCCGTGAACCGGGGAACGCGCGCAGCTTTGCAGTAGCCGCGCTAAAGTACAATACGCTGCTCTCCTGGCTGGTTTACCTCTTCTGGTTCTTGTTTGCCGAAAAGATCTTTACGCTGATGGGCGTGCGCGAGCCAATCCTTGGGGTAAGCCTCCAATACCTGCGTTTTGTCAGCCTGGAGCTTTTCTTCCTGGGCACAGTGACATCCTCCAACGCGGGGCTGCAAGGCATGGGGTTCACCCGCCCGGAAATGGTCAGCGGTATCGTGCGCAGTTTGCTGCATATTTTCCTTGACTACATCCTGATTTTCGGAAACCTGGGGTTCCCCGAGCTGGGTGTGATGGGTGCGGGGATTGCCTCAAGCCTGTCCGGTTTGGTATCGGCCGTTTTCATGCTGTCGATCTATTTCCGGGGCAAGCATCAGGCTTTCCGGCCCGATCTCAAATCAGTCCTCACTGCCCGTTTCAAGACGTACCGCAGCGTGTTGAGGATGGGACTGCCGGTAGGCGTTGAAGAGATGCTGTGGAATATGGGCAACCTGGTCCTGGCCTATTTTCTCAATCTGCTCAGCGCTGAATCCGTCGGAATTTACCGACTGGTGTTCCAGATCGAGCTCACCCCCATATTCTTTTATACAGGGTTAGCGCGGGCGGTCACCACCCTGGTGGGAAACAAATCGGGCGAGCGCGATCTTCGCGGTGCTCGCCGGGTAGGCCTGCTCGGCTCCTTCTACACAGGTTCCTTTTGCCTCCTGTTTACCGCGGCGTTCCTTCTCTTCCCGCAGTCCATTTTATCGATTTTTACCTCGGATACCGGGCTGGTGCAAAAGGCCGCACCGTTGTTAATGATTACTGCGATCACCATGATCCCGCGCGCGATCAATATCATCAGCGGCAACGGCATCCGCGGCTATGGAGATACGCTGTGGATGTTGGTCACGCAGATCTTTGGGATTGTTTTTGTGGTCTCACTGACCTATACACTCATGTTCCCGCTCGGGCTGGGCATGTACGGGTTGTTCATCGCCATGTTCGCCGATGAGACCTTGCGCGGTGTGATCAATACCATCCGCTTCTACCGCGGTGAAAAATCACCTTTCTATAAAGGGCTTGACCCTGAAAAGCCGGCAGATCTTTTGACGCCGGTGCGCGTTGAAAAAACGGCTTTCGAGGGCTCTCAGGATTAAAAGTATATGGCAACCATCAGCGAAGTGGCCCGCCTGGCAGGCGTATCGAGTGCGACGGTTTCACACGTGATGAACAAGACCCGCAAAGTAAACCCGGAGACGGTCGAGCGAGTTGAATCGGCCATCCGGGAGCTGGATTACCGCCCGAATGCTCAAGCTCGTTCTCTAAAAACGGGCTTGAGCCGCCAGGTAGGTGTGATCAACCTTTCCAGCATCGATCCGTATTTTTCTGAAGTCCTCTTAGGGATCGAACGCGTCGCCAATGCGCAGGGATATGCGGTCCTGATGGAGCACTCCGGTTATGATGAGCGCCAGCAGATGGTCAACCTCAACCTCTTGCTGGAAAATGGCGTGGATGGGGTCATCATCAATTCTCCCATGGTAACGGATGAGTTTTACGCGCTGCTGCGCAAGCTGACCATCCCCTGTGTGATGCTGCAGTTTTACGACGAAACCCTGCCTGTGGATTTCATCCACACCGATGACCTGAATGCCGCCTATCAGGCGACCGCTTGCCTGCTCGATCTCAACCACACCCGCGTGGCCTGCATCGCCGGTTGGGCCAACCCCGAGCACTCGGCATACCAGCGCCGCGCCGGTTATCAAAAAGCGCTGCTGGAGCGCGGGCTTCCCATCCGAAAAGACTATTTCGTCGTCTCGCAGTACTCGATCGAAGAGGGCTACAATTATTTCAAACAGCTCCGGGCGCTGCCCGAAAGCCCAACCGCCTTGATCACCTATTCCGATCTGCTGGCGCTGGGCGTGCTGCGCGCGGCCGCCGATATGGGATTGAGCGTTCCGGGAGACGTCTCCGTGCTCGGCTTTGACGATATCGAGCTGGCAAGCTATACCGTCCCGCGCCTGACCACGGTCTACCAGGAAAAGGCCGTGATGGGCCAGATGGCATTCGAACGGCTCCACCAGCGCATCCAAAACCCGGGCCTGCCCTTAGAAAGGAAGGTCCTGCCGACCCACCTGGTCGTCCGCGAATCTTGCGGTCTTCTCCGCGTTCCCTAGGCCATAACATCGAAATTGGCGGAATTCGCGTTATTCGCGGATAACCTCTAAAATTGAGTAAAGATGTGAGCCCGGTAGGACAAAGAGAGGCAAGAATTAATGGCTGCTCCAAAGGGATTAAGCGAGGACCAGGTCCGTGAATTTGTCATTGCGGGCCACGGCGACCTGGAGAAGGTAAAAGGACTGCTGGACGATAGCCCTGAGCTGCTGGGCGCCAGCTATGCGTGGAGTGAGACCGATCAGGAATCGGCCATCCAGGCCGCGGCGCACGTCGGAAGCGCGGCCGTGGCCGAATATCTGTTGGCCCAGGGTGCGCCCCTCGACATCTGCACGGCGGCCATGCTGGGTCGCAAAGAGGATGTGGAGCGTTTCTTGAACGAAGACCCGGGCAGGATCAACGCTGCCGGGGCGCACGGCATCCCGGTGATGGCGCATGCCGCCTTGAGCGGAGATGTGGAGATTGTCGAGGTCCTGGCCCGCCACGGCGCGCGGGCGGGGGTATCCCTGGCTCTGCTCAATGCGGTGAGCCACGGGTATGCCGAGATCGTGGGTTGGCTGCTGGAAAACAGCCAGCCAAACTTGAGCATGCGGGATTTCCAGGGAAAGACGGCTTTAGAGCTGGCAAACGAGCGCCAGGATGAGACCATCATCCGGCTTCTAAAAGATCACGGCGCAGCCGAATAAAATGAATACGCCCCCGGAAAACGACGCTTTTTGGGACTTCTATTGGGATATGCGTCTGCGAGCTATGGAAAACCTGGGCAAGCAGGCCGCGATCCGGGCGGCGTCCAGGCTGATCCGCCATATCGCTCAGGAGACGAGCCGCCCCGTGCGCTTGTTGGAATTGGGCAGCGGTACGGGAGAGATCATCGGGGCGCTGCTGGAGGCACACTCCCAATTATGCGCGGTCGATACTTCGCTGGGGGTGGACTATAACCCCCAGTCCCTGGCGAAGTCTCGGAAGGATTATGCCAGCTTACATTGTGTCGAAGGCGATTTCACCGATCCGCGCCTGCTGGCCGGGTTGGGAAAATTCGACCTGGTGCTGTTGGTCAATGCGCTGCACGAGGTTTTTACCGCCGCATACTCCCCCGAATTGGGAGAGGTGGATGCTGCAGCCGGCAAACAGCGCGTGGAGCAGGCCCTGGCCGGTGCGGCCGGCTGCCTGGCGCCGGGTGGATGGCTGGCCTTGTTCGATGGGCTGGAACCCCCCGGGGACCCACTCCAGGTCCTGCGCATCCGTTTTTGCGATTACCCGGCGCGCGAAGAATTCGAGACATTTGCGAGCCAGTACCATCCTTTTCGGATTTCATTCCGCGAGGTAGATGGCCCCTTATGCATCGAGCTGCCGCGCCGCGATTTTACCCGTTACATCACCAAATCCATCTTTCTGGGGAAGCGGCTCTGGGAAACCGAGCGCCTGGAGAGCTACCAGTATTTCACCGAGGAAGAGTTCCGCACCGCGTTTTCCCGTCAGGGATTGGAAATCTCCGAACTGTCCACCCTGACCGTAAACGAAGAAAAATGGCGTCACCGGATCGAAATCGGTTCATCGGAGACTGACTTCCCGCAAGAGCATATCTTAATCCTGGCCCAGCCAGGCGGCCGGTAGTTTTTTTGGGGTCATGCTATACTCCAATCAAGTTTCCGGGTGGTCTTTTTGCTCAATGGGGTGATCGGGGTTGTGGTGGACGCCCTCGCGTGCCGAATCGCAGGTCAGGCCATGCCCAGACTGTTGAATCTAAACCAATCTGGCATCCAGTTCGTCAAAGTCATTGCTCTCTTTGGTGGGGTAATCCCGGCTGTTCTCTACGGGATCTCCTTTGGGTTGGGTCTGGCCGATATCCACCTCATTTTTCTCTCTAGCGCTATCAAAATATCCTTTGCGATCGGGTTGATCGTATTGATTGTTTTTCTGTTCCTGATCATCGCCGAGCAGGTTCAGGATCATTATCTGGCCAGGTTGTACGAGAAAAACCGGGGTCGCAAGCTGCCTTTGGCGGATGGGAATTATGAATGCCAGTACTGCGGGAATCGGAAGGTTCAAGAGGTTGATAAAACATGCCAGGTGTGTGGGAGGGATTTACAGTAACAGCAGGCGAAGGAAGAGGCGGGGCTTTAGGGGGGCGGATCGGGACACAGCCAGCTCAGGCGAAACCTGGCGGGGAGCATGGCCTGCAAGCGTCCCAGACACCGGGTGTTTTGTAAAGACGCAAAATTTTGCGTCTCCACAGAAAACACCCGGTGTCGTAAAGTAGGG
>Ga0105104_10002141_pt1 | contig 14547 bp, 9 predicted proteins | sample PPLLaktember2015_3_FD_87034 | JGI IMG/M metagenome (GOLD analysis project Ga0105104, IMG submission 87034) | Freshwater sediment microbial communities from Prairie Pothole Lake near Jamestown, North Dakota, USA - PPLs Lake P7 Core (6) Depth... | ecosystem: Environmental > Aquatic > Freshwater >... | reverse complement strand
CGATCAACCCTATGTTAGAGGTGCGATCGCTTGCCGTTGCGGGAGAAAAACTCCTTCTGCATCTGCACGATCAGACGGCTGCAGGCAAGCACGGCGACGAGGTTGGGTATGGCCATGAGGCCGTTCAGAGTGTCGGCGACATCCCACACCAGATGCAGACTGCCGACGGCGCCGAAATAGGCCAGAATCACCCATAGGATCCGGTAGGGCATGGCCGCCTTTGCTCCGAGCAGGTACACGGCCGCTGTCTCTCCGTAGAACGACCAGCCGATCAGGGTGGAGAAAGCGAAGGTTAGAAGGGCGATGGTAATTACTACATCTCCCCAGACCCCGGGCAGTCCTGTCTCAAAAGCTTTGGCGCTCAATGCGGCGCCGGTCAGTCCACTGTGCCAGGTGTCGGTTGCGAGGATGACGAATCCGGTGACTGTGCAAACAAGAATCGTATCGACGAAGACCTCGAAGATTCCATAAACGGCCTGCCTGAGCGGGTGATCGGTGACTGCGGCCGCGTGGGCCATAGGCGCGCTGCCCAATCCAGCCTCGTTCGAAAAAAGTCCTCGAGCGATGCCATAGCGAATCGTGTCCCGCACTACCGCGCCGCCAAAGCCGCCGACAGCTGCGTGTCCCGAGAAGGCTGATCCAAGGACGAGCGAAACGATCCGAGGCACGTCAGTCAAATGAGTGAGGAGCACGAACAGCCCGGCCAGCAGATAAGTGATGCACATGAACGGGACCAGGATCTGGGTCACCTCGGCGATCCTCTTGATGCCGCCGAGGATCACGAGCGCAGTCAGGAGCGCAATCGCAACGCCTGACACCCAGGTCGGAATCTCAAAAGTAGAAAACACCGCCTGGGATACGGAGTTGGCCTGGACCATGTTCCCGATCCCAAAAGCTGCGGTGGCAGTGAGAATCGCGAAAATGGTCCCGAGCCAAGGCATCCCCAGACCCCGGGAGAGGACATACATCGCGCCTCCCCGCATGGTCCCGGTCTCGTCCGGCTCCCTGTAGCGAAGCGAAATGGCGACTTCGACGAACTTCGTGCACATCCCGAGGATTCCTGACACGAGCAGCCAGAACAAAGCGCCGGGCCCTCCCAGGAAGATCGCAGTGGCAACGCCGGCGATGTTCCCGACCCCCACAGTCGAAGCCAGTGCGGTCGCGACTGCCTGGAACGGAGATACGGTGCCTTCTCCCCGGCCTTTCTTGAAGACCTTGCCCAGGACCTCCCTTAAGGTGAATCCCAGCTTTCGAAACTGGACTCCCCGGGTCAGAATCGTCAGGTAGACCCCGACTCCTAGAAGGACAACAATCATTGCCCAGCCCCAGATGAGGCCGTTCAGCCAGCTGTGGAAATCAAGAAGAGCCTGCGCCATCAATTACTCCCTGGAAGAAGGGTGAAAAGTCCGTCCTATCAATGCAGGCAGCATTTTATGGAGCCGTCGGACTCCTTCGCCGCCGCACTCCATAAAATGCTCCGCGCCTGCAAAACCCCAGGTTGCATTGTACCGGCAGCGGGCAAAAGGACAAGGCATTTTCGGAGGTGGATCAGTTTGGCGCTGGAGTCGCGTTACAGGGCCGCTTACTCCGCTCCAGGCTGCTTCCCATAAAACGCTTCTCATCCCTTCGCTGCGTGTCCTCCGTAGCGCGACTCCAGCGCTAAACCGACCCACCACCGGCATTTCAATCAAACACGCCGTAAGTTAGTGTGAAATAAAGGCTCCTTCCCGGTTCCGGAACCTTGGTCATCAGGCGGAAGGGGTCGCGCTGATATGAGAAGTGCTCGTAGTAGAAACGATTGAGCAGGTTGTCGATCCCTGCCGCAAACTTCAACTTCTTCGTGTGGACTCCGGCCTTGACGCTCACCACCGAATACCCGGCTGTAGGGCTTTCCTTCAACTCCGAGTCCGTCCGCCTTTGTGAACCGGCCAGAATGTTCTCGACTTCACCGAAGAACCTGCTTTCCCCGTAACGCAGCGCCGTCCGGACCCGCACCGGCGGCATCTCGGCCAGATCCGGATCCGAGATTCCAAACGCCGGAAGGGCGTCCTTGCGTCCCCGCGCATAACAACCGCCGCCGGTCAGCAGCAGCGAGGGGACTATTGCAAAGCTGTACGCGAGTTCTCCGCCGTAAATCTTCGCCTGAACGTTTTCGAACGAGCGCGCGGCCGCGTTGATGACCCCGGGGACGGCGTTGACTCGCGGCTGATTGTGCACGGTTATGTAGTCGGCAAGATCACTGTAATAGATCGTCGGCCGGACCATGAATCTCCGGTCCCGATACTGGAAACCGAGATCTGCTTCGGTGTTCCTTGTCGGTTCGAGGTTCGGATTGCCGATCCAGTCAGTGCCTTTGCGCTTAAGGACGGTGAACCGCTCTGCAGGGTCAGGGAATCGCACCGATCTGCCGACGCCCGCGAACAACTCCAGCCGCAGGGGCAGGGAATAGGAGAGCCAGACATTACCTGATGGGCCGAAATCCTCGCGAGCTGTCCATCGAGTGGCTTTGTAGGCCCAGTAAAGGTCGGGGTTGAGACCCGCGCTTCGAGCATTCATTTGTGCCGCGTCGATTCTTCCACCCGCCGTCAGCATCAGCCGATCCCAGAGCAGGCGGCGATACTGCGCGTACGCTCCTCCGACCCACGATTCCACGTCCGGAATCATCGGCTGGTGCATCACCATGCCGCCCGGGTTCATGGTATTCACGGCGTTCCAGTTGCGGCGATAGCCTTCGAAGCCGACCAGCACGCTGCGAAACTCGGCGTCAACCTGTGCGCCGAGAGAGCGGGTGTCGGCGAACGTCGCCATGCTGAAGGAGCCCGGGCCACCAGGACGGCTCGTCCGATACTCGTCGGTCATCCAATGTTTTACCGTCGTGAAGTAACCCTGAATCCGGACTCTTTCGAGCGTCGGCGAAATGTTCTCGATCCGGTAAACAGCGTTGAGGCGGTCGGCATCGTCATACAGGGCGTCCATCAGGAGGTAGGGATAGAGGACTAAATCCCCGCGCTGCCGGCTGTAACGCAGTTCCACCTTCTGATTCTCCAGAGTCGCGTACCCGAAGTTCAGCCACGTTGTGGCAACGTCGAAGGCCCTGAGGTCCTTTGCCGAGGCGACATAGTCGGCCCTGTCGAGGAAGCTTCTCCCGTGAGCGTCTCTATAAGGGGCAGACGCTCGGAAAGAGTGTCCGGCCAGGGCGTGCATTCGACCGGATGAGTAGGAGGCGATCCCGGAGAGGTTGAGGAAGCCGAACGAGCCGGCAGAGACCGATGGCGTGACCCGGAAACCGGGTGCCGGAGCCTTGTTCACGATGTCGATCACACCGCCCAGGCTCCCCTGGTGGCGGATGTCGAACACTCCTTTTGTCACCTTCACGTGCTCGATCTCCGAGAAGTCGACATGGAAGGAGGGAGGGTCCATGTTGTTCGGACATGCGCCGTAAATCCGTGCCCCGTCGATGATCACGTTGATGTTATCCTGCTGAAATCCGCGCAGCACGATGTCGTTCGCGATGGCTCCCTTCCTGATCTTCCACACTCCGTCGAGCTTGGCCAGAGCTTCGGAGACATCCCTGGCTCCGCTCTCGCGCACCTCTCGGATTTCCAGCACCTCCTGGAAATGCGCCGTCTTCGTTTCCGGCTCGGCTTCCAGCCGCGGCGCTTTCGCCGTCACTGTCAGCTCCTGGTCGGGGGCTTGAACTGGGAGGATTACGTCCAGGATCGGCCGGATCTGCCCTCCCAACTCGAATGCATCGCGGATGAACGGCCGGAACCCCCGTGCCTCGACTTTCACAGAATAGAAACCGGGCGGCAGGCTGAGGACGTAACGCCCGTCTTCACCGGTTGAGGCCGCACAAACCCGGCCGGTTGTCGGGTCATAGAATTGCACTTGCGCTGAACAGATGACGGCCCCCGACGGGTCCGACACCCGGCCGGACAGTGTGATCGACGGGAGCTGCTGAGCGGCCGCTGTTGCCGCGCAGAACAGCAGTAACACCAGGCTTCTCATAGGGGCACCCTTCCCTGGACAATATTCGTGTTTCTGAAAAGTAACGAGAGGCGGGATCAGGCGGGAGGGGCGCGTTGATGCTGGAGCTGCAGGACGGAGTCGGACAGCCGGGTTTCAAATCTGGACGCCCGGAATGCGCGTGCCGAAAAGACGGCGGTCGCCGGCTTGTCTTTCAAGACGGCGTTGATCTTGAAACCAACCAGCTGTTGCAGGTTGGCGGCCGTGCAAGGACATTTGTGACCGCTGCCTTGGAGGATGGGCCGGAATCTCATCACACCCAGGTCCGGGACCTTAGAGGCGCAACAACACCGGCATACCCGGCCGTTGGCTCGGCAGCCACAGGTGCAGTTCGTCTCAGCCGCGCGGGCGGAGATCAGTGGCGGCCAGCTGAAACTGAGCAGGACTGTGATGACCAGAAAAGCTGTGAGCCGGCGTCCCATGTTCGATTTTTCGAGTCTTCCCCGGGAACACCCCTCTGGCCTCGTTCCCGGGTCGCTCATTGATGTGCAGCGGTCTTTGCCTTCCAGCATATCCGAGAATCGATTGAAGTTCCTGTTCGGGGTGCGCGGCTCTGCAAGACGGGTGGCGCTCTCACAAACAGGCCTATTCCGGTCTTGCCCGACTTGTCTTAGAATTGGGGCAGATTGCGAAAGTGGCGGAATTGGCAGACGCGCTAGACTTAGGATCTAGTCCCGCAAGGGGTGGGGGTTCGAGTCCCCCCTTTCGCACCAGCTTTTCCAGTTGTCGGTTGCTTCCTCGGGGACAAGTCGGGGTTCACTTATGGAACACAGGAAACTCGGGACGAGCGCGCTTGAATTGCCGGTTGTGACCTTCGGAGCCTGGGCCATCGGCGGCCTCTTCTGGGGCGGGAACGAGGACAAGGAAGGGATCGAAGCGATCCAGGCGGCCGTTGATAACGGTATAGACGCGATAGACACGGCGCCGGTTTATGGATGTGGCCACAGTGAACAGCTGGTCGGCGAGGCGGTTGCCGGCCGCAGAGACAAGGTCAAGCTGCTGACGAAGTGCGGCCTCCGTTGGGAAGAAAACGAGGGCGGGGAATTCTACTTCAAGCTGGAGCAAACACCGGACGGTACTCCGGTAACGGTGTACAAGAACGTCACCGCAGAATCGATCATGACCGAGTGTGAGCAGAGCCTCAAACGGCTGCGAACCGACGTCATCGACTTGTACCAGGTACATTGGCCGAGCAAGACCGCTGCCGTGGGGGAGACGGTCGGCGCCCTCAATAAGCTGAAGGAGCAGGGAAAAATCCGGGAGTTCGGAGTCAGCAACTACAACAGCCATCAGCTGAGAGAGGCGCTCAAACACGGAGCTGTCGTTTCAGACCAGGTGAAGTACAACCTGCTGGAACGGGATATCGAGAAGGACGAATTGCCCGCCTGCCGGCAACGAGGCGTGGGCGTGATCGCTTATAGCCCGATGGCAATGGGTCTGTTGACGGGTAAGGTGACCGTAGACCGGGATTTTGCTGCGAGCGACATCCGCAGCACCAATCCGCTGTTCTCCAAGGCCAACCGGCAAAAGGTCCTCGACGCGCTCGAGAAGGTCAAACCCATCGCTGCGTCTCACAAGGCGGGCTTTGCGGCGCTTTCAGTCGCCTGGGTGCTTGCCCAGCCTGGAGTTACGACGGCCCTCGTGGGAGCAAGAAACGCCCGGCAGGTCGCCGAGAACGTTAAGGCTGCGAGCATCAAGTTGTCCGAGCGTGAAGCCGCTGAAATCCGAACGGTTTTTGCGGGTCTGGGCGATCTGCGCAAGAAGGTGTGATCGCTTCTCGTATTGTCCTACAGGAAAAAGAGATGAAGGAGGACATGATTGGCCCCACCGGCCACGAGTATACTGAATTTAAGATAGAACGATTGATCGTTCAGCGTTGACGCGTGAAAGAGGGGTGGCAAGTCGCCACCCTTTTTTTTGCCCTTTTTTGCCTATTCCTGCCGCAGGGCCTCCAGGTCGATTCCCAGTTGCTGGCATTTCTTATACAGATGGCTTCGCTCGAGGTCCAGGCTGCGTGCGGTCTCCGTCATCTGGAAATTGTGGCGCTTCAGTTCCGCGACTAAGACCTCCTTCTCAAAGGCTCGAACCCGGTCGGCAAGCGGGCCGCTCGAGGAAGAGACGGGCGCGACATTCAGTCCGTGGGGCAGAGCCAGTCGTACAGCTGCCTGGTCCACTTCAGAGTCGGCGAGCAGCAGTAGCCGTTCCACGACGTTTCGCAACTCGCGGATGTTGCCGGGCCACGAATAGCGCCGCAGTTCCTCGATGGCCGCCCGGGCGAAAGGTTTCGGCTTCCACCCGTTGTGCTGAGCCACCTGGCGGCTGTAATAGTCGACAAGCACGGGGATGTCATCCGGCCGCTCGCGCAGCGGCGGAAGCACGATTGGGAAAACGTAGACGCGATGATACAGGTCTTCGCGAAACGCTCCTTTCCTGACCAGCTCCTGCAGATTCCGGTGCGTGGCCACAATTACGCGGACATCGACCCGGATTCTGCGGTCCCCTCCAACGCGCTCAATCTCCCCTTCCTCGAGGACCCGGAGCAGTTTCGCCTGCATGGCACTCGGCATGTCACCGATCTCGTCGAGAAACAGCGTTCCCTTGGCTGCCTGCTCGAATTTCCCCAGGTGCCGGCCGACTGCGCCGGTGAACGATCCTTTTTCGTGGCCGAACAGCTCTGACTCGATCAACTCGGCGGGAACCGCGGCGCAATTAATCGTGACGAATGGGCCGTTGTGACGCGGGCTGCGCTCGTGCAGCGCCCGGGCTACGAGTTCTTTGCCTGTGCCGGTCTCGCCCTGGATACAGACCCGAGTTTCACCGGCGGCGACCCGCTCTATCTGGGCCATCAGCCGCCCCATCACGTCACTCGACCACACGATCTCGTGCCGGCCGACCCGCTGCCGCAACTGCCGGTTCTCCTCCTCCAAATCCCGCAACCGGAGTGCATTCTGAACTGTGATCAGGAGTTTGTCGGTGGAAAGCGGCTTCTCGAGGAAGTCGACGGCGCCCAGGCGGGTGGCTTTCACCGCCATCTCCACGCTCGCCTGGCCTGACACCATGATCACCGGTGTCTTGATCCCCAGTTCCTTTAGCTCGCCCAGAAGGCTCAACCCGTCCTTTCCCGGCATGACCACATCGGACAGGATCACGTCAAAGGAGCCGGCTTTGATCAGCTCCAAGGCCCGGCCGGCGCTGTCGGCGACCGTTGCCTCATAGCCGCTCATCCGGAAGGCGCGAGCCAGGGAAGCGAGGGTGTTAACGTCGTCGTCGATGATCAGTAAATGATGCTTGGGTTCCTGAGGCTGCACGTTGCCTCCTTTTTCTATTGCCGCAATTGGGTCTTTTTGGAGTGCGGTGGCAACGGAGAGGCCGACGATTTATCAGGCCTCGAAGGCGACACCGCTTTGGTATATGCGGGAGCACCCACCGATAATTGCATATACCAAAGCGGTGTCGCCTTCGAGACCTGATAAATCGTCGGCCTCTCCGTTGCCACCGCACTCCAAAAAGACAAAATTGGCGATTGCCGATTGAAAAGTGCTAGTCACTCTTCAACCAAATCCTGAAAACCGTCCCTCGTCCCGGTTCGCTTTCGACGGCTATCCGGCCGCCGTGATCGCTGATGATCGACTGCACGATGGCCAGGCCAAGTCCTGTCCCATGTTGCTTGGTTGTGTAGTACGGAGTAAAGACGCGGTCGCGCTCCTCGGGTGTCAGTCCGACACCGGTGTCTTCTACTTCGAGCAGCACTCCGGCCGCCTGTTTGCGTGTCCGGATGACCAGCCGGCCTCCATCGGGCATCGCGTCAATCGAGTTGAGCACCAGATTCTGAAGGACGCGTCCGATGTGTTCGGGATCAGCTCGAACCATGCTCGACTCTTTCTCGAGGTCAGTCTGAAGCTCAATTCCCTTTTCGGTCCTGGCCGCCAGCTGGGAGTGGAACAGCGCGGCTTTCTCCTCCACGATCTGATTCAGGTCAACTGGCTTCAGCTCGGGCTGGGGCATTTTCGAGAATTCGCTGAACCTTCCGATGATCGTTTTCAGGCTGCGAAGCTCGGCGAGCATTGCGGTCGTGCTTTCTTCGAAGACCTCGTCGAACTGTTCCGGATGGCAGCTTTTCGCGCGCTGGAGGTTCTCGAGAGTGATCTGAAGCGGGAACAGGGGATTTTTAAGCTCGTGGGCCAGCCGGCGAGCCACTTCGCGCCAGGCGGCCACGCGCTCGGCCTGGACCAGGCGGTCCCTCTGTTCCAGCAACTGGTCCGTCATTTGGTTAAACGCCTTGGCCAGCTCTCCTATCTCATCTCGAGAATAGACGTAGACGCGAGTGTTCCAATTGCCGTGCGTCACTTTTCGGGCGCCTTCGGCCAGTTTTTGAATGGGTTTGGTGATTCGCCGGGTAGTCCACCAGCCTGCGCCGAGTCCCAGAATCACTCCGCCGATAGCCGCGATCATCCCGGTCACCGCAATGAAGCGACTGAGGTGAACAATTTCCCGACGACTGCTTGCGACAATTAGAACGCCCAAGATCTGCCGGTCATACCCTCGGAGCGGTATCGCCTGGATTCGCTCGGCCTCGGCACCGTTCTTTGACCGGCCGGTCAAAGTCGTGAGTTCCTGGCCCCGGCCTAGAACCACGGCCGCGATCGGCAGCAGTCTCTCCTCCCGCTCGGCCGGCGACTGAAACCCGGGCAGCAACTGGGGTGACAGCCCCGATTCGTCGCTCTGATAAGCGGTGAGACTCATCCCGTTTGGAAGAGCGAGAGTGTCCAGAAACGATTTATCGAGTCGCTCCCCTCCGACGATAAACAGGCGCGATTCGGCCGCGTCGACCGAGGCAGCGGCAACCATTGCAACGCACTTTTGGTCGGGGAGTTCCAGCCTCATCAGGAATGCCGTTTGACCTGCCAGTCCGGGCAGCTGATCGGCCAACGGATCGAGGTAGCCGAAGCGAGCGGGCCAATGTGCCGAAGAGATGATCCTCCCCTGGCTGTCGACGATCTCGACGAAGTCGAGGGAATGTTGGGCGGCGAGCTCGCCAGCCTGATTCACATAGGCGCCCGGATCTGCTTCCGGCCTGCTCAGGTCGATCGCCATGCGCATGCTCGATTCCGCCTGCGCAATCGCATGCACTCGGGCCGCGATCTCCTCGGACCTGCTCTGAAACGTTTTTCGAAACTGCTCGATAAGCGCCAGTCGCCGTTGCTCGTCCAGCTGCTCAAACGCCCGGGTCGTAGTGACGAGAAGGATCCAGGTGCCGGCCGTCGACGCCGCCACTACTGCGGTGCCGATGATGAGAAGGAGACGTGTCCTGAAGCTCAAGGCGCCTCCGATATGAAACGGCGGTACCTGTCGTCATGGCTTTGTAAACTAACCAGTTCCAGATGCATTTCTCGACCCCTTTGGGGTCGAGAAATGGGTGTAGAGCGCGGGCCACCACTGAACATTGAGTTCGAATTGAGCCCAAGCGATGCGCTTACCTGGTTCTCCACCCACACATTCTCCAAATGGAGCGTTTCAGTCAGAAAGACATCTTCGGGCCTTTGGAATCGAACCCGGGGGCCGACTGCATAGCAGACGGGGAGGTGAAACAGAGGAATCACACGCAAGTCCCTGAGCAGCTCGCGTTCGGCCTTGAACGCCGATCCGGGCCGGCTCCAATCCGCCTGCTCGGGAAGACGAAGCTCAAGGCGCGAAGCGAGACTGAGCAATGCCCGCTTCTCGTCAAGCGTGCCGATAGGAATTCGCAGCAGCATAGCCCCGGGTGCTGTCGAATCGATCGTATCTTGAACCGGGACAGGGCGCAGCCTGATGCCTGCCGCCTGCACATCCAGGGCCATGCGCTCGCATATCGAGCGAGCCAGGCGATCAGGCGCGGGATAGCCGACAGTCAGCTCGGGTTCGCGCCCCAGAGGGGGAACCATTGAGCGTGCTCTAGCAACATCCCGAGTGGCGGAGAACAGGAAACCATAACCGCTTATCCATTGCGGCAACAGCGATCCCGTCGCTTCGCCTTGGCGTTGCAGGAGGACGCGCAGGATGGCATCACGATCAATGGCGAGAGACAGCGCGCGTCTGAGGCCCAGCTCTTGGGGCGCCGCAGCCGGCGACGCAAAGGACAGGGCCATCAACTCCAGCGGGCGCGACGTGAGAATGCGGTACCCGCGCTGAACGGAATTCCGCACTTCTTCGATCGGCACTTCGACCACGTCGGCCCGCCCCAACTCAAGCTCCATCCATTGGTTTCTCGGCGGCTGCCCCATCTCGACCAGGATCCGGTCAACGAACGGGCGGCCACCCCAGTGATCCTCGAAGGCGGCAAGAACGCCTTTCTTGCCCGGCTCCCACTGGTCGATGCGAAAAGGGCCGGTCGCGACAATCGCACCGTCGGCCGTGGTTCTCACAATAGCCCTTTCGGGCATCGCGAGATCGCGCAACAGATCGGGCATCGGGTCGGCCGACTCGATCACGATCTTGCCCTCGTACTCGTGGACGATGAACGGATTCTCCACGGTTGTCAGGCAATCAACCAGGGCAGAAGCGGTTACCTGGGACCCGTCATGGAAACGCACTCCGGAACGCACGGAGAAATTCCACCGTCGAAAATCAGCCGAAGAGGTCCAGGAGGCAGCCAGGACCGGGTCGGGAAGCCCTTGGTCGTTCAACCTGACCAGACCCTCAAAGACTAATGGGAGCAAGCGCAGCCGGAGTGCGGCATCCGTTGCGCTAACTGGCGAGAAATTCGGGTCGAGCTTTGTCAACTGCCCGCTCGCGCGGACGCGGAGCTCGCCGCCGTAAGATGCGCGTTTGCCCGCCCGCGCAGCAACTGCTGCCAAAATGAGGATGCTAATCAGCGCAAACCAGCGCCACGCTCCACGCCGCATATCTCCCGCTTCTCAGGTCTCTCGTGACCAGCCTGACTCGACTCCCTTCGTCCGCCCACAAAGCCGTCGAAACTCCCTCAAGCTCAAGCCGTTCGCTCCCGACGAGCGGTCGATCAGTCGCCGATTGAAAAGCCTGGAGCGCCTCTTTCCCGCCTTCACTCTCGGTTATGGCCAGGATCCAGCTGCCGCATTCCGGGACGTCGGCTGACGCCAGATTAGGACCCCAACCCTTCGCTCTCGCGATCTCCGCAGAACGAGAATCGTAGACTCGAGTGTCACCCTGAAGCGTCGACACCGCCCAGATCGGGCCCTTGGTGCCAGGCAGGGAGGCAGCGCCATAGAACGGTGGGAATTCGGCAGTCGAGCCTTTGGAGGTCCGGAGCTGAACGAAGTAATTTCTTCCCGGAGCCAGTCGGAGATGGGCGTCAGCCGGATCTGCGGGGATCACCGGCCAGCCGCGGTCGCTTGGTTCGCACTCCATCCGACTGCCCGGCTCGACAGGCGCATGACACTCGTGTTGCGGGAGGTAGGCGCGAAACTCCGAGCCAGTCACGAGAAGCCTTCCTCTCGGGTCCCTGGGCAAGTGTTCCACGGCGCTCAGATCCCAACTGTATTGCTCTTTCCACCCGTGCTCTTCGTTCTGAATCAAGGAGATCTTTTCCGGCGACAGGATCACGATTTTGTTGGGCAGCAGAACAAAGTCAAGAATCGGTTGATCCTGCCTCCAAACCAGAGATTTCTGCAAAGACACGTGCCGGACCGGTGCAATGGCGGAAGAGCCGCCGGGGACGGGAAGGATAATCGCGTCGGGCGCCTCGCCTGCCTGGATCTCGGCAATCAGCAACCTGCCTTTTACGCCTTCGCTTAAACTCATCGTGACCGCAGGCGCCGTCGGCTCCTGGGACAATTTCACCCGACGTTTTCTCAGTTCTTGAATTACCAGGCGTCGCAGCTCCTGCAATTCCGCGGCCGGAACCGTCCCGTTCTCGCGCGTCGTGAGACGGATAGAGTCAGTCACTTTGGGCAACGCAGAAATGCGCTCCGCCAGCTCCCGGGCCAGCTGTTCAACATCGGAACCGCTCATCCCGGACATCGTAAAGAAGAGAATAATAAGAACCAATAAGGGCAAGCCCTTCCGGCGAGTCACGACGCCGGATTATAACAGACCCGTGGACGATGACGGGGTGACAAGGCATAGGCGCTAACTTCCTTGTTGGAAACCTCGCTCTTAGGGCCAAGGGCCCGATTCAGTTTAGCCTAGCCTAGGGTTTCGCCCCATAAGCGTTAACTCGTTTGTAGGCGACCTTGTTTTTGGCCAAGGGCCCGACTCAGTTTAGCCTAGGGCGAAGCCCTAGGAATCAGGCGTGGCGCCGGTTTCAGCGCTGTAAGCGCGATTCAAGACAAGGCGACGAGCCATCCTCAAATCGCTCAGCCTGTGTCCGCAGTAACGCGGGTCTTTGAATCGCGCTTACAGCGCTCAAACCAGCGCCACGCCTGATTCCTAGGGCTTCGCCCTAGGCTAAACTGAGTCGGGCCCTTGGCCCTAAAAGCAAGGGTTCCTACAATTAGGTGAGCGCTTATGCCTGTCACCTTGTCACCCTGTCACCCTGTCACCCTGTCACCTTGTCACCTTGTCACCCTGTCACACGGTCATCACTACCTCGCCGCCACGGTCAGTGCCATCAGCACGCTCGGTGTTAGTTGCTTCGGCTGTGTGGGCTTCGTCGGCGCTGCCGGACGGCGTAATTCGCCAAAGAGCGACAAAACATCGTCGTCCAGCTCTCCATGCAGCTCGACCCTGTCCCCGACTGAAACCAGTTCGAACAGTTCCTCGACATCCCGGTTTCTCATTCGAATGCAGCCATGAGAGGCCGCCTTTCCGATCGAGCTGGGGACGTTTGTGCCGTGAATGCCGTATCCCTTAAGCGTCAAGCCCACCCAGCGAGGCCCGAGGGGGTTCGACTTGCCCGGAGGGGTAACCTTGCCCGGGGTGTAATAAGTCGGGTTCGGAATCCGGGTGACGATTGCGAAGTCGCCGACCGGGCTCGGGCTCTTGGCGGCTCCGACAGCGGCATCGTAGAGCCTGGCCACCTGGCCATCCTCGATGAGCGCCAGCTTGCGATGTGGAATACTAATCACGATTCGCTTGCCAGCCTTGTCCTGGCGTTCCGGCCCGGCTTCCGCCAAAGCCGCCGCGTTGATTCCCAGCATGACCACTACCAGCAAGCTCCGTTCTCTGCTTCGCATCTTTCACTCCTCGCCGAAGTAATGAGCAGGAAGAGTGCCAGATGCAAAGAGCGCGGAGTATCAATAACTTACGAGGAAAAGAGGTGGAAACTTCGCGTGTCCGCAGCCGAAAAGTGTGTCAAGAGTGACACAAAGGACGGATCCGTTAGATCGGTCGGATCCGTCTGATCACACGTAAACGCGTTCGACCCGCTCGCCGATGGAGGTGAGGATCTCGTAGGGAATCGTGCCAATGCAGGTGGCGAGCGCGGCTGCCGAAATCGGGGATTGGGGATCGGATTCGAGCAACGTCACTTCATCCCCATGGGTGACGCCCGGGACATCGGTCACGTCGATACTTGCCAGGTCCATGCTCACTCGCCCGATAACCGGAGCGAGCATACCGCGCACTCGGACCTGGCCGTTATTGGAGAAGGCACGGCTGTAGCCGTCTGCATAACCCACCGGAAGGACGGCGACCAGGCTCGGGCGAGAGAGCTTGTAGGTGCGTCCGTAGCCCACGGTCTCCCCCGGCGGCATTTGCCTTAGCGAAAGCACGCGGGTTTTCCAGGCCAGCGCAGGCTGCAAGTCGGATACCTCCGGGCAGGGAGCGACCCCGTAAAGCGCGAGCCCGGGACGGACCGCATCCAGAAGGGCGGCGGGAAAACGCAGCGCGGCACTGTTGGCCATGTGCCGGTGGCAGCTCACCCGCTTGGTGGCTGCAAGGAAGGCGTTCAGCTGCACCTGCGAAAACTCAGGGTCGCTGTCCGACGATGCGAATTGCGAGTAGACGCCCGTCAACCGGTCATCCAGCTGATCGAGGAAGGCCGGCGCCTGTGAATGGGGGACGCCGAGACGGCCCATTCCTGAATCGATCTTGAGCTCAAGCTTCACGTCCGGCACCGGACCTCGCTCAAACACCGAGGCGGTCAGGCGGTTCTGTCGGAATGATGCTTCCTGGCCTGCGTCACAGCCGGTGAGCACCAGTATTCCCGCGTTGGTCACGACCTCGCGAACGGTTAGGGCCTCTTCGAGGGTAGCCACCGCGAAGGAGGTCACTCCACATTTGTGAAGGTGGGAAGCCACCTCCGGCGCCCCGTGGCCGTAAGCGTTTGCTTTGACGACCGCAATGATGTCCCGCTGCTCTCCGATTCTTCGGCGAATCGCCTGGACGTTTGCTGCAATATTCTGGAGGGATATTTCCACCCAGCTTCTTTTCGATAAAGACATTTCTCGTTCCACGAACTTCTATCCGGTTGCAGCGCCGCGGTCTTTTTGGAGTGCGGTGGCAAGGAGAGGCCGACGCCTGGTAATGCGTCGGCCTCTCCTTGCCACCGCACTCCAAAAAGACCGCGGCGCTGCAACCGGATAGAAGTTCGTGGAACGAGAAATGTCTTTATCGAAAAGAAGCTGG
>Ga0105104_10002140_pt1 | contig 14550 bp, 13 predicted proteins | sample PPLLaktember2015_3_FD_87034 | JGI IMG/M metagenome (GOLD analysis project Ga0105104, IMG submission 87034) | Freshwater sediment microbial communities from Prairie Pothole Lake near Jamestown, North Dakota, USA - PPLs Lake P7 Core (6) Depth... | ecosystem: Environmental > Aquatic > Freshwater >... | reverse complement strand
GTTGACTTTACCCGCCTCACCGGTCATGCTCTGCGCCTGGGGCAGGTTGACCAGCACTTCTTCCGTGGTGTTCGTGATCGTGCCCGGCAAGAGACCAACCACGATAAGTTCAGTCACCCCGACCGTGGAAGGCAGCGAGAAGGTATCGCCCACGCCAACGGAGAATGCGTCTGCCAGAGTCTGCGTGATCACAGCCGAGGTGGTATCAGATGCATCCAGATAACGACCGGCAACGATCGGGTAGGCGCGAACCGAGCGGGCATCCTCCGGGATGACACCGATCAAATTGACGGCGATCAACGTATCGGGGCGCGCGGGATCCCTGTCCACAAAATCGGCGGGTAGATTGATCGTCTTATTAAGCGAGGCAGAGACTGCCCGCACACCATCCAGGCTGCGCAATCCGTTCGCCGCCTCGGTCGGGAAGGATTGCCCGGAAACGTTCGTGATCGTGAAGTCGACGTTCCCTTCCGCACCCTGCACATTGGCTTGCAGAGCAGCCAGCATCGTGGGCAGGATGGTATTCATGCCAAAGATGAGCATCACACCAAAGATAATGGCGAGGGTTGTCAGTACGGTCCGTAGTTTTCGCCCGAACAGGTAACGGGCGGCGAGTGTAAATTGAAGGTTCATCAGGTATTCCTTTAGAGAGAGCAGCTAATCGCTAATAGCTGTTAGCTGTTAGCTGTTAGCTGTTAGCGATTAGCTAGTCCCCAATCTCCTTGATCTTCTTTTCGACGGCTGCCGCGCCGTTCTTCCGCTCGAGAACGGTCTCGTCCACCACTTTGCCATCTTTCAAAAATATGATGCGGTCGGCATAGGCAGCGATGCGCGGATCATGTGTGACCATGATGACCGTGCGCCCATACTTCTTGGCTACGTCACGCAGCAGACTGGCAATTTCATCCCCCGAACGTGTGTCGAGATTGCCGGTCGGTTCATCCGCCAGGACCAGAGCCGGTTCAGCCGCCAGGGCGCGGGCAATGGCAACGCGTTGCTGCTGTCCGCCTGAAAGTTGATCGGGACGGCTGGACAGCCGGTCAGACAACCCGAAGCGTGCCAGCCATTCTGCGGCGTTTTTCTGCGCCTCGGCCGGTTTCACTCCGTCGAGGGTGACGGGCAGCGCCGCGTTCTCGACCGCGTTCAGCACAGGGATCAGGTTGAAGAATTGGAAGACAAAGCCGATCTTGCGCCGGCGCAGTTCGGTCAGGCGGTCATCGTCCATCTCCGCGATGGAAGTGCCTTCGACGATCACTTTGCCGTCACTCGGCCGGTCCAGTCCGCCGACCAGATGCAGAAGCGTGGATTTGCCGCAACCGCTGGGACCCATAATTGCGACGAACTCACCGGTATTGACGGAAAGATTGACTCGATCCAGGGCAGTCACGGCTGTGGCGCCGGAGCCGAAGATCTTTGTTAGGTTTTGGGTGGAAATAATAGACATGGATAACTCCTGAATAAGATGCACGATTGAAGTTCTGAGAAGCAAGCTTCATCCAGAGGAAAGGAAAACTTTTGATTATAAGGAAGCTTTCTCCGGAGGAGGATAAGTAGAACCTTTGTCCCCTTTGCGCGGACGGCCACGCGGGCGGCTCTCCGGCTCCTGCAAGGGCTGCTCCTTGATGGTTTCCAGGCGCATCTCGATCATGTCGAGCCAGCGCAGGTCAGCTTCCAGGTGCATGATGGCTTTGTCAAGCAGCAGGATCTGTGCCATCTCCGTATGCGGGTCATATTCGTCCCGTTGCTTGGTCGCGGCGTGCATCTCCTGGAAAAGGAGGCTCCGCTGGGTCTGGATCAAACGCTCCGGCTCTGCCCGCCCGGAAGCCAGCCCGATGACCAGCTTGATAAAGAATTCATCGCGCTGATGGTCCGGAGCCACCCCGCTGGAAAACCATTCCTGCAGAGCCTGCTCGCCCTGCGGCGTGATCTTGTACACCCGGCGGGAAGGTTCCTGCCCCTCGCCCAGGTCGGAGGAACACTCCACCAACCCCGCCTCCTCGAGCCGGTCGAGGGTGGTATAGATCTGGGCAGGCTTGACATTCCAGTTTTCGTCGCCGCCCACCAGGGACTCAAAGGCGATGCGCGTTTCATAGCCATGGCGCGGCTTCTGCGAGATCAACCCAAGAACAGCATAACGAACAGACATAAATAGGCTCTCAAGTAATTAGTATACATGTTACTAATTTAAAATAATAAACGAGTTACTATTTTTTGTCAAGAGGTTTCTGGGGGATTGCCCGCGGAAGGATGCCCTACAGGACTATTAGACATCTTTTCACTTCTGTGAGTAGACCCTTCAAACATGAAAACAACAGATTCGGATAATTCTTGTAGAATTTCCACTGACAGAAGCAATCCATCATAGTTTCAATACAACAAGGAGCAGTCCATCATGGCAAACATTTACAGGAATATCTTCATCCATGGGTTGACTGAAATATTGGTTGACCGTTCCGCGATCATCAAGACAGGTTCAGGAAAAACCATACTTGCCAGCCATCCCATGTTCGATGACAGCCGGGAATGCGCAGAAACACAGGAAACGCATCAGGATGCCTTGCGGGAGGCAACCACACATGCCAATTTTGCGCAGATGCAGGGAGCCTATCTCAACAAAACCAGAGGAAATGCCGCGACCGCCTACAGCATCGCCTTGATCGATTGGTTTGGCGCGCCCAAGGTGCTGGAGATCAATGTCGATAAATGGACAGGGGAAATTGGGGAAACGATCCGTGTGAAGGCCAGGGACAATGTAATGGTATCAGGTGTCACTGTGACCATCCGTGATGCCGATGACAATGTGCTGGAGATGGGAGAAGCCGTACCATTCGAAGCAGGCAGTGCCTGGTGGAATTACACCACCCGATCACGCGTCACGATGCCCCGCTTCCCCACTGTGGAAGCCACCGCCCGGGACCTGTGCGGCAATTGCGATTCCTTCGTCATCAGCTAAGGATATCGGCTGATCTCTTTCCCTTGCGGATCGTATAACACGGCAGGATCGGCCCGGTCATCATTCCAGATATTGATGTGATATCCACAACTTAAGCCACCGTCGCCTTTACGTGACCAAACCCTCAAGACTTCATTCGGCAGCAGAACCAGCCTGAGCGTACAGGGTTGGTCCCCGGTTTCCGAGACCAGTCTCCAATCCTTGAGGTCCACGGGTTCCCGTCCGGTATTCTTGATCTCCACATATTCCGCACGTTTATCCACTCCGATGATCTGGATGGAGTCCCCGCTCGGCACGGTCGGGGGTGGATTTGTATTCGTACTGGAGGGGATCGATGTCGCTGTCACTGTCGGAGTTGGCGTTGGTACGGTTTGTGTGGGGATGGGGGTCGCGGTGGCCAGGTCTGGAGTTGTCGGTAACGCCGTGGGAGCAACCAGGGTTGGGAAGGGGGTGGAGCCAAAGCCGAACAGCGCCGTCGGCGTTGCCTGTGTCCCTGTGCTCGTTAAAAAAATGGGGCTGGGAGTGATCCCTGAGGTATTGCGTGCCCCCACCGGGATCAAAAGGAAGAGAACCGAGCACAGACAACAAAACACAAACAGGAATAAACCAGGCAAAAGGATTTTGCCCAGCTGTCCCTGCTGGCTATACTTTGCTTTCAACACAGAGAGGAAGGAGTAAATTTGTTTCACGGTCTTTTCTCAATCCTTAGATCCCAGCGGGCACGCTCTTGTTGTAAATCTTCAGGGCTATACCCGCTCATGTCCATAAATGCCTTGTTGGCATAAGTGACCGGGCCTTCCCGGTGGAAGACAATGATGCCAACGGTCGTGATCTCAAGGGCGCGGTGCATAAGTTCTTCACTTGTTCGCAATGCCCTTTCCACTTGTTTACGCTGGGTGATATCAAGTATAGAGGTTGCATAACCGGTTACCTGGCCAGCCTCGGCGTGCGGGCAATCTCGCGTGCCTCCACATGGATAGCCTCTGGGGGCGAGGAATTTTCCTTAGTGGTCTGCTCTCGTACTGAATTTCTTTCTTCCGGCGTGAGTTCCGATTGAGTGATCTCCAGGATGGGTTTCCCCAATACCTCGGCGGCCGTCCAGCCGTACAGCTCTTCTGCCGCGCGGTTCCAGTGGGTAATCCGCAATTTGTCGTTCGTGGCAAAGATCGCATCATGTACATTTTCCAGTAAGCGAGCCTGAAACTTGTTATGCGCCTCTATCTGCCTTCGTTCGGTAATGTCCTGCACACCCCCCACTGTGCACAAGGCCTTGCCTACCTGGTTACGCACGCACGATCGCATCACCTGAACCCAGATGATTTCGCCGTCCTTGCATATGTAACGTTTTTCAAGCGTATACGATATGATTTCCCCGGCAATCAATTGTTCGTACAGCTTTGCTTCGTCTTTGTAATCGTCTTGAAAAGAGATATCTCTGATGCTGCAGGTGAGCAGTCCCCTCTTTTCATAGCCTGTGATCCGGCAGAACTCTCCATTAACATTAATATGCATGCCCTTTGGTGAACACTCGACAATCCCGATCGGCGCATGCTCGTAGGTGGCAAGCATGTGATTCTCATTTGGCTTTGATTCTGATTGCAGTCTATGGAAATTTGGTTCCTCTTTTGTTTTACGATGCACTTTCACACCTAAACCTGTAAGAATTGATTAACGCAGAATAGAACTGCCCTGCTCGCATCGTAGATGATTTTCGTCGCGATTATACCTGTAGTGCCCAGCCTGCCTCCTACCCCACGTGGAGACTTAGATTACGCTTATCTACCAAAAATTCCCTGAATGACAGGTCTTGATTAGATCATTGTAACTTTTCACTGAACGCTGCTCTTCATCCGTTTGGCTGCACGATGACCTTCTTCACGGCCGGGTCGCGGCTTTCGATCAATTCCAACGCGTGGGGCAGTTCCGCTAACGGCAGGCGGTGCGAGATCAACGCGTCTACGCGCACCTGACCGGACTGCAACAGGTCCACGGCTTGAAACGAATTCCGCACGGATGTGAAAGAAGACAGCACCGTGAGTCCTTTGCGGAAGATCTTGAATCCCTCCACTTCCATAGTCTTAGCGATGGGCGGCACCCCGAACAACAATACGGTTCCTCCCATGCGGGCAAAATCGATCGACCGGTTCATGACGGGGATGGCGCCGGTGGCGTCGATCACGATATCATAGGTATCCGGCTGCAGCCCGTCGAAGCTGTTGACGACACGGTCTGCGCCCATCCCGCTGGCAAGGTCCGCGCGCCCGGGGTTGATCTCCAGTACGGTGACCTGCGCGGCGCCCTGGATGCGCGCCATCTGGATCATCAAGATCCCGATCGGACCTGCCCCCAGAATGGCGACATGATCCGCCAGGCCGATGTGGGCGCGCTCGATCCCATGGACTACACAGGAAAGCGGCTCCATGAACGCGCCGATCTCAAACGGGAGATCTCCAATGGAGAAGGCTGCTTTTTCCGGGACGATCACATATTCTTCCATGCCACCTGGCAGGGTTACACCAACCGCTTGCCAGTTCAGGCAGAAATTCTGCCGGTTATTCAGGCAATTCACACAGTTATCGCAGGCAATATTGGGCTCCACAGCTACCCTGTCACCTACTTTGAAACGCGTGATCTGGCTGCCAATTGCTGTCACGACACCCGAGAACTCGTGCCCCGGAATGACCGGGTAACTCCCCATATATTCTCCCCGATAGATATGCAAGTCTGTTCCGCAAATTCCGCTCGCCATGACCTGGATCATTAACTCCTGCGGACCCGGTTCAGGGACAGCCTGTTCCAGGATGAAGATCTCGTTCGGTCTTTGGATAACAACACTTTTCATTCTTTTGCTCCTGAATTTGTAGTCCCTGCACGAAACGTTGATATGACTATTAACGATGGAGATGGGTCTGAGGTACGCTCGCCATCCATCCACCTTAACTGGCCATTCTCAACGCAGTCCCGCGGGATATTGGCTGAAGGTCCCTCCATTGTATCGGAAACATGCGACCCGGAGCTCTGCGAACTACTGAAACAAAAACCCGCCGGATGGCGGGTTTCTGAGTGCCGAGGGGGAGATTTGGACTCCCGACCAAGGGCTTATGAGTCCCCTGCTCTACCACTGAGCTACCTCGGCATGGGTGAGAGCGCCGCAAATATTACTATGGGAGGATATGTTTGTCAACACACATCAAATGGGTCGTGCAATCTTGCGAAGGCAGCCCCGCGGCAAAGCCGCAGGCGTGAACCTTCGCAAGGTTTCTTACCAGTTTGTCTGTCCTTTCCTTCATGAATTTTTAACCTTTTAGTAAGCCTCAAAGTTTTGTTTCAGGCATATCGGCGGCAGCTTGTACGATATAATGGGGCTGGGAGGCTGTGTCACATGAAGATCCTGGTCCTCAACAAAGATCTGGCGGAACGCTCGATCATCCAGCAGGTCCTGCAAAGTACCGGTCATGAGCTTGTCTCCGCGGAAGACAGCGACACCGCCATGCAACGTCTCCAGGAGGGGGGTATACGCTTCGTCATCGCGGACCGCGCCACCACGGATATGGACGAGAAACAATTTATTCAACGCGTGCGCGCAGCCAAACCTCCCTACTATATTTACATCTTGTTGATCGTTGCCAAAGTTCAGGAAACTGACGTCACCGTAGTGCGCATGGGGGCAGATGATTACCTGCATAAACCGATCATTCCGATCGAGATCAAGTCACGTTTGCATATCGGTGAACGTATCCTCAGCCTGCGGGATAATCTGGTACAGGCAAAGGACACCCTGGATAAAAGCGCAATGCTCGATACGCTTACAAACGTATTGAACCAGAAAGCCTTTCTGATCTTATCGCGCGGGGAACTTGAACGCGCCCGGCGCGGGCAATCTCCGTTCAGCTTGATCGCCATGGATATTGACAATTTCAAATCCATCAATGAAAAACACGGGATGAATATTGGAAATGATGTATTGACTGTCATCGCAAAAGCGATCCGGGAGAAAAGCCGTCCGTATGATGGTGTTGGTCGTTATGAGGATAACCTGTTTCTGATTGCCCTGCCCGGCGTCATCGGGCAGGATGCCGAAAAGATCGCTGACCGGATCCTCAAGGGCATCCTCAACACCAACATCTCACTCCTGGATGGAAGCGAGATCCATGTCGGCGTCAGCGCGGGGATTATCTGCGCCACGCGGATCACCGCCGCCACCGACATCGACGCATTGATCCAACAGGCAAAAGCAGCAGTGACTCACGCCAAACGCGAGGGCGGCAACCAGGCATACACGGTTTTTGTTTAGCTACATCGTTGGCTTTGACGAACGTCTCAACCACCAATTCTGAAAACAAACTGCAGCAGGAATAATGCAATCATCCCTGCAATGATCGTGATCAGCGTGTTTTTACTGAACCACGCCACCGCGATCGCAGCCAGACCCGCCAGCAGGCGGGTATTGTCAAGTGACAGATTCAGCACTCCATCAGAAAGAAACAATTGAGGGAAGATGATAGCAGAGAGCACAGCAGGCGGAACGTAATGTAACGCCCTGCGCATCGTTTCAGGGATCTGAAACCTGCCAAACAAATAAATGAGCGAGAATCGCATCCCAAACGTGATCAACCCACCCAGCAGCATCACCAGCCAGATAGTCATGAAATCTCCTTTGGTGCCGGACTCTCCGGTGAGGATTTCCTGCCCTCCAGAATTGTCCCCACGAGGATTCCAACCAGAGCCGCAAGGATCAAGCCAAGGCTGTAAGGCAGAGAGTCGGCAGCCAACGCGACGAGCCCGGCCGATAACGCCGCGGCGATCGCGGGGCGATTCTTCAGCACCGGGACAACCATCGCAATGAACGTCAGGGGCAGGGCAAAGTCAAGCGACCATGAATCCGGGATGGCAGCGCCGAGGAAAATTCCCAGCGCGGTGCTGATCTGCCAGACCAGCCAGAGTGAGAACCCTGCGCCGAGCAGGAACCAGTGCGCATACGGGGTGATGCCTTCCTTTTCGTAATGAATGATCGTCGGGGCGTAGGCTTCATCGGTGAGGAGATAGCTTAGAAGCGCTTTCCAGCGCGTCGGAAGCGAAGCAAGATACGGAGCCAGGGAAGCCGAATATAACATGTGCCGCAGATTGACCACCGCGACGGTCAACACGATCACCAATCCCGGCGTTGAGTCATGCACAAGCTGGGCGGTGATGAATTGTGCCGAGCCTGCAAAGACAATGGATGACATCATCTGGGCAGCGCCTTTGGAAAGCCCGGCGTCGAGTGCCAGAGCGCCGTAGATCATGCCGAAGGGAAAGACACCGATCAGAAGCGGGATTTCGGCTTGAACACCCGCCCAAAACGTTTTGATTTGGTTGTCCATAATCACCTGAGTTTTTTCGTGTGATCACCTTGCAAAGGATCCCTGCGCAAGGCTGTTCCACACTGATATTTATCAACCCCCATTTGCAATAATGGTTGCCGCGGCGCGCTGACCGCTTTCCACGGCGCCTTCCATAAATCCCTGGATGGAGGATGCATGTTCACCCGCGAAGAACAAACGACCCGCGGGTTCAAAAAGCGTTTGCCAGTGGGCAGTCACCTCACCCGGAGCCAAGGCCGCATACGAACCGCGCGTGTATGGCTCGTTGGGCCATGCAACGGTAGCAGTATGTTCCACCAGATCCGACGAGCCGGGAAACAACGCTTCGATATCCGCAACGGCTACCCGGGTGCGTTCTTCAGCGGAGTACGCGGCGAGTTTGGCACCGGGATTTCCACCGGTGTAAGCAGTGATAATTCCATGCTGATCCTCGATGTGGCTTGTGGCGTGCCAGGTATAACCGATCGGCCGATCCGTCGCGAGTTGTCCGTTCCAGCCCTGTTCATCCCAGAAACGTTTGCGGTACTCGATCAGCACCTTGGTCACGGCGCCGTATGACAGCTCATTCACCATCCTTTGATGCGTCATCGGCAGGGGCGGATTGAACTCGATCAAGCGCGCCGTCGTCAACGGGACAGCCAGGATTGCGAAGGCGGAGGAGATGGTCAGATGCGAATCGGCTTGTTTAACGGTGACAGCCACTTCATGCGGCAGGACGCGGATCGACGTCACGGGCGCGTTTAAACGTACATCGAGTAATGCCTGCGCCAACGCACGCGGGATGAGGTCATTCCCACCGGCTACGCGATAATTCATATCCCGGTCAAACGTGACGTAATACATCGCCGCGTTGCGCGCCAGGTCGAGCAGGGAATGCCGTTCCGGCTCGCAGGTATATTCCGCGCGGATGTGCTGGATGAAGTCCTTCTTCGCCAGCGGATGTGCATCCAGCGAGGCGAGCCAATCCGCTGCGGATTGCCGGTCGAGATGTTTCGCCTTACGCGCCGCCTGAGGCTGGTTCGGGTCCGGAACAGACTTCGCCAGCTCCGCCAACGCCTGCCAGATCTTCTCGACCTCCTCGTGCAGGTCTGTGCCCCAAATTTCCACCGCGGAGAGGGGACCCACTTTGCCGTCAAATGCAGCCCAGTTCTGCGTTTGCCAGCTTCCCACATGCCCCAATTTCAAATGGAATTGTTTCGCAAAGGCAAGCATGCGCTTGTGACTCTCTTCGATGAATTCCCCGCCGCCTTCGGCAACCAGCCCATTCGAAAAACTACGCAGGCTGTAGACGCGCCCACCGACGCGGTCGCGCGCTTCGAGCACGGTGACCTTCCAGCCCGCGCGCTGCAAATCATATGCCGCGGAAAGTCCGGCAAGTCCCGCGCCGACGACAGTCACGGTTCGATTGTTTAACGACATAGCTAAAGATTGCTCCCAAAGAGTTGATAGTGCGCTACGAACTATAGCATATAAATTTCTAAAATATGCTTCGAGCGCCGTCCCACAGGGATGCTTCGCGAAGACGGCGGCTGGGGCATTTTAGTTAAGCAACCACCACGCCTTCGCTCCTCCGCAAAAATTCCCGGATGGAAATCGCAGCTGCGGCGCCCTCCCCCACCGCAGAGGCGACCTGTTTGATACTGCCATGACGCACATCGCCCGCCGCGAAGATCCCCGGGACACTGGTCTCGAACGGAAGCGGCTCCATCTCCGGCACCCTTTCCCCATGCGAGATGTCGTGACCTGTCAACATAAAACCATACCGATCGAACTCGACATACCCTTTAAGAAAGGATGTGTTCGGCACCTGACCGATGAAGATGAAGGCTGCCGCCGGGTGTAGCTCCTCTGCCGCGTCTGTTTGTGTGTTCCGCACTTTCAACGTTTTCAGTTTGGAGTTTTCTCCCTCGATTGCCTCGATCACGGTATGGTATTTGATTTCGACCCGTGAGCCGGGTTCGCTGACTTTATCCAGCGCGACGCGGCTGGCAGTGAGGCGGTCGCCGCGCACCAGCAGGGTGACTTTTTCGGCGAAGTTGGTGAGATGCAGCCCTTCCTCCACGGCGGAGTTTCCGCCGCCGATGACGACAATTTCTTTGGCGCCTTTATAGAAGGGTCCATCACACGTCGCGCAGAAATGGATTCCCGCACCGATGTAATCATCCTCGCCGGGCACGTCCAACCGCCGGTAGGAGGCGCCCGTCGCGATCAGGACCGCGCGCGAATGATAGTGTTTGCCGTCTGAAGTGTGGACCTCGTGATAGCCCTCTTCCATGGCAAGTGTTTCAACATCCACCGCCTGTAGGATTTCTACGCCAAAACGCCGCGCCTGCTGGGTCACACGCTCTGAAAATTCCTGTCCGCTGATGCCCTCGGGGAAGCCGGGGAAGTTATCGAGGCCGACCGTAATGCCAGCCTGTCCGCCAAGGCCAGAGCGTTCGATCAGGAGCACATCCGCGCCTTCGCGCGAAGCGTAGATCGAGGTGGTCAGCCCCGCGGGGCCGCCTCCAATAATGATCAGGTCGTAATACGTCTTCTTCGCTTCGGTTTTTAATCCCAGCTTTTTCGCCAGTTCAGCATTTGTCGGTTCGACGAGGAAAGATCCATCTTCAAAAACGACCGTCGGGATAATACGTTTGCCATTATTCCTTCCCAGTACATACGCCTCGCCTGCCAGATCCTGTTCGATATCCACCCAGCGATAGGGGATGAATTGCTCACCAAGAAATTTCTTCGAACGACGGCAATCAGGGCACCAGTACGCGCCATAGACAGTGACTTTGGGGTCGATCATGGGATGTTCTCCTCGCGGCTGAATTTGTTTCCTCTTGACGAGGCGAGGCGCGGTTTTAATTTCCCCTCGATCCAGGGTTAATTCTTATGTAAGATTTCCTGCGACTGCAAACTGCTCTCAAAGCAGCGGATGCCATAGGAATGTCAGGACCAGCGCGGCAATTGCCATCAATGCACCTAGCGCGGCAAAGTACACACTGACCTCCATGGGTCGATTGGTCAAGGCGATGTCGCTTTGAAGATCCTGGAAGACCATTTGAAGTTCATCAGCACTGGTAGCAGAATAGAACTTTCCGCCCGTCATTTCGGCGATCTGTTTCAAGGTGGCTTCATCAGGCTCCGTGCCGAAGCTTCCGCCGTTCGAGTACGATTCGAGTCCCGGACTGAGGTAGGTGTTGTCAGCCAGGCTGGTACCGCAATCCATGACCGAATTTTTTCGGGTGCCAAACCCAATGGAATAGATCCGGACGCCGCGCGCAGCTGCCTGTTGGGCGGCAAATAGAGGGGCCGGGCCGGTATTGCTCGCTCCATCCGTCAGCAGGACAATGATATGTGGTACATCATTACCCGTGAAAGACTGTGGCGGAACGGAGCGTTCCAACACGGACGGGGTCAGGGTGCTGATCTCCTCACTGGGCGCGATCCTCTCATCCACCTCGGCGATTGCATCCAGGGACCTGAGGATCGCGCTGCCCATCGCGGTTTCATTTGCAGTAGTCAGATTTTCGATTGTCGTTTCGAGCAAGTGCAGCTCGGTCGTAGGCGATTGGGCTACCTCTGCAAAACCTGCGAAGGCGACGATTCCAACCTGTGTGCCAATCACCGGGTTCCGAACAAACGAAAGAGCGGCTGCCTTGGCAACATTCAGCCGGTCCGGAGGGATATCTCTCATGCACATGCTCCTCGATACATCGAGTGTGAGCATAATGGTTGTCCGGCCCGCGAACAGGTTTGCAGGGGCGGTTGGCCGACTTGTTGCCATCACCAGGCTTGTCAGCGCGCTCATGAACAAAACAAATGGAATATACCTGCGCAGCCGTGAGTTGTAAGATATGGCTTCCTGAAGAAGAGACAGACTGGAATAGCGAACGGCAAAGTGCCGCCTTCGTAATATCCAGATATAGATAACGATAACGAGGGGGATGAATCCCAGCAGGAGAAGCGCTTTGGGCCACAACCAGTCCATGACTACCTCTCATAAGAAGCCGCCGGCCAGTCATGGCGGGCGGCAAATCAAGGCAACGGGTGCCAGCGCAATGCCAGGAACAGCGCCAGGATCCCCAGCAGGATCGCCGCGGCGGTAAAAAAGACACTGATCTCTGTGGTCTCGCGCGTGGCAGTCACATAGGTGGGCAAATCCTGAAAGACCTCCTGGAGTTCGCCTGCGCTTGCAGCGACATAGTACTGCCCGCCGGTCATGTCTGCGATCTGGGTCAGGGTCTCTTCATCGATCTCCCGGCGGAAGCCGCCTCCCCCTCCGCCAAATCCACCACCACCGCTTGCGAATGGCGTACCGAACCTGCCTCCAAACCGATCATCATCCCCACAATCCATGGGCGAAGAGTTGTTCGTGGTACCGAACCCAATGGTGTACACCCGCACGCCGCGCTCCAGGGCTTGCTGCGCGGCGGTTACCGGCAACGGACCTGCGTTGTTTGCTCCATCCGTCAGCAGGACGATGATGTGAGGCGAATATTCAACAGGGGCTGGGGAGGGAGTCCCTTGGTTTTCTGAGGCACTCAATTTACTCGGATCAACCCGATTGTCCACCTCGGCGATGGCGTCCAACGAACGCAGGATCGCACTGCCGATTGCGGTCCGGCGTGCCGGAGCCAGATAACTGATCGCATCCTCCAGCAACCGCAGATCGGTGGTCGGCGACTGGACCACTTCGGCAAAGCCTCCAAATGCGACGATCCCAACCCGCCGGCCTGCGTTGTTGTCTCGAACGAACGACAGCGCCGCATCCTTGGCAACCGCCAGGCGGTTGGGTGGGATGTCCGTTGAACACATGCTCCGGGACAGGTCTACCGCAAGAATAACCGTCGCTTTGTTGGAGGGGACCATCACCGTGGCTACAGGTCGTCCTAATGCCAACACGAGACCGGTAAGTGCCAGCAGAAAAAGCATGAACGGAAAATGTTTGCGCAGCCACGACTGTTTCGCCACCGCTTCGCGCACCAGGGACAGGCTCGAATAACGGACAGCAAAACGTCTGTGCCTGCGTAAAGACCAGATATAGACCGCCACAGCCAGTGGGATCAGTAACAACAGGGAAAGAAAACCGGGCCAGAGCAAACTCATTCAGGCTCTCCTTGTACAGTACCTACCAATAATTCAGGACAATTGCCAAACCAAAGGAGTCAAGCACACTGCGAGTTTAGTTTTGAGCCACACTGAGTTCGTTTTGTAAGATGTATTAGAGCAGAAAGTCAAATCCCAGATTGGGATGACATTGGTTCTCAGGGCAGTGGATGCCAGCGCAATGCCAGGAGCAGCGCCAGGATCCCCAGCAGAACCGCCGCGGCGGTAAAGAAGACACTGATCTCTGTGGTCTCGCGCGTGGCAATCACATAGGTGGGCAGATCCTGAAAGACCTGCTGAAGTTCATCAGCGCTTTCGGCGATATAGTATTTCCCACCCGTCATATCTGCGATCTGGGTCAGGGTCTCTTCATCGATCTCCCGGCGGAAGCCGCCTCCCCCTCCGCCAAATCCGCCGCCGCCGCCTCCACCAAATCCGCCAAACCCAAACAGATCCCCATCCCCACAGTTCATGGGCGAAGTGTTGTTGGTGGTACCAAACCCAATGGTGTACACCCGCACGCCGCGCTCCACGGCTTGTTCCGCGGCGGTCATTGGCAACGGACCGGCATTGCTCGCACCATCCGTCAGCAGGACGATGATGTGAGGCGAATACTCCGAATTCGGAGAGGTTTGTGAGGGGCTCACTGGATCAATGGACGCGCCCAGTTCACTCGGCGCCACTCTGTCATCCACCTCGGCGATGGCGTCCAACGAACGCAGGATCGCACTGCCGATTGCGGTCCGGCGTGCCGGAACCAGATAGCTGATCGCGTTCTCCAGCGACCGCAGATCGGTGGTCGGCGACTGCATCAATTCGGCAAAACCTGCAAACGCGACGATCCCAACTTGCCTGCCAGCGCTGTTCTCTCGAATAAACGCCGACGCCGCATCCTTGGCAACTTCCAGGCGGTTGGGCGGGATGTCCGTCGAACACATACTCAGCGACACATCCACCGCAAGAATAACCGTCGCTTTGTTGGAGGGGACCATCACCGTGGCTACAGGTCGTCCTAATGCCAAAACTAGACTGGCGAGTGCCAGCAGAAAAAGCATGAACGGAAAATGTTTACGCAGCCACGACTGTTTCGCCACTGCTTCGCGCACCAGGGACAGGCTCGAATACCGCACGGCGAAG
>Ga0105104_10002139_pt1 | contig 14550 bp, 10 predicted proteins | sample PPLLaktember2015_3_FD_87034 | JGI IMG/M metagenome (GOLD analysis project Ga0105104, IMG submission 87034) | Freshwater sediment microbial communities from Prairie Pothole Lake near Jamestown, North Dakota, USA - PPLs Lake P7 Core (6) Depth... | ecosystem: Environmental > Aquatic > Freshwater >... | reverse complement strand
GCTGCACAAATCCCTGTGAAAGAAGAAAGGCAAGGTTCATGAATGGTTGTGCTTGTGTTCGTGCAGGACCACGTGAGGGATCGAATTATCACTGTGAAATACGACTTCCGCCGGACAGCCGTACGCTTTCTCAATCGCTTCACCGGTCAGACGCTCGGGATGATCGTGAAAATGAAGCCGGATATTCAGACAGGCCAGTTTGTCTACCAGCGGCGCAATCACGCCCACATCATGGCTGATCAGGACTACCGTCAGATTTTGATCCCGTTTCCAACCGGCCATCCACTCCAAGAGCAAATCTTGTCCTTCTATATCCACACCGACCGTCGGTTCATCTAAAAGCAGAAGTTCCGGCTTAGCCGCCAAAGCACGGGCGACAAAAATGCGCTGCTTCTGTCCGCCCGAAAGCTGCCAGAGCGGACGATGGGCATATGCCGTCGCGCTGACCGAAACGAGCGCTTCTTCCGCCCGCGCTGCACGAGCACTTCGGCTTAAAATCGGCCCGCCTCTTACGTAGGTTCCCATCTCCACGACTTCCCGCGCGCGAATGGGAAAACGGTGCGGCAGATCGCGATGCTGTGGAACCACTCCCACTTTTTTCCGCCACGCCAGACCGGAAGGCTCCTCCCCGAACAGGTGTACGGTTCCGGTATAGTCCTTTTCCAATCCGAGCAGCACACGCAGCAACGTGCTCTTGCCGCCGCCGTTGGGCCCGATCACACCCAGAAATTCACCTTTGTGCACATGCAGCGACACATCTTCCAGAACCGGATAATCGCTGTAGCGAAATGTCAAATGTTCGACTGAAATGACAGGAGGTGACGGCATTTACATTTCCACGGGTGAGGGTTGCACTTCGCGTTCCAACACGATAAAGAGAATACAGGCGATGATAATCGCGCCGCCGACCAGAGTTTGCCAACTTGCCGCTTCATTTAAAAACAAGGCTGCCATCAGCGTGGCGCCGACGGGTTCACCCAAGATTGAGGCATTCACCACAAAAGCGCGCATGTGACCGACCGAATAAGTGAGCAGCGAATGCCCGATAAAAGTGGGAATCAAGCCTAACAGAATCAGACCGGTCCACGTTTGACTTGAATACTGCGTGAGATTGACGCCCGTTATCGCGATGATAAGTCCTAAAAATATCGTACCGGAAACATGTACCGTGAACATAAAAGGCACCAGCGGAGTCTTTTGCCGCAGCCGCCGCGCCGCCAACGTATACAGTGATGCCAGCAGCGCCGCGAGCAAGGCGAGCAAATTGCCCTTCAGAGCGTGCTCAACCGGAGCGCCTTCCACCGGTTCGGAGAACGTAATAATTGCCATTCCGGCAATCGCACCGAGAATGAACAGCAGACTGCGTGTGCTCACGCGTTCCCGAATCAGAATCCCGCCCAACAGTGCTGTAAAAATCGGCTGAGTGCTGGTTAAAAATGTGCAGGCCGCCACAGAAGTGTAACTCAGGCTCGTGATGAAGCAGATTTGATGGGTGGCAATCACCGTCGTGGCGAGAGCGATCAACACGAATTCACGGCGGGTCATCGCGCACAGCTGGCGGAAAAAATGCGGATAGCAAATCAGCGGAAGAAAAGCCAGTCCCGCAATCGCCCCGCGCCAAAACGCCGCGCCGATAGGCGGAGCCGCCGCAAACCGCACGAAAATGGCCGAGGACGAAACGGCCAAAACCGCCGGAAGCAGAGCCAATCTCGCGCGAGACTGAAGAGTCATTTGATTCCGTGTTCCGCTTTATATCTCTGCCAGTTACGCTTCAAACTCACAAAATGTTCAAAATCGGGCTGTTGTAGGAACGGGTTTTGCTTTTTCTCATCTCGAATGGTGGAGACGGGCCTGACCCCTACGTCGTGACCCGGATAAACCACGGTTTCTTCAGGTAAAACCATAAGCTTGTTCTGAAGACTGTGATATTCCGCGCGAGCGCCCTCTGCAAAGTCCGTCCCGCCCACTTTCCCGACAAAGAGGGTATCGCCTGTGAAAACTGCTCCCTGCACATAGATGCAGATACTGTCCTCGGTATGGCCGGGCGTGTGTATAATGCGCGGGCGAATGCTTCCCAATTCGAGTTCCTGCCCGTCTTCCAGGGAAATGTCCTGCATAGCGGGTGAACTGCGGTGCAGAGCGAGAGGGACACCATAACGGCTGCGAAGCACATCCGCGCCGCCGGTATGGTCATAGTGGTGATGCGTGCAGATGATCCACTTCAGGACCAACCCCAACGCATCCACCCGGCTCGCAAGCGTATCGGGAGCGCCGGACGGATCAATGACCGCAGCAGCTTTGGAATCGGGATCGGCCACCAGATAACCGAAGTTGCGGTCACCTGCGGTGTGGATCTGTTCTATTATCATCTTGAACTTTTGCTGTAGGTTATGCAATATACAAAACGCCCCTCATGCAAGCAAGTAAAAGGTCGGGATTTCGGTCTCTGGCTTGCAAATAACTAAGAAATTTAGTAGTTTGCCTTAGAAAGGCAGGTTCCTATGAAGCGAGACAAGGCACGATTTCAATGGCTATGTATGGCGGTCGGACTCTTGTCGTATGCAACTCTTCAGGCTCAGGATTTAACTCTCCGGGGCAGCCTCAGCCTCTCTCCCTGCACGGCCGTCGCGGCTTCGGGCGATAAGGCCTACGTGGCCTATTCGGGTACGTTTCGCGTCGTCAATCTGGCCGATCCGAACCGCCTCGTGCTACTCGGCCAAGCGGCTACCGGAGCGGGCACTATCAGCGCGATGCAGGCGGTAGGCAGCCTTGTTTTTGGAGCCGGGCAAGCGGACGGCTTAGTCATCATGAACGTGGCGAACTCCTCCGCGCCAGCACTCGTTACGCGCTATACCGCGAGTTCAACGGTTCGTGATATTGCGGTACGCGACACGCTGGTGGCTCTGGCAACTCCGACCCATGTAATACTTCTCGGTGTCCGCAATCCGGCGCACCCGAATATTTTAGCCAGCCTCGGGCGCGCTTCCAGTTGGGTGGAATTTGAAAGCACCGGTCTCCGTTTGCATCTCGGCAGCTCCGCCGGTGCATTTTCAGTAGACATTCAGGTAAATACCGCGGGCCGCGACACCACATTTACGCTGGCTTTCCGCAATGAGTACGGCACGGGGACTTATTCGCCAGTGGCTCTGTCCGGAGCCTATTTGGATGCCGTATCCGCGGGAACACTGGTTGTATTGTATGCGGAAAATTACAGGTTCGCAGGTCAGAGACAATGGATGATACCGGTGCGCGCTTTATGTGCGGCAAACGGAATCAGCTTTGTCGCGTTGCCTTCGACCATTGAATATCTGGACCAACGAGCGGCCCAGCCGCAATTTGTCGCATCGGCAGCGTGCATCTCTCCACCGAATGCTCTGGCTCTGGCGCAAACGACAACGCACAATCTTGTCGTAGCCGCGCACAACAGCGGCATCTCCGTTTACGAGTACGATGCTTTGTCAGCAACTCCGGAACAGATCTCTCCCGCCATACCAAGTGAGCTGGCCGTCACCGCTTTTCCGAATCCGTTCAATTCTGTCGTCAGTCTGGAATTGAGCGCGGTTCGTCCCGGATTGTATACGTTGAGCGTCTGTGACGTATTGGGCCGCGAATGCCGTCGTGAGACACTGACCATCTCCGGCAAAACAACGCGTAAAATGGACTTCAGCGATTTGACCGCCGGAGTTTATATCGCGCATTTATCCGGACATATCGGCACAGCAACTGCGAAACTTCTCTACTTGCCCTGATCGTTTTTTTCGCCGAGCAGTGGTCGCTGACCCTGTCCGCATTACGAGACCTCGCCTTCGGCGGGCCGGAATCCGCTTTCAGCGTCTCAACGTTTTCCTAAACCATGCGCATTCTCCAGCTTCTCGTAGAAGCTCTCCTTTACTATCTGGCTTGTTCACTGGTAGCGCGTAGTCGCGAAGAGGCTCCCGGTTTGATTCGCGTGCTGCTGGTGGTCATTGTCCTCACGTTCATCTCCGGCGGAGTAAAATCCGTCATCGGAGATTTCTGGCTGTCCAGCGCTATCGTGTTTCTGGTCAACTTTTTTGTCTTATGGATCGGTCTCGGCATCGGTTTTTTCCGAACCATTATCGCCGCGCTTCTGGTGATTCTTCTCCGTTCCATTCTGACCGCCGTCTTCGCGAACAATCCCGGCATCTGGACCTGATCACCGCCTTGTTTATCTTCGTCAAATCCAATTCGTCTTTTATACCGACCTTATGCGATTTTCACCTATGATCCGCACATTTCTCTGTTTTTGCGCAATGCTGCTCCCGCTTTTCGCCGGCGCGGCTGAACCGTGGCTGCTCGCGTTTCCGGAAATCTCCTACGATTCCGATCATGCCTTTTTCTCCGGTCCCAAGTGGAGCGCTTACTATCTGCCCGGCATGGGCAGCCTGGCCACCGTTCCCCGCGATTCCCTGGAGCAGAAAGGTCTGCTGCCTCATCCGATCCGCCCCACCAATATCGTTCAAACCGTGGAGCGCTTCTATCTTTGCCAAGGCGACACTTTAATCTGCCGCAATTTCGACGGTTCGGACACGCTGCGGATTCTCCCTCCCCCCACCAGCGATGCGCTGGCGTGTTTGATTGCGGATGGAGCGCTGAATCCGAATCCGGCCAATCTCAAGGAATCATTGGGACCGGCGATCACGCGCGGCAATTCCGTGTGGTTCGGCTTGACTCTTGAGGACCCGCAGACAAAAGCGATAACGGCGGGAATCGGTTGGTATGATCCGAGTACGGACTACTTCGGACGCACTTACAGCGTGGCTCTCGCAGGCTACCAACCGGTTTGGATCGGCGCGCGCACCGATACGGTCTATCTGCTGCTCAACAGCAAAAGTGAAAGCAAGCCTCCCAAGACAAGATTGGTAGCCTTTGCACCGCAGGATTTCGGTCTGGTAGAAATTAATCTGCGCTTGGAGGGCATCCCCGGCGATCGGATTCTCAATATCGTGCAGTGGGAAGACACGCTGTTGATCGCCACCGATCGCGCGGTGGCCATCTCGGTGCCCAAACGCCGCATCTTCGCCTGGCAAACTTATTCCTGGGCCGCACCGCAAACCTGTTGGCTGTATCTGAAAACTTTTACCGGAGACGAAAAAACCGATATCCCGCATCCCTATCTCCCGCTTAAAACCAACACGCCCACGGACGTGAAGGCGCAAATCGGCAATTGGATGCAGGTTGTGGCTCCCGTCGGCATTGAAGGCTACGTGGATCCGGATGACTGGCAAAAACACAGCGTGCTCTGGTCACAGCGCAGTTGGAATTGTGGAGACAGTCTGTGTTTCGCCCGTCTCACCGTTCCCATGAAAGGGGAAATGGTGAAAACCGATTTCATGAATACGGCTCTCACCTATCTCGACCGGGATCGCAATGGAGTGAAAGTCGGTTTTCGAGCGGCCTGGGCGCGCATCGAAAACCTCGCACCGGTGATGATGATTGTTCCGTAACGAAGGCAAGGATGGTTGTATGCGGAGATGGATCGGGCTTCTTTGTTGGCTTGTAATAGTGTTTGTTGCCGCTGCTTCGGCGCAAACGATGGTGCGCCGACCCGGGGAATCCGTGGACAACGTGGATTCGTTGCGCGCACACGCCGCCGCTGTGCTGGAAGCCGCCGGGACGGAAGAACTGAATCTCTATTCTCCGCAGCATTTCTCGCGCGCGCAATCGGCCTATGAAGAAGCGAACAAGTTAATCGAGAAAAAGCGGGAAGAAGGTTTAGTCCGGGTCAAACTCCGGCTGGCTCTCGATGAAGTGGAGACCGCGCGCCGCACTTCCCAAGCCGCCCGCACTCTGTTGAACGAACCGATTCAGGCTCGCGCCGCGGCGCTTTCGGCCGGAGCCGACAGCCTGAACGCCGACCTTTGGCGTAAGACCGAAGACCGTTTCCGCCAACTGCTCAAAAATCACGAGCGTTCCTCCAATTCCGTCCACACCGAAGATGTTTCCGAAATCGCCGGAGCATTCCGCGTCGTACGGCGCGATGCTCTGCGCAATCAACTTCTGAAAGACGCGCGCGACCGTTTGGCTGAAGCGGAAAAGCGCGAGGGAACGCGGATCATTCCCTCGCTGATTCTGCGCGCCAATCAGGCCATGAGCCGCGCGGAAGCGGCTCTCGCGCAGGAAAATCTCGAGGGGGCGAATGCGGAAGGCCGCACCGCCGCGCAGTTGTCCGCTCATGCCCTGGCCCTGCTCACGTATATCGAAACCGCGCAGAAAACGAAAACACCGTGGGAATCCGCCGTCCTTCCCTACGATGACATCCTCACGGAAATCGCCCGGCACCTGGGAGAAGAACTCGATATGTCGCGCGGCGGCGCGCAAGCCGGACCGCAATTGATCGGCATGATTGATGCGCGGCAGGAATCGCTGTCGGTTCAAGTGACCGCACAGGCGCAAACCCAGAAATCTCTGGAAGCCTCTTTGGCGGAGGCGCAGACTTCGCTGGCCGATGCCCAAAGCCGGATTGCGGAACTGGAATCCCGCTTGAAAACCGCGCAGGGTGAACGTTCCGCCGCGCATGATGCTCTGCAAAAAGACAGGGAAACCGCCGACCGCGTCGCTCGCGCACAGGCCTTATTTCAAGAAAATGAAGGAACCGTCCTGCAAGATCGCGATGGCCGGATCGTCATTCGCCTGCAGGGTTTGCGTTTTGCCGCCGGTGCAACAAAACTCGATAAGTCCCATTCTAAATTACTGGATAAGGCCATTGAAGCGGCGGGGCTATTTCCCGGCGCTGGGTTTAGTGTAGCCGGGCATACTGATTCCGTGGGCGGGGATTCGCTGAATCAAGTGCTGTCCCAAGCCCGCGCGCAAGCCGTTGCCGTCTATGTGGCCGAACAACTGAAACTCCCCGCGGACAGGATTCCCGCGCAGGGATATGGAGAGACCGAGCCGGTTGCTCCCAACAGCACACCTGAAGGCCGGGCGCGCAACCGCCGCGTAGACATCCTTCTGACATTACCCAAGTAAAATCCTTTTCGCAATAGACAGGTGTTCTCATGAGAACTCTCGCTCAAAAAATCATTTTAACTTTCGTCTTTATTTCGCTTCCCGCTCTCGCTTTTGCTCAAGGACGGCCAAGCGATTTCGGCGATTACGGTTCGGGAAGTCAAGCCTTATGCGGCACACCCGGAACTCAGGGCGGCGCGGCGGCGGGTTTCTGGAATCCGGCGGCCTGGGCGGCCATGAAGGAATGGGAATTCTGCCTTCAATGGAACGACCGCAACATCCACGATAAACGGATGGACAATTGGGGATTGTCTATGGGCGGAAATGGCATCGGCTTCGCCATGCGCCGCACCGACATGTTGGATCATGTGCGCATAGACGATTATCAGATCGCCCTGGGCGGCGGTGAAGGTTCCGATTTCTGGGGTTTAGCCTACGGTTGGTCGCGCGGCGATAAAGATCTTATTAAGCGCGATCATTCGCTGGCGATGGGCAATATCTTTCGTCCGTTTCCCTTTCTGTCCCTCGGCAATGCCGCGCAGATCGGCTTAAATAACGGAGATTACCGCGGGATTTCCGATATCGGATTTCGCCCGCTGCAAAATCATATGTTGACTCTGTTCGGAGACGCCGCTTACGGACGCAAGGACAATTTCGAATCCATGCAATGGGGAGCCGGTCTGGAAATCCAGCCGCTCAACGGCGTGCGCATCGCCGGAAAAGTCAGCAAGCCGTTTGCCGATAACTATGATAAAATCTACACGGTCAGTCTCGGCTTGACGCTGGATAATCTCGGCATCCATATTGCTCCGCATTACGACAAGGATTCCGACCGCCTCTCGACCAGCTACATGTTCCGTCTCGGAGGTCAGGCTCCCAGTCTTGATGCGCGTCCGCTTTTCGCGAAGAAAACGAAAGTCGTCACCGTGCCCATGAAAGGCCGGCTGACGTATCAGAAAGCGCGCTGGTTCGACATGAACCGCGTGGCGTTGTGGGATATGATCGAACTCATCGAAAAGTCGAAGAATGATCCTACCGTCGGCGGTGTGCTGCTCAATCTTTCCGGCATGGAAGCAAGCCATGCCTTGATTTGGGAACTCCGCGAAAAGCTGAAAGATTTCAAGTCGGCGGGCAAGGGCGTTTACGTCTATACCGACCGCGCCGATATGGTGGACTATTATTTCGCCAGCATCGCGGACTGCATTATGATGGATCCGATGGGCAATCTCTTTCTGCCGGGCTACGTCATGGGACGCACGTACTGGAAAGGCGTATTCGAAAAGCTCGGTCTCGGCGTGGAAGAATGGCGGTATTTCACCTATAAATCCGCGTTCGAATCGTTCGCTCGCAAAGACATGTCTCCCGCCGACCGTGAACAACGCGTGGCGTTGATTCAGGGACTGTTCGACACATGGCAGTCCGACATTGCGTCGGCGCGCAATATATCCCCGCAAGCCATTCGCGGCGTGATTGATTCTATGGTGGTGATTCAGCCCGAAGAGGCGCTGGCCGCCGGACTCATTGATACCGTTGCGAGCTGGGATGATGCGAAGGACGTCATCAAAGCCCGCAGCGGCAAAGATGAAGATCCGGATTTTATCCGCCCGCGCCAAGTCGAAGATAAAATATTCGCGGATCCGTCGTGGGGCGCGTTGCCGAAGATCGCTTTGGTCTATGCGATCGGTGATTGCGACATGGACACCGGCATTCGCGGCCGCGCAACCTCGCGCCTGCTGCGCAATCTGGCCAAGCGCAAAGACGTGAAGGCCGTCGTCTTGCGCGCGGATTCTCCCGGCGGCGATGCGCTGCCTTCCGATCTGGTCTCAAGACAGATGAAGGAAGTCTCCAAGAAAAAACCGATGATTGTTACGCAGGGTCAGGTGGCCGCATCGGGCGGCTATTGGATCAGCATGAACGGGGATCGCATTTTTACGACTCCCATGACTTTCACGGCATCCATCGGGGTCATTGGCGGCTGGGTGTGGAATGACGGATTTTCCGCGAAAACCGGCTTCTCGTCCGATCACGTAAAAGTTGGAGATCATGCCGATTTCACGTTTGGCATCACGCTGCCGCTGATCGGAGCGACCATTCCTGACCGCAATCTGAGCGTCGAAGAAAAAGCGCGCGTGGAAAAACTCATTCGCGGAGCGTACACGGACTTCACGAAAAAAGTCGCGGAAGGCCGCTCGCTCTCGCAAAGCTATGTGGATTCCATCGGGCAGGGACGCGTGTGGCTGGGATCGAAAGCCCTCGAATTGAAATTGGTGGATGAAATCGGCGGTATGGAAAAAGCTATTGATTACGCTCGCGATAAGGCAAAACTGCGCCAGGGTAAATACGAGATCGAAGAGTATCCGCATCGCAGCTTATTTGCCACGGATGCTCTGACCGGACCGTCCTACGGGATAAAGATCCTGAACAAGCTGCTGGGCAAGGAGACTTCCGAACCTGTCCTGAAACCCGCGGATTACGAACTTTCCGTGCTAAAAAGGATCAGTCAGAATCCCGGAACGCCGTTCCCGATGGTGGCTCCAGAGGACATGCCCTATGAGGATGTGCAATACTCTAAATAGCGGCTAACGGGCTAATCCACTGCTTTAAATAGACTTGTGTAAAAGGCGGGTCCGCTTGGATCCGCCTTTGCAGGTTGACAGGCGTGAGAAATCTACGTAAATTTAAGGTCTAAATTGGATTTGATTCCGTAGGAGGCTGTCATTTCCGCAAAAGTCAAAGCCAAACCGGTGTCCAAGACTCCGGATCGTCAAAGTGCCAAAAGCCGCGAGGCGCACGGTCCCAAGTTCGGGATTCCTTTCACGCGTAAAAACTACATCGCTTTCGGTGTGGCTTTAGGGCTTTTATTGGTGGGTTACATTTGTCTGGGGCAGTCGCCCGCCGATGGTTTCCTCAGCTTAACCTTGGCTCCGATTCTGCTTGTGTTGGGCTTCTGCGTGGTGATTCCGTATGCGATCATGGCGCGGGACAAGTCCAAACAGACGGCTGCACCTAAGGGCGATTAGCTCAGCTGGTCCAGAGCGCCTGCTTTACACGCAGGATGTCGGCGGTTCGAATCCGTCATCGCCCACAACGGCGAAAAAGCGGAAAGCGGAAATCTGAAAGCTGAGTATTAGGTGTTCGGGCTTTCGGTTTCAATTTTCTTTTCCGCTTTCAGCTTTCAGTTTTTCAGCTTTTCTTTTTGGTCCGGGGTCGTAGTTCAGTTGGTTAGAACGCCAGCCTGTCACGTTGGAGGTCGCGGGTTCGAGCCCCGTCGGCCCCGCCAAATTCGCAAAGGTCAGAGCAAACCGCTCTGACCTTTTCTTATTTAACGGACTGTGCCGAAAACGAACCCTGATCTTGATTCACATCGCATAATGTGATAAATTGTGCATAACGAATCACGTACTTTTACACTCGTATTGGATGCGAAATGAAGCACCTCCTCCGTCTGGCATTTTTCGTGATCTGCGCAACAGATATTTTCGCTCAGCCTCCTTCCGTACAATGGTATCAGACTTACGTCGTCGGCGTTCGCCTTTGTGAATTTTTTACGGTGAAACAAACACCCGACGGCGGATACATTTGCGGCGGACAGGAGCGATCCACCATCCGGCCGTCGAATAGCTGGATCATGAAGTGGAACAGCAACGGTGGTGCGGTCTGGAGCAGGGTTTACGGCGGAAACGGAAGCCAAGCCTGCAATTCGATCTGCCCTACCGCGGATGGCGGCTTTCTTTGCGCGGGTGTCCATGACCTCGATCAAGAGGATTTTCTTCTGCTTAAACTCAATGCGAACGGGGATAGTCTCTGGAGCCGAACCTACGGCGGTGCCGGAGACGACGCTTGCGCGGTGATTCAACCCACAGCCGATGGCGGCTTTGTGTTGGCGGGTCGAACCGCTTCCTTTGGGTCCGGTCAGGCCGACTTCTGGCTGCTGAAGGTGAACTCAAACGGCGACAGCCTTTGGAGCCGAACCTACGGTGGCCCCTCGCCGGAAACGTGCTATACTCTGGATCAAACAACCGATGGCGGCTTTATCCTCGCCGGTGTGACCAGATCCTTCGGAGACAGTAACAACGATTTCTGGCTGGTGAAGACCGATGATGATGGCGACAGTCTGTGGAGCCGTTCGTTCAGACTGCCCGGATACACCTATTGTCGTTCAGTGTTTCAAACGCCCGACGGCGGCTATGCGATGGGGGGGTATACGTCGGAATATGATGCTTTGCCCTATGGAGATTTTCTGCTGGTAAAAGCCGATGCGAACGGAGACAGCCTGTGGAGCCGGATTTACGGGTCAAACCAGTACACCGAAAAGTGTACGGCGATGCAAATGACCAGAGAATCCGGCTTTATTCTGGTGGGATTGTGTTACAATCGTGAATATGATTCCTTTCCCAACTGTATGCTCGTCAAGACGGATGCAAACGGTGACAGCTTGTGGGGAAGAAGATTCGGTTTAGGAGCACAAGGAATATTGTACGCGCACTGTCAGTCCATCCAGCAAACTCAGGATCACGGCTTCATCATCTGCGGGAAAACGACCCATAATGTAGGGGACACGGAAGGCCTGCTGTTCAAAACTTACCCGGACAACGCTTCGTTGATCGGATTGGATCCGGATACGCTTGCTTTCGGCGACGTCTGGATCGGTCGTGCGGTCGAGGATTCATTCCGGATTATCAATTTGAGCAGCGAAACTATGGCCATCCAGAGCATCACATCCAACTATCCGGTGTTTCCGAGCGTCGAAGGAACATTTTCGATACCGCCCGCCGGCCGGCATAACGTGCTCTACACAGTCACGCTACCCGATACGTTCAACTATCGCGGCACGCTGACCATTCAAGGCAGCGAGGATCAAGCCACATTGCCCGTCTCCGCCCATGGAATATGGACGGAACTCAGACCGAATCCGTCCGCGATTCATCTGGGACAAGTATCCGTTTCCGATACGGTGGATACGACTCTCACTTTATTCAGCGCCGGAAATACTTTCTTAACTGTGGACTCGATCCGGCTGACCGCTCATCACTTTACCGTCACGCTGCCGCCGGCGGACACGATTCCTGCCTACGGCAGCACGTTAATCGCCGTTCGCTACATCGCGGCCACAACAGAGTCCGTTTCGGATACACTGATCATCGAAAACAGCGCCGGAACTCCTCTCACCATCCCGCTTTCCATAGGGAATTCAAGCGTTGACGATGCCACAGGGATGATTCCGAACGAATTCTTCCTCGATCAGAATTATCCGAATCCGTTCAATCCGTCCACCAGCATTGCTTTCGATCTTCCGCGCCGTGCTTTCGTGAGCATGGAAGTCTTTGACCTGCTCGGTCGGCACACGGCCTCCTTGCTATCCCAGACCATCAATCCAGGACATCACTCCGTTCAATGGTCCTGCACTGATTGTTCGAGTGGTTTGTACTTGGTGCGGATGCATGTGGAAGGCCGAGCCTACACCCGAAAGATGTTGTTCATCCGGTAAGCCGGCACGATATCGTTCTTTGTCACTGAAATCCCTGTTGGATTTGTTCTTGACAGGGATTTTTCTTTGCTGTATATTTAATCGGTGCTGCATGTCCTGTCAAGCTGCTATCGCGATAAACACGGCAGAACCCTTAAGTCAAAAATGAGATCCTTCACATAGTGTGAAACACGAGGCGGAGGCGATATGCGATTCATTCATCGTGTTCTCGTTATCTTCAGTATCGCGCTGTTGGTGTTCTTCGCCGGCTGCTCGGAAGATGATTCCAAAGAGCCTGCGGATAATCGAGCGCCGAATGCTCCTATGAATCCGGTACCGGCTGATTCGGCCATGTTTCAATCCGTGACGGTGGATCTGAAATGGAGCTGCTCCGATCCTGACGGCGATCCGCTCGTTTATGATGTCTATTTCGGAACAACGAATAACCCGCCGCTGGTGAGTTCCAATATCGCCGATACTACCTATGATCCCGATACCCTGCTGGCCAACCAGATGTACTACTGGCGGATTGTGGCGCACGACAATCAGAGTCATGCCACCGACGGCCCGCTCTGGAAATTCACCACCGGCGCCGGCGCTCCGGCGGGAATGGTAGCCATACCAGCTTGCACGTTCATCATGGGCGCAGCTTATCAAGCATGGGCCACTCCTGAGCACGAAGTCACGGTGTCCCCGTTCTTCATGGATATCTACGAAGTCACCAACGACGAGTACAAACAATTCTGCGACGCCACGGGGCACAGCTACCCCCCCAATCCCAATTGGCCGGGCTACAGCAACTTCTTCACCAATCCCGCCTACGCGCACTATCCGGTAATCAACGTGTACTGGCAGGATGCCCACGACTACGCGGCTTGGGCGGGAAAACGGCTGCCCACCGAAGCGGAGTGGGAATTGGCCAAGAAAGGCAGTCAGGATAACCGCCTCTGGCCGTGGGGCAACACGTGGAATGAAGGATGGGCGAACATGTGGTACGACGGCGATGCGTATCACTATACCGCGCCAGTGGGTTCCTTTCCCAACGATGTCAGTCCGTTCGGCTGTTATGATATGACCGGAAACGTGACGGAATGGTGCGAAGATGACGGGCACACCAGTTATATCGGTGCGCCCGCCGACGGCAGCGCTTGGATTGACAGTCCGCGCGCCAATAACCGGGTGATGCGCGGCGGCACCTACAGTTGGGTCGGTGGTGAAATGTCCCGCTGTGCTTGGCGCAACTTCGGCGGAACCAACGCTTACTGGGACGGCAGCGGATTCCGCTGCGCCAAGACGCTCTGATAAAAATCCCTGTCTCTAACAGGGTTCAGCATCGTCGCAAGAAGCGCAACGGATAGCGGGAGAACACGCGAGTCGCAGCATGATCCGGCGAGTGCTTGTTTTCCTCCCGTGGACGGGGGGACGAAAGGGGGCGTTTTCAAGTCTTTCATTTCCAAGTTCATCATTCATCATTCATCGTTCATCATTTCCTCTTCATCCTTTTCAGTCGTGGAAGGACCAAAGGGGCGAGTGCTTGTTTTCCCCCCGTGGACGGGGGCCCGATAGGGGGGTCTCTTCTTCCCTTCATCCTTCATCCTTCATCCTTCATCCTTTCCTCTTGACTTTCCCCCTCCCCTTGTGTATATTGACGATAGATGGCGACAATTTGATGAAAATTGAGCAGGGATAAAATAACTGGTAGCGGGGATTCCGTCATGGCCGCTATGTTTTTATCAGTTTTCAGCGTTTCAGCCTTTCAGCTTTAGTCCGGTCAGAGTGCACAACTCTGACCTTTTTTATGCTTTTTAGTAGGAATATTTGTTCTTGATTGTGATCTGCATTTTAAGATTCAAAAATAAACGCCAATTTAGATAGTGGAGGCTATCATGATAAATCCAAGACCCAGCCTTGGTATCCAATGGCATGATAAAAGAGAAGCTCTAGTACATTTGACAAAAGATGGTCAGGCAAAAGCAAATTTGCCTAATAATCTGCTAGAGCTTATCTTAAAAATATCGGAGGAGAATCAGGATGCAGGCGAGGTGGAGGAAGCCGAGGTAGTTCTCGATCCAGTACTCGTAGCGCACCGGGATTCTTCGGAACTGCGTGAGCCAGGC
>Ga0105104_10002138_pt1 | contig 14552 bp, 15 predicted proteins | sample PPLLaktember2015_3_FD_87034 | JGI IMG/M metagenome (GOLD analysis project Ga0105104, IMG submission 87034) | Freshwater sediment microbial communities from Prairie Pothole Lake near Jamestown, North Dakota, USA - PPLs Lake P7 Core (6) Depth... | ecosystem: Environmental > Aquatic > Freshwater >... | reverse complement strand
CGGCGGGTTTAAACAAGTGACAGTCACCTTTGCTATGCCTCCCTGAAGCAAGCTTGAAAGGTAGGGTGACTGTCACTTTTGGTTTCTTTGATTGTACAACGAAATTTACAGACTTCGGAAGCGTCGTCGTGGCGCGTAGCGACATCTTTTGGCGTGCCGCAGGACGATGAAGACTCGCGCAGAAACTTCCGAAGTCTTTTCTCCACCCTATGCGCGAGCGTGTACAGTCAATGCGCGGGGTTGCAAACTCTGATTACACGCGTGCAATGTCATATCGCGGGCATGTAAACATGAATTACATGGGTGTAATGTCATCTCGCGGGCGTGCAAACTCAAATTACACGCGTGCAATGTCATATTGCGGGCATGTAAACTCGAATTACATGCATGTAATGTCACATCACGGGCGTGTAACTTTGAATTGTACACATGTAATGTCATATCGCGGGCACGTAAACTCAAATTACACCTATGTAATTTTCAATTACACGCGTGCAAGAAGGAATTGCGAGCGTTTAAACTCGAATTTCATGGCTGTAAAACCGATTTGGGGGCAAAAAATGGTCTATTCCGCACCAATTTTCTGCTTTTCTTCAGGATGACACCTCAGAAGTCCCTTTTTACTTCCTCAGCCGCAACCGCATTTCGTGCCATTCCGCGCCGCCGTGCGTGGACCTGGACAAGCCTGCGTGGGCAAAGCCCATCCGTTCATAGTAGGCGATCAGATGACGCTTGCACATCAGGAGTACGTTTCCCTTTTTGTGCTGGCGTGCTTCTTCCACGAATCTGGACATCAATTGCCTCGCGATGCCCCGCTTCTGAAATTCAGGCAGGACTGCCAGGGCAAAGACAACCATGTTCTTCCCGTGGGGGTCATGCCCGATCAACTGTTTCAACTCTTCATCGCTGATGTCATCCTTATCCGTCCCGGCGCTGTTGAGCATCCCGACGACCCTTCCCTCCAGCTCAGCCACAAGGAAGCCTTCGGGAAACGTCTCGATGCGGAGCTGGATCGTCTCGCGTGCCGCGGCTTCCTCCGGCGGAAACCCGGAGGTCTCGACCCGGAAACATTCGTCCAGGTCTTTGGGGAGCACATGTCTGATAATGATCTCATTCATTGCGTGGATCCTTAAAGAGGGGTTAAGAACTGGTTGTGCTGAATTATATTGCCTGATCCCCTGCTACAATCATGATTATGATACAGCCTATTGCACGAATACTTCACGTTTTGCTTCTTGTCATTTTGATAGGGACCGGCTACAGCATTGTTTATTACCTCAACAATGAACCCAGTGGTACCCCTGCAGTGATATTTACACCCACACCTGTCTCCGGCACATTCGGAACCACACTGGATACCGGCTGGTCCTTGTTAAAACCCGGACTGGAGCGGCGGGTGATCGAGCTTCAAAACGACCAGAACCAAACCATTGAGTCGTTGCATATTTGGCGCCTCGATCAAAGATCCTTCCGGATGGACGTTGCCTTCGACGAAAGGCCCAAGTCCCTGGAAACCTGGCAAAAGGAGACGAACGCCGTCCTGGTCCTGAATGCTGGTTACTTTAGTATAGAAAACGAGAGATATTTTCCGGATGGTCTCACCATCGTCGATGGGGAGAGGTTGGGACGCAGCTTTGATGGATTCGGAGGGATGCTGGCGATCGACGGATCCGGGACAGAATTAAGGTGGCTTGTCGAGAACCCGTACGATCCCGATGAGCAACTCCGAGCTGCCTTACAGTCGTTTCCCGTCCTTGTCCAACCGGGCGGGCAGCTCGGCTACGGTGCAGAGAGAGAAACTTATGCAAGCGCAAGACGAACTGTCATTGGGCAGGATCGGGCCGGGCGCATCCTTTTTATCGTTGCCCCCCAGGGATATTTCACATTGCACCAGCTAAGTGTCTATTTGACGGAATCGGATCTAAACCTGGATATTGCTGTCAATCTGGACGGGGGAGGGTCCACGGGTATATTGGTGGCGGACCCGCACGAAATCATCCCCTCCAGGGTGTTGTTGCCATTCGTGATCCTGGTCTATGCCCGGTAAACTCACAGGCGAGCCTGTGTCACCATACTATCTTTTCCACTTTTCAACCATGTCGTTGCGAGGAGGGTTGAGACGCGCAGCGTCGAAACCCGACGAAGCAATCTCCAGTTAATAAGGAGATTGCTTCGGTCATGGCGCCCTAAGTGCCATTCCCTCGCAACGACATTTCACTTTTTACTTCTCGCTTTCCTTCTAAGCATCCCATCTCCGGCAAAACCTTGCATCAATTTCAACGTAGTTAATGTATTGGAAAATATCACACTCGGAGATGAGGATGTCCGCGACCATTCGGGAACTGAATCAACATTTTATCGATCTATGGTGGGAATGCGACACCCGCCTGCCGGACCTGGGTCCGTTGTACACGGACCAGGCTCAAACCCAGAACGAAAAACAACTGCTCCAATTTTTGGACCAGGTGGATCGCATGCTCTCCAATCCGCCGCGCAGCCGGGCAGAGGCCCAGGCGGAGCAAGCCCGCCTGGGTGCGGCGTTCAGGGTTCTTGCCGAGCAAGCACTGGGTTTCACAGCCGGAGAATTGGATCTGCTGCCTTCACAGGCGTTTTCGGATGTGTCAGAAGATTTTGTGCGCACGGCGCGCGCCTTTGATCCCAAATTGAGCGGCGAGGATATTTTTCAAGCCGGGCGCAACGCCTGGACAGCAAATGGTCTGCAATGGCTGCTGGGGTTGCCTGTGCAAAACACCCCTTCCATTTTTGCTTACAGTCTGCTCTATCCGTATACCGATAACTACCTCGATGACCCGGCGATCAGCACCGCCACCAAACTGGCGTTCAATGAACGCTTCGGCCGGCGTCTGGCAGGGGAGTTGCTCGCCCCAGCCAATGCGCATGAAAAGATCATCTTCGATCTGGTGGCGATGATCGAGAAACAATATTCACGTCCGGACCACCCCGCGGTGTTTGAAAGCCTGCTGGATATTCATCACGCCCAGGGTCAAAGCCTGAAGCTGATACAGTGTGCCGCCGCGCCGGGTGATACCGAGCTAAGCGAGGTGGATGTGCTTGGACTCAGCTTTGCGAAAGGCGGGACCTCGGTCCTGGCAGATGGCTATCTGGTCAGCGGCTGGCTCAACGAGGCTCACCGCCAATATACGTACGGTCACGGCATCTTCGCGCAGCTGCTGGACGATATGGAGGACGTCGGACAGGACAGCCAGGCGGGCCGCCTGACGGTTTATTCCCAGCCAGCCGGGCATTGGAGCCTCGATGCGCTCTCCAACCGCACCTTCCATTTTGGTCGTGAAGTATTGAGGCGTCTGGATTGCTTCGACGTGGAAGAGTCGCTGCGTGAGTTGATCCGGCGCGGCGCCGACCTGGCTCTCATCGATGCGATCGGGCGCACGGATCGCTATTACAGCGCAGACTATTTGCGCGAACTCGAAGCACATTCGCCTTTCCGTTTTTCATTCCTGAAGGAACAGCGGAACGGCTTTGCCAACGGCAGGCGGCATGGATCGCTGGCAAAATTAATGGAAACTGTTAATCTTTTTCAGAGCTGAACGTGTAAGCTCGCGCAGTGACAGTCACTTGTTTTGACGGCCTGCTTCACAACACCTTTTACTATGTATGAAAGTAGATTTTTATAACAGTGATGGCAAGCGCTCGTTAAACAGTTAACAACTACGTTTGAAAAGTGAGCGAATGTGCCGTGGCTGAAGTAATTGCAGTTCTATTCACAAATCCCCTGCCTGTAGCCCTTGTCATTTTGGGAGTCATTTGCATAGCAGTATCAATTGTTGGCAAAATTCCACCAGTCATTCTGGAGGGCTTTAGAGCTTTTGTATTGGGGGCATTTGGAGTGGTTTTGATTCTTGTAGCTATTACGTCAGCCTGGGTTTTAGCTTCCTTCCAGATCATACCAGTTTCAGGGCCCGAGCCATCTATAACCCAGCCTTTGCCCATAACTATCCCGACAACCGGAACTTCTTCAGTGGTGTGCATCCTCGATCTGCGGATGGATATTCCAGGGAGTATCAACTGCGACAATGCAGGTATGCTTGATATTCAAGCGTCGGGAGAAGATGCCATAACCCCGTGGGTTGGAACTCTTTCCAGGGTTGTCGTCCCTGAAAACTGGAAGGTCATTCTCTTTTACGAAACGTGGCTCTCCCCTGATTTTACGGAACGAGATCCCAACAGGCAAGGATTTGTATTATTGAATGAGGGAGTAGTATTGCTGTCGACTCCTGGCTTCCAGGTATATGCTGATATGAGTTTAACCAATTTAGTGAAACAAGCTACTGCTACTGATGAATTGAATGACAAAGCACAATACCTGTTGATTTACCCAACCAATGATTCTGAATTGATACTTTCAGATAATACTTCACCGCCTTTTGGAAGAGAGTTGCGTTTGAAGTATCGTCAATAAGCTTCCTTTGCCTGATTTACAGACAAATTTCATTGCGATCCTCACTTGTTCAACATTGAAAATTTAGTTGGTATTCCTGAAAGGAGAGTAGTATGGCTAATAGTCCCTGGGAAGATGTGACCGTCTGGCACGAGTTGATGTCTATGGACCCGCAGCGGGCCGAGGCGTTCTATCAGGAGGTCATCGGGTTGAAAGCTGCACCGCTGGAGGGAGGACCGTTCCCGTACATCGTCTGGATGCGGGACGAGGAGCCCGTCGGCGGTTTGATCCCGCCTCAGGATGGTCAAAAAGGTTGGCCGTCGGGCACGAAGCCGCACTGGGTAAGTTCCTTCGCCACCGCGGACGTCGACAAAGCTGTTGAGAAGGCTCAGAAACTTGGCGGTCAGGTGCTGGTCCCGCCCATAGATATCCCGCAATTTGGCAGGGCGGCGGTTCTGAAAGATCCGGAGGGCGCTGTCTTCGGGATTTTTCAAAAGCGTACTTAAAAGAACACAACTTGGTAGAGGCATGCTCTCCTCCGTGAGAGCGTGCCTCTTCTCCTCGCGTTGATCTTTCCATCCCGCACCGCCGGGAATGTAATGACGCGCGCCTGAAACGCTTTGGAATTGACAGTCACCTTTTGGCTAACGAAGTCCTGCGGTGCAAGTGGCAAGTTAATTAATCCCTTTGCTTCCTGTTGCTCGACGTCAACAAAAATAGAGGGAAAACCCTACTACAGAGAATGCCACAAATCTGATCCCTTGCTGGCAACGTATATTTTTTTGGAGATGTGCTCTCCACTTTCGCCATCCAAATGTATCGAAAGGAGTTTTGATGAAACGACGAAAGATCGTGGTGGCTGTAATGCTGCTGTTGATCGTAAATTTGTTGATGCCCATTGGAACAGTGGCAGCCGCCCCTGCCACGCCCATCCAGGAATCGCCGGCAAACGGAGCAACGGACCTGCCGACGTCGGTGGCGGTCAGGTGGATGTTATCCCGCCCAGGCGAGGTCTACAGAGTACAGGTTGCTACGAACCCGCAGATGACGGCCCTGGTCGTAGATGCCACCGTTCGCGATGCAACCGGCTATTCACTTTATTATGTTGCACAGAAGAACACCACATACTACTGGCGCGTCAATGCCTCGGTCAGGAGACAAACCAGTGCCTGGTCACCCGTTTGGAGCTTCACGACCACGAATAAATCAGCCTCTGCAGCCCCGACGCTGGTCTCTCCTGAAAACGGCGCGGGTGTTTTTCCGGCGAGCGAGGGGATCACGCTGGTTTGGAATGCAGTGCAGGGGGCCGAGTCGTACGACTTTCAACTTGCCAATGAAGCCAGCTTTAGCGCGGCGTTTATCCAATGGTACGCGTATGTCGGTACCTCGGCGCACGTGACAGGCCTGGAGGAATCGTACACATCCACTATATACTGGCGTGTTCGCAGCCGGAATCCTGGTGGCACAGGTCCATGGTCTGAGGTGCGGACGTTTACCATCGATCCCTTCCGCTGAACCTACCGGGTAAAGCCAACAGCGGTGATGATGTCGTCACCGCTGTTTTCGATTGTGCAGGCTATCAAAGTAAAATGGAGCAGGTATAGGGTGCCTGCATCCATGAAAACATCTACGTTTATTTCACGAACACTTGTCTTCCTTCTTCTTGCAGTCTGCATTGGCCTTGTCTGCAGTTCAATGTACCAAATCCCCATTGCGCCCACCGCGACGCTAACCCCAACATTTACATCCACGCCCTCATCCACTGCCACCTCAATGCCTGCTTTGGAAACAATCCCGGATACAGGCTGGGATTTGTTACAACCCGGATTGGAGCGGCGCTCGATCGATATCTTCAACGACCAGGATCAACAGGTCGAGGCACTGTATCTGCTGCGCCTCGATCCAAATCAATTCCGGCTGGAGGTCGCTTTTCACGAGACGCCTCAGAACCTGGAAGACTGGCAAAAAGAGACGAACGCCCTCGTTGTCGTGAACGGTGGTTACTTCAGCATCGAGAACGAGAAATACATTCCCAACGGGTTGACGGTTGTCAATGGTGAAACATTCGGGAGCAGTTACGGTCCGTTCGCGGGAATGCTGGCGGTCAGTGATTACGGGACAGAATTAAGATGGCTGGCAGAGAAGCCTTACGATCCCTATGAACCCTTACGAGCCGCCTTGCAGTCTTTTCCGATGCTCGTCAAACCGGGCGGGGAGCTTGGGTTCCCCGAAGAGCATGAAGATAATATAAAAGCAAGACGAACTGTCATTGGCCAGGATTGGGAAGGGCGCCTCCTCTTTATCCTTGCCCCTCGGGGACATTTTACGTTGCATCAGTTGAGCCTCTACCTGACTGAATCGGATCTGAACTTGAATGTTGCTCTCAACCTGGATGGCGGACCCTCCAGTGGGATATGGGTGGCTGACCCGCAGGAAACCATCTCTTCACAGGCGTTGTTGCCATTTGTGATCCTGGTCTATGCTCGATAACCAATGTCGTTGCGAGCCGTTCGCGCAACGACCGCAGTCGAAGCGGCGGGGCTATTTCACGTCAGCATCTTTAGAAATGCTTCCACCACTTGAGGATCAAAATGTGAGCCACGCAGTGAACGAATATGTTCGAGTACCTTTTCCTTCGGCCAGCCTGCACGATAGGGCCGATCCGAAGTGAGAGCATCATACACGTCCACCGCAGCAAAGATACGGGCCGCCAGTGGAATAGCCTCACCTTTCAAGCCCTGTGGATAGCCTGTTCCATCCCATTTCTCATGATGAGAATATGGGATATCCAGCGCAGGGCCAAGATATGTGATCGGCTTTAGCATCTGGTATGCATGTGTCGGATGCATACGCATGATTTCCCACTCTGCCTCGGTCAATTTATCGGGTTTTAGCAGGATGCGGTCAGGAACACCCATTTTGCCGATATCGTGAAGAAGCGCGCCGCGGCGCACATGGACCAGCTCCCGCTTGCTGAACCCCATCCGTTTTGCCAGCCGGACGGTCATCTCAGTGACGCGTTGGGTATGTCCCTCAGTTTCCTTGTCACGCAAATCCAGAGCCGCCGACCAGCCCACGATCGTCGCATTATAAGCCTGCCCCAGTTCATAATTGGATCTTAACAGGTTGTCGAACAGAGTCGCATTATCAATCGCAAGTGCGGCTTGCCCGGCCAGGGTATGAAGAAAGTCAAGCCAATCCTCATCCGGCTCCATGGACGTGCGGTGGAAAACTTCCAGCACACCCTTGATATCTCCTTTGGAGATCAATGGCACACCAAAATAGGTGACAAACGCTTCGGACTGGAGCGCTTTCATCAAACGAGGGTTATCCTGCTGGGCCATCAGATCCGGGATGTGTATAGTGCGTTGCTCGCTGCAGGCGCGGCCCGCGTTCCCCTCTCCGCGACGGAGTGGTTTTGCCTGTTCGAATACACGCGTGCGAAAGCCGCGCCCGATTGAGTATTCCAGCACGTCTGTATCAGGATTGTAAAGCCACACAGATGTGGCATCCACGTTCAATTGATTGATCACTTGCGTCAGAAGGGCATCCATGCTTAAGGAAAGTCCGAAGCTGGAAGTAATCGCCTGGTCGATTTCTCTGAGGGCAGTAAGATACTGCAGGCGGCGTTCGGTCTGTTCATAAAGCAACATACGGCGGATGGCGACCGCGGCCTGGTCGCCAATGCTTTCTGCCAGCCGCAGCTTTTCAGGTGTGAATGGCTCGCGCGCCTCGCTGCGTGCCTCACCAAGCATTAACAAACCTAATGCCTGCTTTGCGGGCGAGACCGACCCACCCATCCGAAGCGGAATGAGGCAGACGGATTGGGCAAAATCAAGCAGCAGGGCCGCGCGCTCCTCACTTCCAATCTCCCGGTTACTGGTTTGAAAAACAACCGGCTTTTTCTCCTGCATAACGCGCTGGCAGTGGGGTAGCAACTCAACAGGAACGCGTTGCCCCACGTGCAGATCATGATCCAGAACCCGGATTGGATATGCCGACTGTATTATAAATTTATTGCCCTCGAGCAGTGCGATGCGCGCGAAGGTGGTGTGGATGCTATCGACGGCATGCCGATTCACATGCTGAAGAATCTCGTCTAAACCGTCGGCATCTGCGAGTGAACGTGAAAGTTCGTAAAGCGTCAGCAGTTCAGCGGTACGAGCCTGAACCTGCTCTCCTGCCTGCTTGCGTTCGGTGATATCTCGTGCCATGCCTCTTACGACCGGAGTGGATACACCCTCGGTGCGCAGGGAATTTTTGTATTCCCAGATGCGTTTTTCGCCCGTCATTGTTTGGATGACCATAATGCCTTCGTCAAAACCGCGCGTTCGCATTCTATGCAGGTAGATATGAAACAGCTTTTGCGATTCAGGTGCAAGGAGATCGCGAATGTTCATCTGCAGGAGAGTGTCGCTTGTATATCCCAAACATTGCTCCGCATAGGGATTGACTGACAAGATGCGACCTTCCAGATCATGGGTGCAGATCAGGTCGTGACTGTTGTCCACCAGGTCACGATAGCGGTCTTCACTAGCTCGTAGTGTTTCCTCGGCACGTTTGCGCTCGGTGACGTCCCGATAATTGATCACCATTGCTCCAACGGCAGGCTCGTCCAAAAGATTGGTTACCACACCTTCCATCCAGCGCCAGGAGCCATCATAGTGCCGAAGACGGAAAAGTGCTTCACGCTGGCTGCCGGGTTGTTCCTTGACCCGCGCTAGTAGTTCGATTGCGGCGGATCGGTCATCAGGGTGCAACAGGTCAAGGATATTACCGCCTACCAGCGAGTTCGGTGGGTAGCCCAGCGGTCGGTGCCGGGTGGGACTCTCGAAGAGAAGCGTGCCATCCATGCCCACCAGCGAGACTTCTTCCATGCTATGTTCAACCAGCGCCCGGAAGCGTTTCTCGCTTTTGCCTACCCCTCTGGTCGTCTGTATCTGTTCGGTCCGGACCACGCCCAGGAGCAAGCTCGTAACGGACAACACGAGCATAAGCAGTTGGACCGCTGTCAGTTGAGTCAAATCAGAATGAAATAGCCAGATGGCGCCTATCGTCGCAAAACTTATGAACATGATTCCGATACTGGCGCCTTTTATCCCGTAATCCAGGGATAGCCAGATCAGTGGGATGGCGATCAAATAGAGAGACTGGAACGATTTGAGGGAAGGCACTCCGAACGCGAGGAAGAGCACAATCAGCAGAGTGATCGCCCTCGCGACTGTATTCCTTGGGAGCGGCGGAAATGGATTTTGCTTCCCAGATAGATCCAGAGTTCCATTTGCAAACTTCTTCACCAGTGGCATTACATGAATAAGCAGGAAAGGCGTCATCACCAGAAGACCGACCATCTCGCCTATCCACCACGTAATCATGGCAATGAGTTTGTCGACGACAGAGATAACCCCGGTCGGTGGATTACCCGAAATTGCGATGATCGCCAGAATTGCAGATACGATGGCTGATGAGCCAATCAACCAGATGACATCGCGCGTACTCTTCAATTGTGGATCGAATCTAACACGCTGCCGCAGAAATGCAGCAGTAACACCGTATACGACTGAAATCAGTATTCCCCAGCCGACAACCAACTCGATCGGTCCTGAAATCCTGTATACGAGCAAACTGCTAATGAGTGAGGTGACGACAAGAACGGGTGCAAATCGCCCCCCAAGGGCCAGAAGAAGCGCAAAACTCACACCATCTGGTGGGTACCACGCGACGACATTCGGGTAAATCTGAAATTCACGTGCCAGCCGATCCAGGCCGGTAAAGATGATAATGTAAACAACAAGGATGAACGTTGTTCGCAGTGCAACCCGGGTATTAATGGGCGAGAAGTGAAGGGTATTATGATTATGAAGTGGAGTCATCTCTTACCGATAAAACACAGTTCTGTGATGAAGAACAGCAAGCCAGGTACAACGATAAATTACTCACAAGGTGAGTAATCTTCAGGCGGGGTATTAACCTAAAAGCCTGACCTTGTTTCAATCGACATTATACTTCCTATGTAATAGGAAGTTGCTCCTTTTTCCTTTCTTTCAAAACGGATAGTATGTGTTCAATTCGCTTGCATTACGTCTGAAAATCAATACAGTGCCCCTACCTAAGTTGAGAGTGATCTCTGGCTTCAACTCTGTGGAACCGTATCTTCCACCTTTTTTTCCGGGTTGTTTTCTCAAATAAGACCTATTGGAGAGGAGGCTGAAATGTCTGTTAGATCGAGAGTTGAGAGTGAGAAGCGCCCGCTGCTTTCGGCGCGCCAGGTGGGGGTGGCGGCTGTGCTGGCAGGTCTCACCATCCCGATTCCGGGTACGCCGGTGGTGACCGATCCGCGTGAGATTTTCACCACGATTGGGGCATCTCTCACCGGTCCAATCGGCGGGATCGTGATCGGGATCCTGGCTGGGATCGCCGAATCTGGCGTTCCAATGAAAGCAAAGGCCGGTCTCTGGTATTGTGGGCTTTGCAGGTGATCGGTTATTATGTGCTGATCGTCGTGCCTCTTTTTGCAGTTGGTGTCACGTTGTTCTATCCTGATCCTGCCAACGGTACCTTCTTTGCACTCCTCGGCTTATTGGAGGCTGGTGTCATCCCTGAAATGATCTTCACCACCACCGTGACAACCATCATCATGGCGGCGCTTCCCGAACGCTACCGCCGTCCGCTCTGGTAACCTCGTTTCAATCCGTCGTTGCGAGGCGTGGCGCCTTTGGCGCCACGCCTCGCAACGACATCTTACTTATGATCAATTATGCCGATAATTGGTACACGGCACCCAGGAATTCAAGACCAGAGTAAATATTCCCATCTGGCTTCCATTTACGAAGACCGCATATTTATCGTATAGGGCTTTGGGACTGGAGATTTTACAAACCCTGATTTCGTTATAGACCGGTTGAAGAAGTATCGTTGAGTGACCCCCGCAACCCTCTGACTCCTCTCCACAGACCAGACCGTATTTCCCCTGCACATCAACCCGTTCCAAAAAATACCGGCAACATGAGTACCTGTCATAGTTCAGGCATTGGGTGGCGAGATACTCCACTTTTGCGCTGGAATTAAATATAGCCATATTTCACGCTCCTTAATGATTCTGGTACGCAAACAGACTTTTGGCAACTGACAAACGTCACAACTTGCCAGAGACGTATCCCGCCGATAGTCCGGAAGCTGCCGGCCACCCTGCGCTGGGCTGCTCCTTTCATGAGAAAACTAGAGCCAGCAAGGAGAACCTGCCAGCTCTAGTTTGTGTCGAGCCAGTATTGATAAATAATCTTTCTCGAAACTCAGGCGTTACCCGGAATGCTCAGCGGGCAGCCAGTCCCACCGATCCTGCCGGTACGTCTGTTTCGCCCAACGGAACAAGGCTCCCATTTGCCTTCACTCCGAAAATGCTGATCGTGCTGCTTCCAGAACCAAGGGCGTAAAGGAATTTTCCATCCCTGCTTAGTGCCATGTCGATTGGCATGCTGCCATCGCCTGTCAAACCGGCTTGTGCATTCAGCAGGGTGATCGCACCCTCCTTTTCTATGCGATAGCTCGAGATCGAACCGCTGCCCGTGTTTGTTGTGTAGGCATACCTGCCGTTCCTGGAGATGACCACCCAGCAGGCTGCCGTTTGGGTCGTCCCGACCGATGGACTGATCACCTCAAATGTATCTTCATCGACCTCATAGGAGGACATTGCGCTCGCATCAGGGGCGCCGCCAAACGCTTCTGAGACGATCAGATGATCGTTTCTGCCAAAAGCGAAGCCGAAAGGCGTCTCGCCTGCTGAGGGATACGGGACTGGCGGCCCCGCGATCCCGTCTTCAACCTCATAAGTAACGACGAGATTTGTCGCTTTTTCCGTTACCACCAGCAGGTCGCCATCCGGGTGGAAGGATATTTGCGCCGGTTGTGGAGAATCTCCCACTCCTCCATTGCTGAGCGGCTGAGTGGAACCATTCAATGACTCCAACGAGCCGTTATTCCGGATTCTGAAGCCGCTGATATTGCCGCTTCCCCCAGCGTTCAACACATATAACAGGCGGCCGCGCACCGTCAGGCTGATCGGCATGATACCGCCTGAATCGACGACATCGGTCAGTTTGAGACCATTCCGCCTGACCAGGAATACCGAGACCTGATTGCTACCTGCATTTACGACAAAGAGCCAGCGGCCATTTTCACTGAGAGCCACTGCCTCCTGTGAGCCGAGGCCTGCACCACTTCCCAACCCATCCGTGGAAAATGATCCTTGCAGCGATAGAGAACCACTGCCTGAACGTATGTATACTACTACTTCGTTCCCATCGGCTGCATTCGTCATCGTATATACGGCCCGACCTGAGCCATCGTCATCGTCGGCTCTTACTGGACTGGTGAATCCTGCGACCCATGGAAGTAAAAACACTACTACGAGAAGTAAGCGGGTACCAAGATGCTTCGCTGATTTAAAACTATTCATCCTCAAATCTCCTTGAAAATTTGACTCGACATGTTCATCGTAGCTTTTCCATCTTAAGAATGGCTTACCGAAAAATTACCTGTTTCTTACGGTTTGCTCCTGCAAAACCCCATGGTTCGCCACACCAGTGGCAGTGAGTTTTTACACATTGCCTGATTGTCGTAACAGCGGCGAAGGTTTGTCGTTAAACCCCTCGAAAGAAATACGGCAGAAGTAAATCAGCCGCTCCGGGGGCAGCAATTGACAACCAATTAGTTATAAGGAGAGTAATATGAAAACCCATAAAAAGGAATTGGAACACACGACAAATGCAGTGAAACCCGTTTTATCCGGCCTTCTGGTAGGCAGCGTGATCGGAGCAGCAACGGCGTTGCTCTTTGCGCCGCGCTCCGGGGAAGAGACGCGCGCCGAGATCCGGGACAAGGCGGTCGAACTCCGTGACCAGGCGACGGAGACCGTCAAGGATACGGTATCGCAAGCCAAATCCAGGGTGTCCGATGTCAAGGATAATGTCATGGACAAGGTGGAAGGATTGAAGCAGCGCGGCAAATACACGATGAACAAACAACTGGATCGTGTCTCCCACGCTGCTGAAACCGGGAAGGAAAAAGTTCAGGAATACTAAGAAAGTAGCATAGCACACTTTGACCCTCCCCTGTAAAAGGGGAGGGTTATTTTTTTGTTCCGCAGTGAATGTTTGCGTTAGGATTAGACCTCCCTTAGAAAATTCTAAACCTGAATTTATGGTATTTTCGTTATATGGATTAACATGACTTATGTAAGCAAGTCTTATCAGGATATGTCGAAAGAATAAGGTGATATGACGGTAAAAATAAAAACGAAAAGGAAAACGGTTTCCCGGAACCATTTGAGGATCATCGGCCTGGTCTGCGTGGCAGGCTTGCTGCTGGCTGGCTTCACCGAGGTACGGGGACGATATTCAATGTCACAGCTTCAACAGGAGCCGTTGTTTCTGCAAGTCCCTGGGCTGCGGCAATCCTTGAGCACTTCCTGTGGCGAAGCAGTGATCGCGATGACCTACAATTACGCCCATCCGGATACGCCAATCAGCGAACAGCAAGTGATCGAGTACGCGGCTGCCAACGGATATTACACTGCAGATGACTATCCTTACACCAGCCCCGCCAGCATGGTGAAGATCGCGAAATATTATACAGACGATACTTCCACGGGGAGGGCGCTCAGCTCCGGGCAGGGGTTATCGCTCTTGATCCAAAAACTGCGGCAAGGGGAACCTGTCATTATCGATGTTCTTTCCAATTTCCGTGATCCGGAATCGGAGGCTCATTTTGTCGTTGTAACTGGCATATCCGTGGATCCAAGTCGTGGAGATGCAGTCGTCATCCATTACAACGATCCGCTCACAGGCACACAAGAAGCAGATGACTGGGCTGGCAGTGAAGGGGTTTGGAACGCCTGGCAGAGGAACGGCGACCCCGGCGGAGCAGGGTGGTGGCTGGTGATCTCTCCTCCATAAGCTGTGGCATCCGTGCCATGCACGTTCGCAAGTTTGGTAGTACGCGCAGCGACAGTCACCTGGCAATTTGCAGGTGACTGTCGCTTTATTGTAGAGACTTGCCTCCCTTTTATCTTTGGAAGTATCCGTCTGTCAGAGTCTTCAGGAAGGTTACGATATATGACCGGTCACGACAGGGG
>Ga0105104_10002135_pt1 | contig 14561 bp, 10 predicted proteins | sample PPLLaktember2015_3_FD_87034 | JGI IMG/M metagenome (GOLD analysis project Ga0105104, IMG submission 87034) | Freshwater sediment microbial communities from Prairie Pothole Lake near Jamestown, North Dakota, USA - PPLs Lake P7 Core (6) Depth... | ecosystem: Environmental > Aquatic > Freshwater >... | reverse complement strand
GGAATATCGTCTCCGGGGAATCCGTATTTGCTGAGAAGATCGCGGACTTCCACTTCGACGAGTTCGAGCAATTCGGGATCATCCACGAGATCGGTCTTGTTAAGAAAAACAACCATCGCGGGGACGTTTACCTGCCCGGCCAGCAACACGTGTTCACGAGTCTGCGGCATGGGGCCGTCATCGGCGCCAACCACCAGAATAGCGCCGTCCATCTGAGCCGCGCCGGTCACCATGTTCTTGATATAGTCGGCATGGCCCGGACAATCTACGTGTGCGTAGTGCCGCTTCTCGGTTTCATACTCGGCATGGTGGACGTTAATCGTAACACCGCGCGCTTTTTCTTCGGGGGCGTTATCAATTTCGTCGTATTTCTTCGCTTGCGCCAGACCCTTCTTTGCCAAAATCTGGGTAATGGCTGCCGTGAGGGTGGTTTTGCCGTGATCCACGTGGCCGATGGTGCCGATGTTCACGTGGGGCTTGGTACGCTGGAACTTCGCCTTGGCCATCCTGGTTAATCCTCCTCAAAAACGTTCATCTATGGATACTGATTTGCTGCGGATTGGGATTTACGAACCGACGCTGCAGAGCTTAGAGGCAAGCGGCAGGAGATCGGCAGAACGCGTAGAATCTTCTACGGTTGGAGCTCGTGAGCGGGATTGAACCGCTGACCTCGTCCTTACCAAGGACGCGCTCTACCGTCTGAGCTACACGAGCAAAAATCTGGATGCTCTGTTTTCGCCTCGGAGATTTCTATGGAACGTGGCGAGAATAAGAGCTTATGGTCCTTAGAGCGGGCGACGAGGTTCGAACCCGCGACCGTCAGCTTGGAAGGCTGATGCTCTACCAACTGAGCTACGCCCGCAAGAAAACACGAAAAGAGCCTCTTAGGGTGCCCGCTTCTTCTACGATGCACCTTAAGGTCCCTAAAAAATTAATTTTGGATCGAACCCAGAGGCGGGGTACGATAGTGGTGGCGGATGGATTCGAACCACCGTAGGCGTCTGCCAGCAGATTTACAGTCTGCCCCCTTTAGCCACTCGGGCACGCCACCTTGTGCCTCCGGAGGAGGCTGACCAATCTGTTAACAATAAGCTCAGAGCTGGCGACAGGACTTGAACCCGCAACCTGTTGATTACAAATCAACTGCTCTACCAGTTGAGCTACGCCAGCAGTGGAAGTAGACCGCCGAAAAGTCAAGACTTAAAGTTAAGAAGCTACAAAGACGTTGTCAAGACCGTTCAAGGTCTTTCCTGCCCCATTTTTCAGAAATTACGCCGGTTTCAGCTCATGCCTCCCCCAATTCCGGTATTTTTTCCTTATTTTCGCCTCCAAACAGAACCGCCAGTTCGATCTTCAACAACTATGCTCATATCAGACAACAACTTGCGAATTCGATCAGCCTCTGCCCAGTTTTTAGTTCGCCGGGCTTCATCACGTGCGCAGACTAAACTGTCAATTTCTGAATCTGTTTCTTGAGCCTTATCAATATGTAAGAAACCCAGCACGGAGTCCAACCGCTTCAGGGTATCGAGGATCATCGTAGCTTCGGTAGTCCCAATCTTGTTTTCCGTGCAGAGAATGTTCAGGTCGCGGATCAGATTGAATATTGATGCCAAGGCCAAGGGAAAATTGAGATCGTCGTCCATCGCCGCGGTAAAAGCCGCTTCGTGCTCCTTAAGAGCGGCCGCTGTTTCGCTTGGGCCATGGCCGCCGTGCGCGCAACGCAGGTTCTGCAGGCAGCAATCAATTCTTTCCAGAGCGGCGCGCGCCGCTTCCATGCCCGTGAACGTGAAGTTCAGTTGTTGCCGATAGTGCCCTGCCATTAAAGCGTATCTTATTTCGCGCGGTTTCCAGCCGCGATCCATGAGATCCTGCAGCGTGTAGAAATTTCCAAGCGACTTCGACATTTTCGCTCCGTCTACCAAAAGAAACTCGCCGTGCATCCAGAAACGCGCCAGACGTTTCCCGGTTGCGGATTCCGATTGCGCGATCTCGTTCTGATGGTGCGGGAAAACCAGATCCACGCCGCCCGCATGAATATCGAAATCTTCTCCCAAATATTTGAGCGACATCGCCGAGCATTCGATGTGCCAGCCCGGACGGCCGCGACCGATGTCGGTATCCCAAAAGATGTTGCCGTCTTCCTCGCAATATCCCTTCCAGAGCGCAAAATCCCGGATGTCTTCCTTCTCATACTTATCATCCTGGACTCTCTCTCCTACTCGCAGGGCACTCATGTCCAAACGGGCAAATTCGCCGTAAGCAGGCATAGACTCCACTTTAAAGTAGTAGTCTCCGTCTACCTTATAGGCATGACCGCGTTCGGCGAGTTTCTTCACTAAATTGACCATGTCCGGAATATGATCCGAAGCCCGCGGGTAGAGATCCGCCGGTTCGATTCCCAAGAGGTTCAAATCGTTGAAGAATTTCTGAATCCACGGATCGGTATATGTGCGGAGTTCGGTGTGTTCGGAATTCGCGCCGCGAATGATCCGGTCGTCCACGTCCGTGATATTCATGACCGAGTAGACGTCATAGCCGCGATACTTCAGATAGCGGCGAAGCAAATCGGCGAACAGGAAAGTGCGGAAGTTTCCGATGTGCGCCCGGTCGTAAACCGTCGGGCCGCAGGTATACATCTTGACTTTTCCCTCTTCGCGGGGGGAAAAGTCCTCAATTTGGCGCGAAAGTGTATTATAGAAACGAACGGACATAAATCAGGAACTCACTTTCAAAGGTGTTGACCGGTCGTGCAATGAGGCATTGCGGGCGGCATTGGCGATCAGATTCCGAAAGCGCTGCGCATAGACCCAAGCCGACAGAATAATCAAGGGTACGGTAACCCACATCAGTGCTCGCGGAGTCAGAGCGGGAAAAAACGAAGGCGTCCAATTGATCGTGAACGCAATCAGCGTCAGCGCCTCGGAAAACATGGTGATTTTACCCACCCAGTTTGACGTCATCACAATCCCGGTGCGCCGGAAGGCATGGATTCCGCAGGTAATAATCGTCAAATCGCGGGCTAAAATGAGAACCAGAAAGCCCCACGGCAGCGGATGCGCCCGCCAGGGCTGGGCAAGAAATAGAGCCAGACTGCAAATCCAGAGCTTGTCCGCAACCGGATCAAGCATCTTTCCCCAATCGGACTCCTGCTTTAGAAGCCGGGCCAGAAATCCGTCCAGCATGTCCGACACGAGCGCCGCCGCCATCACCGCCATAGCCCAGTAATTGCCGTTATCCTTATCGCCCATCTTCAGAAAGATGAACAACGGGATGAGCAGCAACAACCGCCCCATGCTGATGAAGTTCGCGATCGTGCACAAACGTTTGGCCGGATCCGGCACCGGATAACTCTCCCTAAAATTCAAATGGAAAAATCAAATCGTACGCAATCTTTTCCCGCATCAATCCAACGAACGAATGACTCGCTCGAGTTCAGCCTGCGCCCATTCCTGGTCATCGTACTCCGATAGACGCTGACTTTCCGCTTCGGACAGAGACACAGGGTATTCACCCGTGAAGCACGCTGCACAGTACCGCCCCGGTTCATCATAAGTGGCCGCCAACATGCCTTCGACGGAAAGATATTTCAACGAATCCACTCCGAGATACTCGCGAATCTGCTCGGGAGAATTCCATGCGGCGATCAGTTCCTTTCGCGTCGGAAAATCCATCCCGTAAAAACAAGGGAAGCGGATCGGCGGAGAAGCCACACGAATGTGAATCTCCTTCACTCCCGCCTTTTTCAAGATGTCCGCGAGTTTCTTCAGCGTTGTACCCCGGACAATCGAATCCTCCACGAGCACGACGCGTTTGTCCTTCAATACTCCGACTACAGGATTATACTTGATGCGCGCATTGAAGGAACGCATGAACTGCGAAGGATTGATAAACGTGCGTCCGATGTAGTGATTTCGAATCAAGCCGATTTCATATTTTAATCCTGCGGCGCGGGCATATCCCAAAGCCGACGTGTTCGACGAATCGGGAACCGAAATCACAATATCCGCATCCACCGGAGCTTCCTGCGCCAGAATCTTGCCGAGCTTCCTCCGTTTGCGATCCACCGAACCGCCAAAAACGTAACTGTCGGGACGTGAGAAATAGATCAATTCGAACACGCACATGTGAAGCGATGCCGGCGCGTACATCATGGATTCGATTCCGCGCGCGCTGACCGTGATTATTTCGCCGGGCTCTACATCGCGAACATACGTAGCATCGGTCAAGTCCATCGCGCACGTTTCGGAAGCCGCTACCACCGCATCGCCTTTCCCCCCAAGGCACAACGGCCGAAACCCATGCGGGTCCCGCGCGACAATCATCTCGTCCTTCGAAATAAAAAGCAGCGAAAATGCGCCCTGTACCTGACGTAAAGCTTCCGCAACTCGACCGGCTAATGTCGTTTCCCTTGAACGCGAAATCAAATGCACAAACAGTTCCGTATCGGAGTCTGTTTGGAAAATGGCTCCTTCACTTTCCAGCTGTTCCCTGAGCTCGCGGGCATTGACCAGATTTCCGTTATGTGCCACGGCCAAGGGGCCATCTTTGGTTCGCACAACCAGCGGTTGAACGTTAACCGCCGTGGAACCTCCGGCGGTGGAGTATCGAACATGACCGATGGCCCGGTTTCCGGCCAAGTGATTGAATTGCGAATGGTCGTTAAAGACGTCCGCCACTAACCCCATGCCCCGAACATCATACAGGGCAGTTCCATCGGTTGAGACAATACCGGCCGACTCCTGACCACGATGCTGCAAAGCAAAGAGGCCAAGATAAGTTAATTCCGCGGCATGGGGGTGTCCAAAGACTCCCATGATTCCGCATTGATCGTGGATCTTATCGGAAGGGTTGATTTTAGCCTCCTATTAGCCTAACCTAATAATATACTTTCCATCATAGTCAATGTCAATGCTATCTCTTTTCATGGATTCTTGCCAGCAGCCATGCTTGAATGTTCAGATGCATATTGTTATCTTTAATGATAGACATTGAATGACTTCGTGCCATCATTGCCTTTGCAGCGTGCCTATTGAATCTCTGTTATCCAACGTATTCAATGATTTACGTTGCACTCTTGATCGGAAATTGGTTTTCTTTCAATAATCTGTTGGTAGTCCAGTGCGATTGTCATATTCACTACCACAGCATATTCACCGGAGGTTTTTTCGTGTCCAAGGTTTTAATAACAGGCGGAGCAGGTTTTTTGGGTTTGCACGCAGCGCACTGGTTTGCCAATCATGGTTGGAACGTGATTCTGGAGGATATCGCGCCCTACGATGAAGCGGAGTATCCGAAAGGTTGTGTTTTCATTAATCATGATGTTCGTGATCGCACCGGAATGGACAAAATCCTTGCCGAGCATCATCCCGATTTGATCGTTCATGGAGCGGCAGCCTTGCCCTTATGGAAACCTTCTGACATATTTTCCACAAACGTGCACGGTACGAAGCAGGTGCTCGATGCGGCGGTTGCCGCCAAGATTCCACGGCTAATATTCATTTCCTCTACCTCGGTCTACGGAATCCCCGACCATCATCCTCTGGTCGAAACCGATAGATTACAGGGAGTCGGACCATACGGAGAAAGCAAGATTCAAGCGGAAATGGTCTGCCTCCAATATCGCGATAAACTCTGCGTCCCGATTATCCGTCCTAAAAGCTTTATCGGCACATATCGCCTCGGTGTTTTCGCCATTCTTTATGATTGGGTGGAAAGCGGCAAACGCATCCCCATGATCGGCAAGGGAAAAAACCGTTATCAACTGCTTGAAGTGGACGATCTTTGTGAAGCGATTTATCTCGCCGGGACTTTAGACGCCAAAATATGCAACGACTCATTCCACGTCGGCGCGCAGGAATTCAAGACGGTTTATGAAGATGTGAAAGCTATGTGCGATTACGCCGGTGGCGGTGCCCGCCCCTGGGGAACACCGGCGGGGCCGGTTAAATTCGCACTGCGCGTATTCGAAGCCACCGGCCTTTCACCGCTTTACAAATGGATCTACGGAACGGCCGATCAGGACAGTTTTGTTTCCATTGACAAAGCGCAGAAGGTCCTCGGTTGGAAGCCCAAGTATTCCAATGCCGACGCTTTAATTCGCAGCTACCAATGGTACCTCGATCATAAGCAGGAGATCCCGCATGGCACGGGCGTTACCCACCGTGTGGCCTGGAATCAAGGTATCCTGAAATTCTTCAAGAAATTCATGTAGAGGCTCACAAACGATGCGGTTCAAGACGTACATCCGGCTGTCCGCCGCAATCATCGGCACGCTGTTCCTTTCGCATTGTGTTTGGGCAACTCCGTATTGGACACCTGAACAAATTGAGGACGAATTTGTGCGGAGCGGAGCCGCGTCTTTACCGCGTCAGGATCGGCCTCTCGGACAACGCACCCGCTCAACTCTGGACGAGATCGCCTATTTTCATCATTACAGCATGCTGTGCGATTTTCTGGTCGGTTTACAATATACAAACCCCGGAAACAATCGAGGCGGCATGATCGAAGGGGAAAGCGGTTCGGATCACGGCATCATTCAGACCGATAATACGCAGGAAGCGATTCGCGTTTGGTCGCAGTATGCCATCTGGACGGGCGATACGGCAAGTTACGGTCCCAATATCCGGCTAGCGCAAGGCTACTGCAATCGTTTTCCCGCGTGGCGTGAAGGAGGCGGATATTACGCCATCCATAACTGCGGTTGGGGATTTGAAGCCGAACGAAAATATCGGGAAGCGTATCAGGACACCTCGTGGACGTGGTATGCGGATAGCTGCGCTTTGTGGATGGCGGCTCATCCTCTGAACTTCGATCCGAACAGCACATCGCTTAATCAAGTAGACCCTTGTGCCGAGGGCTTAGGAATCGGCGGCATGTATCCTCATGCACTGTACCGGCAGCGCTCCGATTGGCAGAATTTTACGCTGACACAGGCCCGGCGGCTCAGACAATGGTTTGAATCGAATCCCCAGCGGTTTTATGCCAATGAAAGCTGGGCTTTATGCGGAGGTACAGCCCTGTGGGGGATCTGCGAATCGTTGTTCGCATTGTATCCGGACAGTGGAAGAACCTGGCTGAATCAGTATGGATCATTGCTGGATGTGTGGCAGCCTACGGGAGATTGGAACCACTCCTTCAATACGTGGTACTGCAATGCCCACCATGTCTGCTATAGGATCACGGGCGATTCGACCTATTGGCATAATGCCGTCTTTATCACCGATTCCCTAATCGGGCTGGATACAGACAACGACGGCGGAATTCCGCCCGGACGCAGTTTTCCCGTGACCAACGATCATTCGTGGGTCAGCGCCTACATGGGTTGGATGGGAATGGAACGGATTATCAATGCTTCGCCCGTTCGTGACGTATCCGCAGCGGGATTCGTCACGCCTGATCCTCTTCGACCCCATCTCGCGGGTGATACGTTCTCGGTTTCGAGTCGTGTTATAAATCTCGGCGTCGTAGATATGACGGCATGGGTGCGCGCAGCCGGTATGAATATATTAGATTCGCTCGAAGTCGCGCTGGCCGCCGGAGCGGATACGATAATTACATTCGCGCAGCGCTGGGTCTTGGCGGATGATGAAACTCTGCCTCCGGTGTCTCCGATTTGTTTGGAAGTACGTGCCGCCAACGATGAGAATCCTGCCAACGATACTCTGACAACGGCTTTCGACATCCGGCGCGGATGCCAAGTCTTCGGACTCATTCTCGCGGGGAATTCGCCGGATGCCATCGCCGCTCGCGTGGAGTTCTATCACGAAGCCTACCCGGATTCGCTTTGGACCGCAGTCGGATCGCAGGCTAATCAGTTCTACACGAACGGGCCGCGAAAACTGATGGCCGGAACCAACACAATCCGCGTCATCCCGCCTTTTCGTTTTATGCCTGATGAGCGAACAACCGGTTTCATTCCGACTCCAACCCCTCCGCAGATTGATTTTCATCTCCTCAACACGGATATCGCGCTGATTGATGATGATGCCGGAGACAGCTTAGAGACGTATTACGAATCCTCCCTCGCCGAGCTTCAAGTTCGTGCGCGCACGTGGAACAGAATAGCGGCGGGGCTTCCCGATCTCACGGGCATACCGGTCACGATCTGGTTCACGGGCGGCGATTCCGTGACCTCGCTCGAACAAGAAGAACAAGATTCGCTCGAAAGCTGCATCCGGAACGGCCATTCTGTGCTTTTAGCGGGACAAAATATCACCGACAACCTCGGGCCGGCATCCACTTTCCTGACAACGGTACTTCACTGTTCCTCGCGTACACCGAATTGCGGAGGGCGGCGCGCCGCCGGAATCGCTGGAAATCCGATTACGGATCAATTGGATCTCTACATCATCGGTGCGGGCGGAGCATGGAATCAAAATAGTCCGGCATCCGTCTGGCCGCTGGAAGGTTCAACGGAAATACTGCGATACGCTTTGGGAAGCGATGAAGTCTGCGGAGTGTCCGGCGGCTACGAAAACGGACACTACATTTTTCTGAGCTTCGGATTGGAAGCCGTCTCGGGGATCAGCGGTTCGAATACGCGCGCGGAATTTCTTGCCCGTTGTCTTGACTGGTTCCCGGATAGCCTGAATCCTGTCATTTCGCGAACCGAACTCATCTCATCCATTGAGCTGGCACAAAACTATCCCAATCCGTTTAATCCTACCACGATAATTCATTTCTCAGCTCCGATAAGCGCCCGGTCTGTGTCCGTGGTTGTCTACAACACTTTAGGACAAGAGGTTCGTCGTTTGTTCGTTGGCAGCGGAACCGGACACACGACGGTAGTGTGGAACGGGCTGACCGACATGGGTTTTCCCGCCGCCAGCGGTATGTACATCTACCGCTTGAAAGCGGATGATGTTTCCGTCTCCCGAACATTGCAACTTTTACGGTAAAGCTGCGTGTCCGATATTTTTCATTTCCGCCGCCGCAATCCAGGACAGGTCTGGGCATGGGCGACTTATGACTTCGCCAATTCCGCCTTTGCCACCACGATTCTCGCGGTGATCTTTAATGTATATTATACGGAAACTGCGGCAAACGGCAGGGAAGGGGTTCAGTTCTTAGGCGAGAATATACCGGGGGCGTCCGTATTCTCATTTTTTGTCGCGCTTAGTATGGTTATCATCGCGCTGACGTCACCGGTTTTGGCGGCACTGAGTGATTTGCAGGGCATGAAAAAGCGGATGCTGGCGCTGCATCTTGTGTTGGGAGTCGGCGCTACCGCTTTGCTGGCAACGGTCGGCGAAGGGGAATGGCTGTGGGGTGGTTGGATCTTCGTAGCGGCGCAAGTGGGCTTTGCGGGCGGCAATGTGTTTTACAACGCTATGCTCTACGATGTCGCCGATCCGGAAGATTTCGGCAAAGTATCGGGGCTGGGCTGGGCTTGGGGCTATCTCGGCGGCGGCTTTCTGCTTGCCATCAATCTGGTGATGCTCCGCTTTCCGCAAGCAGTCGGCTTGCCGGAGAACTTTTTCTCCGTTCACGATTGCTTTTTGTCCGTCGCTATCTGGTGGCTGCTCTTTTCCATCCCCCTCTTTAAAGCGGTTCGGGAACGGAAACCTTCCGCGCCTGCCGGAATCGCGCGCACCTTTCGCGCTGCTTTCACTCGTTTGAAAGACATTATTCCGAGGCTGCGCGAGCTGCCGCACTTTTCGCGTTTCTTTGTCTCGTATCTCATCTATAATGACGGTATCGAAACCGTCATCGTCATGGCTTCGATTTTTGCGAAGCAGGAACTTCAATTCAGCGATGCGGAAATAATCACGTTTTTCCTCATGGTCCAGGGAATTGCTTTTGCGGGATCTTTGTTTTTTGGGTGGCTGGCGGATCGCTGGGGAAACAAACGCAGCGTAATCGCCAGTCTGTGCGGTTGGCTGATCATTGTGGTGTGGGGATGGAAACTCGGCCTTCTTGGTAATCCACACCATGAATTCTGGATTCTTGGCGTACTCACCGGAATCGTCATGGGCGGGTCACAAGCGGCATCGCGATCCTTGCAGGCAACATTGATTCCCCCCCATCGTTCCGCCGAGTTTTTCAGTTTCTTCGGTATTTCAGGCAAGTTTGCCAGTGCCGTAGGTCCGCTGATTTTCGGCCTGGCGGTGTATCTTACGGGAAGCCTGCGTTATGGGATACTATCCCTGATCGTATTCTTCCTCGCCGGCTTGATTCTCTTGCTGTTCATTAATGAAAACGAGGGACGTCGCCAAGCCCTCGAGTTCGACACACAATCCTGACGGTCCCCTGTGGATAGGGCGTGCGGAATTGGAAAGGCATAAGCAGTCCATGAAAAGCTCAAAGTCTGTTTTTATCTTTATCACAGTATTTTGTTGCCTGCCCTTGCTTGGCTTCGCTCAATCGTCCGGAATGATTCCCGAACTGACTTCGGATCTTGCACTCTTCTCGGCACAGGCTGCGGGCAGTGAAGGCATTCGGCTAAACTGGAATCTTGACCGCCAATCGCCGACGATAGTCAAATTCCGGATCTATCGCGGCTATGAAGAGCTGGGCAATTTCGCCGTTCTAACCGAATTGAACGTCCGGTGGGCGCGTGATTCCGTGGAATACAGCTATCGCGATTCCACGGCGCGTCCCGGTGTGAGTTATTATTACAAACTCGCGGCGGTCGGACAATCCAGCGAATCCGTATTCCCGGTGGTTATTACGGCCGTTATCCCGGATAAATATCAGTCTCAAGCGAAATGTGAGTTAGTGCCCGCGTCGATTCTTCCGGGCGAAAAGATCAATCTCTACGTGCGACGGACGGGACGAATCAATCTGTCCGTGTTGTCCGCGCCCGCAAGAATCCTGGTGAATGATACCCTGCGGCCGGGCATATACGAATTCGATCCGCCGGAAAATGCAGCGCCGCTGAGGCTACGGCTCGAACACGACAGCGGATATGAAACTAATATCATTTGGCCGCTGAACTGACCGTTATACAAAAGCCATTCATTTTCGTGAATGGCTTTAATGTGAATGCGTCCCTGCATCATTTGCCAAAGCGTTATCCGGAATCTCGAACTTCTTTCAGAATCTTCAGCATGGCATGATGTATGGCCGGTGGAGCACCGAGAATATTACCGTCATCCAAAAAAGTTCTTGTGCCGGAAAAATCCGTGCACACTCCGCCCGCTTCTTCCACAATCAAGGCTCCCGCGGCAACGTCCCACGGAGATAACCGGTGTTCCCAGAATCCGTCGAAAATTCCCTGCGCTGTCCAGCACAAATCCAGCGAAGCCGCGCCCGCTCTTCGCACAGCCCGGCATTGGCGGAATACCACGTCGAATTCCCGTAGATAGACCGGCAGCTCTTCATGGTGCCTTCGCGGAAAACCCGTCGCTAAAACCGCATCCGCGATCTTTTTTTTGCCGGAAACGTGCAGCCGTTTTCCGTTCAGAAAACTGCCGCAGTTCCGCGCCCCGTAAAAAACGTCGCCGGATACGGGATTGTACACCACTCCGCACAACAGGCTTGCATGACCGCGGTCGGACGTCGCAGCCAAACCAATACTCACCGCAAAAACCGGAAACTGCTGCACGAAGTTCGTAGTGCCGTCCAACGGATCAATGTACCAAACCGCACCGCGGCCCTCGGCAAGCGTTCCTTCCTCCGAAACCAGTGCGATCTCCGGCATTTCACTCCGCAGGAACTCGGAAACCGCACCCTCCGAAGCCACGTCGGCGGAAGTAACCAGATCGCCGATTCCTTTCTCCTGAATCTGCGAATCCTGCAACTGCCGCCAGAATTTCAGCAGCACATCCCCGCCGCGCTGCGCCGCCTGCAAGGCGATTTCCGTCTCTTTGGAAAAACTTCCGGCGTGCTTAAAAATTTGCGGGTCGAACATTTCGATTTGCCCATCTGCCGTTCTCTGGCAAGGTTCCGGTTGCAGAAAAAGAATCGAGACCATTCGGTCTCGATCAATAAATTTGTGAATTGAAAGATACGCAATGGCCGCCTAAAAATCAAGGGGACGAGCGCCGCGGAACCGACAAACATAGCTTGCAGTAACCGGTCCGCTTTTCCTCTTGCACACTCCAACCCGATGTCTGCAGCCGCTCCAGACAGATCGCCAACACGTCCGATTCCGTCGCTTCCGAGTCGCCCGCCTGATACCGGGCCTCCATAATCAGTTGGACGTGTGTTTCCGTGGACGTCGTCGTAAAATCCATCTCTATCAGGCCTTTGGTCAGGTCGTGTGCGGCCAATACGCACGTCACATACTCGTCAATCACGTTGGCCACGTGCCCATAGACAAATTTCGCCGCGGAAGTGTCCGAACCCAAAGATATCTGCTTCTTGACTTTATGCTTGAACGTCAGATTCGCCTCTAAGAATCGAATCTCGCTCTGCAGAAGTTCGTTTATGCAGTGCGAGTCTTTCACCGTGCTGTTGCCGCGATTGATCCGCTGAACGATAACCTGCAAAATGTCCGCGAGATGTCTGGCATTTTTCGCCAGAATATCTACATTCGTCCGGTTCCGGTCGAATTGCTTGATTAATTCGTTTCGTTCCGTTTCATCCAGTCTGTCCAAATCGCGTAAAAGATCCGTAATAGAAGAGACACGCTTCTCTAAAAGCTGTGTTGCTCCCAGTACGCCGGATAATGGAGTAGCCAGATTATGAATGATTCCGGGGACCAATGAACCCAGAAACGCTAATCCAATATCTTGATATTCTTGGTCTTGCATCTGTTTCTCGCCCGATTTTTAGTTGTGGTCCGCCGCTGTTCAGCTCAGGTACGTGGTTTTAGGGTGCATTTACAGGCTGTCTGTACCTAAAACAAGGTCGGGTAAAATGGCCGCATCATCTTGCTTTTTCGTCATATTCTAATTAAGTTCAACCGTGCTGATCCTCATAGGCCGGTCAATTCATCAGTAAATAGTACGGATACCCCATCCTGGATTTCTATAATGATTTTCCAAAGAACTTACATAAGCAAAATCGAGACCGGATTGCACTCGGTTTGCGCAATGCAATCACGTTGCGGGCTCTCGACATCACGCCATTCTTTCGTGCTAAGGCATCCGCTATTGGAGTGGTGTTGGCAGACGATATTCGGTTCCTCACCGGTCGGCGGAGCTTGTGTGCGAATATTCCCTGCCATTCCGGAAGAGCATCATCCCGCGTGACAGTTTGTTCGACTTGATCCCCGCATGAAAAAAACGCGCACTTTTCCGAACTCGGCCTGCGTCATTCTGCCCGGCATGACGATGCAAATTGCGAAGGATAGATATGTCCCTGTGCGGGATATTTCACTCTGCACGATGTTTCCTACGTCCGATTCTGCAGGATAACGGGTAAATTCCGCTGCGGACTCCGATGCTCTCGTGATACGTTCGATGTCGCTTCTCGGCTACACGGTTGATTTTTCGAGACGCGGCGAGTGCGTTCTTCCAACATGGGATTTTCATGGCTTTCTTCAACGAAAACTTTCGTCACGTCGTCGGTGATCTGCTGCATCGGCACCGGGTCTGGCTGCTGGCCCCGTTAATCGGAGTGGGATTATTCATCACGCCGCACGGGACTCCGAACGGTCGTGGCGGTTTCATGTTGTTTGCCGGCGGGATCGGAATACTGTTCGGGACACTATTGCGGGTCGTCTGCTACACGTTTGTGGGAAGCATAGATCCAATCCGCAATCCGATTGTGAGAATGGTCACCGACGGTCCCTACGCGGTCACGCGCAATCCGGTCTATCTCGGCGAGGGAGCGATTGCGCTGGGCATCGCCATGATGTCTCGCACCCCTTGGTATGTCATCATGACCTTGTTGATCTGCGGTCTGATCTACGCCCTCATCATCGAGTGGGAAGAGCATGTGCAGCGTTCGCGATTTGGCGCGGCTTATGAACAATACTGCCGATCCGTCCCCCGTTGGTTTTCTTTCGCCCGATTACTGCATCCCGAAAGCTATTTGAAAACAAAGGGGCAGATTAAGCTGGTGCGCGCGATCAGGGCGGAGAGTCTGACCATGCTGATGGGCTTGCTGGCAATCCTGGCTTTTTTAGCCAGAGCTGATTTGGAATTCGTTTTCTAACCGAAATACAAGGAGGAATTTTGTCTACGGTCACTGAGCAAATGGCGGAGTTCACCGCCAAGGTCCGGTACGAAGACCTTTCGGCTGACGCCGTGCATCAAGTCAAACGTTTCCTTTGGGATTCTTTGGGATGCGCTTATGGAGGATTGAATACTCCGGACGCCGGAATTATCCGGGCCTGTATGCGCGACTTAGGCGGCCCCGCCGAATCCACGATTATCGGCAGCGGTGAACAAGCTCCCGCGCTGCATACGAGTTTTGTGAATGCCCTGCTGATTAGAGCACTCGACTACAATGACATCTACTGGAATCAGGATCCGTGCCACCCCTCGGATCTTATCCCGGCCGCCTTAAGCGTCGGGGAGGCCCGTAATCGGAGCGGGCGCGATCTGATTTTAGGAATTGCGCTGGCCTATGAATTTGAAATGCGCTTTTGTCAGGCCGCCCTTCCGGGCATTCGGGAACGTAAATGGCATCATGCTTCACTGACGGCTTTCGCTTCGCCGCTGGTGGCG
>Ga0105104_10002134_pt1 | contig 14564 bp, 9 predicted proteins | sample PPLLaktember2015_3_FD_87034 | JGI IMG/M metagenome (GOLD analysis project Ga0105104, IMG submission 87034) | Freshwater sediment microbial communities from Prairie Pothole Lake near Jamestown, North Dakota, USA - PPLs Lake P7 Core (6) Depth... | ecosystem: Environmental > Aquatic > Freshwater >... | reverse complement strand
CTTACTCTCGCTCGCTTCTCTCGCTGTCGTGCGCGGCTCCATTCGATCGCGATTCGATCGCGCCCTCCGCCGGGAACTCGCCGGTCTATCCGCCTATTAATTGAAGAGTTAGCATTTTCAACACCCACGCAACGCTTTTCAGCGGAGTGAGCGGGTTCTTGGCGCCAGCCACGATCGTGCTCAAGGCAAGAACCCGCTGTCCCCTTTTTGCGTCCTGTGAGTGGGTCGGTCCTGCGGCTGGCAGCTTGGTCGTCCGTCCAAAATTTCTCGAGGAGTGAGGAGATAAATGCAGGGATCTCGGACATAATTACGGGCATCCAGCCGCTACTGGCTTTCGTCATTTCCCGAGCGGCTGCGCAGAGGGAGGGAGTATGAATAGAGTCTATTGGTGGATCGCCTTGGCGCTCGGCGCCTCGTTGTCGTGCCTGGTTCTGGGGCAGGATCCGGGGGCGGTCAGAAAACGCATGGCGGAAGCGGTCAATTCCATCCGGCTCATCGATACCCACGAGCACTTCTGGCCCGAGGCGGAACGGAACGCCAAGCAGATGGACCTTTTCCAGTTGCTCCATTATGTGAGCTCCGACATGTGGGCAGACGGACTGGACCGGGCCGAGTCGGAAAAAGTTTTCTCGGATCCGTCCGTCCCGCCGGACAAGAAGTGGGAGGTGTTCAACCGGCGCTGGCCGCATACGCGCAACACGGCGTACAGCAAGGCTCTCTTGAGAGCTGCCAAGGATCTCTATGGAGTTGAAGATATCTCCGAGCAGTCGTACCGACAGCTCTCGGAGAAGATCCAGGCGGCCAATCGTCCAGGCTGGTACGCGGAGGTCCTGCGCAAGCGGGCCGGAATCGATCTGTCCATCTGCGATATCGGGCAGGCGGGCGCCAAGCTGGACCCGGCGATGTTCCGGGCCGTTATCCGCCTCGATGAATTCACGCTTCTGGCTGATACCGTCCCGGTGGTGGAGAAGAGGGACAAAGTAACAATCACTTCCCTTGCTGACTGGGAAGCCGCGCTTGACCAGGCCTTCATCCGCGCCAAGGAAGCAGGCTTTGTGGCAATAAAATCCGGGCTCGCCTATAACCGGACCCTCGATTTCAAAGACGTCAGCCGGGCCGATGCCGAGGCCTGCTTCAAGAACCTCGTCGCCAGGCGAGGAACGATCTCGCGTGGCGACTGGCGCCGGGAATCCATCCCTCTTCAGGACTACATGTTCGGCAGGATCGCCGCCAACTGTGCGAAGTATCGGCTGCCGTTCCAGATCCATACCGGACTGTTCTACGACACCTGGAGGGACGTCACGCAGTCGAATCCCTCGCTCCTTACCCCCCTGATCATCCGTCACCCGAACACCCGTTTCGTGTTGATGCACGGCGGCTATCCTTACGGGACAGAGTTACTGGCAATGGCTAAGAACCTGCCGAACGTAGTGCTGGACATGTGCTGGGTCTACGTCATCTCGCCCTCGTTTGCCTATCGATTCATCAGCGAAGCGGTGGAGACGGTCCCGGCCGACAAGATTCTCGGCTTCGGCGGCGATTACCAGATTCCCGAAGGGGCGTACGGCCACGCGGTGCTGTGCCGAGAAACGGTGGGAAAGGTGCTGGCAGACAAGGTCCTGGAGGGCTACTGGAGCGAGGAGGAGGCCGTCGCCTACGCACGGATGATCCTTCGCGAAAACGCCATCCAGGTCTTTGCACTGCCGCTGTCTTGAGGCTCCACGGGCGCGGTCACGAACCACGGCAAGAGCCGCCCCGGGCAATTAGCTGTGCCAGAGCCGCATATGGTCCGCATGAGTGCGCAGGTAGGCGCTGGACTTTAGCGAGAGTAAGCGGACCACCTGACTCACTCCACTGCTTCGCATTTGAATGTATCGACTTAGCGAATGATTGGTGGTCCGCTTACTCCCGCTCACTGCCGTTCGCTTTCGTGCGCGGCTCCATTCGATCTCGCCCTCCGCACGACATCAGCCCATAACAAGTCTGTCAATACCTGTGGGCCGAACGCACTTCTCCGACCTTATGCAACACCCTCGCTGCGAGGGTGTTGAAAAAGCCGAGAATTGCGTGCCGCCGCTGGCGATATTGCCTCTTGTGTCACCCTTCGGTCGCCTTCGTTATAACGACGCCGTACCCTGAAAGACATCAGAACCGCAAGTGGAGGGTTAGCCCCGGGTGACCGAATCCCGTCAGGGATGAGGGAACCCGGGGTTGGGACGACGAGATGATGGAGCCCCGTTGAGGGGCGAAGGGCCTTGGTTGAAATGCCCGTCGCCCCTCGACGGGGCTCTCCGTCCAGGTGCGTTTCACCCCCGGTTCCCTCACCCCTTTCGGGGTTCGGTCACCGGGGGCTAAGCAGCCTTCGTCCCTTCGGGACTCTGACCTTGCTTCGGAGGTACGCCACCGCTGGCAAGTTCGCGAGATGTGTATAAAGGGTAGGGTAGACTCCCGGCTTGTACTTCGCTTCGTAGTATTCGAGATCGATGTGCTGGGCCTGCAGGTAGTACATGATGACGAACATCGATGGAACCCGTCCCGGGGAACTTTCCAAAGGTGCTACAGATGTATTGAGCCTCGAATGCTAACCGGACGGCCTCTGTCGACCATGTCAATGTCTCCTTTAACCCCAAGTCGAGCGCAAATTCTGGTGCTGCCTTCACTCCATGGGCGTGACCGGGAGAGTGGTGAGCTTGCCCGGTGCTGACCCTACCTCCAAGGCGGTCGCCGCCACTGTTCCGCCGGTCACCTCAACCGATACTGTTCCCTGAAGGTTCTGCGTGTCGGCATCGGGGAACAGCTCTTCTACAAAGCGCGCGAGGTGGCCGCGCGCGGGAAAGTTGTCAACAGTCGCGGTTCCGCCTGGCAAAAGGGTTCCAGCGGTGTTGCGTAGGAGCAGCACAATATTGACGGGAGACTCTCCGGTGTTCAGCAAGGCAATTCCAGTTCGCGTGCCTCCCGCGGTCCGACGGACGGGAATCAGCAGGCGAGTCAGAGGCCTGCTGTCTCCGACGCCCGCGATCCCGATGCCCGGAATTTGAAACCGCACGACTCCGGCAAGAGGACTGTCCGCGGTCACTTGAGCTGAACCGACATTAAGAGCCCCCGTTCCGTCTGTACTTACCGCCAACACTCCCCGAGGTGGTATCGAAAACGGCAGGTTACTCCGCTGACCGGAACCCACAAGGGCTACTGGAAGAGCCTCACCGTGCTCGTCATGAAAAGCGAGCGTCCCGGAAACCGAACCATCCGTTCGAGGATTGACCAGCACGGCCTCCGACTTGAATCCCTGGCCGGTGCCGAACTGAGCGAAGAAAAGCTCCGATGCCTTCCCTGCCGTAAGGAGGGCGGTTACGGGGCGGGTGGTGAACTGACCCGGTTCCGGACCGAGTTCCAGTGCGGTAGCTACGATCTGGCCACGGTCCGTTTTCACGATCAGAGTTCCCTCGAAAGCGTCGGTCATAGCCTCGGGAAACAGTTCGTCGATGAACCGGGCCAGGTGCCCGCGGGCGGGAAAGCCCTCAATAGTGCGCCAGCCTCCCGGTACCTGTTGACCCTCGCGGTCGCACAGCATGAGATCGAGCGTCACTTGATGAACCTCCGGATTCGAGAGGGCTACCCCGGTGTTGATGCCTGCCGCTGCTCGACGCACGGGAGTGATCAGTCCGCTCGCTGGTTCACCCGCCCCGACGCCCGCAATGCCGATCCCTGGGATGCTGAAACGAACCACACCTCCGAGAGGGCCGTCGGCCCTCACCAAGGCGGACCCAACGGCCAGCTCCCCCAGCTCCCCGGTTGATAAGGTCAGGACACCTTGCGGCAGAATTGAGAAACGGGACTCGCTACTCCCGTTCAACGGAATCGAGAGGGAGATACCGTAATCGTCCGCCAAGTCAATCGCCCCCGAGACGGGGTCGGAAGTCGAAGGGTTAGTCAGGATGATATCCGATGTAAGCCCGAGACCCTTCCCGAACTGGGAGAAATGAAGAATGCACTGTAAGTCCATCCGGAACACTCCGGCTCCGCGCGTCCCAACATAAATGGCGGCTGGATTAGTCGGGTCGATTACTAGTGCGCAAGCGTTGAGGTTCCCGAGTCCACTGTTCATCGATATCCAGCTCATGCCCTGGTCGCTGCTGAGAAACACGCCACGAGATGTTGCCGCGTAAAGCGTGGTGGGCACAACCGGATCGACAGCCAGGCACCTCACGTCAGTGGACGAGATGCCGCTGCTCGCTGGCGTCCAGGTCGCGCCCCGGTCAAGAGTGCGAAACACGCCGCCTGCGGTCGCCGCATATAGCGTCGAAGGCGTGAGCGGGTCGATCGCCATTGCCAAAACGTACAAGCTTGCCAGTCCGTTGCTGACTTGCGCCCAGTTCCCGCCCCGGTCGGTGCTGCGAAAAACACCGCCCCCCGATGTGGCTGCATAGAGAACGGAGGGTGTCAGTGGGTCGATCGCCAGCGAACGCACGTCCGTGCTCGTCAGACCGCTGTTGGTCGCCGTCCAGCCCGCCCCTCGGTCGTCACTGCGGAACACACCGCCGCCTAACGTCCCAGCATAGATCGTGGCGGGGTTTTGTGGGTCGATCGCCAGACAAAAAGCACGACGATCAGTAAGTCCATTATTCACGGCCTTCCCAGTTGGCGCCTTGGTCCGTGCTGAAATATATGCCGTCGTGCGTACCGGCAAAGACCATGAACGAGTCTGTCGGGTCGATTACAAGCGCGTACACCCGTCGTATCGATGTGTCCGCCAATCCGAGCCCGGAGATGGCAGTGGTCCAGTGACCGCCTCGATCGCTTGTCTGAAGTAGCCCGGCCTTCTCAGTCCCCGCATAAAGGGTGGAAGGCGTCTTCGGGTCAATCGCGAGGGAATCAATGTTCTGCGCTTTGAGCCCTGTGTTCACCGCGACCCACTGATCTCCACTATTGCTGCTGCGAAAGACGCCCGCCCCCCTGGCTGCTACATACAGAATGGAGGGCGTTACCGGGTCGATGGTGAGGGAGGGATATACCGGGTAAGTCGTGGCGTAGCTTGGCATTCCGCTGCTGGTCGCCGCCCAGCTGAGCCCTCGATCCATGCTCCGATAGACGTCCAGCCCGTAAGTCACTGCGTAGACCGTGGAGGGGGTCATCGGGTCGATGGCCACAGATCTTACATCGAGGGTGCCCAGAAAGCCGTCGACGGCAGTCCAGTGATCTCCGCGGTCACTGCTTCGAAATAGCCCTCTTTCCGTAGCCGCAAAAACGTTCGAAGACGCTGTGGGGTCGACAGCCAAAGACCAGGCATCCTGGCCAATGCCCCACTTCACCGGCGTCCAATCGCCTGCCCGGTCAGTCGTGCGGTACACGCCGTCCTCGGTTCCGGCATACAAAAAGGCGGGCATCAACGGGTCGAACGCCAAGGACCAGACGTCCAGATGATTGAGCCACTGCCCGTTAATTGAATGCCAGTGGATTCCACTGTCGTCGCTCCGGTACACCCCGTCACTCGTCCCCGCGAATATCGAGGAGGGCGTCTTCGGGTTGATCGCGAGAGAATAAACGGTCATGCTTTGGAGCCCGATATTGGACCCCGTCCAGTGCTCTCCCCGATCAGTGCTGCGATAAACTCCCCGGCTGTATGTGCCTGCATAAAGAGTGGATGGCGTGCCCGGTTCGATCACGAGCGACTGAACGACGGTGTCCAGAAAGGCATCGCTCGCCGTCGTCCACGTCGCACCCCCATCGGTGCTCCGATACAATGCGCCGTAAGTCCCGGCGTACAGTTTGGACGGTGTTAGCGGATCGATCGCGAAAGAGTAGACAAAGCCACCGTCCGGCGCAACCTGCACCCATCGCTTGCACTGGCCTGCAGAGATCCTCGCCAAACAGCACGCGATCACTACCATCGCAGCGATCAGTTTGAACTTGAAAGCTGGTGTTGAGGCAACTTTGTTTCTCATGGTCTTCGCAATCCCGAGTCACGACTTCTTAGAGTATTCCCACCGGCTGGGCAAGCAGTCTGGATGATGCTGTGTATTTGCCCGCCCCGCTATTCGCGACGGACGAGGCGCAGCAGGGCCAAGGCTTTGCTCACGACCATGTCGGCAGCTTCCGGGGCGAAACCCGAAATATTCACCTCGTAGCCGCCTGCGGGGTAAGCGGAGGCAACCGGCAGGTATCCTTCACCCCCGTTACAGTTGGTAACGATAAACGTGTATTTGAACGGTGATGCCTCTTTGATCGCCAAGCCGATTTCAGTGAAGGCCTCACAGTTCAGTCCGACCACTCCAACGTCATTTCCGATCCGAGCGACTCTGATATCGAGCTGAATCGGCGGTCTGTTATCCTGCTCGCCTGGAGGCAGAGGTTTGCGAGGCAGGCGCAAACGAGACGTTATGCTCTCGATTTCGTGCATCGCAGAGACTTCAGTGGCATTCCAGACCCGACACACCTCCTCGCCAAGAAGCGTCGCCATGCGGACTGTCTCCGGTAACTGACCTGCTTCCGTCGCGAAGCCGGGAACGACCCGCACGGGATCAATGTCTCCCGAAGCTCCGGCAAAGGCCGGACTGACGCAACCCCGGCCAATCTCCTTCTCAATGAACTGCTCGGCCAGTCCGAAGATGTCGCCGCTCAGAGCCTTGTTTGGCGGACCGAGTGACCGGGAATGGCAGGCGTAGTCAAACAAAGCAGCCAGCGGAGTTCCGTCCGTTCGGACAGCCTTCATGACCAGTACTTCACGATCCACCGGCCCGTCCGGGTTCGGCGCGAGTCGCGTCACAAGTTTGCCGTCTTCCTCCACCGGCAGGCGGCGGTTCACCGCGACGGAGGAACTTCCCCGTCCAACTCCGAGCTTAACGGGCTGGAGGGAGCGAAAAGCCAGGTCGATCGCGTCGATCGTCTTCCGGCGCAGGTTCTCGGTGAACCTGTATTCGTTGCCCGTGGGCCACGATTTATTGAGAATGACCATCGGTGAGCTATGCGTGTGTGTGCCGGCCAGGAACAGCTCGTCCGGCTCCAGTCCAAACCGGGCCATAATCGCCTGCTCGAAGTAGGGGTGGGTGCCGATTGCGAATCCGGTGACATCGGCGCTCACAAGAACGAGTCGCCTGGTTCCGCTCCGGAAAACTATCGCCCGGACATAGATTCGATCGTGAACCGTGTCATAAACGCGATTCGCTGGGTTCGAATACCCTTCGAGCGCGCAGGGGTAGTCGGGCGTTATGTCCTGCTTTGCGACGCCCACCTCCACTGAAGGAAGCCGGGCTGCCTGTGCGAACACGGGGACAACCAGCGAAACGAGACAAAGTAAGACCACGAAGCATGGGCATCGCATCTGTTCGATTTGCTCTCCGCAGCGCTGCGGATATTAACATGGGACGAACGGACGCGTATTCAGAGTATTCAGGGCAGTTCGCTTTTGATGATGACGCCGGAATGCATCACCAAGCTGACATCCCTCAAGGCGCGAAGGTCCTCCAGGGGGTTCCGACTAACGACCAGAAGATCGGCCCGTTTCCCCCGTTGGAGTGTCCCGAGATCCCGGTCGATGTGAAGGACTTCGGCAGCAGTCCTGGTGGCCGACACCAGGATCTGCATGGGGCTCATCCCCGCCTCTCTCATGGCTTCGAGCTCCGTAACTGGCATACCGATTTCAAGTCCGGCCAGGTATCCGCCGTCGTTACCCAGCGCCACTTTGCCACCGACGGCAACGAATCGGAGCAGGTTGGACATCGTTTCGCCGGCTTTCTTTTGTGCGGTCAGCGTGGGAACCAGAAAAACCCCTGCTTGCACCATTTCGGAGATCATTTCGTCCGATAGCCGGTTCTGGGAGGAATGGCAGATATCGTCGACGCCTGCATCCAAGGCCCTGCGATACATTGCTACCTGAGTGGCGTGAACCGTGACCGGCACATTATGTGAATGTGCCGTCTGGACTATGGCCTCCGCCTGCTCCAAGGTAAGCACCGGCAAGCCGATACCGGGTTCCAAAGTAATCTTGATAACGTCGGCACCGGCGTCCACAAGCTCGCTGATCTTCGTCCGGGCGTCGTCCGCCGAAAGAATCGCCATGGCGGGGAAATGGTTTGGGACAAGCGGGTAGCCACCCGGAACCGTAACGAGCGGACCGGCCGCGACAAGCCGTGCACACTTGGGATCTATCCCATAGTCCTGACGCAGTCGAAAGACGGTGGAATAGGGCTCCGCTGCGCCCACATCCCGCACTGTAGTCACGCCCTCGGAAGCCCAGCTCTTCAGGTAGTCTTCACGTAACGCGTTATGAACGTGCGTGTTGATGAAACCGGGCAGTATGTAACCTCCGGCCACGTCGACGCGTTGAGCGTCCGCCGGAACCGGCACTGCCAAACGGCTCCCGGCGGCCGCGATCCTGCCGTCTCTAATCAGGACGACAGCGTCAGCAACAGGATTGGCACCGGTTCCGTCGATCAGTGTTCCGTTGACGAGGGCAACCGCGGGGCCTCGATCGCGGAGCCTGTCCTTGTACCGCATCTGTATAGCGGCGTTGCCTCCCCAAGCGGCCAGCGCCACCACCAGGAGGACCAGTCGAGCGAAGTACCGTGCGCGCATTTGGACTCTCGCTTAGAGTTGGGAACCGCGGAAAAGTCTCATATTTTGCGTTGCAGGACTCACTTCGGCATTTTACGTGTCTTTGAACAGCCTATGGGACAGTGCGAGCCTCGCGTGAGGGCGAGATCGAATGGAGCCGCGCACGAGAGCGAGCGAAGCGAGCGAGGTAAGCGGACCACCTGACTCGCTCCACCGCTTCATGTTTTAAGTGTCTCGACTTAGCGAATGATTGGTGGTCCGCTTACTCTCGCTCACTGCCGTTCGCTCTCGTGCGCGGCTCCATTCGATCTCGCCCTCCGCACGACATCAGCCCATAACAAGTCCTTACGGATTCATGCCGGCGGCGTGTTCCTGGATATACTCCTGCTTCAGCCCCAGTTTCTCGGGAGCATGGAGAACCAGCATCTTCATTCTGACGTCCGGGGGAACTTCGCGGTGCGTTGCCTTCGAGACGGCAACCATCGTCGTAATCGCCAGCGGCACTGCCCAGATCGCAGGCTGCTCGCAGAGAATCCTGAGCAGTGGATAGGCGGCCCAATACGATCCGAGCTCCACCCAACCGAGATCGCTGAAGCTCGTAAGTGAGATGGCGGCCACTGCCAGCATCCCTCCGGTAAGCATTCCGCTCGCCGCGCCTTTCATCGTCAAACCGCGCCACCAGATGCTCATGAACAGGAGTGGGAAGTAACTGGCGGCGGCAATCGCAAATGCCTGACCTACCATGAAGTTGATCTGAAACGGCTCGACGAACGTCCCCGCCACTACGGCACCGGAGCCGAGTACGATTGCACCCACGCGGAACATTCGCATGCGCTGTTTCTGGGTGGCATCGGGGCGCAGGATCCGTCCGTAAACATCGTGTGCCAAGGCTCCCGTCATCGAAACGAGAAGCCCACTGAAGGTGCTCATGAAAGCCGCGAAAGCGCCGGCACAGGTTATGCCGCTCATCACGGATCCCAGACCCGGGAAAGATTGATTCAGGACACGGGGCAGTTCCAGGACGATCTTGTCCGTTCCCTTTGCCCCGGCGGCTGCATACAAGTCCGGCAGCAGATTGCGACCGATTACGCCGAATACCGGCGGGAAGAGGTAGAACACACCAATGAGGATCATTACCCACATCGTCGTCCGCTTCGCGGCAACACCGTCCGGGTTGGTGTAGAAGCGAACGAGGATGTGTGGGAGTCCCGCAGTTCCGCAAACGAGCGCGACGATCAGGGAATACGTATACAGCAGTGAATAGGGCCGGGATTCATCGGCAGGAAGACCAGCCGCCCGAGCCGCCTTCGAAGTCAGCGGGCCGAACGGAGCCAGCCAGACGCCGTCAGAAGGAGCCTTTTCCGGAAGTGCTTTCCGGAGAGTCACGACGTCATCGCCTCCGGGAAGAGCGAGAAAACCGGGCGAGGTAACCGAGACGGATACTTGAGTCCCCGGTTCTCCGTTGACCGCCAACTGGGCCCCATAGTGCCCGTACACCGCCATCAGCACAAAAACCGGAACGGATATAGCGAACATCTTCAGCCAGTACTGGAAAGCCTGTACAAGCGTGATGCCCTTCATTCCACCAAGCGCCACGTTCAGCGTGATCACCGCGCCGACAAGAACCACGCCTCCCCAATACGGCATCCCCGGGAAGATATATGCGAGGGTCGTACCGGCGCCCTTCATCTGAGGCATCGTGTAGAAGAAACCTATGAAGAGAACGAAGATCACCGCGATCTTCCTGAACAGCGGCGAATCGAACCGTCCTTCGGCAAAATCAGGAATGGTGTAAGCGCCGAACCGGCGCAAAGGCCCGGCAATGAAGAGAAGCAGAAAGAGGTAGCCGCACGCATAGCCAACCGGGTACCAAAGCGCATCGTAGCCCGAGCTCATCACCATGCCGGCGACGCCCATGAAGGAGGCTGCACTCAGGTATTCTCCGGAGATAGCGCTGGCGTTCCAACCTACGCTGACGCTCCGACCGGCGACGAAGAAATCGCTTGCCGTTTTCGATTTCTGAGCCGACCAGAAACCCAACAGGACCGTAGCAAGGACAGTGACGGCGCTGAAGACAATCACCCACGGATCTATACTCATAGCTTGTCCTGGAGCTGTTCGCCGGACGCTTTTTCTTCCTGCGCCGCGACCTCGCGCCATTCCCATTCTTCAAGAGCGATTGAGCGTCGGATGAAGACCCAGGCAATGACCCAGACCGCAGGAAAGAACCCGACTCCCAGGACCATCCAGGTTAATGTGAAACCCAGAACGCGCCGCCCCATGAGCTCGGGGACGAGATAATTCAAGACGGGCAAGCCCAAAAGCACCGACAGGAAAGCCACCACGCAGGCAATTGACAACCTCAACTGGCGCTGCATCAGCATTCTGAGAAACTCGTCGCTGTGGATATCCAAGCGGGGGGATCGAGATTTTGGCATTAAACCAGCTATAGCACGGGAAGGGCGCTCCTAACAGTGCGTCGCTCTATTCGGGCGTCGCCTCGAGGAGCAGGGAGCCGGTGAAACTGACGTCCAGCTTTGCTTCGGGACCGCTCACCGCTCCGTAGTCCCTGGCATTGACGTAATCGCTGATTCTGTAGTTCCTCGACGCCAGACCCCGGAGGGTGAGGGTCCCAGACCATTTCCTGGAGTAGAAAGCGTAGTACAGTTTGTCGCCCTTCGCGATTGCGTGGCCTTCAGGGCGGTCGAAGCCGATGTCATAGAGATGACCCAGGTAACTGCCACTTGAGAGCATCTTTTGGCGATAGAGCTCCTGCCATTTCTTCCAGACGCGTTCTCTCTCCGGCGTCAGATCGATCTTCGAGCCCTTCTCGGAGCCGACCGGCCATGTGAACTTCGTCCCGATCACCGCTCCAACACCGAAACTGGATGCGAAATCGTCGCCCCCGTCGGACAGCTCCACGTGGTCTCCGAAATAAGGAGCCTGGGGACCCATCAGCGCTTTGAGCGTCTTTCCTTTGTGCCGAATCTGCCAGGAACTGGTCGGGTCGGAAGCGTCGCCATGGCTCATGAAAGGCATTGTAAAGAAGGAGTAAGCGGTCCCGCACGGGCAGATCTCGATCACGGCCTGAGGCTTGATTGAGCGGGCCTTCTCATAGATTGCCTGGAAGAATGCAGGGGTCTTCTGGAACGATTCGGCGGACGACGCGTGGCCGTGCGCCGGGTTGTGGCAGGGAGGCGCAGCGTTGAGGTGCTGCCCGTCGATTTTCAGCCCGTCGTAACCCCACTTTCCGATGAACCTGTCCACCAATTGCCGGGTGTATTCGATCACCGGCGGATAGGCGGGGCAAAGGTAGTAGGCATCCCACCAGGAGATCGCCTGCCGGGACCCGTCGGCGTTGAGAAGCAAAAACTCGGGGTGTTGCCTGATCAGGTCGGTCCCCGGGTCAACGGCGAGTGGCGCCCACCACAGCCGGGCGAGTAGCTTTCTGGCATGGATCTGTGCAACAAGCCCCGCCATATCCGCGTCGCCGCCCGGGAACTTGACCGGATCCAGCTTCCAGTCCCCCTCGGACGTTTGCCAACCATCGTCGAGAACCGCCCACTTGTAGCCGAGGTCCACGACTTTCGGCAACGCCGCCGTCACCTGGTCGATGGTGAAATCGCGCTCGTAACCCCAGGCGCACCAGAGAGGCTCATAGGAAGCGGGGGCAGGGACGTCGAACCGGATCCCGCGCAAGCTCATGAACCGACGGTAGTCCGCGAGCGCCTGAAAATAGTCGCCCCGGTGGACATAGACGAAGGTCGGAAAAGTTCGCAGCGTTTCCCCCGGCTTCAGGGCCTTCGCCTGTTGTGCCCTGACTGCGACCGACACCTGTCCCGTTGCCGAAACCGAGACGGGCAAAGAGACGAGTTGAGGTGTCGGCTCGAGATGACCAACGGCCAGGCCGACGTCCCTTCGCCAGACGTCAACAACAGGCGTTCCGCCCCCATAGTCCGTCGCGTTCATCCCAAGGAAGTTATCCTGACGAAAACCGGGTTTGAGCGGTCGGACCCAGTCAGGCCGGCTCTCGTAGGAACCGGGCTGATAAGACCAGAAAGGCGGAGTTTCGGAGCTTGTCTGTCGCCCAGCGTCAAAGAAGTACCTGTTGTTCACCCAGCCTGCTATCTGCTGGTCCTCGGTGCCGATATTGGTGTACAGGACATCAGTGACCGCGAGCGCCGGAAAAGCGTCATAAAAAGTGACCGTCACCTGCTTGTCCAGCGATTGGCTGCGGCCGGTCAGGAGAAAACGCGTCCCTTTTCCGACTTTATCGCTTACCGCTTCCCTTCTCTGGGACACCAGGCGAAAACCCTCGTGCGCGCCGGATGCCCTCAAGACCTGCTCTGACTCGAGGAAATCACCCAACCTGACCGGCTTATCGCCTACATTCGCAATAACCCGGCTTCTCATCCCCGAGTCGAACTCGAGCGTGATCTGCCTCCCTGCCAGCCGGACGATGCTCGCATCGGCGGCCGACTCGCGGCCGACCTGGGTCTGCCCAGAACAGGCAAGGCACAAATACAACAGGAGGGAAGCGGCCGCCGCACAAGCCTTTCTTTGCATTGTCTCCCTAGCTACCTCTTGAGAATCCTCAGGGCATTCTCCCTGTAAACCCGTTTGAGCACTTCGTCGTCCAGCCCGAAGCCATTCATGCTCCAGTGGTAGCCGAACTGGCTCTGCTCGTAAAAATGCTCGTCCAGCGTCTCCAGAACCCGGAATGTGATGCGGTACATGGGAAGGTCAGTGCCCATGTCCGTCCCGTACAGCAGCCGGTCCGAATACTTGCGGTAGAAGCTCGAGACGAATCGCGGTATGGGAGCTGTCTCGGCGTAGCGGGCTGAGATGTCGGCGTAGAAGTTCGGGTAGGTCTCGAACAGTTTGCCAAGCCGCGCGAGGTCGTAACAGAGATTAGCGAAATGACAGGCGATGAAAGTGGTCCGCGGATGACGTTTGACCGCGTTTTCAAGGATTTCGATCATGCCGTCATGACCGACGATGCCCGGCTGGTTGTCGAGCCGCCATTCGAGAGCGTTCATGAGCCCGTCGTTCGTCGCATCCATCGGCTCATACATCCATTTCGGATCAGCAACGTGCAGATTGACGGGCAATTTCAGCTCGGCGCACTCTTGGAAGACCTTGTCCAACTTTGGGTCGTCGGGGTGCAGCCCCAGCGCCTTGACTTCCCCGTACACGAGTCCCTGTCCTTTGTCGCCCAACTCGCCGATCCCGCTGGCTCCCGCTTTCGCGCAGCGCTCGACTTCGGCTGCCGCGTGTTCCGCAAAACCCGGTTTGTCGTAGCCGGCGAAGTCGATTCCGCACCAAAGTTCGAAGCGCCCGGGGTAGGCCGAGTATTGAGCGACAAGGGCGTCGAATTTCGACCCGGTCGCCCCGGTGAGCACCACGGTTTTTTCGATTCCGGCGGCATCCATGTTTTTGACCCACTCGCCGATCTCCTCCGGAGTCTTGGGATAGGTGTGGGAGTGAACGTCGATGACCGGGAATTTGGCTTTCTCGACCTTGGTAATCGGGATTTTATAGATCGATTTCGGCCGGTAGTCTTTGAGAAGCAGTCGCTCGACAGGTGCTTCTGGAGCGGCGGGCGTTTGAGACAATGCCCAGCCGGTCAGGACGGCAGCAGCACCGATAAGGAACAACGAACCTTTGCGAGGGATCCAGGGAATCATGGAACCTCCTTCTCGGCCAGTGTACGAAAAAAGGGAGATATCGACTAATGAACAACTTCGTGAAGCAGTGGAGCGAGTCAGGTGGTCCGCTTACTCTCGCTCGCTCCGCTCGCTGTCGAGGCTGTCTAAAAAGTTCTTAAGGCCTGAAAGGCCGGCACATATTAGCCCAGGGCGAAGCGCTTTGTGCGCAGCCCTGGGTCTAAGGGTAGAGGCGGAGACAAGCCCTGAAAGGGCGCAAGAACGGCAACATTATCAGGATCTTACGCCCTTACAGGGCTTCGCGGTCGAGACCGTGTTGACCCAGGGCTACGCGAAAAGCACGCTTCG
>Ga0105104_10002133_pt1 | contig 14568 bp, 14 predicted proteins | sample PPLLaktember2015_3_FD_87034 | JGI IMG/M metagenome (GOLD analysis project Ga0105104, IMG submission 87034) | Freshwater sediment microbial communities from Prairie Pothole Lake near Jamestown, North Dakota, USA - PPLs Lake P7 Core (6) Depth... | ecosystem: Environmental > Aquatic > Freshwater >... | reverse complement strand
TGTGGAGGATTTGTTTTATAACGTCCCGGCACGTTTGAAATTTTTAAAGAGCGATACCACGGAACGCCGCGCCATTGATATCCTGGTCACGCGCTATGCGCTGGCATATCCCCAAAAGCGCTTCAAGCTCTCTGAAGGAAAGAATAATGTCTTGCAGACCTCAGGCGATGGCGACCGGCGCCTGATCCTTGCCGCGCTGTATGGCGTGGATGTTGCCAAGCAAATGCTCGAGGTCCAATTCGCAGAAGAGGGATTCAGCCTCAGCGGGTTTATCAGCCCCACCGCGTTGACGCGTTCGAATCGCAAGGAGATCACCTTCTTCATCAACGGTCGCTGGGTGCATGATGTTTCCCTCACCACTGCGCTTTTGCAGGCATATCACACATTGCTCATGGTGGGACGCTATCCGCTGACGGCTCTCTTCCTTGAGATGCCTCCCGAGGAAGTGGATGTGAATGTCCATCCTGCCAAGGCGGAGGTACGCTTCAGAAGTCCGGATAAAGTTTTCAGTTTTGTCCAGCGTGCGGTGCGCAGGACTTTGCTGGCGTACTCACCCGTTCCGAACGTAGCGCCGTCGCTGTGGGGAACGCGTTCTCAGGAAACAAAGCAAACCGGGTTGGACTGGAAAATTGGACATGACGATGAGTTATTGGTAAGTGGTAATTCACCATCTTCAATCTCGAATCTCGAATCTCCAACTACCAATCCCCAATTACCAATTACCCCATCTCAATCTCCAACAGCGCAGCCCACCTCAATTCCCTTGCTCCGCCTCGTCGGTCAGATCGGTGCAACCTATCTCATCGCTGAAGGTCCCGACGGGTTGTATCTGATCGATCAGCACGCCGCGCACGAACGGGTTCTGTTCGAAAAGCTCATGACACAACACGCGATGAAGAACATCCCCTCGCAAGCGCTCCTTACCCCTGTCGCTGTAACACTTCCCCCTCAATCCTCCCACCTACTAATTACCCAATTACCTATCTTGCAGCATCTCGGCTTCAACGTGGAAGAGTTCGGTCCGAATACATTTCAGGTGCGCGCCATGCCTGCTTTATTCATGGGCAGTGATCCGTCCGCGGCCTTGCGGGCATTGGTGGAGGATTTCGAGGAGGATGAATCGCCGCTGCAGGCTGAGGTCGAAGCGAAGCTCGCGGCGCGCGTCTGCAAGCGGATGGCAGTCAAGGCTGGGCAGGCACTATCCAATGAGGAGCAGCGCGCCTTGTTGAATGATCTCGAAGCCTGCGATTCGCCGCGTACCTGTCCGCATGGCAGGCCCACGATGATCCATCTCTCGGTGGATATGCTCGAACGTCAATTTGGGAGGCGCGGTGCCCGCTGATTCAAAACGTGAGGAAGTGAATGAACTGGCTGCCTTATTTGCCCAATATGGTGTGGAACCGTTCCTTGAAGCAACCAGCCTGCTGGTGACTTTGCTTGACAAGGATGGCAATCTGCTTTCATGGAATCCGACCTTTGATTCCCTCAGGCAGACTCAACATGACAAAAAGCTTCTGAAGGATTTTCTTCACCTGCCCAGTCAGACCCTGTTCGATCAGTTGTATTCAACAGCTCTTGGCAAACGCATCCGGACCAAAGGAGAGTTGGAGTTCACAGGTCAGGCATGGAATGATCGTTTCATCTGTCTTTTTATTCCGATGCCAGATCAGCGGATGCTGTTTATTGCCGAACCTGTTTCCCTGGCTTCCACACTTGAGGATGTAACCGGTGAATTGGAAAGTACGAAGCGCATTCTGAACATGCGAGAAACCGAGTTGAAAGCTGTGATCGTGCAGGCGGATGAAGTTTCGCATACCGATGCGTTAACGTTCCTCCCCAATCGCCGCCAGATCATTGGGGACCTGCAGCGCGAAGTCATCTTTGCGGACAACTATGGAACCCCACTGACCATCTCCATGCTGGATATCGATCACTTCAAGCAGATCAATGATACCTATGGTCATGCGGTAGGCGATGATGTGCTGCGCAGCCTGGCAAGTGAACTGCGGAACCATATTCGTTATCCTGATAGTATCGGACGCTACGGTGGGGAGGAATTCCTGATCGTTTTGCCTCACAGTACCCTCAGAGCTGCCACGCAACAGGCGGAACGATTATGCCGACACGTCCGGTCTTTGCGGATCAAGTCCGGAGAACACGAGATTGCTGTAACAATCAGTATTGGGATTGCTCAGTATAAAACACGTAAAGAAGAGTGGAAGGCACTGCTAAGCCGTGCAGATGCTGCTCTTTATCTGGCGAAGAACAGCGGCCGCGATCAATGGATGGCTGCTGGGGAGTAAAGATGAAAGCCCTCTGGCTTGAAGACAACCAAATTTCATTGCGTGATGTTCCCCAGCCGTGCAAACCTGGCGAGGCATTGATCAAGATCCGCAAAGCTGGGATTTGCAATACCGATCTTGAACTGGTCAAAGGCTACTATCCTTACACCGGTGTACTCGGTCATGAGTTCGTTGGGGAAGTGATTGACCTTCCCCCCTCTCCCATTCGCGCTGAGCGGAGCGCCAGCGAAGTCGAAGCGGGGAGAGGGGATAGGGGTGAGGGAGATTGGTCAGCGGTGAGGGTGGGAGATCGCGTAGTTGGGGAGATCAACGTGGTCTGCAATCAATGCGAACAATGCTTGAACGGACGCCCCACTCATTGCGAGAATCGGACAGTGTTGGGGATTGTCAATCGAGATGGTGTATTTGCTCCATTTACCAATCTGCCTATTACCAATCTCCACCCCATCCCCGATTCTGTGCCTGATGAAATGGCTGTCTTCACCGAACCCCTCGCCGCGGCATTGGAGATCCAGCAGCAGATACAAGTCAAGCCCACGGATCGCGTTTTGCTGATCGGTGCGGGGCGGCTTGGGCAGCTCATCGCACAGACGCTCGTCCTGACGGGTTGTGATCTGCGCGTGGTTGCACGATATGCTCATCAGCAGAGCCTGCTACGGGCGCGCGGGATCAGGGTCATTGCTGAGGAGGAGATCAAACCCTGGAGATGGGATATTGTGGTGGAAGCGACCGGGTCGCCGAGCGGCTTTTCTTTAGCGAGGCAGGCTATTCGTCCGCGTGGGACGCTGGTGCTCAAATCCACGTATAAGGGTGAAATGAGCGTCAACTTCTCATCCGTCGTTGTCGATGAGATCAATATCATCGGCTCGCGCTGTGGTCCCTTCGAACCCGCCTTGCGCCTGATGGAAACGCGACAGGTCGATCCGACGGTTTTAATTGCAGATGAATTCAAGCTGGACGACTCATTAAAAGCATTTGAGCGCGCGGCAGAAACTGGCGTGCTCAAAGTGTTGATTGGAATCTAAATATGGAGCGCAGTAGCTTGCTACTGCAACTCTCGACAGTGGTACCGCCGAGGACGGCGGCTTGAGCTATGTTGATTCACTGCTGCGCGGTATCGTCCTTGTCGAACGGGGGATGTAAATGGTGAATGAAGTTCCGACACCCATTTTGCTTTTTACTTCGATACGCCCATTGTGTCCCTGGATGATCTGTTTGCTGATGGAGAGTCCCAAGCCTGTACCGCTTGCCTTGCCTTCGTGTTCACGCACCCGATAAAATTTCTCGAAGAGATGGGGAATCGATTCATCCGGGATGCCCATGCCCGTATCCTGAATGGCGATGGATAGATCGGAAGAATCGAAAGCACCACTGATAATGACAGAGCCATTCTGCCGGTTGTACTTGATGGCATTGCTCAACAGGTTGAGCAATACCTGTTTGATCTTGTCGCGGTCCGCTTCCATGAGTGGCATGTCGTCCGGGACATCCACACGTAGATTAACATTCGTTTCCTGGGCTTTGGACATCATTACATCACTGCACTCGTAGATCAGGTCTGCCACGCTGAAGCGTGTTTTGCGGAACTGCACACGGCCCGATTCCAGGCGTGCCAGATCGAGAAACGAGGATGCCAGAGAGTTCAATCTCAACGTCTCATTATGAATATTGTTGACGATCTGGTCGCGTTGCTCACGCGACATTTCCGGACGCAGCAACAAGTAGGTCGCGGTGCTGAGCGAGGCAAGCGGTGTGCGCAGTTCATGAACGAATTCCGCGATCAGGTCCGATTGCTGGAACAAACGCGCGTTCTCGATCGCCACGGCCGCCTGCGCGCCCAGTACGGTGAGCATGGATTCATCCGGGTCGGTGAACTTTCCTTTTTTCTTATTTATCACTTCGAGCACACCCACCACTTTATTCTTCGTAACCAGTGGAATACCTAACATGGAGTGCGTGGGGTAACCGACAGTGTGCTCCACCTCACTAAAAAACCGGATATCCTTGTGAGCCTCATCGATGCGCACGGATTTGCGGTTGGTTACGATCCAGCCGGCGATACTTTTATCGAGCGGGACAATGAGTCCGCGCATGGTGGGCTCATCGATATTGGTGGCAACCTGGAAGTAGAGCTGGCGTGAGGTATCGTCGTAAAGCAGAATGGAGGCAGCCTCGGCGCGGGTCACGTCTGCGGCGGCGCGCACAATATCATCCAGCAGGGTATCCAGATCCAGTGTGGATGCCAGATCGCGTGAGATTTCAATTACTCGCAGATAACTATCCAGTGTTTGGGTTTTGATCTCAGCCATGGAATACTCGCTTCGCTATTTCAGGTAGGGTGGTGGCGACATCGTCCAGGATGACGACATCCGCACGAACGTTAATATAGGTGGGTGTATTGTTGATTATGATCAAATGTGCCCCACGATCAAGTGCCTGCATGGGCAGCCTGGCAACCGGAAGGACTTCCAGGGAGGAACCTGCAACCATCATCAGGTCGCATTGATTCGCCGCCCGTTGTGCCTCGTACCATGCAGATTGCGGCAGTTGTTCCCCGAACAATATCACATCTGGCTTGAGGATTCCATTGCAATTTAAGCACTTTGGGATGTTCCCTGTTTCGATGTATGGCTGTAAAAAGGGGGCTGCTTCGTACTGTTTGAAACAGTTCGTGCAGGTAACTGTTCGCAGTGTGCCGTGCATTTCCACCACATTCTTCGATCCAGCCTTCTGGTGCAGGGCGTCGATGTTTTGGGTGATGACCGTGCCGACATGCCCGGAAGCCTCGAATTCAGCCAGAGCCTTATGTGCGGCATTGGGCTGGGCATTGAATATTCGACCGGCAAGGGGCTGGAACCAGTGGAAGAATCGTTCAGGGGCTGTGCGAAATGTGGTTAGGGAGGCAACTTCCAGCGGCTCATCGCGGGACCATAAGCCTGTTCCCTCCGAACGGAAGTCCGGTATCCCGGACGGTGTGGAAATCCCCGCTCCCGTCAATACGACCGCGCGTTCTGCTTTGCGGACCAACACCGCCGCGTCCTCAATCGCCGCCTCGGAGGCGAGTGCGGGACTGGCGGAGTCGGTCATCTCGGCAGCGCCTCCCTCTCTGTGACAAACTCCACGAGTTTCGTGATCTGCCGCGCTGTGAGACTTTCAGGCTGGCACAGGATAGCAGGCGTCTGCATCCGGGTGGCTTGCACAAACAACTCGGGAGCCGGGGTGAGTGTGCTGAGGATCTCATGATCCAGTTTTGACTGCACCTGGCTGGAAGGCAACTGAGTCTCGGAACGGATGCGGTTGTTCAATATGATCTTGATGTTCTTCCTGGGAATGCCGAGCGCGGCAATATCGTCAATAAGAGCCTTGGTATGGATGATCGTGTTTGGCACGCCCTCCAGGACAACAAATATTTCATCTGAAATGGGCAGGATCTTCTCGCCAAAGGGTTGTATCCCTACACTGAGATCAAGAACAACGAACCGAGCCAATCCTGCAAGTTTCCGGACAATGGCTTCATAGTGGGCAGTCTGGTTGATCAATTGCATGTCACGCGGACGATCTGAAGACAGCAGCAGCTTCAATCCCGAGGGATGGTGAGCCAGGGCTTCACGTACCCGGTCACGCGTAATGTCCCCTGGTTTGTTGAGCCCCAGGAGATCCACCAGCCCTGTGGTACTTGTCACACCAACTTCGAGCGCCAGGGCTCCTTGTCCCGGCAGCATCTCTGCCACAATGACCTCAGCCTTTGTGCGTGATTGCAGCCCGGCTCCCAAATTGATCGCCATTGAGGTTGTGCCAAGCCCGCCGCGCGCACCAAGCACCCCAATTACATACCCGCGGTTTTCATCTTTTGCGGAATCGACGACTGCCTTTTTACCACCCCCGCGTGCCAGCAGATTCTTGACCCGGGCTTGTAATTCAGAGGGATGGGTTGGTTTGGTTAGATAATCGTTTGCACCAACCTCAAATCCGATCACTTTATCATCGAGCTGGGTCTTGGCGGTGAACAGCAGGATGGGCGTCTCCAAAGTGGAAGGATTCTGCCGCAGGCGCCGTGTCACTTCGTAGCCATCCATGTCAGGCATCATTACATCGAGCAGGATCAGGTCCGGGTCCTCCTCGAACGCCTTATCCAGTCCCTGTTGCCCATTGGTCGCTGCTGTGATCTGGTAACCTTGTCGCTGGAGCATTAGACCAACCAACCGCAATGTGTCAAGATCGTCGTCGATGATAAGGATTTTTTCACTCATTCGGGAATTATTCCTTGTAACGAATGTAACAAACTGACAACAGTCTAGCATAAAGCGGTCTGTTGGGCAAGATAACGCGCTCGTGGATTATGCTATAATCATTTTGCTACCTGGGGATGACAGGCTTCGACGGGAGAGGCTGGTCCCGGAATGCGAGCCGAGAGGCGCCGAACTCGTAAAATCAGTGCAAAAAATCAAGTGCCAATCGCACTTCCTACGCTGCTATGCCCCTCGCTGCATAAGCGATAACATAACAGCTGGCGCCTAAGGGCGTCACGTCCGCCGTCACCTTCCTCCGCCGGGTGACGGACCGGGCGAGACAATGGTGGAGTGCTGCACATGACTCTGCTAAATGTGCTTAAGACCAGCAGATGGTCACAGAGTTACCTGCCCGCCGAGATCTCTGTGATGACAAACTTCGGCAGGCTACGCTCGTAGAGTTCCGAGGGTCGAATCTTTCGGACGCGGGTTCAATTCCCGCCATCTCCACTAGAATTGTCCAGCAGTTTAATGCTGGACAATTTGTTTAAGTATTCTCTTGACAACTATATCCGTCGCGGATATAGTGCGGCGTATGGCTGTCACAAACTCCATCCCACCTCTTACACCGGCTGTATTTCATATTCTGCTGGCACTCTCGAGTGGAGAGCGTCATGGCTACGGCATCATGAAGCAGGTCGAGGCGGATTCGCAGGGAAAGGTAACGATGGGTCCCGGCACGCTTTACGGCTCGCTCAAACGTATGCTCGATGCCGGATTGGTCAGAGAGAGTGACAAGCGTGTCGATCCTGAAATGGATGACGAGCGGCGCATCTACTACCAAATTACAGGCATGGGCGCCGAAGCGCTTGCGGCAGAGCTTGGGCGCTATCAGCGCATCGTCACGATCGCTCAACAGCGAAAACTCTTCCCTAAAACATATGGCATATGACCGCGACACAGTGCCTACTCTCTATAGAAACATTCTCACTTGCTACCCGAGAAGTTTTAGGGATGAATTCAGAGAGTCCATGGAGCAAACGTTCAACGATCTAAGTAATGAACGAAACCGCGATACAGATCGAAGTTACTTCAGCTTTGTGCTGTGGATTTTCATCGAAACATTCATTGGCATTACGAAAGAATATATTCTGCTCATTACACAAGGATATGCAATGAAAAATATTCTCGCAACTCTCAGATCGCCGGTGATCATTAGCCTGCTCCTCGTGGCTCCGTTCGCAGTCCTCGAATTGGTAAACAGGCGAAATTTTAATGAAGGTTTCCCCTTCCCACTGTTTGCTCTGTTGTGGCTCCTGCCATTGGTATTTATCGTTACGCTGATGCCGATCGTGCGTAACATCCGCGCGGGAAACAGTCTCCTTGCAAATCCTGTGCTTCTTTTGATCAGAGTCATCTTCTTAGTGTTCATCGCGTGGATGTGGTTTGGCATCATGATTGACCAAATGCCCTGTTTCCTGGGTGTCCCGAATTGCGATTAGAAAAAGAGGTAACCACAGCTCTTTTCTAAAATATTTCCAATGGATAAACAAGCAACGGTTCGCACATTTTATAAGAAACTCCTCACTCTCTATCCGCAAGTTTTTAAAGAACAACTTGGAGAGTCTATGGAGCAAACGTTCAATGATCTCTATAAGGAACGACAGACAAAGCCAGGCTGGTTCGGCTTTGTTCTGTGGATGTTCGTTGAGACAGCCGTGGGAATCGTTAGGGAACATGTGCTGTTGATTACACAAGGAGCCACGATGAAAAACAAACTTGCAAACCCTAGGTCCGCCGCGCTAATCAGCTCCATCCTGTTGGCAGTGGCATTTATCGTTGCACCGGTGATCTACCTGTTTGGGAATTTGCGCGATGCCATGGGACCGTTTGCCTATGCCGTTGCCGATTTTCTGTATGGACCGGTGTGGGCTGCCAGCCTTGTCACGCTGGTCTTCACACTCCGTGAGCGCATTGGCGAGCGCGCGCCGCGCCGGATGTCACTGGCGCTGCTAGCCGCTTTGCTTGCGGCAGGGGCGTTTGTAGCCGTCGCCTGTATCCGGGCTGCCAACCGCCATTACCATCTGATGCATCACGACCTGACTCTGGAGAACTCTTCGACAGTTCTCATCGTGTGGGCCACCCTCGTGGCGGGCGTGACTGGGGCAGGATGGCACTTTCTGGGGTGGGCACTGCTGCTGATTGGTTCGGCAGGTTTGACATCCGGGCAACTTCCCCGCGTATTGAGTGTGCTGTATTTGATGGGAGGGATAGTCTCACTGTTTGTGTATCTGTTGCCAGACATGGAGGGGAGCGCAGCCATGCTGGGCGTGGTGATTGGTATCTGGCAGGGGCTTCTACTGTGGAAAGCCGGGTCGGCAGAAACGCAAGCGCCTGGGATAAACGCGAGCCAGCCTGATCAAGCCTGAGCGTAGTGCTTTCGCCAGGTAATCAACGAACCTGGAAGGCGGCCCAACCCTTTCCGCTAATGCCTGCCGATGACCAACTATGGCATATAACCCGAATATGATTCCTGCTCTCCACAAGAGACTCCTCCACCTCTATCCACGCGGGTTCAGGGAGCGACTTGGAGAGTCCATGCAGCAAACGTTCAATGACCTGTACAACGAACGGAAACAGCAGACAAACAGTGAATTATTCGTGCTCAACCTTCAGCCAATGTTGAAAAGGGAAGGATCTGAAGGAAAACGAAGGCTCCATACAATCAACCTCATCGCTGGAGCCATCATTTTGTTGCTGATCGCAGTCACGTGGGGCGCCTTGCTCGTGGAAGAAATTTACTGCCTGAGAGGCATACGCTGCGATTGATTGGCAAATTACAGCGTGACATCCTGGCTTCAATTGTCCAGCCCAAAGCGCTGGGCAATTGTGTTTTAATAAGCGGCATGAAAAAACTTCTTCTCATTGGATGTCTCATCCTCATCACTGCCTGCCAACCCGCGACGCCAACCTCCGCGCCGCCTCTCTTCCCAACCGCGACGCTTCTCCCTACGCCTCAGCCTGTCACCGTTACCCCTCAGCCGACTTTTCCACCTGAGCCTACCCTGACTCCGCTCCCGCGTTTCTTCACCAGCGAATTCGATTCCTCACTTGCGGGATGGGTAATCCTCCAGGCAGGGAGCGATGCTGTTCCCGATGTCAAGACCGAAAACAGCAACCTCATCCTGCAAATCGGTTCTCCTTTTCTGTGGGTTTACGCTCTCTATGGCGCACAGGATTATGCGGATCTGCGTATCGACGCCCAGTTTACCAATCAGGCGGGCAGCCCGGCGTCCATTGGTTTGATTTGCCGCTACAGCGAGTCGGATGGATGGTTCGAATACAACGTTTCCACAGATGGAACCTATAATGTTCTTTACGGTCAATGGCTGTCCACGGGAGTCGCAGATTATCTTCCCATTCTTTCTGCCTCATCGAATGCGATCAAACCAAGCGGTGCTTCCCAGGAAATCGGATTGATCTGTTCCGACACAATCCTTTCACTTCTTATCGATCAAAATGTCATCCGCAGAGTGGATGTGAGTCGCTATGAACTCGGCGAAGGCAAAGTTGGAATTACTGTTTCTTCCTTTGATAATGCTCCTGTTGTTGCTGCATTTAATTGGGTGAAGGTCAGCGAGCCATGATTCCCCTCTCCCTGCGGGAGAGGGGTGAGGGGGTCTCCAATTCAATTTCTACACTACGTTAATACTATTCTTGCACTACGCGGTTAAGATGTGAAAGCTGCGAAAAAAATGTGTAGTTGTGGTTCTTCGAATCCACTATACAAAGGAATCAAATGCAAGGAGTACCCTATGGCAAAAATTATCGGCATTGACCTTGGCACAACCAACTCCGTTGTGTCAGTCATGGAAGGCGGCACACCGACCGTTATCTCGACCGCGGAGGGGGGCAGATTATGCCCGTCGGTGGTGGCGTTCAATAAAAACGGCGAACGACTCGTCGGTCAGACCGCGAAGCGGCAAGCCGTTGTTAATTCAGAAAATACTGTTTATTCCATCAAACGTTTTATCGGGCGTCGCTTTGAAGAGACCGAAGTCGAACGCAAGATGGTTTCGTATGAAGTCATCCCTGGTCCTGCAGATGATGTGCGCGTGAAGATCCCGGTGACGGGCCGCGAATATTCTCCGCAGGAGATCAGCGCGATGATCCTGGGCAAGCTCAAGGCGGATGCGGAAGCGTATCTCGGTCAGTCTGTCACGCAGGCGGTAATTACTGTGCCTGCCTATTTCAATGACAGCCAGCGACAAGCGACAAAAGACGCCGGCAGGATTGCAGGGCTTGAGGTGCTGCGCATTATCAATGAGCCGACAGCTTCTGCGCTTGCCTATGGACTTGACAAGAAAAAGAATGAGACCATCCTCGTCTTTGACCTGGGCGGTGGTACCTTTGATGTTTCCATCCTGGAAGTAGGCGAAGGTGTGATCGAAGTCAAAGCCACAAACGGTGATACCCACCTCGGCGGCGATGACTGGGACCAGCGCATCGTCAACTGGGCGGCAGATGAATTCAAGCGCGAACAGGGCATTGATCTGCGCGGTGACCGCCAGGCATTGCAGCGCCTGCGTGAAGCCGCAGAAAAAGCCAAGATCGAGCTTTCCACCGTTATGGAAACGGAAATCAATCTTCCTTATGTTACGGCTGACGCGACGGGACCAAAACATTTACAGTTGAAACTCTCGCGTTCCAAATTCGAGCAGATGACAGAAGATTTGCTCGAGCGCTGCCGCAAGCCGTTTGAAGCGGCACTCAAAGATGCCGGCATGGATGCAAGCAGGCTCAATGAAGTGGTGCTGGTAGGTGGTTCGTCACGCATGCCCATGGTTCAGGACCTGGTCCGCAGATTGACAAACGGCAAGGAACCGAACAAGGGTGTAAATCCGGACGAGGTTGTTTCCATCGGCGCGGCGATTCAGGGTGGTGTGCTTGGTGGTGATGTCAAGGATATTTTGCTGCTCGACGTCACTCCGCTTTCATTGGGTGTTGAAACCCTTGGCAGCGTGATGACTAAAATGATCGAACGCAATACAACCATCCCGGTTCGCAAGACTGAAACCTACTCCACCGCCGGGGACAACCAGACTGCCGTTGACATCCATGTGCTGCAAGGCGAACGACCCATGGCAGCGGATAACATGTCACTTGGACGCTTCCGCCTTGATGGAATTCCACCCGCGCCGCGCGGTATTCCCCAGGTGGAGGTGACCTTTGATATCGATGCAAACGGCATTCTGCACGTCACGGCAAAGGATAAGGCAACCGGCAAGGAGCAGAAGGTGACCATCACGGCTTCGACGAACCTGAACAAGGGTGACATCGACCGCATGGTGCAGGAAGCCCGTCAGCATGAAACCGAGGATAAGAAGCGCCGTGAACTGATCGACGCACGGAACACCGCCGACAGCCTTGTCTATCAAACGGAAAAAGCGCTGCGCGACTTGGGTGATAAAGTCCCGAGTGCAGAGGCGCAGAATATCCAGGGCAAGATCGATGAGCTCAAGTCTGCTGCACAGAGCGATGATCTCAACCGCATCAGGCAGGCGAGCGAGCAGGTACAGCAAGCCTTCCATGCCTTGAGTCAGCAACTATACTCACAAGGACAGCCTCAACCGGAAGCACCGGGTGGTCCATCTCCTCAGCAGAATGGCGATGATGTGATCGAAGGCGAAGTGAAAGAATAAAACAGATTAATGAAAGAGCGACCATTTTCGGTGGTCGCTCTTTTTGATTCGTATCCACAGGACTCCCGCCAATAGCACGCGGGACTGTCCACAGGACTGCTTCGCCTGTAGTGCTTCGCTTGTTATCTCTGCGGCTGTGTGGGACGTGGAATTTGTACAACAGTCTGGCGTTTGGAACGAGGCGTCAATTTTTCGGTAATCGTGTTGGTAATGCGATATATGAGCAGGAAAAATAAACTGCCTCCCGAAATCCAGTAATACCATTGTGCCCAGTCGAGGGGGGTATCGGTTCCGCTGAACAAGCCATGCAGCAATCCCATGATATACATGGCAAAGCTTAGATAATGGATGAACCGCCATGTCTTCTGCCCGATCATCGAACGGATATAAAAACTTAATGCAACGATCAGCCAGACATAAAAACTGATCTGACCGATGCCCACCCATGTGGGGCGGTAGTCGATGGTTGCAAAGGGTATGAAGATTTGTGCAATTGTGAAGTTGATGTAGCGGTCACCGAGCAGAACCAGTGCATGGAACAGTGCAAACGCAAGCCCCAGCAGGCTCACATACTCATGAATGGCAAAGGCAGCGGGTGCGCCGGGCCACAGACGCGCCATCTTGTTGGATAGCCCCAGCCCGAGCGCCATGGAGATCCATAAAATGCTGAGCGAAACGAACGCCGTGGCTCGTGAAAGATACCAGTAGACTTTTGGGCTTTCACTCGTCAGTGAGGTTGCCATGTTAGGCAGCCAGGATGGCAGCAAAAGGATGGCTCCCAGTACACCAACGAGCATGGCAAGGAGCACCAAAAGAAAAAATTCGAGATTGATCGAGGAATGATCGAATTCGTTTTCTGCGGAGGGGAGAGAAGGAGAAGCCATTATTTTATTTCCATTCCTATCACAAGAGACTACAGGTATTCTTCAATCCTGTGGCTGTATACCATTTCGCCGTTGACAAGAATAAACAACGCGGCGAGTTGAGGACGAGCTTCGATCCACTCGAGGCCTATGCGGCTGCCCAGGATGAACGCGGCTTTTGCCGCGGCTTCCGCCTGGATCACATCCGGAGCAACAACCGTGACTCGCAGGAGATCGGTTTCGGCAGGCTGACCAGTGAACGGATCGATGATGTGATGCTGCAAGACTCCGTTACGCATCCAGCGGCGGCGATCCTTGCCTGAGGTCGCAACACCACCCGCATTGAGTGACAGCACTTCGATATTTTCATGCGGCTGGAATGGATCCGTGACGCCGATCAGCCAGGGATTTCCATCGAGGCGTGGACCGCTGATGGCGATATCGCCTCCTGCGTTCACCAACGCGGGACCTTCCGCCTGCAGTCGTTTCATTGCCTCATTCGTACACCATCCTTTTGCAATGCCGCCGAAATCGAGTCCCATACCGGGGGGCAATGTTAATGCGCGGGCGGCGGCGTCTACGGTGATGTCTGTCAGTTGCCAGGAATCTGTCAAAACGGAAACAGTTTCACCTGAAGCCAGGGGCAGCAGCACGTCAAAAGGACGGTCATAACCCGCCTGGATGATCGCATCCAATAGAGTCGGTGTGACCAATCCATCCGTTATTTGTTCAGCTTGTTGCGAGGCGCGGAAGACCTGCCAAAGCACTTCACTTACCTGGACAGGCTTTCCATGCGTTTGATTGAGCCGCGTGAGTTCACTATCATAACGAAACCGACTGAGAACCTGCTCCCATTCCTCGAACCAATCAGGGACTTGTGGGAGCACGCCTGATTCAGCCTCGCGGTCAATTACAGCAAGCATCTCACAGCCCATCGCGCGAAATTCGAGACGTTGTAACATTATGAACTCTGCGTTTGCGTGACTGGCTGACCGCCGCCTCCGCCACCACCGCCTCCACCGCCATTGTTATTATTCTTTTTCTTTTTCTTCTTTGTTGGGTTTTGTGCTTGTGGTTGTTGAACATTTGTTGTGGCGGGCTCGGAGACAGTTGCCTGTGCGAATATGATCTTTACCGGCGGCATGGCTGTGGGCGTGGAAAAAACACCGACAGGCAATTCGGTGGGAGCTTCCGTGGGCGGCAGCGTATCAGGCTGGGCAGGCTCATCGCTTTCCTTTGCCTTTGCAGGGGAGGCGAATAGATTCCACATACCGAGCGTGGTGACAATGGCAGCCGTTGCGATGGCTGTTTGTACATCGTTCCAATTACGAGCGTTGGGTTTGGGAGGCATAAGCGTTTTCCTTAATCCTCATGCTCTTCATGTTCTTCATGATCTTCATGATTCTCGCCTCCATTATTATCGCTATTGTTATTGTTTTTGTTATTCTTGTTTTTCTGTTTGACAGGAGCT
>Ga0105104_10002132_pt1 | contig 14576 bp, 7 predicted proteins | sample PPLLaktember2015_3_FD_87034 | JGI IMG/M metagenome (GOLD analysis project Ga0105104, IMG submission 87034) | Freshwater sediment microbial communities from Prairie Pothole Lake near Jamestown, North Dakota, USA - PPLs Lake P7 Core (6) Depth... | ecosystem: Environmental > Aquatic > Freshwater >... | reverse complement strand
TCTTCGCCGTCGGCATTGATGATGGAACGATCAGCGAAGACCTTGATCTGTGACGGCTCTTTTGTTGTTGCGATCTGTTTCGAAATTATTTCCAAACCTTTCCTATAGCCGTGCGCGGCGATGATGCCCGATTCGTATTTCACCGGCCATTCCAGGTGGGAATTCTTCAGCATCGTCTTTCGTCCAAGACTTTTTGCATTGAGGAAAAGTTCGACCTCATCGCAATTGCTATAGGCCCAGACGATTATGGTGTCTCCTTCTTTCCCCTTCCAATTCCAATGCGGAGCAAGGTGCAGCACCGGTTCATCCGTCCACCATGATTTGAGATAGTAGAACATGTCTTTCGGAAATCCGCAAAGGTCGACAATGCCGGATTGAGAACTCACTTGAGGCCAGCCGTAAGGGTTCGGTTCGCCGCGATAATCGAATCCTGTCCAGAAAAACAATCCCGACAGAAATGGACGGGCAGCATAGAATTTGAGCCCTTCTTCAGCCCCGTGCCCGGGCGGCTTTCTATCAATGGGTGCGAGATAGGCGTTCAGCGAATCATCCGCATATATTCCCCGTGTACTTCTCGACGTCGTTTCCTCTGTACCCATACTCGGCTGATCGGGGCGGCGCTCATGCTGTTTATCTATATCTCCATTAAAAATGTAATTGAATCCCATCACATCCTGAACCATGGAGATGCCTTTTTCTCCCCAGCCGCTGTGCGCGTACGTCACGCGGCGTGTCGGATCGATTTTCTTTACATACTCCTGCATCGTCGATGCGATGCGCTCGCCCGTACTGTTCCCTTCGATCGCCCATTCTTCGTTCCCGATGGACCAGACAAAGACGCATGGATGATTTCTGTCCCGGCGAATCATGCGCTTCAGCAGATCAAGATGTTGCGCGTTTATTCCCATTAGCCGGTTCTCATCGATGACGAGCATCCCCAGCCGGTCGCACACATCCAGCAGTTCAGGCGTCGGCGGATTATGAGAACAGCGGTAGGCGTTCGATCCCATCTCTTTTAACCGCTTGATGCGAAATTCCTGCAGGGCGTCGGGAATCGCCGTTCCTACTCCCGCATGATCCTGATGGACATTGGTGCCCTTGAGAGAGAGATGCTTGCCGTTCAGGAAGAAGCCTTCCCTGGCGTCAAATCGGATCGTGCGGATGCCGAACGAAGTCTCTGTGATATCAACAATTTTTCTGTCTGTTTTAATGCTTGTGATCAATTTATAGAGAGAGGGCGTCTCAATGGACCAGAGATTTGGATTCGATACATTGAGCGCGCACACAAATTCCTGCGATGCCCCAGATGGCAAAGATATTCTTTTTAATTCCTTCCTGGAAACGACTGCACCATGCGAATCGTAAATGACTTGCTCAAGAGCAAATCCTTTTCCCATCCTGCTTTCATTCGCCACTTCTGTGCTGACGGTGACGGTAGCAGATTTTTCATTGACGATTGAAGAGACAAATGTTCCGTGATGGGCAACATGGAGCGGTTCTGTTTTCGTCAGCCACGTATGGCGATAGATCCCTGCCCCCTCATAATACCACCCTTCTTCCATGGTCGCATCCACGCGGACAGCGACCACATTATCACCGCCGTAGTTCAAATAATCGGTCACATCATACGAAAACCCGCTGTATCCGCTCTGTTCCTCACCCAGGTAAAATCCATTGAGCCATACAAGAGAATGACGATGGACGCCGTCAAATTCAATGCTGATTTTTTTTCCCAGGTCAGTCGCAGGAATCGCAAATGTTTTTCTGTACCACCCAATGCTGGTCTCGGGATAATTTCGTCCGACCGTTTTGTACCCATGGCTGTAGCTTGCGTTCATATCAAAGGGAAGTTCCACGGCCCAGTCATGCGGAAGATTCAGCAGGCGCCATGATCGGTCGTCAAAGTTTTTCGCTGCAGCGCCGTCGCCGAACCCTGCCTTGGTGACATAAGAAAAATACCCCGTTCCGGTTTTAAAATCTTTTTCGGCGCTCACGGCATTCCCGAAGGCAAACCTCCAGTTGAAATCCAGAAGCAGACGTTCACGCCCGCCCGTCACACGGGACGCTGGCTGTGCGGCGACAAATGAAATGACGGAGAGAAGAACAACGACGGGCGTAAGGATGAACGTGTGCACAATATTTTTATATTGATTTTTATGCACGAAGTCGTAATTTCTCATTTCTTCTCCCACGATTTGCCGGCGAGGGCCTGCTTGAAAAACTCTCCGCTCTCCGTCAACGTAAAGTTCTCCCACGACTGGAGCAAATTCGGCTTCCACAACGGATCGAAGATCCAGCATACCCAGCTGATCCCTTTGCTTTCGAGGTAGGAAATAATTTCATTTCCGTATTCCCCGTTATCGGCGAGCCCCATACTGCCGAGTCCAAAGCTGAATTCTGTAGCCATCACCGGATACTGTCCGGCGGCAAAGCCAAAATCTTCGTCCCATTTGGGGACATAGGGTTTACTCCGTTTATACGGATACGGATGCGTCACATATCCAATCCCTTCAGCTTCAATGGGTTCGATATGGAGCGGCGTCAGATCGTACGCCCAATCGAGGCCAGCGACGAGTGGAATCCGTTCACGGTCATAGGAGCGGACCAGACGGATCATTTTTTCGTTGATTTTTTTCCATTCGCTCCACGACATACTGCCGAGTTGCCCGTTGAACAGCGTCGGTTCATTGAAGAGTTCATAGAATGCAACCGTGTTATTGCCCCGGAAGTGCAGGGCAATGGTCCGCCAGAACTCGTAAGTTTCCTGTTTCGTGGTGACGTATTCGGGATTCTGAAACAGTTCCATTCCAAGATTGCCGATACAGTGCCAATCAATGATCACATACATCCCCAGTTCCGTACTCCAATCAACGGCCTGATCAAGAAGCGGAAGATATTTGAGCGGTGTACGCATCCGCCATGGTACCGGATGAACCGGGATCCGGACCAATGTCGCGCCGTACTCTTTCAGCTTGACGAACAGATTCCTGTTCCACTTCCCTTCCTGTTCAAGCTTATCCGGATCGGCAACGGCAACTCCGCGGAACAGAATGGTATCACCCAAAACATTAACAAATTTATTCCCTTTCACCATGATCAATGGAAGTTTTTTTGCATTCGGATTGTTGACCGGCTGATGTTCCGGGTCAAAATTATTGTTCCAATCAAATAAGTTTTTCTGCTTTTTAGTCTGCTGCGCATCGCCCAAATAGAATGCACAAACCAATGCCGCTGCAAGCGAGATGATCATCGTTTTTTTATTCATCACAACTCCCTCGTTTTAGAAATTGGGGTGATTAGGATTTCAAAAACATCGAATTTATTTGAATTGACCCTTGGCAAACAAGTCAATTGTTCTCACGGTCGATAAAGGTCGACACTCACGACACCAGAGCGCGCCTTTAACGGCAAAGTACTACTCTATGAATACGTTGAACAGGTCAGAAAAAGCAACACTGCAAACTTTGCCAAGACGATGACGATCGAACAACAAAAAGAAACGGAAGAATAGATTTTCTGGAGCAGGATTCTGCGCTATACTGCGTTTCTCATGGAGATCATAATAGTCAAAAAAATTCGGCTGATCCTGGGTGACGGTTCTTCGAATAACTGCTGCAAAACAGCCGCACTTTGCAAACGTTTGCATACCAATTTATTAAAAAACTGCATATATTATTGGCATAATATCTTAATCAAATTAGTTTTTCAATGCAACCGAAGATAGAGAAAATCTGATAAGGCATTTCCTTGAACTTGCTCCTCTGTACCGCCCGGTTCTTTATTACGATCTTCTTACTCATCGTAATCTCCAGCGGCGCCTCGTTCTCTCAATACGGCTCCGCTCAGGATGATACGGTAATCGCTTATTCCATGTCCCGCCCGCCCGTCATTGACGGCCGCGGAGATGAGAGCTCCTGGCAGGAGATGCCCTGGCAGCCGATTGCACAGGTTTGGCTGCCTTACGGAACTCCATGTGATTCCTCTGATTTCTCCGGACGGTACAAAGTAGGTTGGTCCGCAACCACCAATCTCCTTTATTTTCTGGTTGAAGTGACCGACAATATTTTTGTTGACGGCTTTATTCCCGGCACCACCGCCGAAGTCTATAATTATGATATTGTCGAGGTGTTCATTGATGAAGATAAATCAGGCGGGCCTCACGTATTTGATGCGGTGGACCGCTCAAGCATTGACATGGGAAAGAATGCCGAAAATGCATTTGCTTACCATATTTATGCGCCTTTTCCCAAGAAAGGATCAGTCACCACTGAGCATTTTGCAGGAGATATTGCCGGTTCCAGCTGGACAAATATCAGGAGAGTGAACTATGGCGCCCATATTCCGGAATTCGCATTGCGCAGATCAGGGACAAAAGCCGTATGGGAATTTTCACTGATCGTCTATCATGATACATATATCGATACGTTAAAGAATAACGATGCAGCACGATCGCTGTTAAAGCCCGGTAAAGTGATGGGATTATCGCTCGCGTATTGCGATAACGACCACCCCGGGAAAGAACCCAAGGTCCGTGAAAAATTTTACGGTTCGGTCCGGGTTCCGGCCGCCGCATGGAATGAGCATTGGAAGAATGCGGATTATTTCGGGACAGTGAAACTGATATTCATTCCAATAAACCAAATAGACAAAAAACATTGAGACTGATATGAAGAAATTATTTCCACTATTGTTATTCGTTTTCATTTCCTTCCCCAGTGCCCAGGCAAAATCCCGGTATACTCTTCAGAGTCCCGATAAGAATATTTCGATTCATGTACTGCTGACCGCTCAAAAAACCGTCTGCTATACTATAGAATACACCGGTACCGCTATTATTGAAGAATCAAAGCTGGGACTCATACGGGAAGACTGCGATTTCAGCCGGGACCTCGCACTCGACTCGGTCTCGCGTATGAAAGAAGTCACAGACCATTATAAAATTTTAAGCCGGGTGTGTGCATACAACGCCAACCGGCAGATATTCCACTTCTCGACCCCTTCAGGCAATAAAATCGATATCATTTTTCAGGTTTCGAACGATGGCGCTGCGTTCCGTTATTCCTTTCCCGATTCTTCCCGAAAGGTCTTCTCGATAAAAAAAGAAATAACCTCGTTTTATTTTCTCCATGGAACGCGTACCTGGATTCAACCGATGGCCGAAGCAAAATCAGGCTGGTGCCAGGTCAATCCTTCCTATGAAGAACATTATCAGCAGAATGTGGAAGTCGGGAAGCTGATGGCCCATAAACCGGGTTGGGTATTCCCGGCCTTATTCCAATACGACAAGTATTGGATGCTGATCACCGAAACCGCGCCCAATCGGAATTACTGCGGATGCCGTCTTCTTCATGATTCTTCCAGCAGTGAAATGGTGATCGGTTTTCCGGATCCCCGTGAATGCTTCCCCGGCGAACCGGTCAATCCGGAATCGACACTCCCCTGGTCCACTCCGTGGCGGATCATTGCCATTGGGAACAATTTGAAAACCATTGCCGAGTCCACCTTAGGTACCGATTTAGCGGAACCCAATGTGCTTGGCGATATCTCCTATGTGAAACCGGGCCGGGCATCCTGGAGCTGGCCGATGCTCAAAGACGACTCAACGATCGCCAGCGTTCAGAAACGATTCATCGACTATGCTTCAGATATGAAGTGGGAATATTGCCTCATCGATGCAAACTGGGATACCATGATCGGCTACGAAAAAGCAAAAGAACTCGCCGATTATGCGCGGCAGAAGAATGTCGGAATTTTATTGTGGTATAACTCATCAGGTGACTGGAACTCAACAACGTACCATCCAAAAAGTAAATTGCTCACACACGAAAGCCGGTTGAAGGAATTTACTCGGCTGAAAGAAATGGGGATCAAAGAGATCAAAGTCGATTTCTTCGGCGGCGACGGGCAGTCGATGATGGCGTATTATCAGGACATTTTAGAAGATGCCGCTACATTCGGATTGATGGTGAATTGCCATGGCTCCACCTTCCCTCGCGGGTGGCATCGCACTTATCCAAATTTAATTACGATGGAAGGGGTGAAGGGATTTGAATTCATTACCTTCGATCAATACAATGCCGAACAGGAAGCGAATCATTGCTGCGTCCTCCCGTTTACACGGAACCTCTATGATCCGATGGATTTCACGCCCATGGCTTTTTCCGAAATACCCAATATCAAAAGGAAGACCACCAACGGATTCGAACTCGCACTCTCTGTGGTGTTCTGGTCCGGGATTCAGCATTATGCTGAAATCCCTGAAGGGATGGCGGCAATCCCTGAGTATGTGAAGGAATTCCTCCGCGGCATGCCTCCATCCTGGGAAGAAACCCGTTTCATCGATGGGTTTCCTGGGAAGCTTGTTGTTCTCGCCCGGCGTACAGGAACAACATGGTACGTTGCCGGGATCAACGGCGAACAAATCGAGAAACAGGTTCGAGTGACTCTCCCATTTTTAACAAAACCGGCAACCGGCATACAAATTTCAGACGGCAGTACCGACCGATCCTTCACCATGACGCCAATCACCTACACACGTGAACAACCCTTCATCATCACCGTGAAGGGAAATGGCGGATTTGTCTTAAAGTTTTCCGAATAGAAATTCGTTGTCAAATATCACTCTCCGCATTTTGCATGAAAGGTTCGTACTATGAACGTATCGCGCTGGCAATCATTGGTTCTCCTCCTATCGTTTCTCTTTATCACTATGCTTTCATTTGCTTTTAAAAAGCTGCCGGATGGAGTTCTGTTTGAGTTAAAGAAACAGAAAGAGACCGATCCGCAATGGCTGAAAATCCAAATCTGCACCGACCAGATCATCCGGATTATGGCATCTCCGGAAAAATCGTTTTCCTCGCGGCCAAGCCTCATGGTGGCACAGACCGCCTGGAAGCCGGTTCCGTGGACAATGAAGGAAGACGGTCCATGGACGGAATTATCGACCGCGGCAGTGACCGTTCGCGTCAATTCCACCACCGGCGAAATTTCTTTTCTGGATTCCAAGGGGCAGGTTCTTCTGAAAGAAATGGACGGCGGCGGAAAAGTGATCACCCCCGCCGAGGTGATGGAGGAAAAGACGTTCCATATTCAGCAGCTTTTTAATTCGCCCGATGACGAAGCGTTTTACGGACTGGGCGGCCATCAGAATGCGCTGATGAATTACAAGGGCCATGATGTCGACCTCTGGCAGCACAATATGGTGGAATCGGTGCCGTTCCTCGTCTCCAATAAAAATTATGGAATTCTCTGGGACAATAATTCCCATACAAAATTTGGCGACATCCGGGAGTTTCAATCGCTCTCCACACTCCTCCTCAATGGCAGCGACAGCGCTGAAGGATCTCTGAGCGCGGAATATTTTAAGGATACAAAATTTGAATCTCTCTTCACCTCACGCAGGGAATCGAGGATCGAGCACGAATTTGACGATGTCAACGATCCGTATCCGGACGGCTTTCGTCAGCAGGTTGCCGCGGTTCGCTGGAGCGGGACCATCGCAAGCAAAGAATCGGGCATCCACAAATTCCAGCTCTACTGCAGCGGCTACACGAAATTATGGCTGGACGGCAAACTCGTCGTCGACTCGTGGCGGCAAAACTGGAACCCGTGGAAGCATTTTCCTCAATTGGAAATGCAGGCGGGGAAAAAATACGACATCAAACTGGAATGGATTCATTCCGGCGGCTATATCGGGTTGAAATGTTTGACTCCGGAAAATGAAGCGACAAAAAACAAGGTTTCTCTTTATTCAGAAGTGGCCGACCAGATCGATTATTATTTTGTTCATGGGAACAACCTCGACCAGGTGATCAGCGGCTACCGCACGATCACCGGCAAAGCGCCCATGATGCCGAAATGGGCGATGGGATTCTGGCAGTCGCGCGAACACTATAATTCTCAGGATGACATCCTTTCGACCGTAAAAGAATTCCGCAATCGCAAGATTCCACTCGACAACGTCGTGCAGGATTGGTTTTACTGGAAGGAAGACCAATGGGGCAGTCATGAATTCGATCCCGCACGCTATGCCGATCCAAAAGGAATGATTCAATCATTACATGCCGATTTTCATACACAGCTCATGATCTCTGTCTGGCCGAAATTTTATGCTGGACTGAAGAACTACGATCTCTTCAATGAGCACGGCTGGCTCTATAAACGCAATGTGGAAAAAGGGCAGAAGGATTGGGTCGGACCCGGTTATGTTTCAACATTTTACGACGCCTACAATGCAGATGCACGAAAGTTATTCTGGAATCTCATGAATGAAAAACTCTTCAGCATCGGCCTGGATGCGTGGTGGCTGGATTGCACGGAACCGGATATTTGCTCCAATCTCTCCCGGACGGAAACGATCCTTCGTCAGCATCCGACGGCGCTCGGTTCGGCCTCCCGGTACTTGAATGCGTTTTCATTGATGAATGCCAAAGCGGTGTACGAAGGCCAGCGATCGACCAACAATAATCAGCGTGTCTATATCCTGACCCGTTCTGCATTTGCGGGACAGCAGCGGTACGCGGCAACCACATGGAGCGGCGACGTTGCTTCGCGCTGGTTCGATCTCAAGGCTCAAATTTCTTCAGGAATGAATTTTACACTCTCCGGTCTGCCCTACTGGTCGATGGATATCGGCGGATTTTCTGTCGAGCCGCGCTATGAGCGCCCGACGGAAGCCGATCTGGATGAATGGCGTGAGCTGAATACGCGATGGTATCAATTTGGTGCCTTTGCACCGGTCTTTCGTGTCCATGGTCAGTTTCCGCTTCGCGAAGTTTACAACATCGCGCCTGAAGGTCATCCCGCATATCAATCGATGCTGGCGTATAACAAACTGCGCTACCGGTTGATGCCGTATATCTATTCGCTCGCCGGGATGGTCACGCAGCAGGATTACACGATCATGCGCGGATTGGTCATGGATTTTGAGAATGACAAAAATGTGCTCGCGATTAATGATCAATTTATGTTCGGTCCGGCATTGTTGGTGAATCCTGTTTATGAATACAAATCACGCGCGCGGAGTGTCTATCTGCCTTCCGGGAGCGATTGGTACGAATTGAATTCCGGAAAATATCTCACCGGCGGACAAACCGTCATTGCCGATGCGCCTTATACAGAGATTCCACTCTATGTGAAAGCGGGCTCCATTCTTCCATGCGGCCCGGAGATTCAATACACATCGGAAAAACCGGCAGATCCGATCCGCCTATTCGTTTATACCGGCAGCGATGGTTCGTTTACGCTTTATGAAGATGAGAATACGAACTATAATTGCGAAAAAGGAGAATTTTCTCTTGTGACATTTTCGTACAGCGAAAAGAACAAAACCCTCACGGTCGGACCGCGTCAGGGCTCGTTTGCAGGGATGCTCATGAAACGTACATTTGAAATTGTCTTTATCAGCAGTCAAAAACCATCCGGCCTTGATTTCCTGTCAACACCGGACGCCCAAGTGACCTATACCGGAGAGCAGCAGTCCGTCAAGATGAATTAATTGAGGTGGATGGAGTAGACCGATGAAACTGTTCAGTGTCCCCTTAGTTTTTATCCTCTGCACCGCCGTGTACAGTCAGCAGCCGGCATATAAATATTCGTCGCTGCCTGTTGCACAACGGGTGGAAGATCTGCTGCAGCGCATGACGCTCGAAGAGCAGGTCGCTCAGCTTCACGGGTATCTCTCCAGCGATACTCTTGCCTATGATGTGAACGGGAATTTTATCGGAGTGCAGGATACGGCATTGCTCAATCGCGGCATCGGAAGTTTCGGAACATGGTCGCTTCGCCGCATGCGCTCCCCGCGCCAGCGTACGCTCTGCATCAACGGTCTTCAACGCTATATGATCACAAAATCCCGCTTAGGCATCCCGGTATTTGTCTTCAACGAGGGCCTGCACGGATTTATGGCTGACGGTGCCACATCGTTTCCGCAAGCCATCGCATTGGGATGTACTTGGGACACGGCATTAATTGAGCAAGTGTTCACCGCGACCGCACTGGAAGCAAGTACGCGCGGGACGAGACAGGTGCTTTCGCCGGTCGTGGATCTTGCCCGCGACCCGCGCTGGGGACGGACCGAAGAATGCTATGGCGAGGATCCCTATTTAGTCTCACGGCTTGGAATGGCTGCTGTTTTCGGTTTTCAGGGGCGTGATGCGAAGATCGATAATCACCATGTCGCCGTCACACTCAAACATTTTGCCGGACATGGACAGGCGGAAGGCGGACGCAACATTGCCCCGGTTGTTTTTTCAGACCGTGAATTTCGCGAGAGCCATCTCACCCCGTTCGAGATGGCGGTCACCAAAGCAAATGCCCGTTCCGTGATGGTATCCTATAACGAATGGGATGGCGTTCCCAATCACGCCAATCACAAACTTCTCACCGAAATCCTCCGGGGAGAATGGGGATTCAACGGCTTCGTCATGAGCGATGGCGGCGGTATCGATGTGACGTATCGCGAGCATCTCGCTGCCGCTGATTCGATAGAGGCCGGAATTCTCGCTCTCAACGCCGGAATCGATTATGAACTCGGCAGAGGGAATTGCTTCGGGACTCTTGCCGAAGAAATGAAAAAAGGAAGGGTTGCCGAGTCGGCAATCCGCAGAGCGGCATCAAATGTGCTTCGGGTAAAATTTGAATGCGGCCTTTTCGATGCGCCGTACGCCGACGTGGAATTGATGGAGCGGGTGACCAATTCAAAAGAACATAAAGCACTCGCTCTTAAAGCAGCGCATGAATCGATGATTCTCCTGAAAAATGAACATGGCACGCTCCCCTTCGATGCCCAAAAAATTAAAACCCTGGCGGTCATCGGGCCGAATGCCGCAGATATACATCTCGGCGGTTATTCTGATTTTCCCATGAAGGGCGTCAGCATCCTGCAGGGATTACGTGAATATGCAAAAGGGAAATTTCAGGTCATGTATTCCGAGGGATGCACACTGACGCTCAACAAGGAATGCCACTGGCAGGTAAACGAAAATCCTATCCTGGGAGACCCGGAAACCGATAAGACGCTTATCGCCAAAGCAGTGCAAACCGCGCAGCACAGTGACGTCGTTGTGCTGGTCCTGGGTGAAAACGAATTGATCTGCCGCGAAGCCTGGTCGGAAAACCATCTGGGTGACCGCGATAATCTGGATCTCGTCGGGCGTCAAAACGATCTGGCCAATGCTATTCTGAAGACCGGAAAACCGGTCGTCGTCCTTCTGATAAACGGCAGACCGATCACGATCAATGAAATCAGAAAAAACGCACCGGCGATTATCGAATGCTGGTACCTCGGGCAGGAAACAGGCAATGCGGTTGCCGATGTACTCTTCGGCCGCGTCAATCCCTCCGGGAAACTGACGGTGACCTTCCCCCGTTCCGTCGGGCAATTGCCATGCTATTACGACCACAAGCCGTCCCGCTTCCGGAATTACGTCCTGGCAGATTCTTCTCCCCTCTTTCCATTTGGATTCGGTTTGAGTTATACTCAATTTAAGTATTCCCACCTTCGTATTGAAAAGAAGAACATCCCTGCAATCGGGAAAACTGATGTCCTGGTTGATGTAAAAAATATCGGGACCAGCGCAGGCGATGAAATAGTTCAGCTCTATATCCACGACCTCATCAGTCTCCCGGTGAGGCCGGTTCTGGAATTGAAAGATTTTACACGCATCAACCTCGATCCGGGTGAAGTGAAGACCGTAAAATTTACTCTGACACCTGACAAACTTGCTGCAATAGGTTTGGATATGAAGCGAACCGTGCCGGCGGGCGACTACGAAATCATGGTCGGAAAAAATTCAGTGGATGGTCTGCGAGATACCTTGACGGTTTATTAGTATACCGAGTCGTGACCGTCACTATCGCTGATTAAGCATGGAGAGTGACGGTCACAATTCAGGCGTCACTATCGCTGATTAAGCACGGAGAGTGACGGTCAGGATAGGCGGTCACAATGCAGTGACATTAGCAGGATGCTAAAAACCATTTAAGAAGTCATTGCGAGGCGTTTCTTGCCGAAGTAATCTCGTTTTTCAGTCTGGATTCTGAACTGAGATTGCTTCGCTTCGCTCGCAATGACCGATCAATACTTTTGTTAGCAACTTGATAGAATCGTGATTCACATAATTCAAAGAGGATAAACTATGAAAATGGTTACCGCTGTACTGTTCTCATTTGCAGCATTGATCTCAACCGCACTCTCTCAAACAACCACCGTCGTCGTAGACGCATCGAATCTGCGGCTTAAAATTAACAAGAACCTCTACGGCCAATTCTCAGAACATCTGGGCAATTGCATTTACGGCGGCATCTGGGTCGGCGAGCAATCGACGATCCCCAACACCAACGGTATCAGGAACGACGTGGTCGAAGCATTGAAACGCATTAAAGTCCCCGTCCTGCGCTGGCCGGGCGGATGTTTTGCCGACGAATATCACTGGAAGGATGGGATCGGTCCCCGCGAAAAACGTCCGACGATGATCAATACAAACTGGGGCGGCGTCACGGAAGACAACAGTTTCGGCACGCATGAATTTCTGGATCTCTGCAGTCAAATCGGGTGCGAACCGTACTTCAGCGGCAACGTCGGCAGCGGAACGGTACAGGAATTATCCCAGTGGGTGGAATATGTCAACTCCGACAACGTCAGTCCCATGACCACACTCCGGAAACAAAACGGTCACGAGAAATCGTGGGGTGTGAAGTATTGGGGGATCGGCAATGAGAGCTGGGGGTGCGGCGGGAATATGCGCCCTGAATTTTGTGCCGACCAGACGAGACGGTATGGAACGTATATGCGGGATTACGGCCACAACAGGCTGTTCAAAATCGCATGCGGCGCTTCCAGCGGCGACTATCAATGGACCGAAACCATGATGAAAAACGCTCTCGGGTTTATGTCCGGGTTATCGCTCCACCACTATGCATTTCAAAACGGCAGGACCGCTGCGGATTTCGACGAGAGCGGCTGGTTCAGCATGATGAAGAATACACTCTTGATCGAAGAATTCATTACGAAGCACAGCGCCATTATGGACATCTACGATCCGAATAAAAAAGTTGCGATGATGGTGGATGAATGGGGAACGTGGTATAAAGTCGAACCCGGCACCAATCCGGGATTCCTGTTCCAGCAGAATACCATGCGCGATGCAATCACCGCTGCCTGTAATTTAAATATTTTCAACAATCACTGCGACCGGGTGCGTATGGCAAACATTGCACAAATGGTCAATGTCCTGCAGGCAATGATTTTGACAAAAGACGATAAAATGCTTCTCACCCCGACCTATCACGTCTTCGATTTATTTAAAGTACATCAGAATGCATTATGGGTGAAAACATCATTCCAGTCTCCTGAGTATACTTATCAAAATGAAAAGCTTCCTGCCATAAATTGTTCTGCTTCGATCGATGGCACCGGGAAACTCCATATTTCACTTTGCAACATTGATCCTAAATCGTCCCAGAAAATCACATGCGAATTGAAGAAATATAGTCCACGTGGTGTCACCGGACAAATTCTCACCGCAAACGCCATGAACGCATATAATTCGTTTGATAAACCGGCGGAAGTCGTTCCTCAGAAGTTTTCGGATTATACATTTAGTAAAAACGGATTATCCGTTTCGCTTCCACCGATGTCGGTGGTTGTACTGGAACTGGACGGCTCGGTCGAATTGCCCTCTCCCCTCGAACTCAAGAATCCAATGCCCGGCATCACCTGCATGTATTTTGAGGGGATCTGGAAAAACCTTCCCGGATTTAACGGACTGACGCCGGTCAGGACCGAAACGATGGGACAAATTGCCATTCCGGAGAAGAATTCATCCGAGAATTTTGCTGCCTGCTACGTCGGATACATTAAAATCCCGGCAGACGGTTCGTATACCTTTTATGTGAATTCCGACGACGGCGCCGATATCGTGATCGATGATAACGTGGTCGTCGATAACGACGGCCAGCATGCGCCGGTGGAACTGTCCGGAACCGAGGTTCTGAAAACGGGGTACCATAAAATCAAAGTAGGATTTTTCCAGGCGGGCGGAGGAAAAGTTCTGGATGTTGCCTTGGAAGGCCCGGGGCTGCCAAAACAAATTATCCCCAAAGGAATGTTATTCCATGAATAATCAAGGAAATGTAATCCGGTGCGATATGGTTCAGAGGAAATTCGATGTCATCTTTGCCATTGTGCTGCTTCTCCTTAGCGTTCCCTCACCGCTTCTTTGTGGAGATGCGAAAACGCAGGAATCCAAATCAAATGTCCTCTGGTATCAACAACCGGCAAAGAACTGGAACGAAGCACTGCCTGTGGGCAACGGACGTCTGGGAGGCATGGTTTTTGGAATGCCATCTGTGGAACGAATCCAGCTCAACGAAGAATCTCTTTGGAGCGGTTCAAAAATACCGAACAATAATCCCGGTGCATTAGAACACCTTTCAGAAATAAGACAATTAATTTTAAAAGGAGAAATACCTAAAGCGTTTGAAATTTCTGAAAAATATATTTCCGGAATTCCCGGCAAAATCAGATCATACCAAGTGCTGGCCAATCTCTTCTTTTTATTTGATGATACTCTTGG
>Ga0105104_10002130_pt1 | contig 14583 bp, 15 predicted proteins | sample PPLLaktember2015_3_FD_87034 | JGI IMG/M metagenome (GOLD analysis project Ga0105104, IMG submission 87034) | Freshwater sediment microbial communities from Prairie Pothole Lake near Jamestown, North Dakota, USA - PPLs Lake P7 Core (6) Depth... | ecosystem: Environmental > Aquatic > Freshwater >... | reverse complement strand
GAAATAGTTATAGGCAAACACCGAGCAGCCTACCGATGCCACGCCGATGGTCTTCTCGCGCAGGCCCATCTCGTCGAGCACTTCGGCGATCAGGCGGTGAGCGGTCCCATGGGTGCATCCGGGGCAGTACTTGTTCCCGGTGGGGGTCAGTGATTTCGGCCGTGAGTAAACCAGCTGTCCATATTCAATGTCTGTTGTTACCATTCTCCCTCCACTGGGTCAGTTTAAGCTGGGGCTCGGGTTGATGGTCGCCATCCGCTGCAGCCAGCGCTGGCGGGGATGCCCGTCGATGGTCAGCGGGCCGCGGGCGAGGTTCTGGATTTCGGTGAGCACCTCGTCGGGGAACGGCACCAGGCCGCCAAGCCGTCCGAAGAACTCGACCGGGATTGCCTGCCGGACGGCCATGCGCACGTCTTCGAGCATCTGGCCGGTGTTCATCTCCACCACCAGCATGCCCTGGACTCGCTGCGACAGCTCGTAGACGACCTGCTCAGGGAAGGGACTGAGGGTGATAGGCCGCAGAAGGCCTACCTTGATGCCCGCCGCTCGAGCCGCGCGCACCGCAGACAGGCATACACGCCCGGCCGATCCGAACCCCACGACCACAAACTCGGCGTCGTCCAGGTAATATTCCTTGTAACGCACCTCGTCGGCCTGTACCTGCAGCCAGCGCTGCTGGATGCGCAGGTTGGTGCGCTCCAGGGCTGGCGGCTCGAGGTAGATCGAGCTCAGGAAGCGCCGCGGGCGGCCTTCGGATCCGTATACCGCCCAATCGGGCCTCTCCGTGCTGATGGGGCGCATGGGAGGCAGCTCAGCCGGCTCCATCATCTGCCCGATGCTGCCGTCGATCAGGACCGTCGCGATGCAGCGGTATTTCTCGGCCAGGTCGAAGGCCAGGACGGTCAAGTCGATCGATTCCTGAACGCTGGAGGGCGCCAGGACGATCGGGTGGTAATCGCCGTGCCCGCCGCCGTGGACGATCTGGTTGTAATCACCCTGCGCCGGTGAGATGTTACCAAGGCCCGGACCGCCGCGCATCACGTTGACCAGGACCATGGGAACTTCGGTGCCGGCGATGTAGGAAAGACCCTCCATCATCAGGCTGATCCCCGGGCCGGAGGAGGAGGTCATCGTACGCGCCCCGGTGCAGGCAGCGCCGTATACCATATTAATGGCTCCAAGCTCGCTCTCGGCCTGGACGAAGGCCCGGCCGAGCTCGGGCATGCGCCTGGCCATCCATTCCAGCAGCTGGGTCTGGGGGGTAATGGGGTACCCAAAATAAGCCACCAACCCGGCCCGGATGGCAGCCTCGGCGACGGCTTCGTTGCCTTCCATCAACTCTTTTGCCATGCTTCGTCTCCTGTGTTATGGCTGCGCTGGCAGCCGAACCTGTGGTGCCGGAACGGCCGTTTGAAGGGTTTCCCGGTACACAGTGATCGCAGCCTCCGGGCAAACGATGGCGCAGATGCCGCAGCCGGTGCACCCGGACGCGGCGCCTGGGGCCTGCGCTGAGCGCCGCAATTCGGCGGGGTGGTAGCCGCCCGCGTTCAGACGCTCCGCCAGATGCATCACATCCTGCGGGCAGGCGCCGACGCACAGTTCGCATCCCTTGCACAACAACTCGTTGACGACGATGGTTCCCCTGACGGGCATTGAGTTCCTCCTATGCTTCGTAATGAGATAATTTGTAGCCACATACTCCAATAATGCATAGTAACAGTACACTACCGCAAGGGGTTTGGGTAGTGTCGATGGTCATGGAAACCATTTTACATACTTCCTGACCGGTTTGGGGAGATGGTAGCAGGGTGAAATGTCATTCAGAACGGCACATCCATTATAAATCATCCTATCCCATTGGACAAGGCCCCCAGGCATTAATATATCATATATCATATATTTTATACCACGTTAAGCCGCAAAGAGGCGCTAAAAGACCTTAACACAAAGGCACAAGGAATATTTTATTGATTTTCTTTGTGTCTTAGTGATAACGCTTTGGCCGTAATTTGGGCCTCTTTACGCCTTTGCGAGAGAATACTTCTATCCAGTACGGAATGATAGAATAGAGTGCAAATGACGGTTCACTGTTCTCGGTTCTCTACCTTCTTTCCTTCCCGGAGGTCTTATGCATGAAGCTGTGATCATCGACGCCATCCGCACTCCCATCGGTGCCCTGGGTGGATCGTTGGCCGGTATCCGCCCGGACGATCTGGCTGCCTGCGTCCTGCGGGCGATCGCCAACCGCAGCGTCCTGGACCCGGGCCTGGTGGACGAAGTTTACATGGGCTGCGCCAACCAGGCGGGGGAGGACAACCGCAATGTGGCCCGCATGGCGCTGCTCCTGGCGGGTTTCCCGGTCGAAGTAGCCGGGCTGACCGTCAACCGGCTGTGTGCTTCAGGCCTGGCGGCGGTTAACCAGGCGGCCCGCACCATTCAAGTGGGTGACTCCGAGGTGCTGGTCGCGGGCGGTGTGGAGAGCATGTCACGGGCACCCTACTCGCTGCCCAAAGCCGAACAGGGCTTCTCCTTCGGCAACCTGACCGCCTGGGATACGGCGCTGGGATGGCGCTACCCCAACCCACGCATGCAGGAGCTGTACGGTACGGAAGCCATGGGAGAAACCGCAGAGAACATCTACCAGGAGTGCGGCATTTCCCGAGAAGAGCAGGACGCTTTTGCCGTCGAAAGCCACCGGCGGGCCATCGCCGCCATCGATTCCGGCAGGATGGCAGAGGAAATCATCCCCGTCTCCGTGCCGCAGCGCAAGGGCGATCCATCGGTTGTCACCACGGATGAACGCCCGCGCCGCGACACAACCGTGGAATCCCTGGCCCGATTGAAGCCCGCCTTCCGCAAGGACGGCACGGTGACGGCTGGCAATTCGTCCGGGTTGAACGACGGAGCCGCCGCTTTGCTGCTGATGAGCGGCGAACGCGCCCGGGAGCTCGGGCTGAGGCCGCTGGCGCGCATCATTGCTTCGGCTTCCGCCGGGGTTCCGCCGCGCACCATGGGCATGGGACCTGTCCCGGCCGTGCAGAAGGCGCTGAGGCGGGCATCCTCGCGTGTCGGACAGGTTTCCATCCAGGACATCGGGCTGGTCGAGCTGAACGAGGCGTTTGCCGTACAGGCGCTGGCCGTGATGCGCGAGCTGGGCCTCTCCCACGAGATCACCAACGTCAACGGCGGGGCAATTGCCCTGGGCCACCCGCTGGGCTGTTCGGGCGCTCGCATTCTGACTACCCTGCTCCACGAGATGCGCCGCCGTGCGCCGTACGCTCCCCGTCCCTACTACGGCCTGGCGACCCTGTGCGTAGGCGTCGGCCAGGGGGAAGCCACGATTGTCGAGTGGGCTGAGTAAGAGGAAACGATTAACACAAAGGCACAAAGTGGCACGAAGACACGGGGACATGGATAATTAAATCTCCGTGCCGTTGTGGTCCTTTGTGCCTTTTTGTTAATTATTATTATGTTGACAACCCTCATCTAAAATATTATAATTTTTATCTAATTAACCTATATTATTGCGAGGTGGACGATGGCAGGTTATGCTCAACCGGAGTATCTGGTAGAGACGGAATGGGTTGCCCAACACCTGGAGGACCCCAAAGTCCGCCTGGTGGAATCCAACGAAGATTTCCTCCTGTACGAGACCGGGCATATCCCCGGCGCCGTGCGGGTAGATTGGTTTACATCGCTGCAGCACCCCGTCCGCCGGGATTTTCTAACCAAAGAAGAGTTTGAAAAATTGATGTCCGATGTCGGAATTGCCAACGACACGACGGTGGTGTTTTACGGGGATAAGAACAACTGGTTCGCCTGCTATGCTTTCTGGCTGTTTGAATACTATGGACATGCGGATCGCAAGATCATGAACGGCGGGCGCGCCAAATGGGTGCTGGAAAACCGGCCGCTGGTCAAGGACATCCCCCAATACCCGCGCACCCAGTACCGCGCCAAGGACCCGGATAGGGGCATTCGCGTGTTCCGGGACGACGTGATGCGGGCGGTGCAGTCCGGCACTCCACTGGTCGACGTGCGTTCGCCGAAGGAGTACAGCGGCGAGCTGATCGCCATGCCCAATTATCCCCAGGAAGGGGCGCAGCGCGGGGGGCATATCCCCGGAGCGGTGAGCATCCCCTGGTCTACGGCGGTGAACGAAGCCGACAGCACGTTCAAATCCCCGGAAGAGCTGCGCCAGATCTACCAGGGCAAGGGGGTCACACCGGACAAAGACATTATTGCCTACTGCCGCATCGGAGAACGCAGCTCGCACACCTGGTTTGTGTTGAAATACTTGTTGGGATATCCTAAGGTCAGGAATTACGACGGCTCGTGGACCGAGTGGGGCAACCTGGTCAACGTGCCGATTGAAAAAGGTGCTCCCGCCGGAGCGGCCGCATGAGCGATCTGGACCGCGCTGCCCTGCTCGAGTTTATCCTCGACCATTACCAGAACCCACGCAACCACGGGGAAATGCCCGACGCTGACGTACACGTGGAAGGCGGCATCCCCGACTGCAGCGATCTGATCACCATCTACCTGAAGGTGGAAGACGAGCGCATCGCGGATATTTCTTTCACCGGCGAAGGGTGCACCATCAGCCAGGCGTCGGCTTCTGCTCTGACAGAACAAGTCAAAGGGATGCCGCTGGCGGAGATCGAGAACCTGGACCACGAATTCATCATCGACATGCTGAGTGAGGAAATTGTCAAAACCCGGCCGCGCTGCGCTACGGTGAGCCTGGACGTCCTGCGCGCCGCTGTTCGAGCCTACCGGACCAAACAGGTCAGGGGGTAAAACAGGGGTTAAACCGCCACCGGCAGAGCCAACGCGGCCTGCCGGTGGTTTTTTGGAGGGTGAAATGGCTCGATCAAGGGGACCCGGACAGGCAGCATCCCCTCTCCTGGAGAATCTCTCCATACTGCATGGTATGTACTACTTGTTAACCGGATTCTGGCCCGTGCTCGACCGCCGGTCCTTCGAGAGGGTCACCGGCCCGAAGGTGGATTTCTGGCTGGTGAAGACCACCGGCGCCTTGCTGGGGGTGATCGGCGCCGTCTTGCTGCTGGCGGGTGTACGGCGGCGGGTAAGCCCCGAGATCACTCTGCTGGGTGCAGGCAGTTCGGCCAGCCTGGCCACCAGCGGCCTGGTCTATTCATCACGCGGCCGTATCTCCCCCATCTATGCGGCCGAGGCGGTGGTCGAGGTTTTCGTGGCTGGCTTGTGGCTGGCCGGGTTGGTTCGGGCTCGAAAATAAAAAATACGGAGCCGGGCGGCGGTGACATCGCCGCCGCCCGGCTCCGTATTATGGATCATTAAGCAAGGTCCTTATTCGGTGGGTAACGGTTCCAGGGACTGCACCGTTACCGTCAGCGAATCGCTGACCATCTCGAAAGCCAGCTGGATCAGGCTGCCATCCCCGGGACGCAGGGTCAACCGGGTTACGCTCTCCGGCGTGCCGGTGCCAAACTCGACCGGTGTACCCGCCAACCAACCCAGGCCTTCGGCCTGTTCCTGGTAGAAAGCGACGGCTGCCTCAACGCTGCCGGGCGCCTGGTATACCAGGTATCCAGGCTGGTCGAGGACCACGACTGCTCCATCCAGCAGGGGAACCTCCCCATCGTATTCCAGAGGCGGCTGGCAGTCCTCGGGCAGGCGGATCGTACCCGTGTTGACCTCGCTCAGGTCGTAAGACCAGCTCTGCACGCCGGTGACGCCCGGTCCGAGCTGGTCATCGAGCGCCTCCAGGGATAGTGTATAACGAACGACGTAGCCTCCGGAAGAGGCTACCCAGACCTCTCCCTGGGCTTTGGCGGGGCTGGAAAACCCGATCGCCTGTTCGTCGAAGGTATAGTGTTTGGTGGGAATGCTACTGATCTCCCCTTCATCGACAAACGTCGCCCCGGCTATGGGCGGCAGCGCGGCAAAGGGGTACGCGGAGGTGGGCGCGGAAGCGTCCGACTGATCCGGGAATGCAGAGCAGGGCGCGTCGGGGGAAGCCTTACTGTAAAGGATCCCGCCAAGGCTGCCGAAGAACTGCGCCCCCTGACCACCAGTCTCGATCCAGGTCAGCTCAGCCGCAGGCTCGCCTGCGACCTCACGGGTCAGCACTGCCTCGGACTGCTGCTGCTCGCCGTTGATGGCGCCTTCGAAGCTGGTTTGCAGGGTCTGGCGGTAGCTGTTCAAGCCGTCCAGCCCAACGGCGGGGTCTGGCAGGTCGAAATCACCCGTGCCCCGCACTGGGGATGCCGGCTGCTCCGCGGTGGGTGCGGGGATAGCGGGACGGGCGGGCGTGTTGGGAACCGCCGCGGGGAGCGGGGTGGAGACCTCTTTGGTGCTCGCGGCTCCACCGCCCAGGCCGCAAGCCATCAGGAAGAAGACCAACCCAATCAGCCAGGGAAGGAGGGAATAAGGTTTTTTCATCGTTTCACCTCGCGCTGGATGACCACCCGGCCGCGCAGTACCTTGTAGGAAACCTCCACCGAACCAAAACCATGGTTGAGCGTCACGCTCAACCCCTGAAGCTGCATTTCATCCGGGTCCCACATTCCTATATCGAACGGATAGTCTGCTATTACCTTCATCCCGGCCACACTCTCGCAGTGCAGAATGGCGGTGTTCAGCTTGACCCCGTCAAAGATTAAGTCAAATGACATCGTTTCAATCCCCGGAACGCCCGGGTTGAAGGTGGCATCGGCCTGGAAGGTACCGCTTCCCTGAATGGAAGGGGCCAGCACGCAGATGAGGAACTTGGTGTCGCCGCCCATGTCGAGATAGACATCGTCGGTCCCCTCGCCGTGCGCCTGGCTGGTGATCCCGGTGCCAGCCCGTTCAAGGACCAGCTCCCCGTTGACCACTTCATCCAGGTACATATCCTCTTCCTGGGTATGGTACTCCATCAGGAGGGTCAACCGGTAGTCGCAGGAGGCATAGACGGTGATGGGCACGGACAGGCCCGTGGGAAAGCCGCCAATGCGGAAAGTAAGCGTGTCTGTCTCGGTGCCGTGTGGAGCCCCGTCCTCGGCGGTATAGATGAAGTCGGCGGCTCCGTTGACCACCACTTTCGAGACCGGGTCCAGGTGACCGAGGGCCGGGCTGCTTTGGGTAATGTTCATCGGGTAGCCGTTTACCGGCACATTGCGGGTGGTTTCCAGCGCCCGGACCGAAATCGCCGCACGGTCACCCGGACACAGCGGTTCCGGCGACGGGGTAACCAACCAGGCAGAGAAGGTTGGGTCGGTAGGAGCAGGCACATTGGGGCCCGGTTGAGCTGGTAGGACAACGCCTGACAGCCCCAGGGCAATCAGAACCAGCAGGGATAGGGAGGGCGATGCATGCATGGACGATCCTTTCTTCTAGTAGAAGAACTGCTGCCAAACGTTTCGTTATCGGATTGTGTGGGAAAACCGATTCCATTATACAGGATTCGGCTTACTTCTTTTCTACAAACTTCACATCCTGGAAATTTTTGAAATGCTCATCCTGAGTCCAAAGGATCGCGTTGTTGGCGCGGGCGGTAGCCAGGATGATGCTGCCGGCTGAGTCGACGATATTCATACACGGCCTTCCTCATCACGTTCGACGTCCGTATCAATCCCTTTCAGGAACCCATATGCCTCTTCAATTGGCGAAACGATCACTACCCGCAGGCTTTTTTTGTGGGGGAGAAATACCACTTTTTTGCCTGGTTTTATGCCAAATTGTTCCCGGATATGCCGCGGAATAACCACCTGGTATTTGGAGGAAATAGCTGAGGACTTCTCGCCGGGTGCCATTTCTGGCTTGCACAACAATGACTAGAGCCAGATCGCCAGAGAGAAGACTCGAGCATTCCCCTTTCAGCATGAGGGCATGCTGGGTATCGAAAGGCTCGCTTCTTTGCGCTCCAGGCGCCGTAATCACCACACATACAGGCGGCGGTCTTGGTCGAGCCGCTCGCGGATCGATGATCGCTGGGCCGGCTGGCCCCTCACCTAGCCTCTCCCCGCCTGAAGAACGGGCGGGGAGAGGAATAATTTCGTAACGGGAATCGCTACTCAACTTTGGAGGAAACGCCTCTGGCAAACCAGAGAGGATTGGCTGTCACGGGCAGGATCCTGCGTCCGGTACAGCCGAAGAGGAAAACATAGCCAACCGCATACTTGTTCGACAGCCGATCCTTGGCCAACCTGTAGCATAAGCCGCTGGCTTGTGCCGGGTTCCAAGGCCAGCTTGGGACTGATCCTTATCCTATACAAGCGCAGGGGAAAGGCATTGCTTCCTCTCCCCGCCCATTGTTCACGCGGTGAAAGGCGTGTGGCCCCGCCGCCGGGTGAGGGGCGAGATGACCAGGCGCAGATGGCATTCGAAGCGGAGCCATCCGGCGGCTGAAGCCGCAGCAACCAAGAGCACGAAACCCGGCCTGCGCCGGGTTCTGCTGCCAAGTGTGGGTCACGAAAGCAGGCTGTCAGGGTGGAGCCCCACGCAGGTGGGGCCTCGTGCTATCAGTAGGTGCAGCTTGAGCTGCTGGGGCCTTATCGTCTGGCACAAACCGCCACCGGGGACGGCGGCTGGAGCGGTGAGGGCGGCTCCGCCGCACGCTTCTCCCGGCGACTCTGTCGCAGCGACGGCATCTCTTGAGGAGAGGATTATGCCTATTGCCTCGGTTCTCTCTCTTGGGAGAGAGCAGGAGAACGGCCCTCCCCTTGACTTGATCCCGCGGCCGGTTCTACAGCAGGACCGGACGAGATGGAGAGGCTCAGAAAGGGGATTCCTACCTGCAACGTGGCAGCCTGGGAATTAGCTTGACGGCGCTGACTCCGATCCCGGCGCCTGGGCCAGGGCGAGGAAGACATCCTCCAGGGTCGCCTCGACCCGCTGCAGCCGTACGCCTTCCAGTCCTCCAGCTCTCAACACCGCCTCCAGGTGCGTATTTTCGATCTCAGGCCGGGTAATCACGCTCAGGTGGTCACCCGCCAGCCGGGCGCGCACCACCCCGGTGGTGCCTTCAAGCAGGTTCAACGCCCTCAGGATCGGCTCGGCATACACCTCCGTCACAGGACCCGGCAGATACTCTCTTTTCAAGGTGGAAGGCCCGTCAATCGCCAGCAAGCGCCCATCCCGCATGATCCCCACCCGGCCGCAGTACTCGGCCTCGTCCATATAATGCGTGGTCACGAAGGCGGTTACCCCCTGATCGACCAGTTCATAGATCAGGTCCCAGAAATCCCGGCGAGTTGCCGGATCAACCCCACTGGTCGGCTCGTCGAGGAAGAGCAGCTGAGGCTTGTGGATGATGGCAGTCCCCAGGGCCAGCCGCTGGCGCCAGCCGGTAGACAGCTCGCTCACCCGCTCGCGCCGGATGGCGGTGCACTGGATGCGCTCCAGCACCGCTTCCAGGTGCTTGCGTCTGGCAGCGCCGCCCTCCACCCCATACACGCCGGCATAAAAGCGCAGGTTCTCCTCCACCGACAAATCGTGGTACAGGGCGAACTTCTGCGACATATACCCCACACGCTGGCGGACCTGTTCGGTTTCGCGAAACGCGTCGAACCCCAGCACTTCAGCCTTCCCTTCGGACGGACGCAGCAAGCCAAGCAGTATACGGATGGTGGTCGTCTTTCCCGAGCCGTTGGGGCCTAAATACCCCACCACCTCCCCGGCGAGGACACGGAAGCTGACATGATCCACGGCTGTGAAATCGTTAAAGCGTTTGGTCAAATTCTCGGTGAGGATTACGTCGCCCATATCAGCCTCGGCTTCCGGACACGCCCTCAGACTTCGGTTCAGCGGCGTGTTTCTGCCCATCTAACAAAGCCATGAAAACGTCCTCGAGCTGAGGATTAACCAATTTCAGGCTGTCGATTGTGCCGCAAGCCTGTTGACTCGCTCTATAAAGCCGAAAAGCAAGCCCTTTGATCGCAGCCGGTTGGCCTGCGGCCTTGCTCGTGATGCGCAGGTGCAGCCGGTCCCCAAAGGTGCGCACATCTTCCACCTGTGGATCCGCAGCGGCGGCGAGCCGCAGTGGCGCCAGCGGGTGTCCTCGCAGTTCGAGGACACGTCCCTGGAGGGAAGCTCGCAGTACTTCAGGGGTGCCTTCCTGGAGGATCTGCCCCTGGCGCATAAAGCCCAACCGGGAGCAGCGCGCCGCCTCGTCCATATACGGCGTGCTGATCAGCACCGTCACCCCCTCCTCCGCCACCAGACGGATGATCAGCTGCCAGAAATCCTGCCGGGTCACCGGATCCACACCGGAGGTGGGCTCGTCCAGCAGGAGGATGCGCGGCCGGTGGATGAGAGCCGCCGCCAGACCTAATTTCTGCTTCATTCCCCCCGAGAGCTGCGCGGCCCGGCGAGTCGTGAAAGCGCCCAGGCCGACGAAGTCCAGGATCTCCCGGCTGCGCGGAAGCCAATCATGGGAGCTAATGCCGCGCACCTCGGCGAAGAAGCGCAGGTTTTCCAGCACGGTCAGCTCTTCATACAGGGAAAAACGCTGGGGCAGATAGCCGATCAGCTCCCGGCCGCGTTCGGGCTCACGGTCCATGCGGTGGGTGCCGATGAAGGCCTCACCCTGGGTGGCCTTGAGCGCGCCGCACAACAGCCGGATGGTGGTGGTCTTGCCTGCCCCGTCCGGACCGACGAGGCCGTACACCTCGCCTGCCCTCACCTGCAGGTTGAGGCAGTCAACCGCCAGGGTAGGCGCGCCATGGGAACCAAAGGCTTTGGTCAGTCCGCGAGCCTGGATCAGGATGTCCATCGGGATTACCCTTCATCAAAAAGCACGGTAGCCGGCATACCCGGTCTCAATTTTCCCAGTGCCTCCCCCACCTCCAGCCGGATGGCGTAGACGGTCGTCCGCCGTCCCTCGTCGGTCTGCACGTTGCGCGGGGTGTATTCCGCCGTATCGGAAATATGTACTACCTGGGCGGTGAAGATTTCCCCGGGGAAGGAATCGACCGTCACCTGGGCGTGGTCCCCCAACCTCACCAATCCGTAGCGATCCTCGGGCAGGAAAACGGTGATGGACAATTCATCCAGCTCCCCGATGGTGATCACGGCGGTGCCGGGCTGGACCACCTCCCCCGGCTCCAGGTCGCGGGTCATGACCACACCAGCCAGGGGTGCGCGCACCTCCAGCCGTTTCATCTGGGCATCGATCAGGTCGAGCTGGGCCTGCGCCTGGGCGACTGCTTTTTCTGCCTGTTGGATGTTCGCTTCGGCTTGGAGGATTCCCTGCTCGGCCTGCTGCACCGAGGTCTCCGCTTGAGCCAGGCCTGCTGCGGCCAACGCCACCCGTAAGGAGTCTTCACCGGTCTTGAGGCTGTTCAAGCGGTCCAGGGCAGTCTCGTAGCACTCCTGCGCCACCGTCACACGTGCCCGGGCTTCAAGCACATCTTCGCTGGCCTGGGTGGCGAGCAGTTGGTCGAAACTCTTCTGGGCTTCGTCCAGCTCCGCCTCGACCGCGTCGTAATAACGCTGGGCTTCATCTGTCAGGCTGTCATCGTTCTGGTTTTTGGCGCGCTCCAGCAGATCGTCGGCCACCCGGTAGGCGGCACGCGCCTCTGCGAGGCGGGTTTCCGCCGCAGCCAGATCGCTCCCGCTCGCGTTTTCCAGGACAGCTGCCAGGGTTTCGTGCTCATCGTCCAGCATCTGGCGGGTTTTGTCGACCTCAGCCTGGGCAGCGGCCAGCTCCTCGGACTTTTGGAAATACCATCCCGGCTGATCGAACGCATCCGGCGTCTCCTCGTTCCAGGCGCTTTTTCGCTGAAGGGCATCCTCCAGGCGCGCTGCCACCCGCTCTGATTCATAGCGCAGGCGGGCCACCTCCACCGCCGATTCTGCCGAGGCTTTGGCGGCCTGCGCCGTCCCCTGGGAGGCGCGCGCCGCTTCCAGGGAGGCCAGGGCAGTATCCAGGCTGGCCGAAGCCGCATTCTTCTGCGCTTGCCAGACGGCGCCGTCCAGGCGGAACAGCAGGTTATCCGCCTGGACAGCCTGGCCTTCCTCCACCAGGACTTCGGTCACCCTCCCGCCAACCTCAGGGGCGATCACAACCTGGACCGATTCCACCGTCCCGGAGGCTTTCAACGCCATGTCGACCGGCTGCGAGATCCAGTACAGATAGGCAACTGCTCCAACCACCAGGATGATCAGGAGCACCAGCAGGGCATTGGTGTTGCCGTGTGTTTTCATATTGACCTCTTTCGATATTGTGTCCTGTTTCGTTATGCGGTGAGCTGCAGCTCACCGCATCCTCTAATCTAACCGTTTGCGGAAGCGCAGGGTTGCCAGTGTCATCAGAATCAAGCCCAAAATGCATAGGGCCAGGATTTCATCGCGTAAGGATTGGACGCCTACCCCTTTAATCAGCAGCGAGCGGATGATGACCAGGTAGTAGCGCAGCGGCAGGATGGTGGAGAACCACTGCAGCACTTTCGGCATGGCATTCAGCGGAAAGAAAAATCCCGAGAGGAAGATGCTGGGCAGGAGCGTCATAAACACCCACAACATGGCTTCCTGCTGGGTGTTGGCAACCGTGGAGGCCAACAGCCCCACCCCCAGGCCGGAGATCAGGAACAGCCCGGACAGGAGCAAGATCAACCCCAGGCTGCCGTTGATCGGCACGTGGAATAAAAACGATCCCAGCGCCAGCACCTCCAGCGTGTTCAGGAACGCCAGGACGACATAGGGGATGATCTTCCCGAGCATCAGCTCCCAGGGTCGAATGGGGGTGACGATGAGCTGTTCGATCGTGCCCCGTTCCCGCTCCCGCACCACCGCAGTTGCCGTCAGGATGGAGGTCAGCCCATACAGGATCTGCCCGATCACCCCCGGGACCATGAAGTAGGCGCTGACCAGGTCAGGGTTATACCAGACCTGGGTGCGTATCTCGGCGGGCGGCTGGGCCGGCAGAGCCTGCCCGCGGCGCCTCATGCGCTCTGCGAGCACCTCGGTGGCATAGCGTTGACCGATGAACTGCGCCGCCGAGAGTGAAGTGGATGCCACGGTTGGGTCGCTGCCATCCAGGATGAAGGCCACCTGGGCGCTGCCCTCGCCGTCTAACCTTGCGCTGTAATCGGGCGGTATGATCAACCCGGCCCGGGCATCTCCGCTGTCGATGAGCTGGCGCAACTCCGCCTCGGAACCCACGCTGTACGCCACTTCAAAGTAATCTGCAGCCCGGTATGCATCCACCAAGCGGCGCGACGCCGGTCCGTGGTCCTGGTCAAAGATGGCCAGGGGCACGTTGCGCACATCGTTCGTAGCCGCAAATCCCATCAGCAGGAGCTGTGTGATGGGGATCCCCAGGACCAGCACCAGGGTGCGCGGATCGCGGATAATCTGCAGGAACTCCTTGCGGATTATGGAAATCAAACGCGAGTTGAACAGGCTCATGCGGTGCCTCCCTCCTGGAAATTACTGAAGCCCGTCCGAAAATGTTGTGTGGTGGTGGGTGGCGCCGCTGCGCTTACCGCCACCCACCACCACACAGTAATCATTCTTCGGATAGGGTACCGTGCATAATTCCGTGCAGGTAGATTTCGACAAAATGGTCGACGGCTCCCTCCATGACCTCGGAGGAGGCATACTCTCCCAGGATCGAGCCGGTGAAGAAATAGCCGATCATCATTCCCACATACGTGCGCAGCAGCATGGGGAAGGGGATCGAGCGCAGCCGTGGGTCGTCGAGCGGGAAATGGGTGCCGATCTCCCGGATCTGGTCGATGACCCCGGTGATCAGCTCCGATTCGTGCTTGCCTTTAAACTCCACACTCTCGATGAAAATCAGGTTGAGGAAGTCCAGCCGGTGGGTAAAATCGCGCAGGATGCGCCGTGTGGCGTCCTTCACCCAGGCTTCGGGTGTGCTGCCGCGCGCCTCCAACAAAGCCGGCAGGATCTCTCGGTAGGGGTGATAGGCGAAGAAGACAGCCCGGAAGATGTCTTCCTTGTTGCCGAAGTGGTTGTACAATCCACCCAAAGCCAGGTTGGCGTGCCGGGCGATCTGCCGCATGGAGGTGCCATGGTAGCCCTGGTCTAGAAAAAGCTGGTAAGCCGATTGGACGATCTGGTCCCGGGTCTGGTCACCGCGCGACAGCACTGTCTGCATGGTTCCCTCCGCTGATGCGTACGAACGTTCGTTCACTTGGATAGAATAATTATCCATCCAGCCTCACTTCCTGTCAACGGGGAAGGACAAATTTCTGATTTTTGATTGTTGATTGCTGATTTCTGATTAGCCGACCGGCGATTATAAATTTGGGACGCCGACGAGCTTGTGGTGGTTGGAACGGATCTTCGGCGTGGATCGCCATACTTGGTTTGCGTTAATATGTTGAAACGACTTTCGGATAAATAGCGAGCAGTCTGTCTATCTTCCTTGCTGAATAAACCGGTCGAGGCGGTCGCATAAACTGCTCCATAGCCTTTGGGGCAGGGCTTGGGTTTGGGATAAATGCAAAAAAGCGCTGGATTACATCCAACGCTTTTTCGAATTGTGGTTTGTGATTCGTAAAGCTGCTATTTTTCAGGCGACCAGGAGCCGATGAAACGGATCAGGTCGCCCAGTACTGCCGGGTGAGAAACGCGCACGGTCAGCCTGTCGGT
>Ga0105104_10002129_pt1 | contig 14583 bp, 21 predicted proteins | sample PPLLaktember2015_3_FD_87034 | JGI IMG/M metagenome (GOLD analysis project Ga0105104, IMG submission 87034) | Freshwater sediment microbial communities from Prairie Pothole Lake near Jamestown, North Dakota, USA - PPLs Lake P7 Core (6) Depth... | ecosystem: Environmental > Aquatic > Freshwater >... | reverse complement strand
TTTTTCCGGATTGCAGCAGCCGGGCACCGGGCCGGCGAAGAACCGGTGTTGATTGTGGGGGCCTCAATCCCATCGGGCTTCTCATCCGTCACGACGGCCGGGTATGGGGCGCGGGGTGAGTGCGCCGCCCAAGTCAACCGGAAAGGAGTCTCTATGAGAATTACAAGGAACATCGGTTTGCTTCTGCTGGCGATCTTTCTGATTGCGTGGGGATTGGTGGCGCTTCTGGGGATCGGCGGGCTTGGGGCGATCCTGGCGATCCTCGCCATTGCAGCCGGCATCTTCATCCTGCTGAATCGCTGAGGCATACCGCCCGGTATCTCCGGGTGGCATCTGTTCGATTGACTGAAAGGGAAAATCCAATGTTAAAAAAATTTGCCGTCCTTTTAAATTCCGCTCTCCTAAGTATGGCGCTGAGTGCCTGCGGTTCGGCGTCAATCGGGATCGATCTGCCCGGCGGCGGGAATCCTCCGGAATCCGCTCCTGCGCAGATCGATGCCAACACCCTGATTTTGATTGTGCTGGTCGGAGTTATCGTCATTGTGCTGGCGATTGTCTTCACCCGGAAACGGTAAGGCATTCGTCCGCGGAGTATCGCCGTAGGAGGTTCCCATGGTGTGGACGATCATCGTCATCCTCCTCATTCTCTGGCTGCTGGGATTTTTCGGGGGGCGGAGAAGGCGATGGCGCGGCGGCGGTTTGATCCATATTTTGCTCGTTATCATCCTGATCCTCGTAATCTTGGAACTGATCCGATAGTCGTGACCCCGGTCCGCGGATGAAGGCCGGCGGATGGGGAAGGCACGCAAAGAAAGGAGCACCGGATGAAGACCTGCGCTGACGTCATGACGAAAAATCCCATTTGCTGCCAACCGATGGATACGGTCGCAAAAGCGGCGATGCTGATGAAACGGGAAAACGTCGGATCGCTTCCCGTGATCGAAATCCAGCAACTCTCCGTGTTGACCGGGATCGTGACCGACCGCGACCTGGTGCTGAGGGTGGTGTCGGAAGGGATGGACCCCAACCGCACTACCGTGGAGTCGGTGATGACGCGCCCGGTGGTGACCTGCCGGCCGGAGGACGATTTCCAGAAGGCGGTGGATGCTATGGCGAAGCATCAGGTGCGCCGCATTCCGATCGTGGACGAGAACAGCCGCATTCTGGGGATTATCGCGCAGGCGGATGTGGCGACGCGCGGGAACGAACCGGAAAAAACCGGCGTCCTGGTGAAGGATATTTCCGAATCCCACGGGCAGAAATTGTGACATGACAATCGATTGGCGGCACCCGGCCATCGAAAAAACTCGGGGAGGATGGCTTGCCGATGGCCGTTCGTCGATGGTCGGCGGTCGAAGCGGACAAAAAGTACCTACCGGAGGGCATTTGGAGCACATGAGGATGGGGCCAATAAAAACCAATAATCCAAAAAAGCAATTTCGCGGTATTTTGCTATACTAACGGTATGGCTCCTCCATCCAATGGGTATCGGGACATCTTCGAATCTTCCGGCGACGGATTGATCATCAACGACGTGGAAACGGAGCGGGTGGTCGAAGCCAATCCCGCCGCGGCGGCGATGCACGGCTATGCCCGGGAGGAGTTCATCGGATTGCTCCCGGCGGCCTACCTCCACCCAGATTGCCAGCGGCCATTCACCGTGGATGCCGAGACCGCCCGGCCAGGGAAGATAGAGGAAGCGCTCGCGATTCATATACGCCGGGATGGATCACCGTTCCACGCCGAGGTGCGCCGGACGACGCTCACGTATCAGGGCCGGCCTTCCATGTTGAGCATCGTTCGGAATGTCAGCCGGCGGGTTCAAGCGGAAACGCTTCTGCATCAACGGGTGGAAACGCATGCGCGCGAGCAATCCATGCTGCTGGAGATCTCCCGGACTCTCGCTTCCGCCCTGGAACTCCCCCCGGAATTACTCCTCGAAGAGATGCGGAAGGTCGTCGAATATACCCATGCGGCGCTCTTTGTGCCGGAGGATCCGGACCTGGTCGTCAAGGCTGTGTGCGGTCCGCAGCCGCTCAGGGAGTCGGTTCCGATCCGTCTCCGGATCGAGGATCCGGAGACCCTGACACTCCAATTCAACGAACTCCGGCCGATACGGATTGCCGACGTATCGGGCGTCAATCCGGAGGCGGGCTCTCTGCGGTCGTTGCTGGGAGGACAAGCCGGCTTGTTGCTGGCGGGTGTGCAATCGTGGATGTGGGTCCCCATCGCCGTGAAGAGCCGCGTCATCGCCATCGTGGGTGTCGCGCACGAAAGAAGGGATTTCTTCACGGCGCACCATTCCACAATGGCGCTGACCGTGGCGAACCAGGCCGCCACCACCATGGTGAATGCGGACCTGTATGAGCATGCCCGCGAGCTGGCCGTGCTCGAGGAACGCCAGCGCCTGGCGCAGAACCTGCATGACGCCGTCAACCAATCCCTTTTCTCCGCCGGGCTGATCGCCGAAGTGCTGCCGCGCCTGTGGGAGCGCGATCAGGAAGAGGCGCGCCGTTCACTGGAGGACCTGCGCCGGCTGACGCGCGGCGCGCTGGCCGAAATGCGCGCGTTGCTGGCTGAATTGCGTCCAAGCACGCTGACAGACGGCGATCTGGGCGATTTGCTGCGCCTGTTGAGCAACGCCTTCACCGGACGAACGAATATTCCAGTGACCCTGTCCGTAAACGGCGAACGCGCCCTGCCGGCCGATACGCAGGTGGCGGTCTATCGCATCTGCCAGGAAGCGTTGAATAATATTGCCAAACACGCCAATGCCAGCCAGGTGGAGATCGATCTGCGCCGCGATGAGGATGGGCTGGAACTGAATATTCGCGACAATGGCTGCGGGTTTGAGGCGGACGAACCGGCGCGCTCCGGCCATTACGGGCTGGGGATGATGCGCGAACGCGCCGATGCGGTGCAGGCTGTGTTAACCCTTGCCAGCCGGCCGGGCGCCGGAACGGAAATCACCCTGCGCTGGCGGGAAGCCCCGAGCCTGGAGGTCACATGACGGCATCCCCCTCTCCGCGAATCCGAGTCCTGATCGTCGACGACCACGCGATGGTCCGTCGCGGGCTGGCCACCTTCCTGAAGGTCTACGAGGATCTGGAAATGGCGGGGGAGGCCGCCAGCGGGCAGGAGGCCATCCGGTTGTGCGCCCAGGTCCGGCCGGATGTCGTATTGATGGATATGGCCATGCCGGAGATGGATGGGGCGACGGCGACGCGCCTCATCCGCAAGCAATCCCCCGGGATCCATGTGGTCGCGCTGACGAGTTTCAAAGACGAGCTCCTGATCCAAAGTGCGCTGCAAGCCGGAGCCATCGGTTACCTGCTTAAAGATGTATCCGCCGACGATCTGGCTCAAGCCATCCGCGCCGCATCCGCCGGGCGCACCACCCTCTCGCCCGATGTTGCCGAGGTCATCGTGCATGCCGCCGGCAAACCGCCCAAGCCCGGGCTCGACCTGACGGAGCGCGAGCGCGCGGTGCTGGCTCAGATGGTCGAAGGACTGAATAACACGCAAATCGCCGCTAACCTCAGCGTAAGCCCATCCACGATCAAATCCCACGTAAGCAATATCCTCACCAAATTGGGTGTTTCCAGCCGGACCGAAGCCGTGACCCTGGCGTTGCGGAACAAGCTCGTTTCCTGACCCCCCCCTCTGTTTCTCCCCCAAGTGACGGACAGAAACATCCGGCGGATGTTGGATGCCGCCGGGGATTGTTTGATATACGCTTAAGGGCCGGGCGGGTATTTGGGCTTTCGAGGCTCATGGGCGATTCCCGCTTCTTTTTGCTAGATGGGTATTGAAAAGAAAGGAACCGGTGTCATTGCGAGTGACCCCCTCGCTCTGCTCAGGGCAGGCTCCGGGAGCGCAGCAATCTCCCCCTTCGGAAAAAGCAGGAGATTGCTTCGCTCCCTTCGCTTCGCAATCAAAACTGCTCATGGAGCAAAGGCGAGCAGTCTTGCGCCGCAGGGGCAGGCTCTCAACAACCTGCGAGAAGCCTGAAACAACCGGTAAACAAGTACTCGTGGCATTCAAGCCTGCTGTGTTTCGCGGGATATTGAAGGAAAAGAAAGGTGACGGACATATGGTGACGGGAAAAGCCGGCCGACCGCTTCGCAAGCCCCACTTAATAACCAAGCTCAAACAGGAGAAATCCACCATGGTTAAACCCAGGATGCACCTGCCCAAATCGCCGACCGGCATCCAGGGACTGGATGAAATCACCGGCGGCGGATTGCCCACCGGGCGCCCGACGCTGGTCTGCGGCAGCGCGGGCTGCGGCAAGACTCTCCTTGCCATGGAGTTCCTGGTGCGCGGCGCGACCCAGTTCAACGAGCCGGGCGTCTTTATGGCCTTCGAAGAGACCGCCAAGGACCTGACAAAAAACGTCGCTTCGCTCGGTTTCGACCTGAAAGACCTGGTCGCGCGGAATAAGATCGTCCTGGATTTCGTGTACCTTGAGCCCAGCGAACTGGAAGAATCCGGCGAATATGATTTGGAGGGATTGTTCATCCGTCTCGGGCATGCCATCGACTCCATCGGCGCCAAGCGCGTCGTGCTGGATACCATTGAGAGCCTCTTCTCCGGCTTCCCCAATCCGCTTATCCTGCGAGCGGAAATGCGCCGCCTGTTCCGCTGGCTGAAAGAAAAAGGCGTAACGGCCGTCATCACCGGCGAACGCGGCGAAAGCACGCTGACGCGCCAGGGGTTGGAAGAGTATGTCTCCGACTGCGTCATCGTGCTCGACCATCGCGTCGACGACCAAGTCTCCTCGCGGCGGCTGCGGGTGGTCAAGTACCGCGGCTCGACTCACGGGACGAACGAGTATCCGTTTCTGATCGACGAAGACGGTTTTTCGGTGCTCCCGGTCACTTCGCTCGGCCTGCAGGGAGCTGCCTCGACGGTTCGGATTTCAACCGGAATTCCGCGCCTCGACGCCATGCTGGGGGGGGCGGGCTACTATAAAGGCAGCAGCGTGCTGATCTCCGGGACGGCGGGCACCGGCAAGACCAGTGTCGCCGTGCTCTTCGCGGTGGCGGCCTGCGAGCGCGGCGAGCGCGCCCTGTTCTTTTCCTTCGAGGAATCCCCCAGCCAGATCATCCGCAATATGCGCTCCATCGGGATCGACTTGGAGCCTTGGGTGCGCAAGGGTCTGCTCCAGTTCCACTCAAACCGCCCCACGTTTGCAGGCCTGGAAATGCATGTGATGACGATCAGCAAAGCGGTCAGGGCCTTTAAACCGCAGGTCGTCCTTTTTGATCCATTGACCAGTTTCATCATCGGCAACAATGAGAATGAAGTGAAAATGATGGTGATGCGGCTGTTGGATTTGATGAAGGTGAATAAGTGCACCACCTTGTTCACCAGTTTGATTTTAAGCGGCGGCTCCCTCGACCAAAGCCAGGTTCACATTGCGTCCCTGATCGACACCTGGCTGACGCTGCGCGACATCGAAATCGGCGGAGAACGCAATCGCGGCGCGTACATCCTGAAATCGCGCGGCATGGCGCACACGAACCAGATCCGCGAATTCCTGCTGACCGATCGCGGCGTGGAACTGCGGGACGTATACGTCGGCCCGAGCGGCGTGCTGACCGGCTCAGCGCGGCTGGTGCAGGAGGCGCAGGAAAAAGCTGTGAAAACGGTGCGCGAGCAGGAGGTGGAGAGCCGGCAGCTCGAACTGGAACGCAAGCGTTCGGTATTGGAAGCGCAGATCGCCGCTCTGCGCGCCGAGTTTGCCGTGGAAGAGGTCGCCTCGATAAAAATCATCGGGCAGGAACACGCCCAGGAAGCGCAATTGGCGCAGGAACGGAAGGACATGGGGCGGAGCCGCAAAGCGGATGCGAAGTCCAGCGATAAAAAAGGGAGATCGAAATGAAGAATAGCCCGGGTAAAACCGCGCAGACCAAAGTCAAGGCGGCCTTAAAAAAATCCGACACCTATGTGCTGCGATTGTATGTCGCCGGTCACACGCCCAAATCCATCGCAGCTCTTTCCAATCTCAAGAAAATCTGCGAAGAACATCTGGCGGGGCGATACCAACTCCAGGTGGTAGACCTGCTGAAAGACCCGCAACTGGCGCGCGGCGATCAAATCCTTGCCATTCCGACTCTGGTGCGGAGTCTGCCGCTGCCGGTGCGCAAGATCATCGGCGATCTCTCCAACACCGAGCGCGTGCTGGTGGGGCTGGATCTGTTGAGTAAGATCTGACAGGGTGTTGAAAAAAGCCGACGAGGTCATTGCGAGGAGCAAAGCGACCCCGGCCTACCCCACCGGGGCGGGCGAAGCAATCTCCCCATTTTTCCAAAGAAGGAGATTGCTTCGCTCCCTCCGGTCGCTCGCAATGACACCGGTTTATTCCTTTTTCAGCACCCAGCAAATGGAGTCGGGAAGCCGTGGGGGATCATGAGGCGATGGAGCTCCGTACAAGGCAGTTCGCACTCTGGGTGGCCCGGCTGGTCGATGCGCGTGGGCACGGGCAGACGGCGGAGGATGCAAGGCGGCGAATTCCCGGCCATCACCTTCTCATCCAAAAGCACCGCCGGGCAACACCCGTAATTGCTTTTTTTAGGTTTAAATCCGGAATAGGGTTTTTCCATGCAAAAGAAAACGACGAGCAGAACACAAAAACAACTCACGGCTGAAAATAAAGACCTGCGGGCGCGGCTGGACGAAGCCGAGGAGATTTTACGCGCCATCCGCGGCGGCGAGGTGGATGCGCTCATCGTCTCGGGCGTGGGCGGCGAGCAGATCCTGACGTTTAAAGAGGTGGAGGAAGCCCTGCGGTCGAGTGAGGAAAAATACCGCACGCTGGTTGAAGAGGTCAACGACGGATTTTATGTTTCGGATGAGGCGGGGATCTTCACATTCGCCAACCCCGCTCTGGCCGGAATCTATGGTGTTGAAACCCCGCAGGCGCTGGTGGGCCGGCCGTTCCTTGATTTTGTCGTGCCGGAGATGCTTCAGGAACTCGGCGAGACGCACCGCAAGATGATGCAGGCCGGGCACTCTCAGGCAGTCATCAACAGCCAGATTGTGCGGCCGGACGGGACACGCGCCTATATCGAGGTCAAGTCCGCCTCCATCATTGAGGGAGATCGGATTGTGGGCTCGCGCGGCGTTGTGCGCGACGTTACTGAGCGCAGGCTGGCGGAAGAAGCGCTGCGCGAGAGCGAAGAAAAATTCCGGAATTATATCGAGTACGCCCCCGACGGCATATTCATTATTGATGAGACCGGCCGATACATCGACGCCAATCCTTCCGCCTGCCGGATCCTTGGTTTTTCCAAAGAAGAAATTATTACCATGTCGATCCAGGATTTGGTGGCCGAAGAATCCCTAAAAGACGGACTGGCTTACTTCAGCAAGATTAATGAAATGAAAGCGGCAAGGGCCGATCTTTGGCATAAACATAAAGACGGTTCAAAGCGCTGCCTGACCATCAGTGCCGTAAAACTCACGAAGACCAGGATTCTTGGCTTTTGTGTGGACATCACCGCGCGCAAGCAGGCGGAAGAGGAACTCCGGCAGAGCGAAGCAAGGTTTCGAATTCTCTTCGAGCAGGCGGGGGATGTCATCCTTCAGCTGGAGATCACGCCGGAAGGCATACCCGTGATCCGCGAAGCAAACAGCGCGACGGTAAAGGTCCTCGGTTATGCCCGGGACGAACTGATAGGCCAGCCGGTGTCTTTCATCGAGGGGGCGCCCGATTCCGCCAAGGTCATTGGTGAGAGGCGCCAGAAAATTCTTTCCGGAACAGGCGCGGTATTCGAGGTCAAGCACCGGTGCAAGGACGGCACGATCCGGGTCTTCGAGAGCTCGGTGACGGAGATGAAAGTCGGCTCAAAGCATTATGCCATTTCAGTCGAACGCGATATCACCGAGCGCACGCGCTCAGTCGACAGGATCCGGCGGCAGCTCGAGCATCTCTCCGCCATGAGCACCATCGATCGGGTCATCGCGGCCAATTTTGACCTTGTGCACAACCTTTCGGAAATTCTCACCCATGTCACGGCCGAACTTAACATTGATGCGGCCGACATTTTGATCTTAAATCCCAATTTGCAAATGCTGGAATTCGGCGCCGAGCACGGCTTCCGCGCCAAGGCCGTCAGAAAAGGACAAATCCGTTTGGGCGATAGCTACGCCGGCCGCGCCGCCCTGGAGCGTCATCTCGTTCATATTTCAAACCTGCGCGATGAACCGGAAAAAGGTTCGTTGGCGGCGCGTTGGAAGGGCGAGGAGTTTTTCTGCTATTACGGGGTTCCGTTAATCTCCAAAGGGCAGGTTAAGGGCGTATTGGAAGCCTTCCACCGCACCGCACTGGAACCTGATGCCGAATGGTTCGACTTCCTCAACGCACTGGCCGGGCAAACGGCGATCGCGATCGAGAATTCCACGCTGTTTGAGAGCCTGCAACGCTCCAACGTGGAACTTACCTTGGCGTATAACGCCACGATTGAAGGCTGGTCGCATGCCCTCGACTTGCGCGACAAAGAGACCGAAGGGCACACGCAGCGGGTAACCGAGATGACGGTGAAGCTTGCGCGCTTCTTCGGCTTGAGCGATACGGAACTGGCGCAAGCCCGTTGGGGCGCTCTGTTGCACGATATCGGCAAGATGGGCGTTCCGGACGGGATACTGCTCAAACCCGGCCCGTTGACGGATGAAGAATGGGTGGCGATGAAGAAACACCCGGCCTTTGCCTACGAGATGCTCTCCCCCATCGGCTACCTGCGCCAGGCGCTGGATATTCCCTACTGCCACCATGAAAAATGGGACGGCAGCGGGTATCCCCGCGAATTAAAAGGGGATCAGATTCCGCTGATTGCGCGCATTTTCGCCGTAGTGGATGTGTGGGATGCCCTCCGATCGGACCGCCCCTACCGCGCCGCCTGGAAGGAAGAAAAAGTACGGGAGTATATCCGCAGCTCCGGCGGAACGCACTTTGATCCGAAGGTGGTGGATGTCTTCATGCAGAATCTGGATTCGTTCGTGGCATCCTCCAGCCCCGGCTGATGGATGCCGGTGAGTTTACGGCGTGGGGAACGCATCGGGCGGACTAACAGGGTGTTGAAAAAGGAATAAACAGGTGTTATTACGAGCGACCCCTTCGTTGCACTCAGGGCAAGCTTGGGGGCTGGGGAATCTCCCTTTTCGGAAAAAGAAGGAGATTGCTTCGCCCGCCCCGGTTGGGGTGGACTGGGGTCGCTTCGCAATCAAAACTGCTCAAGGAGCAAAGGCGGGCAGTTTTGCTCCGCGGGGGCAGGCTCGCAAGGGCATCCTCAGCCTCTTTCAACAACCTGCTAATACATGAAAGGCGTTCGAGAAACCATGAAGGCTTCCACCAAGGTAAAAAAGTTGCCGGTCCGGCTATCCGTGAAAGAGTCGGAGATCCGATACCGCCGCCTGTTCGAAGCCGCCCAGGACGGGATATTAATCCTCAACGCCAAGACGGGAATGATTAACGATGTGAACCCATACCTGATCTATATGTTGGGGTACTCGCGGGAGGAGTTCATTAAAAAGAAACTTTGGGAAGTGGGCGCCTTCAAAGATATTAAAGCCAGCAAGGATGCCTTCCTGGAACTGCAAAAGAATGCCTATATCCGCTATAAGGATTTACCGCTGAGAACGAAAGACGGAAAGCTTATTCAGGTGGAATTCGTCAGTAACGTTTATAAGGCGGGCAGCGAGCATGTCATCCAATGCAATATCCGCGACATCACCGAGCGGAAGCAGGCTCAGGACGCCCTGCTGAAGAAGGATGCACTCCTGCGCGAACAATCCGTCCGGGACCTTCTGACCGGCCTGTTCAACCGGCGGTATATGGAAGAAACTCTGGAACGGGAACTGCTCCGCGCCGCGCGGAAAAAACTTTCCGTAGGCATCATCATGATGGATCTGGATGGATTCAAACTGTTCAACGACACGTATGGCCATGCGGCGGGCGATGCCATCCTGCAAAAAATGGGCGCTTTGCTGCTCGGGTGCGTCCGCCGGGAAGACATTCCCACCCGCTATGGCGGCGATGAATTTGTCATCATCCTGCCCGACGCCTCGCGGATGGTGACGTACAAACGCGCCGAAAATATTGGCGATTATGTCAGGCAATTTCATATTCCCTTCGAGGGACATATCCTGGACGGGATTACGCTCTCGCTGGGAGTCGCGGTATTTCCGGAGGACGGCGCCACGAATGCGGCGCTCTTGAAGATTGTGGATGCCGCGTTGTATCGCGCCAAGCATGAAGGACGCGGCCGGGTGGTTGCGGCAGGCGAGAAATCCCGGCCCGGCGTTGTGCCGCGGGAATACCTGGAAAAACTATCCGTACCGCATTGACCCGGGATTGGTTTCCTCTCCCTGGCGGCCTGGTTATGGCTTCCCGGCCGCTGGATGCAACCCGGGAATGCTTGCCATCCAATAATAAACCGTGAGGAAAAAACAGAGCCACGCTCAATTCATCCGCGACTCGCAAAGCAAATAAGAAATCCCATTCTATGGCACATCGCGATCGGAAACCTGGCCAGCCGCCAAAGCCCGGCCCCGACCTGAAGGTGCGCGCGGTACCGGCGCTGATGGTCGAAAGACTGAATAACACGCAAATCGCCGCTAACCTCAGCGTAAGCCCATCCACAATCCAATCCCACGTAAGCAATTTCCTCACCAAATTGGGTGTCTCCAGCCGGACCGAAGCCGTGACCCTGGCGTTGCGGAACAAGCTCGTTTCCTGACTCCCCCCCTTCTGTTTCTCCCCCAAGTGACGGACAGAAACATCCGGCGGTCGATGGATGCGGCCGGGGAATGCGAGCCATATAATGAGGCAAGTTCAGGAAAAGGAGCGGCAATGCCTAAAAAATCAGCGGCTCGCAAATCCGGCAAGGAATCGCATTCCAGGCAGAATGGATCTCGAAATCCAGCCCGGGGAAAGACACCCGGCGACGAACGCGTTTCCGGGGAAAAGAATCCGCGAAGCCTTCCAGCCAATGTCGGTAAGTCCAAAGATGGGTGCTTCCCGAAATTATCTATGGTCGTCCTGCCATTCCTCGCTGGGGGGATATTCCTGATTATCAGGTCATAGAATAACCAGAACGGCATTCCCAATCTGGCAAGAGGAGACTCCCATGTCCATTGCGAAAGTATCTGAAATCATAGCGTCCTCCCCAAAGAGCTTTGACGATGCCATCCGGCTGGGTGTTGCGCGCGCCCATAAAACACTCACGAACCTCAAATCCGCCTGGGTGGAGAATCAGCAGGTCATGCTCAACGATGAAGGTCAAATTACCGAATACCGGGTCCAGCTGAAGATCACCTTCATCCTCAAAGATTGACCGCCGTCTCCGCCCGTTAATCGGCGCCGCCGGAAAACCGGCTGACAAGGGGAGGCCGGCCAATCCCGGGTGAAACCGGTCTGGCGTGAGCAAAAGGTTTTATTCCAAAACAGAGTGCTGTTTGAGTGGCGGAGGATGGAATCACCGGCATGGCCGTCCTGCGGGCTGCCGATTTTACGTTGTTTCGCGCCAGGCGTGAAGGGCGGGATCGAATCGGTAGGGCAAACCGTACCCGCGATTGGGCCCGGATTCCATGTTTCCACGTATCGCCCATTATAAACAGGGGGGAGGTCCACTTTTTGGATCTCCCCCAGGTGGCGGAGAAAAACACTCCCCGGTTGTTGGATGCGGCCGGGGAGTGTTTGCTTTAGGATGAATATATGACCCGCGTTTACTTGGCCGATGCCAACCACGAAGAACGTTCCGCCCTCCGCCTGCTTCTCCAGGACCTTAAGATGGAGGTGATCGGCGAATCGGCCGATTGGGCGACGACCATTGTGCAGGCACCGGGCCGCCAAGCGGATATGCTGCTGGTGGATTGGAATTTGCTCCCGCGCTCGCCGAATGCGGCGCTGGAAGAGCTCCGCAAGGCCTGCCCGGCCGCGCTGGTCATCGTCCTCATCAGCCATATGGACGCCCGCCAGCAGGCCGCGCTCTCCGCCGGCGCCGATGCGTTCATCAGCAAAGGCGAGACGCCCGAGCGGGTGGCCGAACGGCTGAGATCGGTGGCCGCGGGCGTTTCCGTTAAATAGGGCAACCTGGCCGGTCGGAAGAGCAGGAAAAGAAACCGGCTTCGTGGAGTGGTCCGGCCATTCTGGAATGTCAGGAGGTCCATCACCAATAAATTGAAAAAGCAAGGATCGAAAAACGCACTGCAATTCATGCAATCCCACCATACCCAAAAAGGAGAGAAAAATGAACATCACCAACATCATCGTTTACCTGATCGTAGCCGCCGTGATCGGATGGCTGGCGAGTGAAATCATGCGCGACCGGGCGAGCCTGCTCATCAACATCGTCGTCGCCGTCCTGGGCGCCTTCCTGGCCGGTTACTTCCTCAGCCCCATCTTCGGCGTCGGGACCATCAACGACGCGATCAATCTGCCGACCATGCTGGTGACCCTGCTGGGCGCCATCATCGTAATCGCGCTTGTCCATCTGGTCCGCCGCCGGGTCTAACCCGGCAACACGCTCTCGTCCGTGGAATAACCGGGCAGGGGCGCGCTACAGCGCCCCTGCCCGAATATGGAGATGCCCCCCCTTTGTGTTTTTGCCGGGAGCCTACTCCAGGAGGCAGCAATGACCAGCAACAAAATATCGGAAGTCCGGATGACGCAGCAGGATCCGGGACGGGAACAACGGAATTTCACTTTTAAGGCCACCCAGGTCGTCTGGCTGGTCTTCGGCATACTCGAGGTCATGATCCTGCTGCGGATCGCACTGAAGGCTCTGGGAGCCAACGCGGCCAGCCCGATCGCCGCGTTCATTTACGGTTTCACCGACCTGTTCCTGTGGCCCTTCCAGGGGCTGACGGGGACGCCGGCCGCGGGCGGCATGGTGCTGGAGATTTCCTCGCTGATCGCGGTAGTGGTGTATGCCCTGATCGCCTATGCGCTGGCGAAAATCATCTGGGTGATCTTCTACCGCCCGCGCGGACCGGTGGAGGGCGTCACGCAAACCACGACCACCGATCAGCACACGCACTAATCCGCGGGAGGCGACATGGATATATCAACGGATCGACACCGATCGGAAGCAATCGCCGCGGGTCCCCGTCCGGACGTCCTGAAAGCCGTACTGGGAATGATCCGGCGGCTGATCGAAAGCATGACCATTACCGAAGCAGACCGAAAAAAGGCCGGGATCTATATCCGTCGGAACGGCGCGTGACGGTGGAGAGGCCGGTGGATGATCCGTTTCGGCATTCTGGAAACATCGACATTCACGTCGGCGGATCCAGTAATCAGGGAGCCGGTACCTTCCAGGATAGCGGGGTGGATATGCAAAATACAAAAAACGTTTTCCTCGGTGTGATGATCGGCGGCCTGGCCGGAGCGGCCACGATACTGCTGGTTGCCGCGCAATCGGTCATCCGGACGCGGGCGACAATTCCTCTAGGCATTCCATGGCCGGGTCGCGCGGCCGGGATTACCAAACAATCCCCCGCGCCCGCCGGGAATGCCGCTGGCGGAAGAACGGCCGGAAACATGACGGTTCATATTGCCTGAGGATCTTTCCCGCATCCGCCCTGGCGGCGGAGTGCAACCCCACCCAAGGCCCGCCGCCCATTCCCGATAGAAAGGAGATTTCATGCACGTTACCCGCAACATAGGCATGCTCTTGCTGGCCATTTTTCTGATCGCCTGGGGCTTGGTGACGCTATTAGGCATCAGCGGCGTCGGCGCAATCCTGGCGATCCTGGCGATCGCGGCCGGTATCTTCATCCTGCTGAACCGGTAAGTATCGTGCCATCCGGCCGTAAGGCCCGGCGGCTTCCGTGCCATAATTCAAAGGAGGAATCCCATGTTGTGGACCATCATCGTAGTTCTTTTCGTACTCTGGCTGCTCGGCTTCTTCGGCGGAAGGATCAGCCCGAATTTTCCAAAAGTCGGCAGTTGGGTTCATATTCTGCTCGTGATCGTCGTGATCCTTATCATCCTGCAACTGCTTGGGGTTGTTAATATCTAGCGCTTCGCGGAAAATTGGAGAGGCAGCCGGACAAGGCTGCCTCTCTTTGATAATCGGCAAAGGCGCTTTTTTCGTTCCACGAGAGGAGATCTTTATGCTGACCTGCGGTGAAGTAATGACGAAAAAACCCGTCTGCTGCCTGCCCGGAGACACGGCGGCAACCGTGGCGCAAATGATGAAGCGCAAGCACATCGGTTCGGTACCCGTGATTGAAAACGAGCAGACCCGAAAATTAGTCGGTATCGTGACCGATCGTGATCTGGCGTTGAAGATCGTGGCCGAAGGGCGCGATGCAAAATCCACGAAAGTGGCGGCGGTGATGACGCGCCGGGTGGTGACTTCCCGCGCGGATGACGATCTGCAGAAAGCGATGGACGCGATGTCAAAGCATCAATTGCGCCGCCTTCCGATCGTGGACAAGGATAACCGGATCCTGGGGATCATCGCCCAGGCGGATGTGGCGACGCGCGGCAAAGAGCCGGAAAAAACCGGTGCGATGCTGAAGAAAATTTCGCAATCCGGCGGAAAGTAAGGATTTTTCAGCTCCCACATTAAG
>Ga0105104_10002128_pt1 | contig 14584 bp, 7 predicted proteins | sample PPLLaktember2015_3_FD_87034 | JGI IMG/M metagenome (GOLD analysis project Ga0105104, IMG submission 87034) | Freshwater sediment microbial communities from Prairie Pothole Lake near Jamestown, North Dakota, USA - PPLs Lake P7 Core (6) Depth... | ecosystem: Environmental > Aquatic > Freshwater >... | reverse complement strand
TCGGCACGACATCAGCCCATAGTAAGTCCGTCAATACCTGTGGGCCAAACGCACTTCTCCGACCTTTTGCAACACCTCGCAGCGCTTTTCAGCGGAGTAAGCGGGTTCTTGGCACCAGCCACGATCGTGCGCGAGGCAAGAACCCGCTCACTCCGCTGAAAAGCGCTGCGTGTGACTCTGACGGAAAAAGCAGCCGCGGAAGATTTTTGTCACACTTTCGAATCAAAACGGCAGTCGAGTTCCTGTCGTTTCTTGTCGAACCAGTTACGACATCTTGCTCTTTCCTCCGGTACTTTAAGTTGAAGTCAAGTAGGATTTCATAGTACAACGAATGTACAGCACCCCAGGCTACCTCTGATCCGCGATGGTCAAGACCCAGACTCGCGATCCGATCGCTTGTCGCCAGCGTGGACCAGAACCACAACTTTCAGGGTTTTGCATTCCATCGAGGAGGGAATGTATGAAGTCAGTCAGCGGCATGAAGAGCCTGATGGTGGTCCTCTGCATCCTTGTATTGGCCCCCCCGCTGCTCGCACAGAGCGGTCGTGGGACCATCACAGGGACAGTGACCGACAACACGGGAGGAGTAGTTCCCGGCGCTGAGGTCACGGCCACTAACGTTGATACCGGCGTCGAGACAAAGACGGTCACCACTGACGTCGGTTTGTATCGCATCCCTTACATCCAGCCTGGAAACTACCGGGTTACCGCAAGCATGAGTGGTTTCAAGACCACGGTTCAAGAGAATGTCCAAGTAGGGACTACCCAAACAGTCACCGCAAACTTCGCGCTGGAGGTCGGGGACCTGCAGGACCAGATTACAGTCACCAGCTCGGCTGCTGTTCTCGAGAAAGACACTTCCGAGATTGGTACGGCCGCGACCGAAATGGAAGTTCACACCTGGCCGATCATGGTGGGTGACGGAACCCGGCAACTGCAGAACTTCATCTTCACGAGCATGCCCGGGACCCAGGGAGGGACTTGGGAAGGGTCCATCAACGGCGGGCAGTCTTTCGCCCATGAGATCCTGATCGACGGTATCTCAATCGGTCGCATGGACATCAACGGCGGGAGTAACAACGAATTCACGCCGACAGTGGACGCCGTCAGCGAGTTCAAGCTGCAGACGGGAGCTACCTCCGCCCAGTACGGGAACTCGCAGACCGGACTGACCAACTTCGCGATGAAAAGCGGGACGAACGAGTACCATGGCACCGCTTTCTGGTTCCACCAGAATGAATACCTGAACGCCAACTCGTGGGCGAACAACGCCGCCGGACGCGGCAAGCAGCCCTCGAAATTGCACAATTTCGGGGCGACCTTCGGAGGCCCGATCTTCAAGGATAAGACGTTTTTCTTCTTTTCCTACGAGGGTAACCGCCAGACGAGCTACAACCTGAGCGGAGGATACGAGGCGTTACCAGTCGCCCCGTTCAAGAACGGTGACTTCTCGCTTCTGCTCGATCCCAGTTTCACGCTCGATCCCCTTTCCGGTACGACCGTGGGAACCGATGCCCTCGGCCGGCCGGTTGTTTACGGGCAGATCTACGATCCGGCTAGCTCCCGGCAGTTGGCCGATGGCAGCTGGATTCGCGACCCCTTCCCTGGAAACGTCATCCCCGCGAACCGGATCCACGCGATCAGCCAGAATATCCTCGGGTTCGGGCTTCCGGAACCGGAGCGATTCCAACTCCGCCAGAACAACCCGGTTGTCAGCGGTTGCTGCCCGGTCCTGAACATCGACAATTACAGCTTCAAACTTGACCATGTTTTCAACGAGGCCCACAAGACAACTGGTTCTTTCGTTTACAACGATCGGTATCGCCTGCGTTACGGTTACGGCGGATCCGGGTACCAGTGGCCGGAGCCACGAATACCGGCGACTCCGCTGAGTGGGGACAAGACCCAGTCGACACCGGGGTATATCGTTCGCTTTGCCGAGGACTGGACGATCAGCCCGACCAAGCTGAACCACTTCGCCCTCGGCTACAACCGGTTCCGGAACGCGAACGTGTCTAACTCTTACCTGGACGGTCGCGATTGGGCGGCGGAGTTGGGTTTGCAGAATGTAGGCGGGGCTACCTTCCCGCAGCTGAATTTCGGCGGCTTCAACAACACGGTCAGCGGCCAGTACCAGATCATGGGCCACACGGGGACAAACGATGCTCCGAACGGCAGCGTGATTGTTTCCGACGATTTCACCTGGATCCGGGGCGCCCACAGCTTCCGATTCGGTGGTGAGCATCGCCGCTACTACATCAATGATCGGAACGTCGACACGCCCGGCTCCTACAGCTTCCACAACGAGAACACGGCACTGCCGGGGTTCTCAACGCAGACCGGGTTCGCCTTTGGGAGCTTCCTGCTGGGCGAGGTCCGAAACGCGGGTGTCAGCCTCCAGCGGCTGACGAGCGGCATCCGCTCGAGGACTACGGCCTTCTATTTCCAGGACGACTGGAAGGTAAGGTCGAACCTCACTCTCAACCTCGGCATTCGTTGGGACATCCCGCAGCCTTACACGGAGACGGCCGATCGAATGTCGGCGCTGGATCCGAACTTACCCAACCCTGGCGCGGACGGATATCCGGGTGCCCTGGCCTTCCTGGGGGACTGCGCCGAGTGCAGCGGCCAGACCGCCTTCGGAGAAGTCTACTGGAAGCAGTTCTCTCCCCGGATCGGGTTCGCCTGGGCGGCAGGTAACAAGATAGTCGTTCGTGGCGGATATGGGATCAATTATGCGCCGCCGATCCTGGACGGCTGGAACTACGGCGGCTGGTTCACCGGCTTTAACGGTTCCAACAACATCCCCGTTCGCGATCCGGGCCGGAGTCGTTTTTTCGAAGACGCAAGCTACAGCTGGGATGAGCCATACCCGGTTTATACGGCCAGTCTGCCGAACTATGACCCGGCCCAGCTGAACGGAGACTCCATCCAGACTTACCCGCCGGAGGCCGATCGTTTCCCGATGACTCAGAACTGGAACTTCGGCATCCAGTACGAGATGCCGTGGGAGACGAGGCTGGAAGTGAACTACGTCGGCAGCCACGGAAGTCGCCTGAATGACCCCTATCTCTACAGCCTGAACCAGCTCCATCCCAGTAACCTGTCGCTCGGCGACACCCTGATTGAAGACATCAACCTCCACCCGGAAATTCCGAAGCCGTTCCCGAGCTTCGAAGGTACAGTGGCCCAGGCGTTGCGTCCTTTCCCGCAGTACCGTACGGTTTCGACTCACCGGTTGGCCAGTGGTTATTCCAACTACAACTCGATGCAGTTGACCGCGACCAAGCGGGCTACCAATGGCCTCAGCTTCCTGGCCGCTTACACGTTCTCCAAAGCCATGGGAACTGCAGACAATGCGATCGGCTCGTCGTACTATGGCGGTTATGGTCAGGATTTCTATAACCGGAAAGCCGACTACTCGGTGACTTCGTACCACGTTCCCCATGACCTGAAACTGACCTGGATTTGGGACATGCCGATTGGTCCTAACGGACGCTGGTTACGCGAGGGCTGGCTCGGCAAAATCGTCGGGGGATGGACGATGAGCGCCATTCACCGCTATCGCTCCGGAGCACCGATTGCGGTTTTCACCGGCGGGTACGAAGGGGAGGCCCTCTTCAACCCCGGATTCCGTCCCGACGTCGTGCTCCCGGAGGATCAGCAGAAGCTCGGCGACCAGCCGACCGAGATCGACTATGTCAACGGAACCCCGTACCTGAACCCGGCGGCCTTCGCACCGCTGCCAACAACCGCGAACAACGTCCCCCTGAAGCTCGGAAACGCACCCCGCTACCTCCCGAACATCAGGGGTTTCAAACGCTTCAGCGAGGACTTCTCCTTGATGAAACGGTTCGGACTGCCGGTGAGGGAGGGTGCCAACGTGGAGGTTCGAATCGACGTGACGAACCTGTTTAACCGTATCGGCATTGCCGGTCCGGAGACAGACGTCAACGATCCGGAGCGGTTCGGGCGCATCTTCAGCAAAGCCGGAGGTCCGCGCACGATCCAAGGTGGCCTGCGCATCAGCTTCTAATCCTGCAGCAGAAGCCACGGATTACGCGGTCGCCCGTGCAATCCGTGGCTTTCCATCAAATCGTCACCGTCCAGGTCAATCGGATCGGTGACCACCAACCCGCAATCCCCACTCCTCAACCGCGTAATCGGGTCCCTTCGAATGAAAACGGTTGCCGACTCTTGTTGATTTGGGCCGACTTTCCTTACGATCTCTTGCTCTTCGTTCCGAATAACGATTTGAATCCATTAAGATTTTGTAGTACAACCATTTCGGGCATCCCAGTGCCGTAATCTGATCCGCGATGGTCGGTACAGATTTTTTTTGCGATTACAATCGCTTCCGCCACGTGGACCAGAGCCACTAACTGTCAGCGTTTTTCACATTCCATCGAGGAGGGAATGTATGAAGGCACTCATTGGCACGAGGCTGATGGTAGTTCTCTGCATCCTTGCCCTGGCCCCTCCGCTGCTCGCACAAAGCGGCCGCGGGACCATCACAGGGACGGTGGCCGACAAGTCGGGAGGGGTGATTCCTGGCGTGGAGGTTACAGCCATCAACGTCGACACCGGAGTTGAAACCAAAACGGTCACCACGGACGTCGGCTTGTATCGCATCCCTTACATCCAGCCTGGAAATTACCGGGTTAGCGCAGGCATGAGCGGTTTCAAAACCGCCGTCCTGGAAAACGTCAGGGTTCTGACGACGCAAACAGTCACCGCAGACTTCACTCTGGAGGTCGGAGATCTGCAGGACGAAGTAGTCGTCTCGAGCTCGGCCGCCGTGCTCGAGAAGGACACTTCCGAGATCGGCACCGCCGCGACTGAACTGGAAGTTCACACCTGGCCGATCATGGTCGACGACGGCACCCGGCAGCTGCAGAATTTCATCTTTTCGAGCATGCCGGGAACCCAGGGGGGCGCCTGGGAGGGTTCGATTAACGGTGGTCAATCCTTTGCCCACGAGATCCTGATCGACGGCATCTCCATCGGCCGCATGGACATCAATGGGGGAAGCAACAGCGAGTTTACGCCGACGGTGGACGCGGTCAGCGAGTTCAAGCTGCAGACAGGCGCTACTTCCGCCCAGTATGGGAACTCGCAAACAGGGCTGACAAACTTCGCGATGAAAAGCGGGACGAACGAGTACCACGGCACCGCTTTCTGGTTCCACCAGAATGAATACCTGGACGCCAACTCCTGGGGGAACAACTCCGCCGGACGTGGCAAGCAGCCGTCGAGATTGCACAATTTCGGCGCGACGTTCGGAGGCCCGGTCTTCAAGGACAAGACGTTTTTTTTCTTTTCCTACGAGGGGAACCGGCAGACGGATTACAACTTGAGCGGCAGCTACGAAGCATTGCCGGTCGCCCCCTTCAAGAAAGGGGACTTCTCACTTCTGCTCGACCCCAATTTCACCAAGGATCCGCTCTCCGGGAAGAATGTAGGGACAGATGCTCTTGGCCGGCCGATTCTTTATGGGCAGATTTATGATCCGGCCAGCTCGCGCCAGTTGCCCGACGGCAGCTGGTATCGCGACCCCTTCCCTGGAAACATCATCCCGGCGAACCGGATCAGCCCGATCAGCCAGAAGATCCTCTCGTTCGGCCTGCCGGAACCGGAGCGCTTTCAGCTCCGCCAGAACAACCCCTATGTCGGAGCCAGCGCTCCGGTGCTTCACATCGACAATTACAGCTTCAAGCTTGACCATGTATTCAATGAGTCACATAAAACCACTGGGTCTTACGTTTACAACGACCGGTACCGTCTGCGTTATGGCTATGGAGCTTCCACCGGGTACCAGTGGCCCGAGCCGCAAATACCCGCATCTCCCCTAAGTGGGGACAAGACTCAGTCAACGCCCGGATGGATCATCCGTTTCGCCGAAGACTGGACGATCGGCCCGACCAAGTTGAACCACTTCGCCCTCGGCTACAACCGGTTCCGCAATTCCAACGTTTCCAACTCCTACCTGGATGGTCGTGACTGGGCGGCCGAGCTGGGTTTGCAGAACGTTGGGGGCGCTTCCTTCCCGCGACTGAATTTCGGGGGCTTCAGCAACACCCTCAGCGGCCAGTACCAGGCCATGGGTCACACGGGGACAGGCAATGCTCCGAACGGCAGCGTGATTATTTCCGACGACTTCACTTGGATCCGGGGCGCCCACAGCTTCCGGATCGGTGGTGAGCACCGTCGCTATTACTTGAATGAAGGAGCCGTCGACACACCGGGTTCCTACACCTTCCACAACGAGAACACGGCCCTTCCCGGGTTCTCCACCCAGACCGGGTTCGCGTTTTCGAGCTTTTTGGTCGGAGCTGTCCGAAACGCCGGTGTCGGCGTCAACCGGCTTACCGCCGGCATTCGATCACGCACCACGGCCCTCTATTTCCAGGATGACTGGAAGGTCAATCCCAACTTCACTCTCAACCTTGGTCTTCGCTGGGACATCCCGCAACCCTTTACCGAAGCCGCCAATCGAATGTCGGCGCTGGATCCGAAAATGCCCAACCCGGGAGCGGACGGTTATCTGGGCGCCCTCGCCTTCATCGGTGACTGCGCCGAGTGCGACGGCCGGTCGGCCCTCGGCGAGGTGTACTGGAAGCAGTTTTCCCCCCGGATCGGATTTGCCTGGGCGGCAACTCAGAAGATAGTCGTGCGCGGCGGATACGGGATCAACTACGCCCCGCCGATCCTGGACGGCTGGAACTACGGCTGGTTCACCGGTTTCAACGGTTCGAACAACATCAACGTCCGCGCTCCTGGGAGGAGTCGTTTCCCCGAAGACCCAAGCTACACCTGGGCGGAGCCTTACCCGGCTTACACGGCCACTTTGCCGAACTATGACCCGGCCCAGTTGAACGGGGATTCAATCCCTTACTATCCGCCGGAGACCAATCGATTTCCGATGACGCAGAACTGGAATTTCGGCATCCAGTACGAGATGCCATGGCAAACCAAGCTGGAGGTCAACTACGTCGGAACGCACGGCAGCCGTCTGAGCGATATGTACCTCGGATATCTGAATCAGCTCAATCCGAGCCACCTGTCGCTGGGCGATACGCTTCTCGAAGATATCAACGACCACCCGGAAATCGCGAAGCCATTTCCGAGCTTCGAAGGCACGGTGGCTCAGGCGTTGCGTCCTTTCCCACAGTACACCGGGCTTTCGACGCACCGGCTGGCCAGCGGTTACTCCAACTACAATTCGATGCAGGTCACCGCGACGAAGCGCGCGACCACTGGCCTCAGCTTTCTGGCTGCCTACACGTTCTCGAAGGCCTTGGCGACTTCCGATAATGCCCTCGGGTACGGCTGGTACGGCGGGTACGGTCAAGATTTCTACAACCGAAAGGCCGATTACTCCGTTACCTCGTACCACGTTCCTCATGATCTGAAACTCACCTGGATTTGGGACATGCCCATTGGTCCCAATGGCCGCTGGTTGCGCGAGGGATGGCTCGGTAAGGTGATCGGAGGATGGACCATGAGCGCTATCCATCGGTACCGCTCGGGAGCCCCGATCGCAGTTGGCACCGGTGGATACGATTCGGAAGCGCTCTTCAACCCGGGATTCCGTCCGGATGTCGTGCTCCCGACGGACCAGCAAAAGCTGGGCGGCCAGCCGAGCGAGATTGACTACGAGAACGGAACTCCCTACTTGAACCCAGCGGCGTTCGCACCGCTTCCAACGACCTCAAACAACGTTCCCCTGCACTTGGGCAACGCACCCCGTTTCCTCCCGAACATCAGGGGTTTTAAGCGCTTCGGCGAAGACTTCTCTCTGATGAAGCGCTTTGGCCTGCCGGTGAGGGAGGGTGCCAACGTGGAGATCCGAATCGATGTGGCGAACCTGTTCAACCGCATCGGCATTGCCGATCCGGAAACAGACGTCAACGATCCGGAGCGATTCGGGCGCGTCTTCTTTAAATCCGGAGGCCCGCGCACAATTCAGGGCGGACTCCGCATCAGCTTCTAGGTCCCGCTGCAGAACAAGCCACGGATTTCACGGTCATCCGTGCAATCCGTGGCCTGCGATCTGCGAGCGATCCGGGTGCCAGTATCCGACTTGGAAGTCGGACCTACGTACACCGGCAAGCGCTGCTGCCCCCCCGCTGGCGGTGTGCAGTGTCCGACTGTCGGCTGGCTCGATGTAGCAGCTTGCGAATCTCTCGTTGGTCCGACTTCCAAGTCGGACATTCGGCATGGGTCTCTCGTTGGTCCGACTTCCAAGTGGGACATTCGACATGCGGCCAGCTGGCTCGGTATTGCTGGCGGTGTGAAATGTCCGACTTGGAAGTCGGGACGTACAGAGAGTGCTAACATGTGGCGATGAGTCGGACAAAACTGGCCCTTTCCTGTCTGCTGGCCCTTTCGCTTCTCCCATCGTGCTCCCGGGAAGAAAAGCCAGGCCCTTCAGTTCGCGACGTCAATGTCCTCCTGATCACGATAGACACGATTCGCGCCGACCACGTTTCGGCAACCGAGGGGAGCCCGACCACTCACCTGGCCCGTCTCGCCAAACGCGGCGCCTTTTTCGAACAGGCGGTTGTCCAGGTTCCACTTACGCTGCCCTCTCACGCCTGCATCCTGACGGGCGCCTACCCGGAAACCAACGGTGTTCGTGATAATGGCGGATTCGTACTGTCGAAGGATGTTCCCACGCTGGCCAGCGAAGCGAAGACGGCGGGCCTGCGGACAGGCGCCTTCGTCGGCGCCGCCATCCTCAATCATCGCTTCGGCCTGAACCGGGGATTCGATGTTTACAACGACGATACTGAAGAGGAAAAACGGCTCAAGAAACTACCCGGGGTCGTATCCGAGATCCGCGCGGAAGTAGTGAGCAGGCGGGGCATCGAGTGGCTCGAATCGGCTTACGCCGAGGGAATCGGAGGAACCGCGGGAAAACGTTTTCTGCTCTGGCTGCACTACTACGACCCGCACGTTCCTTACGACCCGCCCGAACCGTTTGGAAGCCGCTTTGCCAAGGACCCGTACACGGGCGAAATTGCCTATACGGATGCTCAGATCGGGCGCGTTTTCGACTGGCTCCGGAACAAGAATCTAGAGAACCAGACCCTGGTCTTCGTGCTTGGAGACCACGGCGAGAGTCTGGGCGAACATGGTGAATACACCCACGGGGTGTTTCTCTATGACGCGACAATGCGGGTGCCGATGCTGGTGGCGGGGCCTGGAATCGCTCCAGGGCAGAGATTGAAACAACAGGTTCGCTCGATCGACGTAATGCCGACGATTCTCGCCTACCTCGGCCTTTCCAAGGGACCGCGTGCGGAGGGCGAAAGCCTCCTACCTCTTCTCACCGAAAACCGGGCAGTCCGCACGACCTACTCGTACATGGAAACGCTGTATCCGAAGACCGCCATGAACTGGTCTGAGCTCCGCGGCGTCCGGGCGGAGGACTGGAAGCTGGTCGTGTCTCCCAAACCCGAGCTGTTCCAGCTCACGCAAGATCCGGGCGAGAAAACCAACGTGATTTCGGAACATCCGCAGGAGGTCGACAGGCTCACGAAGCGGGTCTGGGAGGTTGCCGGCCGGCCGGAAGGGGCAAAAACGATCCGGGTAACACCACTTGACGACCAGACGCGCAAGGAACTGGAATCCCTCGGTTACCTGAATGTCCATCGCCAGAAGGAGATCAAGATGGACATGTCCGGGCCCGACCCCAAAGATCGGCTCCAGGTCCTGGAGGTCATGGAAAAGACGGGACAGCTGATGAACCACGATCGCTTTAGTGAGGCGATACCCTCCCTGGTCCGGGTTGTCGCGCTCGATCCCCAGAACCCTATGCTCTACTCCAGGCTGGCTCTCGCCTACGAACGGACCGGTCAGTATCGAAAGGCAATGGGCACATACCGGGAGGCGATCGAAAAGAATGTGTCCAATGACGCAACTTACGCGGAACTGGGAGAGCTGCATATCAGGCTGGGGGAGATGGAACAGGCGATCGCCGCAATGGAGCAGGCTTCAAAGCTGAATGCTTCTAATCTGCAGAACCTCACGAACCTCGCCAACGCCTACATGCAGTCCGGGAAGCCAAAGGACGCCGAGCGCACCCTGGCCGCAGTGCTCGCGCAGAACGCCAACCATGCGGCGGCTCACAATCTCATGGGCGTGCTGCTGATTACGAAGGGTCAGGCAGCCGCTGCACGCGGTCACTTCGAGCAGGCAGTGGCGGGTGACCCGGAGCTTGCCGAGCCGTACATGAATCTTGGCCTGCTGGCGCAAAACGCGGGGCAGACAGCCGAGGCGATCAGGTACTACTCAATGTTCCTCGAAAAAGCGCCACCCAAGCAGTACGCGGGCGTGATCCCGCAGGTCAGATCCGCCCTGGCCGAGTTGCGTGCCAACAACTAACCGAGCATTTCTCACATCTCTGCGGCTGCTTTTTCCGTCAGCCGCGCACGCGCAGCGAGGCTGTTGCGAATGTTCACTCTTCTATTAATAGGCGGATAGACCGGCGAATTCCCGGCGCAGGGCGAGATCGAATGGAGCCGCGCACGAGAGCGAGCGAAGCGAGCGAGAGTAAGCGGACCACCTGACTCGCTCCAATGCTTCGTGTTTAAATGTATCGACTTAGGGAATGATTGGTGGTCCGCTTACTCTCGCTCACTGCCGTTCGCTCTCGTGCGCGGCTCCATTCGATCTCGCCCGCCGCACGACATCAGCCCATTACAAGTCGGCGCCGGGCGGTGTCGCGCTACAGCGCCAAGGCGCCGTCGAACTGCATATCCTTGGGATTCATCTTGATGAAGATGTCGAAGGCCTTAGCCGTGCCCTTTGTGGTGATACGCAATGACCCCCGCAAGGAAATCGACTTGTCATCACCGGTGAAATTCGGTTTGCCGGACGCATCAAAACGAGGGAAGACGAGAAGTCCTTGAGGATTGCGCGGTCCGGGCGGAATATACGAGGTCGGCGCGATCTGGTCCTTACCGGGTGCCGCCAGAAAAACCGTGGTGTTGAAAGTCGCAAGTGTAGCGCTTCGGAGGTACTGGGTGATGTCGTAGAGCCCGGAGTCGGAAGGTGGATCGGCCGAGCAATCAATCTGAATGACGATCTCATTGCCGGGATCCGCATTCACGAACTTCTGGACCTGCTGCTCTATCGCCGGACTCGACGGCTGTTTCATTGTCTGAAGACGGGCCAGGGCCATGCGAACAGGCTTGGCGCTCATCAGCCGGAAGTGGAAAAACACCTGGCTCTCACGTTCCCCGAACGTGCCCGTCGCCTGGCCGATCGCCGGGGCGAACTGCCCGAAGCCCTGCTTGAATGCCCAGGGAGATTTTGTAAGAAGTTCGTTGCATTCCTTCTCGCTCCATTCCGTGAACTTCTTGGTCTCCCAGAATTTCGCCGCCAGGACTGGGAGAGCCAGTAAAACCAAGACCAGCGCAGAGCGCCTCCGTTTGGCCATAGGGATCCTCCTGTTTAACGATCATACTACGCAGCCGGCAATCAATTGGCCAGGCCAGCTGGCTCTGTCAGCCGGAACTCCACCAGCAGATCGATCCCGCACGCGACCGGGTGACCGTTAAGCCGCATCGGCCGGTAACGCGCCTTGGGTAGCGAGTCTAGCACGGCCTTCGTCAGAATCTCGTGAGGCGAAGACAGCACGATCGCGTCAGAGAGGGTGCCGTCGACGGTGATCCGGGCAAACAGCGCGACCTGGCCTTCGATCCCCTGAGATAGGGCCTCAGCCGGATACGGCATCCGGACAACCTCGATCGGTGCGGCCAGCTCAACTTCCCCGCCGACCACCGGAGGAGAGTTGACCGGAGCGAGTTTCTTGACCCCCTCAGGAAGACGCGTGCTCACGCCCCACCTGTCCGTCATCCGGGCAATCGGGAGCACCGCGTAGATCACCGTGTCCTGTTCGGCTTTTTCCAGTATCACGGTGTTCTGGAAGATGAACATCCTGCCCTTTTTGATCTGCACCTCGTAGCGGCCCGGCGCAAGTCCATCAAACCGAAACTCCCCCGCCTGGCCGGTCTGTTGCTCCCGCTGCTTCACGTAGTCAACCATAAGGAGCACGCGGGCATCGCGTACCACGCGGCCATCCACATCGTACGCAGTGCCACGAATAGTCCCGGCGAGTCCCCAAACGCCCGCGTGAAACAACGTTCCGATCAATAAGCACATCCAGAATCTCATCGACTCACCTCTCCGCGAAAAACGTTCGATGGGCGCCGAACCAGCAAAGTTGAGTAGCGCGCCCGACGAAGATTGCATCATAATAGGAAAAACCGGCTGATCACAGCGTTATGGGTCCGGCATCGTCGAACAGGGGGTTCGAAAATGCGCAAAGCCATCGCGTTCGTTTCGCTGTTGCTGCTTATCACCGTCACCACCGATCTGGTGGGACAAAATCGTCGACTGGTCGTCGTCAACCCGAGCGAGAAGGAGCTCCTGAAGGAAGCTAACCGTCTGCGCATCTCTCCAGAGCGGCTGAAAGACGTCCGGGTCGCCCTGAACGAGGTGATTCAACTGCTACCCGAGACAGCGGAAGGCGGACCTTTCATGCTCGGTCGACAGCTCGTCCGTTTTGAGTCCAGGCAAGCGCCCGAACTGATTTCGGCCCTTTACGAGAAGCTGCTCGCACAGGCCGAACAGGAGACATTGCCAGGCCGCCTCAATGCGTTGCGAGTTTCCGCTTTCGACCTGACGTCGGCACTGCGGAAGAAGGACCCTGAGCTGGCAGACAGGCTGGAGCGTCGATGGCCGGAAGCAGGCGCCCAGGGAGCTGCTGCCGATCCCCGGGGCATCGACCCGGTGGCGCAACGAGCGATGTTCGAAAACATGCGGAAGAACCCAGAGGAAGTGATGTCGCAGCTGCCTCAGGCTGAAACCGCCGGAACCAACTTCGGCCTCCGGGGCGCCCTGCTGCGACAGCTCTGGTCGCAAGGGAAACAAGATGCTGCCAGGCAACTGCTGGAAGAGACGCTGGCCATCTCCCCATCGTCCAGCCTTCAACGGGACATGGGTTACGGTCAGTTCATCCGGATGGCTATGAGCACTTTCCCAGATGCCCGTGACCAGTTGTTTTCTGCCGTGTCAGCCTGGTACTCGGATCTGGCGCAGACCGGGGGAGCCGACTCCGAATTCCGGCTTCCGAGCGGAGACGTGCTGAACGTCAGCCGCGCTGACTTTGCGCTTTTGAGCCAGCTCACCGGCTTTCACCAATTCCATCCTGAATTCGCGGAACGACTGGCGGGGATCTCGCCGACCCTCCAGGCGAAGATGAAAGCCGCAGGCGGATTGTCGGGTATGTTCAGGTGGGAGACCCCGGCCAGGAACGAGCTTAGACGGTCGATCGCGGAGAGCACCGGTCCCCAACTCGATGCCGCGGTGGCGGGTATCTCTAATCCGCAGGATCTATCGATGGCGCTTTCGGACATCTGCAATGGCGAAGACCCGGAGAAAGCAGAAAAGGTGTTTGACCTCATCCTCCAGCGAATCCAGACGGAGACCAATCCCACAACGGCGGCGCAACAGATGATGAACCTGGGGCAGCAGTGCATCCCTTGCGTCGGGGCCTTGCCCGATGGTTGGTTCCGTTTTGGGAAGGAACTGGTGCGGAACCTCAGTGAAATGGAACAGCAGGGCCAGCCAGCGGAGCAACCAATGGGAACGGGACATCCGCGGTTCTATAATGGTCTCTCGTCGCACCTCGAGGGCTTCCTGCTGGCCAAGAAAGCCCGGACGGATTTCTCGGAGGTGATGGACGAAGTACGAGCGATGACCGACAAGAATCGCCGGGTCAGAGCTCTGATGCAAATCGTCCAGGACCTCGGCCAGCAGTAGTAGCCCATGAGACTGACTGACCGTTGTTTCGCCCTGACGGGATTCGGCTATCTTCCTCCCTGGAGTGTGAACGCCGGGTTCATCCGTGGGGACGATCTGACTCTCGTCGTCGACGCCGGTCCGCATCGGCAGGCGGCAGCGACGCTTTTTGGTTACGCAAAGACGGCGTCCCCCGGGAATGAGTTGCGGGTGATCAACACCGAGCGTCACCTCGACCACATGCTCGGCAACTGCTACTTCGTGGAACAGGGGATCGCGGTTTACGGGCACCCGAGCGTGCGCCGCAGTGAAGCCGATCTGGCATCTGAGATCCGAGAATACGAGGCGTCGTTGACCGACCCTGTCCGCCGAGCGGCCGGAGAAGCTCACCTGCTTTTCCAGGGCACACGCGTCTGCAATCCATCCCACGTGATCGATCAGGACACGCGGATGGATCTGGGTGGAGTCGTCGTTGAGATAATTATGACTCCGGGCCATACCGATTCGAATCTATCGGTCTTCGTACCGGGTGAGCGGGTTCTTTACTGCGGGGACTGCATCGTCAACGGTTACCTGCCGAATCTCGGCAGTGGAAGCGCTCGCGACTGGCAACTTTGGCTCGCCGCGCTCGATCGCCTGGAGGCGCTGGACGCGCGTTTCGTTGTCCCCGGCCACGGCCCGGTCCTCGTCGGACCTGCCATTCGAGCGGCGATCGACCGGGTGCGCAAAGTCCTGCGGGATGCTTTGGGGGCGTAATCGCAGTCCCTTACTT
>Ga0105104_10002127_pt1 | contig 14585 bp, 10 predicted proteins | sample PPLLaktember2015_3_FD_87034 | JGI IMG/M metagenome (GOLD analysis project Ga0105104, IMG submission 87034) | Freshwater sediment microbial communities from Prairie Pothole Lake near Jamestown, North Dakota, USA - PPLs Lake P7 Core (6) Depth... | ecosystem: Environmental > Aquatic > Freshwater >... | reverse complement strand
TGGCGTCCTGTCCTGAGATCCAGGATCCCAGGATCATGGACCTGCACCTGGGCGCAGGCTTCGGCAGGTGGGCCAGGGAGACCCTCTTTGAGCAGTAAGGCCAGACACCGGTGGTTTTCGGAAACACCCGGTGTTTTAATGCCGAAAACGGGGGTCGGAGACCCCCTTTGAGCTTAATAATGCTCGCAGCGGCCGAATGGCTGACCCGCGGGTCTTTCGGTAACACGCTGGCCGTGACCCAGATCCGGGGGTCGGCCTGCCGAAGGCCGAAGGTACGGCCAGGCCGTTCGCCCTCAGTCCTGGCCCAGCCCCAGTTGCGCTGGACTGGGGTTGGACTGGACCAGGGCCGGCCCGGACGGGGATCACGGACCTAACCGGGGCTCCTCAGGATGACATACCATTGCCCCAAAACGTGAAGGCACCCGTGTTTTCTGATCCTGGGTGTCACTGGTATTAGTTCTTGACAGAGGGAAAGTTTTGTGCAAAAATAATAACGATCGTTCGTTTTTTATGGAGCAGTCATGGCCAGGCACATCACTCCCAAAGGGGAAAATTCCCGCCAGCAGATTATCCAGGCAGCCTACAGCCTGTTTTTAAAAAAAGGCTATCATGCCACCTCGATCAGGGATATCTCTGAGCGCTGCGGCCTGACGATTGGCGGCGTTTATACCCACTTTCCCGGCAAAGAGTCCATCTTTACCGCCGTACTGGATGAATACAACCCGCTCCTCAAGGTCATGCCGGTTATGCTGGAAGCCCAGGGAGATACACTGGATGCATTGCTCCACGATATGGCTCGCCGGATGGTATCCGGGTTGGGCTTACAAAGGGATACCCTCAACCTGATCTTCATCGAGGTAGTTGAATTCGAGGGCAGGCATTTTGAAGATCTATTCCCGAAAGTCTTCCCCCTGCTGATTGAGGGGATCGAGCGGATCACCCGGCAAGAACAGGCCATCCGGCAGATCCCGCTGCCTGTCCTGGGCCGCTCCTTCTTCGGCCTGTTCTTCTCCTACTTTATGACCCACATTATTCTCGCCCGTAAACTGCCATTCGACGACACCACCCTGGACGCCTTTGTTGACATTTACCTGTATGGGATCCTTGAACGCCAGGATATCCCCTCAGGCAACGGCGGTTCGCCCGACATGAATGGGTAAAGGAAACACACATGCCACCGGAACAACCGATATCCACCGATTGGATCATTCCACTCACCTCATCAGAGGCTGTCCTGGCTCTGGTCGGCGGAAAAGGCGCCAACCTGGCCCGCTTGGCTCGCGCCGGACTACCTGTGCCAGATGGTTTTCTGGTCACAATCCATGCTTATCAGGATTATGTCACCACCAACCATCTGGATGCACCCATCCAGGCGGCCCTTGCTGAGACGCAGACCAGGGACCCTGCCACTCTCGAAGCCGTCTCTGCCAGGATCCACGGTTGGTTTGGTGCAGGAAAGTTTCCAGAGGGCCTGGCGGATGCTCTGCGGGAGGCCTATCAGGGTTTAGGCCAGCCCCCGGTCGCGGTGCGGTCTTCCGCCACAGCCGAGGATCTGCCGGAGATGTCGTTTGCTGGCCAGCAGGATACCTACCTGAATGTGGTCGGCGAAGACTCTCTGCTCCATGCCGTTATAGATTGTTGGAGCAGTCTGTGGACAGCCCGTGCTATAGGATACCGGGCGCGCAACAGCATCGCCCACACGGATATTGCCCTGGCGGTAGTCGTCCAGCTTATGGTGGACAGCCAGGCTTCAGGAGTGTTGTTCACGGCAAACCCTCTCAGCGGGCTGCGCGAGGAAACAGTGATCGATGCGATCCTGGGCCTGGGCGAAGCGCTGGTTTCCGGACAGGTTGAACCGGACCATTATGTGGTGGACGCGAGCCGCAGGCGGATCGTTTCAAAAAACCTGGGTGCTAAAGCTCTCTCGATCCGCAGCCGGGTTGCAGGCGGCACGCAGACGCTCCGCGAAGCTCAAAAAGATCACCAGGCCATACCGGATGAGCAGATCCTGGACCTGACCGGCCTGGGTCAGCGGATCGCCGGATTGTTTGGTTTTCCTCAGGACATCGAATGGGCTGCAGACGGGGATACCCTCCACATCCTCCAATCTCGCCCCATCACTTCCCTTTTCCCCACACCGGATGGGAGGCCGTCCGATCTTCTAAAAGTTTTCTTTTCATTTGGAGCTGTCCAGGGGATGCTCGACCCAATCACACCCTTGGGACGGAATACCCTGGGGTTATTGTTTGCCACCGGCGCGGGCATGTTTGGATACCGTTTTACCGCGGACACCCAGACCGTGCTGGCAACCGCCGGGGAGCGGCTGTGGGTCAATATTACACCCCTGATGCGCAACTCGCTCGGGCGCAAAGTGATGCATACCGCTCTGGGCCTGGTCGAACCGACCGCCCAACAGGCGATCGAGGATATCTGGGATGACCCCCACCTGCAGCCGGGGAAGGCCGGGGTCCGACCCAGAACTGCCCTACGACTGGCCCGCGGTTTCGCGCCGCTGGGGTTCAATCTCTTCTTGAACCTGCTGGCCCCCAATCGCCGCCGGGATATGATCCTCCGCAATGGGGAGGATATCCTCGCTCTCACCCGCTCGCGCAGTTCGGCCATCCAGGGAGACCCCAAGACCCGCCTGGTTCTGCAGGTGGATCTATTCGCGGAGACTGCCCGGAAGCATCTGCCCCGGACTCTGGTCCTGTTTATTTCGGGGGTTGCCGCGGGCATGGCCTCTTTCAATATCTTGAACGAATTATCCGGCGGTCTACCTGCAGCCGACCCGCAGCCGGCAAACGGAGAAAATCCAAAGCGAGGCTGGCCCGACCTGGTTCTGCAGGTCAGCCGCGGGGTACCCCATAACCCAACCACTGAAATGGACCTCTCCCTTTGGAAAACCGCCCAGGAAATCCGCCGAGACAGCGCTTCGTATGCAGCTTTTAATCGTTACAAAGTAGCGGAAATTACCGCCCTATTCTGCGGCGGCCGGATGCCACCCGCCGCTCAGGATTCCATCCAACGCTTTCTAGAGCGGTACGGCGGCCGCGGCCTGGGGGAGATCGACCTGGGCCGCTCGCGCTGGCAAGAGGACCCCACCCATGTGATCGAGGCGATTGCCAGCTACTTACACATCGATCATGAAAGTAAAGCGCCGGATGCAGTTTTCGAACGCAGCGCGAAGACCGCGCACGAGTCGATCGACCGGTTGGCCGCCGCCGTCCGGAGCACTCGCTTGGGATGGATTAAATCGCATCTGGTACGTTGGGCAGCTCGCCGGGCCCGGGCGCTGCTTGGCATCCGCGAAAGCCCCAAGTTCTTCGCCGTCCGCCTGATGGGCGTCTTACGCCAAAGGCTGCTCGAAATTGGAGAGGAGCTCGTGAAGATTGGGGAATTGGGGCAACCCGACGATCTGGTTTATCTTGGATTAGGGGAGCTACGCGAGTTTGCGGCCGGGAGCTCGAAAGATTGGCGAGCGCTGATCGCTCAGCGCAGGCTGGCCTACCACCGCGAGCTGCTCCGCCGCCAGATCCCTCGTTTGCTGCTCAGCGACGGCCGGGCGTTTTATGAGGGTATCCGCGACAGCGGGCAATCTGGCGAGGCGATCCAGGGAAGCCCTGTTTCCCCCGGCCAGGTTGAGGGGGTTGTCCGGGTGGTATTGGACCCTCGCCAGGCGAATTTACAGCCCGGGGAGATCCTGGTTTGCCCGGGTACCGATCCTTCCTGGACGCCTTTGTTTCTGACCGCTGCTGGTCTGGTGATGGAGGTGGGGGGGATGATGACGCATGGGGCGGTAGTCGCGCGTGAATATGGCATCCCCGCGATCGTGGGCGTCGACCGCGCAACCCTGCGCTTGCAAACCGGGCAGCGCGTGCGTGTCAACGGCTCGACCGGCCAGATCATCCTTCTATAGCTTTACGCCGGTAAAGATACCAGTCCCAGATCTGGATGGCAAAATCATAATGGCCATCGATATACCGCTTGAGATCCACAAGTCCCTGCCTGGCTTCCGCTGAACAATCGGGGCAGAGGCTGCTTTCATCGGACCAGAAGTCTGGCAAGCCTACGGAAGAAGCCCGCAGGGCGGCAATCAATTCCGGAGGATCCTTTTGCAGCTCCCCAATCAGGTCGGGGAAACCGGTGTTCCCAGCCGGGGTGGGTTTTAGCACGTGCAGGGCAAATACGTAGCGGGTGGGAGAATGCCGCCGGGTAACCAGGTTCAAACTGGGATGGGTAGACCAGACCAGGACAGAATCGCTGGGCTGGCTGTGATCCGCGATGTACTGCTCTAACTCGCTAAGCCGGTAGGAGGTAATCCCTGGGTTCTGAAAGTATTCCTGGATATCCCCTGGATGAAGTTTTTCTTTATGATACAGATCATATCCCCACGGGATGGCCAGAACGATCAGCGCGGCTGCAGCGACCAGGGTCACCGCAGGTCTCGGCCGGGGTCCGCTCAAGATCATCCAGAACAGATAGGCGCTGCTGGCAGCCATTGCCGGGATGGGGAGCAGGTAATAGTGGCCAAAATTCCTGCCCGAAAGCGCAATAAAGAAAATCTCGAATGGTATCGAAATCAACACTGCCAGGGTTAGCCAGCGGCGCGCCTGTACAGGCTCTAATTGAGTCGAGGCCCCATCGTCAAAAACCGCCTTTCCCCAGCGGGGCAGCAAGTCGCGCCGCATCTCGACCAACAGCACCATCCCGGAGGCCAGAGAAAGGCCGAACAGAAATTCGGACGGCTGGGCCAGGAGCACTTTCAAAAAGGTCTCTTTCACCAGCCACCACCCAAACCCATCACTCACATACTGCCGGTTGTGGAGAAAAACCGCAAACAAGAGGTCGTATAAACCGCCGCCAGCCGCCCAATAGGCCGCCACCAGCAGCAGCGGAGCCAGCAGGGAGGCCAGCATCAGGGCTGCATCCAACCCGACTCGGCGGATGGCGCGCTGCCAGGGCGCGCAGCGCAGATCCACATACAAAGCCACCAGGGCCGCTGCTCCCCCTATGGAGATATAGGTTGGCTTGAGCAGGAAAGTAAAAGCGGTCAACAGACCAATACCGGCCAGGTATCGTCTTTGTCCGGTACTCAGGAAACCGTACAGGGCTCCAATGATGAGAATGATCGGGAGGAGCACATAACCTTCCGTATGATTGCCGTTTTGATAATAGGGGGGATATAACGCTGTAAAAAGAAATATCGCAGTCGACAGGAGGGCAGGCACTCCCCCCCAGACCCATTTCATGATCAGGTAAAAAATCACCCCCGTAATGGCCATCCAGACCGCTTGAAACAACCAGAAACTGCCCGGTACAGGCGGCAAGAATAGCTGTGCGGCCGCATTCAAATAATAGACCGCCGGGGGCTTGTTATCATAACAATCTCGGTATAACAAATGACCATCCAGGATTTGCTGGCCGCAATAGGCGAATACCCCGCTGTCGACCCCCATCCCCTGATAGGTCTTGTTCGTCCCGATTTGGATCACAAAATTGATCAGGACAATCGCCAGGCAGACAAGAGCCGTTAGAATACCCTTACGCGAGCTCAATTTCGCCGCGAACGTCATATTGGTTTATTGTCTCCTGAATTGCGTTTCTATAATACAATCAGCTTGAAGTTTCTCATAACATCAAAAAGAAGTCCAGAGCCAGATTCACCCTGTTGAAATTGCGTATTTATGATAACCTCGATAAGTGCGTAAACTCGCTGCACCGGCTGATAAAACCATAAAAAGGGATGTCTATGAAGACAAGACTGAACGGGCCCATCCAGATCGAATATCTTACAAAAGTTGTTCTGACAGCGATCTTTCTTTCGGCATTTTTACTTTTTGTGCTCTGGAAAACAAACTCCGGGCAGGATTTGAATGAATTTCATTTATCCGTGCTTGATCTGGTATTGTTAGCATTTGCAACCCTCCGCATGGGCCGGCTGATTGCGTATGACCTGGTCATGGAACCGTTTCGCAGCCCGTTTGCTCGCACGGTTCCGGATGAGACTGGGGCAGGCGAAAGCGTAGAACCCAAGGGTGCAGGAGTGCAGCGCGCTCTAGGCCAGCTCCTGTCCTGTCCTATCTGCGCCGGCACCTGGGCATCCGCGGTTTTGGTGTTCAGTTTATACACCTGGCCTGGCCCTGCCAGGATATTTATCACGGTTCTCGGCGCGATCGGGATCGCCGAAATGCTCAATGCTTTGTTGGAATTCTTGTGCTGGACCGGGCAGCAGGCCCGGACCCAGACCGGCATGATTATGAAAAGCGATCCATCCAGGGTCAATTCTGTGGAACGAGATGCAAATCGCGGCTCCGAACAGGGCGGTTAGAGCCTGTCCCGCGGGAAGAAAACGCTAGTTCCTGCTCGCGGTCTCGACCTGGGCATCTTCAACCCGCGCAGGTAACTGCATGCGTTTTTCTTTCCACACCTTCACCCCCAGGAAGGCCAGGCTGGCCAGCATAACTGCCAATCCCACCAGGATCGTGATGATATAGGAGGTATCCTCCAGCTTGTTGTTTACCACCCAATCCGGGGGATAAAATCCTAACAGGGAAAATTCCTCGCTGGCTCGGGGGATCGTCCAGAGCAGATAGTTTTGCATCAGATCATAAACCCCCATCACCGCCAGGGAGATCATGACCAGCAGGGTAAATTTAGAACCTTTTCTTGTGTTTAGCCAGCTCTGAAATTCAATCACCGCAAGGACCAGGACAAAAACAAATGCCAGGATGATGATCCGGCTGACAAAACGCTCCCCTGAAAATGGGGGGATGGGTAAAACTCGCCTGACCAGCGCATACACTTGATCTAAAGATAGGAATATAAGACCGATGGATGGCAGCAGGAGCACCCGATACAGACGGTTGTTCTCCAACGTGCGGCTCTGACGGTAAAACCCAAAATAGATCAGGAACGCAGCACCCAGAACGCCGGTATAGAGGGTCATCTCCCAACCGCCAAAATTTGGCCCCAGTTCGTCGATCCACTCGAAGCGACCTGGCGCCTGGATGTCGATCATGGCTTGTAAAATTTGGCGGATATGGACAAAACCGCCCTCATATTTGACCCCATATTCCCCCACCAGCAGCGCGGGCGGGAGAATCCGCGCCATGCTCAATAAGATCGAAAAAACTGCCGTTTTTACCAGGGGGAGTGCAGTAGTGGGTCTTACGATGGCCAGGATCCCCATAAAGAATAAGGCCCATACATACTGGTGATACGCACCCTGGAGCAGCATAATAAAAAGCAGCAGGGCCACCTTCGCGACCCACTGCCAGTTTACTTTTCCTTCTAACAGCTCCAGGATCCACAATGCGAACCAGGAGTAAAGGAAGGTTCCGGCCCAGGTCAGGTGCCCGGCCGTGATGTGGGCCAGGATATGGCCGTTGAAGTTGAACAGGACAAAAAGTATGCTGAAGGCAAAGATTGAAAGGTGATATCTCCGGCGAATCCACACCAGTCCCAGAAAGCCGATGGTAAAGAGTAGGCCGACCTGGACAACCGAAAAGGAGCGAATATCCAGGTAGCGGAGCAGCAAAACCTGTGGGGAGATGATTACATCCGGGATCGAAAAATAGCGGGTTGTCGCACCCCCAAGCGCGTCGGTATCCAACATGTGCAGTGGAAACTGGCCGGTCAGGATGGCATTCTGTAAGAAGGTCAGGCGCGGGTAGGTAATGAACGACCAATCGTGAAAGGTAAACAAAGGTTTCCCCCAGCCCATAAACCTGCTCCACAACAGCACCCCCCCAATATACAAAAGGGTTACCAACGCATTATCGAGCCATCTATATTTTTTTTGCGGCGGAGAGGCCACGAAGTCGAATACGTTTTCGGTGGTTTGCTGCAGCCAAGATTGAAACCGGTCCATCAAAAAACTCCCTGATGTCTTGTTAGACTGGATATCAATATAAATTTTATCACGTGCGAGGAGCCGGCTGTCTCAACGGAGATCACTGGACTGATCCGAGATTACCCGGTCGGGCCGGGGACTGCTCATGGCAACTTTGCGCTTTTCCCACCACAGCATGCCTCCCATAAATACCAGGCTCAGGATCGAGAGGGCAAACCCACGCACGATCAAATTAATATAAGGAATATCGCTTAGCCGGTTGACAACCTGGTATTGAGCGAGGCTGAATTCTCGGAGTGGAAATGCCGCGGACACGCCTGGCAGCGCCCAGACAGCAAAATTTTGCCACAGGTCATGAATGCCAAAGCCCATCAACATCAATGCCGCCAGGACTGCTATCCTGGGCCGGCTGGTAGAGTTTAACCAACCCTGGAACTCAATCACCGCAAAACAAAGAATCAAAACAAACGCCAGGCTGATCATCCGCGCTGATACATGCTCCCCACTCAGCAGCGGAATGGGCAGGATCACTCGCAGTTGGCTGTACACCTTGTCAAGCGACAGGAATACAAGCCCGGCCGCCGGGAAAAGCAGCGCCCGATACCGGACGGTGCTTCCCGCGCCGGTGAACGGCCGGTAAACGCCAAAAACCAGCAGGAAGAGCGCCGCAATACTTCCAACGTAGAGGGTCACTTCCCATAAACCAACAGCCTTGGTCAGCCCGTTCAAGGCCTCCCTAATTCCTGGAGGTTGGATCGCAACCAAAGCATTCAGGATCGACAGGATATCGGGGTAGCCTGCCAGAAAATCATTATTGAACTGTTTGAGCAGGATATAGGGTGGCAGCAGCCGGATCATACTTAGCAAAAGCGACAGCGCCGCAGTTCTGACCACGGGTATGAAATATTTGGGCAGGCATACGGCCAGGAAACCCAAAAGGATCAAACACCAGACAAACTGGTGGTAGGATCCCTGAAGCAGCATAAAAAACAAAAGCAGGCAAACTTTGAACGTCCAGGCCCAGCTGACTTTCCCCTCGGATAGTTCAATCACCCAATAAACGAGCCAGGAGAACAAAAAATACCCACCCCAGGTGAGATGCCCAACGCTGATATGCGCGAGGATATGGCCGTTAAAGAAATATAAAAGGAACAGGACCGTGAAGCTCAAGATCGACAGGTGGAACTTCCTGCGGATCCAGACAAGCCCGAGGAACCCGATCGAGTACAAAAGACCGATGTGAAAAACAATGAATGGGCCGATCTCCAGGAACCGCAGCAGCAGAATATGGGGAGACAGGATGACATCCGGGATTGCCATGAAGCGGTCCGTGATGTTCCCCAGCGGGTATGGGTCCGAGATGTGCAGGGGGAGCTGATCGTTTACGATTGCGTCTCTTAAAAACGCCAGGCGCGGTACATTGATCTCTGCCCAGTCATGGAACGTAATCGGCCCCCTGCCCCAATTGATAAAAGATCCCCACAACCAGATCCCACCCAGAAACAGCAGCCCGATCCACAACCGGTCAGCGATGCCGGGTCTCTCCCTGGATGGAAAAACCAGAAAATCGGCGGCGGGCTTGAGCGTGCGCTCAAACCAGTGTAAAGCGGTATTCATCATGGACTCCGGATCGGTGGATAGAGGGATTTGGGCACCGATCCGATTCTAACACACCCTTCCATCCTGCTCGTCTCGATCCTGCTCCACCAGGGAGTCCCGGCGCGCATGCGGGTTGGCTTTGCAAGGTACCTGGATGCGGATGGACCCCGTTAAATGTCACCTGCCTGATTTTTCTTTCCTCATCACCCGCGAGACATAGAAGGTCTCTCCAACGGGCAGGTCGGCAAGCGCAGTTCGCGTTCCGACGCCATGCTGAATCCCCGTTTTTTCAACAGTATACACTTGCTCGGGTAAAAGCTTTTCGATAAATGGAAGCCCTGGAGTGTAATAGAACGTCCCACCCGGCTTTAGCGAAGCCAAGATTGCCATATACTGGCGCGCATAGCGCTCGGGACTGCCGTGCTGGTACAGGTGGTTGAAATTAAAATGGTTCGAGAAAGCCATATGCGAGATGACCGTCCCCCAGACGCCAGGCTCAATGTTTAGCTCCAGCCAATCGGAGCGGGTCAAGGCTTCAGCGGCATCCACCAGCCGGTCGATTCCGCGTGCCTGGATACCCTTCTCGATCAGATAATGCACCAGTTGTCCCGCTTTTCCACACCCCAGATCTAACACAGGCTCCACCAGCTGGTCCAGCCGGATCCCCAGGATGTTCAACTGAAACTCCGGCGAATAATCAGAACAAACCGCCTGTCTCAGGATAACGTTCGCCCTGTCTTCTTGCGAGAGATCGCTGTCAAAATAACGGGTGATATTCAGTCTCAAATTCCAAAAGTGGGCAGCGACCAATTTTCTCAACCGGTACTCGAGAGCCTCAAATGTAGGGCTTGCGGCCAGGATGGATTTCATCCCGTGCAGATATACGTTATAAATACGGACCAGCTCCCATTCTTCCTTACGGTTTACGCGGATAAACTGGTTGTTGGCATAGAGAAATTCGAGCGTTTTATTGACAAACAGGTCCAACAGCCGGGAGAAGAATACAGGGTTTGCCAGGACCCGGGAAATCATGTCCCGTTCTGCTGTGATGAACTGCAGGAGTTCCTCCCCAACCTCCAAAAAGTCCGCGTTGAGCCGGTAGACATCCCATATGGATTTATCCCAGTTGGCATAGTAGCGCCGCGTAACTACTTCTGCGAGGAGCGGGTAAAAATCAGCTTCACTTTCTACCTGGTTGCTAAGCGAGGTTCTCAAACCGGCTCCAACTCTCCCTCCATCACATAACGGGTTAGCTCACCTACGCTCAACCCGCCGATGCCTAATTTGTCGATCGTCCGGCCGCGGCGCCAGTAATCCGTGCGGTGGATGATGCAGGCCAGGCGGATGATGGAATCCATCCCGCGTACCGAGACACCGTAGCGCTCGCCCAGGGATGCGATCGGCACCAGGCTCATCGGCACATCTTCAAAGATATAACGGTGGTTCAGGGTGGGCGGGGCTTTGATCCCGTAATAACCGGGCTGGTTGTGGATGGCCTCCTGCAGATCCTCACCGGTGGTGTCGTAAGCCAGTTTTAACCACTCCACTGCCGTGCGCGCCCGGATCCCGAGCGAGGAGGCAACCGTCACCCGCTCCCGGTCCAGCGCTTCCAGGACCCGGGCGACAGACTGCGTGACGCCATCGATGTAAAACTGGTAATCACCGTGGGTCGATTCGATCCAACCGGAATTGAGAATGGTTAGAGCCGGATGGAATATCGCGCCCATATTGTTTAGCCCGGTCTGCAGAACGTTTCCCCCATCAATAAATTGAGGATAAGCTTCCCTGATCTGTTCCAGCACCAGCCGGTTGCGAATGGCAGGCAGCGCCGCCAGGGGAACGGCTTCTTTAATGCGAAAGACCCGGGCCTGTGCCGGCCCATCCGAACGGGATGCGTAGATGAATGTCTCTGCTTCCGCGAGGTTCACATCGGCCTGGCAGCCCCGATCGCGCAGTACTTTGGCGAACTCAATCGTTCCACAGGTGCGGCCGGGATGCAGAACGATCGTCTGTCCATCCTTGAGATACGGCGCGCACATCCTGGCCACATCGGCATGGGCTGAGGATGGTACGACTACCATGATCATCTCGGCACATTCCAGAGCTTCGGCTATATTGGAAGTCACGCAGGCCATCCGCCCAAATCCACGGATCCCGCATTCACCGCTGTCTATCTCTATCCCGCCCAATTCCTTGATCGCCGCCACTCGATCGGGAGTACGGTTATACAACACTGTAGGAAAATCCATTAAAGCCAGGTGAGCCGCCATCGCCTTGCCCCCATGCCCGGCTCCGATGACAGTATAGCGTTGTTTTTCCATTGGCTTTGCTCCCTCCCTATCTCAAGAAACGCCAACCGGATGTTTCCACGGATATGAAATTGTCAAAACTCCCAGGGGACTTGTGGAGAGCGGTAAAAATTCAGCCCCATAGCCTCCCAGCGCAAACCCTGCGCCGCAAGCCGCAGCCTGTACTCCTCCCAGTCCCTGCCTTTCGCCGGCGACCAGCCGATCTCCGCGATCCCGGGCAGCCGGGGGAAAAGCATATATTCGATATCCTCGGGTGTCCGCAGGGTCTCGGACCACAGCGCGGCCTCCACACCCAGGATATTGCTCTCCGCGATACCGCTCAGCAGGTCGCCAGGGTCCCAGGTATATCCATCTTCGACTTCGATGTACCCGGCCCAGTTCAACCCCAAAGGGGTAGAAGCATCATACTTCATATCCAGGTAGGCCTTGGGAGCCAGAGAGAAGATCACCTTCTGGCCTTTTTGCCGGATTGCCTCGAGCTGTTGGGCATGCCACACCTGGGCAATCGAGCCGGGCAGCAGATCCACCCTGGCAAAATCCTCCCACCCGATCGTCTGTTTGCCATGCGCTGCAACGATAGACTGCACCCGCTCGATAAAGAGCCGGTATTCCTCCGGTCCGGTGGCAGAAGCTTCATCGCCCCCGATGTGGAGATAGGGCCCAGGAGTCAGCGCGGCAATCTCTCGCAGCACATCGTCGATCATCTGATAGGTAATTTCTTTGCCGACGCATAAAGAGCTGAAACCCACCTCGATACCGGTGTATAGATCTGGGGCTTTCCCATCACAGTTTAGCTGCGGGTAGGAAGCCAGGGCAGCATTGGTATGGCCGGGCATATCGATCTCAGGGATGACCGTGATATACCGGCTGGCAGCATACGCAACGATCTCTGCGTATTCGGCCTGGGTATAATAACCGCCCGGGTCATCATTGACGGCTTTACTGCCACCGATGCGCGCCAGGTCTGGCCAGGAATGGATCATGATCCGCCATCCCTGATCGTCCGAGAGGTGCAGGTGCAAACGGTTGAGCTTGTAATGGGCCATCAGGTCGATGAAGTGTTTGACATCCTCTACCTGGAAGAAATGCCGGGCCACATCCAACATGGTTCCGCGCCAGCCAAAGCGTGGGTGATCTCGGACCGTCCCGGTCGCAAACTGCCAGGGGCCGGGTCGAGAGGCGGATGCCTCGACGGCAGGTGGGAGGAGCTGGCGGAGAGTCTGGGTCCCATAGAAGATGCCGGCGGGCTGCGGGGCGACCAGGAGCACAGCATCTTTCGATATGTCCAGCTCGTAACCTTCATCGCCCAGGTCTGCATCCGCCGCGCTGGTGGTGAGCAAAATGCTCCCCTTTTCCAGGATCCCGGCAGCCGGCAGCACCCTCAGGTGAAAACCGGTCGAATGGTTCAACCGGTCAGCCAGGGTTTGACCGATCGCGGTCAGCTCATCCGTAGCGGGATCTACGTAAATATTGGCTGCCGCAGTCAGAGTAAATAGATCCCCACCCGGTTTGACTTCAGCCGGTTTGGGGATGAGATTGTTCATTGCCGCGCCGGCCTGCGCCGCGGCTTCAGATTCTTGTTCTTCACTGGGGTTGGTTTTTTTCATGGGGCTTTGATCTTTCAGCGGTGGTTTGGTCGCATCCGGCGTCTGGCAGGCAATCAAGATTAGCTGGCAGAGGACCAAGAATGCGAAACGCCAGATCCAATTCGGGTGCCTTGCATCTTTGCGCATCCTGGTTCCTCCCCGGTTTTTATAATTCCGAAATGATTATAACTGGTTATACCCATTTCCATTCGGGTTTCCAAACGTTCTCGGTTAAGGTAAGATTCGGTGGAAATTCAAACTTCAACTCCTATACGGGAGAGATCGGATGAAGCCTGTGAAATTGGTGATCGTCGAGGGTGTGCCCGGTTCGGGTAAAACCACCACCGCGCGCTTTGTGCGGGATTGGCTGATGGAACGGGATCACCCGCCTTACCTGTGCCTGGAAGGCGACCTGGACCACCCGGCGGATTACGAATCGGTGGCCTGCCTGACCCAGGAGGAAGCCACCCGCCTGATTGCCCGGCACCCATCTGAAAGAGAGCTGCTGGAACAACGCGCAATCGTACGGGGAGACGATGTCTTCTATGGCTACCGCAAGCTTCAAGATGAATTGGGCGGGCAAATCCCCGGCGAGCTGTTTGATGAGCTCGCCCGGCACGAGATTTACGATCTGCCGGCCGATAAATACCGCCGCCTGGCTGCCGAGCGGTGGGAAAGTTTCGCCGCCAACGCGTTTACCAGCCAGTATATTTATATCTTCGAGTGCTGTTTCCTGCAGAACCCCCTGACCGTCCTGCTGGCCAAGCACAACCTGGATGCGCAAGAGGCCAGCCGGCACATCCTGTCTGTCGCGGAGAGTTTGAAAAACCTGCAGCCCCTGATCATCTATCTCGACCCACCCAACCTCCGCCATACCCTCGAGCAGGCGGCCCGCACGCGACCCAAGGAATGGCTCGATTTTGTGATCCAATACATCACCGGGCAGGCCTGGGGAGCGGCAACCGGTTTGACCGGTTTTGATGGGATGGTCCGTTTTTATGAGGAGCGCCGGGATGTGGAACGGTCCATCTTCGACCGGCTAAAATGGAAGAAGTTATGGGTGAGCAGCGCCGGACAGGATTGGGAAGATACCCGCGCGCAGGTAGCCGGTTTTTTGGAACAAGCGGTTACGGCAGGCTGACCCGGCGATGGCTGCCAGAGGAAAGCCGAATATGCTAAGCCACGCGGGTCAGCCCAAGTCCTGGCGTCCTGGGCCAGGGAGACCCGCTGCGAGCAGCG
>Ga0105104_10002126_pt1 | contig 14587 bp, 22 predicted proteins | sample PPLLaktember2015_3_FD_87034 | JGI IMG/M metagenome (GOLD analysis project Ga0105104, IMG submission 87034) | Freshwater sediment microbial communities from Prairie Pothole Lake near Jamestown, North Dakota, USA - PPLs Lake P7 Core (6) Depth... | ecosystem: Environmental > Aquatic > Freshwater >... | reverse complement strand
GTCGCCAGATTGAGCAGTCCAGGGCATCTTTGAAGATAAGCTGGCTCCTTGCCCCCTTCTGGCACAACCTCTGGGAACAAATTGACCATTCGAGCGTCCGCAGCATTGACGCTGCGAGCCACGTAGCTTGAGCCAAGAATTGGCGTTTTCATCAATAGTTCCCGGCGTACACGTTGAACCGCTGACGAGTGGCAACCAGAGAATACGGCAAGCTCATAATGTCATCAGGATTGTTGACGCGCTTGAGGTTCCGTTTGGATGCCATAGCGATACGTTGAACCGTTGGGGATGGCTCAACCCCAAACTCTGGAGCCATTTCAGCCGCCAAGTTGTATTTCAAGGCTCGAAGGTAACCGGGCGGAAGATAGAGATTGGTTGCAAGGTTGGCCGGCTGGGAAATTTCCTGAACCGAAACAAAATGCCACTCTAGCGCCCGAGTTGGGCGCGGATAGATGGTCATGGTGATGTCTGGGAAGGTCATGTTCACAAACATCACTTGTGGATAAGTAGACGTGACGGTTTTAACCGCAATCCCGTTGTACTGCTGTTGATTGATCAACTTGACCCCAAACGAAACATTCGTTGTCGGGTCTCTAAAGTAGGTTGAATCATCAATCAACACAGGCCGATTGCCAACAAAGTCCCCCGTAGGGCCTAACGTGCGGGTGATGGTGTCGGTGGGCCAAGTAAAAACCTGATCCTGGGTGCTGTAAACCGAAAGACGCTCAATGCTCCACGAATCAATCATTTGATTCAAAGCGGAGAGAGCGTCTTGAGATACTTCAGCAGAAGGCGTTTCGCCCTCTGCAAGCATTCCGATCAGCCTGAGTGCTGAATTGATGAGGTCACCGGCGGTTGCCATGCTTCGTGTTCCTTCCTGGGAGGTCTACCACGGCGTTTGATCTCCAAGGCGTTTGCCGGAGCCGCATCATCTGAGGGTTGCGTTTTTGGATTATATCGCACCCATCCGTTTTGCTCGTCGTATTCGGCCTCTAGTTCCATTGTGGCAATTTTTGTCCCATGCCGGGGGTGTTTTAGATAGATGTTCACTTGATCCCAACTCCCATCAAGTTATTGAACATCATGCGTTTTGTGTGAACTTCGCTAAAGACGCTCAGGCTATCAGCCAAAGTTTTGGATACAAAACCGCAATGATGAGCCATGTAAGGATTGTCCTCAATCATAGACCGCATTCCATACATGAGATCCAAGCCAGTGATAGGGCCTGCTGGAGATACGTACAGAACTTCCTCTGTAGCTTCCGCGTCTTCAAGATCTGGCACGATGATGATTGCCTTGCCGCCAGTCTTTAGCACTCGGTGAAATTCAGCAATGACTTTGTGAACTTCGTGCGGATAGACATGCTCAAGAACATGGCTGCAATACACCATGTCAAACTCGCCAATATCGCCCAAGTCTGTGACACTGGCAACAATATCCGGCTCACACCCTGGGTTGGCGTCAAGGCGGACTTCTTGACAGGAGGGAAACCACTCTGGGAGTGGTTCCCGTCCACATCCGGCGTGTAGCACGCGGATCAAGCCGAACCCTTCCACAGGCCCAGAGCTGAAAGCGTGTTCATGATTTCTTGAACAGCCGCCAACTGAGTAGCGCCAAACGATGCCGAAGTGGCAAGGTTAGACGTAGCTTGCACGCTGGAAGCACGCTGAGTAACAGGCGTTTTGCCGTAGAAGCCAACAGTACCGTCAGACTTGCCGATAACAGCTCCGTCCAGTTGTTGGTCTTCGTAAGCAACGCCAATCGCTTTGGTATTAGGCATTTCTTATCCCTCGTAAAGGTCACCACCGGGCTGACGCCTCAGGAAATTGTGGAAATTTCCTTTGTACTCTTGCTCAGTAGTGTGATGTGATATGTCTAGGTCAGGAATCAATACGATCTCGCCGCCGCATTCCCGCCAGTTGCGGCAGAACGCATAGTCTTCACCGTACCAAGTTCCTTTGTGAGCGCCATGATTGAACAGATCCACATAGGGATGATATTTCTCCCCGTAGATCAATTCAGGGTAGGCGGTCATGAACTTATTGACCGCCTCCTTCGTCACCTTCAAAAACCCCGCTGGGGCTGAATGCGCCAACAGGTTGCCATCGGCTCTGACCAAGGGGGTGCCATCCGTGTTAGATAGCACCGCCCCCATGTATTCCTCTTGGTCCTTCTTAAACCGATAGGTTCCGCAGACAACATCGCCCTTGGTTTCAATCAGTGTCAAAAGGTCTTGAGGCTTCCATGAAACATCATGGTCAATGAACACAATGACATCTGCCTTAGCATCCAAAGCCTTCCTAAGCATGGTTGACCGAGCGTGTGAAATGTACGGACAACCAATTTCAGAAACCATTCCCTCCTCCCATCCCGCCGATTGAATCAACGGAATAGAAGCAGCAAGGCTATCAAGCGTCGCCTGATAGGGCTTTTTTAACGTCGGGATGCAGAAGATGACTTTCATGCGCTATTAGGCCGTAGCCCAAACACCCAGGCCAATCAGCGTGTTTTGAATTTCTTGCAGAGCAGCCAGTTGGGTTGCGCCGAAAGAAGCCGAGGTGGCCAGGGCCGAGGTGGCGTGAACAGCAGAGCTGTAAGCACGTTGAACCACGGGGGTCTTGCCATAGAAGCCGACTTTGGACGTTGCAGCATTGCCAACAGTCACGCCGCCAGTGCCAGAACCAAGAGCAACAGCTTGACCAGATGCGCCCACATTCAGGGTTTCATTGACGTTGCCATCACCGGCTTGATAGCCATCACCAACTTTAGGAAGTGCCATTTCAAATTCCTTTCAAATATTTAAGGAGGGAGCCGAAGCCCCCTAGGTTCATCAGCCCCAGATACGGCAAGCCATTTGCGGACGAATCACGCTGTAACCATACAGCACGTCAATCCGGCAAGGCATACGGTCGTTGTTGATGTCGTACTGACGAACAACGCGCAGGCTGATGCCGTTATGGACAGCACGAGAAGCCATATCAACGCCTTGGGGCAGCAGCAAGTCAGCCGTGGCAAACGTGATGGCGTCTTTGTGATACACCAAGTTTTGAGCGTACTGGCTAGCAGCAGAACCCAGCATCGTGATGTCTGCATCATTGGCCGGGAATCCCGTCACGGTGGCAAGAGCGTGAGCCGAGGTGTACAGGGCGGGATAGAACTTCAGAGTGCCGCTGGAAGAAGCGGTCAGGTCTTCAGTCACCGTGAATTGTTGCAAAGAGCCAGTGGACTCACGGGTTTGAGGATTGACGGCATACACACCCTCAATGGTGAACACGTCGCCGACCTTCCAGGTCTTGCCGGAGCCGGTGAAAGTGATGTTCAGTTGAGAAGTGCCTTGGGTCGTGGTCGTGCCATCAACTTCAATGGTCGTGCCCCAATCGCCGGTCGTGTGCTGCTTGATCGACTGAGACATATTGATCTCGTCAAAACCAAGAATGCCGGTGCCCATCATGCCATTCTTAAATTGCTTCGAAATGGTGTCGGTTGGATTAAAGAGACCTTTCATGCCTTCCACCAAACCGGCGTTAGCGGCAGGGTTGACGGTGGCATAACGGGGGCTCATCACGGCGGCGTTTTCGTTCAGCTTCTGTTGAGCTTGCAACAGAACCAACGAGGTGCCAGGAGTGGTGCCAGGGGTACCAACGCTGTTGCCAATGCTCTTGTAAGCGTTTGCAACGTCAGCATCAATCGAGGCTGCAAGTTGGCTGATACGAGGCTTCAGAACGCGGTCTGCGAAGTCGTCCAACTGCATGGTCAGTTCGGCGGAGGTGAAATTCACGCCGATATGCTTTTGGTTGGAAACAGACAAAGTGGTGAATTGTTCGTTGTCGTCCTGAACTTGCAGGGCGGCACCGTCGGTCACCAAAGCGCGATCAGGCAGTCGGATGCGCAAGGTAGAGCCGATCTTTGCGCCTTCAACAGCGAAAGAGTCATCATACTGGCGGTTGACGTTACGGGTGAGCACCAAGTTGTTCTCGAGGATCTCGAGAGCCTTCCGGGTGATCATGTCAATGGTTAACAGGCTATTTGCCATGATTGAGTCCTTATAAAAATTAGCGGTTCATTTGTGCTTGCAACTTACGGATCTGTCTAGCGCGTTCAGCTTCAATCCACTCCGATGCGTTCATGGTCTTCGTTGAACGAGGATCAGTCGTATCGTATGCTGGATTTCCACTAGTCCGAGCTGTAACAGGTCTGATAGGTGCAGGCGCAGACGTTGTTTTTTTCTGTGGCGGATCAGAAGCCAATTTTGCTTCAATTTTTCCAAGCTCACGCGCTTGCAAAAGTGGAGACAAACGTGAAATACGGTCAGCCTCTTTTGGATTGCTGCCCAGCCAATAGGCCAAGTCAGGTCCAATGTCAGAAGCCTTGATTGTTTCGGCCATCACTTCCGTGACTGGGAGCTTTGGGTTGTAGGCGACTTGTTCAAAGTCGTCATACTTTCCTCGGGCTTCTTCCTCACGCTCTGCGTAGGCTTCCTCAACCTGAGCACGTTGCTTATGAACTTCTCGCTGGGCCAACAGTTCTTCAGCCTTTTTAAAAGCCAATGCCTCGGCATAAGCTTCAGGTGATTCAAACTGATCGACCGGCGGGAGTTCTTTGGGCATTGATTGCCGAGCTTGCATTTCTGCTTGCTTGGCTTGTTGCTCACGTTCCCACTTACGCTGCTCTCTTGCGAGACGTTTACCGATCATTGCATCGAGTTCAGCCTGAGTAAATCTCTTTTCCTCTGCTGTTTCGCTGCTTTGGTCAGCAACTTCCGGCGCATTCTGTGCGTTTTCCGTGGTGGCCGTCACCTCGGGCGCTTGCGCGGATTCAACCTCCGCTAAGTTTTGCTGGACTTCTTCAGTCATTTTTTGTTTCCGCAGAAACCCCGGTCTACTGGGCCGGTACAGTTTACATCTTACATCTAATTGTTAGATCGTCAATACAAACCGTATTTAAATCTGATATGTAAAGGTGAGATACTGAATGTCCGAAACACCAGTGGTCAAATTGCCAACGGTAATTGTATTGCCGAAATTGTTGTTCGTGCTGATGGAGAAAATGCCTCTAGATGCATTGTTCACGGTCGGCGTAGCAAAAGCATCAGCACCAAACACAAATCGCACAAGCTGAGCCGATCCAGAACCAGACAAAGAGGTGGAGAATGGAAGGCTAAAATACAATACATTTCCGGCAGTCATGCCAGTGGTGTCAATGTTAGTCACCAAAGAAACACCGCAAACAACAAGCCTTCCAACCCTTGTGTAGTACCCGGTGGCCGTAGTGGGCGAAGCATTGCCGCCAGTGGCTGCGTCATGCAGGCTGAACGTCCAGGTTCCTTCTTCATAGTTGCTCAACACCTTAGATGTTGAGCCGGCAGCCCCGGCAACCGCTGAAAAATCAATTCCTTTTCCAGAAGTTGAAGGAATAAAGTTTCCTGTGCTTGCTGTAAATTGCGTTCCAGATACTGCACGCCCAGCAGTCAGATCGGAAACTGCGACCTTTTTCGTTGTGCTGCTTTGCACAATCGGCAGCACTTCCGTTCCAGCTAATGGAGTTGTTGCGCCAGTAAGTTGGGAAATTTTTAAATCAGCCATAATTCAACCTTTATCCAAGATATTCAACGGCAATATAACTGTATGATGTAGCAGAGCCAAAAACATCAACTACTTTGGTACCATTTGAAACAGTAATATATGGAGTAATAACGTCTCCATACAAACATTCCATAGTGGTTTCAAGAATCATTGATGAAAACCTGCTGGCGCCAGAAGGTGCACTCATAGCATATGGATTGTTAACAGTATCCCATGCCGCAGGAGTGCTGGTTCCAGTTCTTGCAATCTCAAGGTCCGCTCTTGTATGAGCGGCATCAACATCAAAAAGACCAACACACAATGTCACTTTGTAGCGCCCAGCGACAGTTACATTAAATGCTGCTCCGCCCCAATTTGTGTACGGATCAAACGATGTGCTGTTGAAAGCAATTTGATATTTTGTCCCGTCACCAGTTACGTTTGAAATACTTGACGTAATGGTAACAAATGCGCCGGGCTTTTTACCCAACAAAAACGCCAGATTTTTGGACTTACTAGCTATGCCGCCAGTTGTTCCAAGCGAAACTGTCCCATTAACTGCCGTATCGTTGTTGGTAAATGATCCGCCAACTTTGCCATCAATGGTCAAGTTGTCGGTGGAGTTGTTTGCATCGTTGGCAACAATCGTAAACGTGCCAGCACATCCCAGAGCATTTAGATAAACACCGTCATTGATGCCCTTCATGGTAATGCCGGCAGCAGAACCACTCCCAGTGTCAACCGCCAAGCCGTGAGCGTAGAAGTGCGTAACCTGATTAAGAACAACCGTTTCATTGGCCGTAGTGACATCAGCAGCACGGCACTTGGTCATATGCACAGTTCGAACGCCACGAGCGCCAGGGGTGTTCGTCAATGTTCCATCAAACACAAACCCGCGAGTCCATCGGCCAGCACTTAACCCGTAAGCCAGAACATTTTCAAATACCATTTCACCGCAACGGTTGGTATCTGACTGGTTAATTACTTCAATAGCATTTCCACCGCTGTAGGTGTCAGCTTTAACAATCAAACAGTTTTTTAGGCCGCCACCCGTTCCAGTGTATTGGGCTCCGCTCCCATCCCAACGGAAACAGGAATTATTGCTGTAATGTTTAAATACTGTTCCGTAAGCTTCATTTGTGCCTTGGGAACCTTCACAATCAATCATTACGCCTTGCTTAATCGTAATGAGATCTGTCAGCTTATAAATTCCGTTAGGAACGTGGACTGTTTTGTTGTAATTCGTATAGGCGGCATCAACAGCGGCTTGAATGGCCACAGTATCATTTGCCACTCCGTCTCCAACTGCGCCAAAATCTTTTACATCAATATAACGTGCAAGTTTGCCGGCAACCGTGGATTTTACTGCTCCAGTTTTGCCAAGCAAATACCCAACAAAAGTCGACCCGCTGTTTTCGTCTGACAGGTCATTTAGCGCATCTTCCACATCAGTAGAAGAAAGTAAACTATTTGCGCCTGGGGTAAATAAAACATTTACTGCGCCAACATAGTTTTGAACATTATCCCATGTTGCAATCGTTACGCCTGCGCTTGTTTTGAGTACAAACTTATAATCCTGGCTCACAGTTAACCAGACTTCCCCGCCACTTGGAATCCGACCGGCAGAGTCCAAAACGATTGGGTTTGTGTGATTTACGTTGCCTGCAATCGTTGTAAATGTAGCGGCTGGGGTCGTCGTTCCAGCTTCGTAGGTGTACAAAAGGCCACCAGACAAAGGGACTCCGGCATTGCTGAAAAACTGCCAACCAGCGCCACCAACAGGGGAAATGTTTACGGACATTTATGTTTCACTCCAAAAGGATCATGCCGCCATCCTCTTGAGAGAGGTTGTCGCCAGACTCAGTGAGAAGATTACCAACAGATGCTCCGCTGTCTCTGGTGCCAGAAAACAGCGTCACAAGCCCTGCTAGGCCAATCGCAATCGAGTTGCGAAGTCCGACACCCCAGCTCATCGGATGTTGATCGGTTTGCAGTAAATATCACCACTGTCAGTGATGCGAATTGCGCTCACTCTCCAGGGTGCTCCAGAGCCGGGTTCCAAGTAAAACGGAATCGGCGTATATGCAGGAATCGGGGTGCTGGATGTGGTGGCCGTTGCCCCAACACCAACTGCAACATAACACGGGGTCGTTGACCAAACCACCACGCCTTGAGGTCCAGGGCTCCAAGTAGAGGTGCTCCCCGCAGAATTCGTATAAGACACAGTTCGACTAGGAAAGTCAGTGTCGCCTAGGGGTCGGAGAAGTTCCATATTGGCTCCAATTATGCAAGGAATTTTAACTTATACAAGGTTGACAAGTACAACCCAACAATCTCATCAATGATGTTTTGCAAAGCAGTGCAATCTTTGTCAACCACCTTGTAACGAATTTGCTCAATTTCGTCTACCTGATCCTGCAAGAACTCCACAACATTGCTAGTTTTCTTGGCAGACATCAAGGAAATTGGGCCAATCAGGCCGTATTTGCCTTGATACGTCTCGGCAAATTTATCAGCCAAATCAACAATTTCATCGTAAAAAGTGCCTAAAGCACTGTGTTTGGCAAAGCTGCGAGTGTTCAGATGAACGGAATGCGTGACATCCCGCGCCAGGAACAACATTCCGACAAAATCATTGCATGACATTTGGTTCACCTTGCTCTTGTGGCGCAACAGGCATTGATTGACGCATTTCCGGCGCACCGGTCACCAAGTCACCAGTATCCACCGCCGCAGCAATCGTGCCCATCACAATGTCTTGGATCTGCTCAGGAGACATTGAAGCCTGCACCGCGCTAATCCGCTTCGTTTCAGCATCATACGCCCTAACTTGAGCCTCAAACTCCTTGATAGCAATATCTCGGGCTTCCATAGACTGCTGAACATTACGAAGCATCTGATGCATCTGCTCCATCTCCTGCCCCATTGCCTGCATCTGCTGTTCTGCCGCTTGCAACTCAGGCGACTTATCATCATCCTGAAGGATCTTCGGATCAATCGTCTTCGCAAACCGCTTGGCCATCTCAGCAGCCCCAGGCCAGTCCATGTTCTTGACGAACAAATCACCCGCCACAGCCCACAATTGAGGATTGCCTTGCAACAACTGAGACATGGCATCCAGAGCCTCTTGGCGCTTGGTCATGTAGCTCGGGCCAGTCGTCACGCACACATCGTATTTGCCCACGCTTGGGTTATAAATCTTCTCAATTACCACCCCAGCCTGATCCAAAATCTTACGCACTGGCTCTTGCTGCGTCGGATCAATTTTGACCATCTTGGTCTCGCCATCAATCCCAATAATTCGAGCAATTCGCTGGGTGTCGTAAATCTTCGGCGCCAAGTCAACAATCTGGCGAGTTATGTAGCGCACAGCACGGGCAAGATTGTCAACGAAGTGATAGGTTCCCGTGTCTCCTTGCTTCTCTCGGGCCAAAATGGCACGCCCTGAACGCTCGTTCGACGTCGCGCCCAGGCTTGCGTCATACTGACCCGTCGTGCTCTTGATGTCGTCCGCAGCGCCCATTTTGGCTTGAATAAGCCCTGTCTGGGCCATTGGAGGCAAGGCACGCTGCGGAAGTGGCAGAACCGCGCCCTGTCCATCTGTCGCATCCGGGTTGACTTCCAAGTACGGCCAGTTTTGCGTGTTGGCCGTCTTCCACTGCTGTTCATACCCCTCAAACTGCCCACCATACCCAATAAACGGGGCTTTTGGCGCGAGGGCCAACATTTCAGCCTCTTGGCTAACCCAGTAGTTGTACATCCGCTGAGCATCCTTCGCATTGCGAACCAGCCCAGACACATACAACCGACCATCCACCTCAAACTCGTTACCAACCACCCGAACCACCGGGATGTACTTACCCGCCCAATCACGCTCCTCAAGAATCTCATATCCATTGATCTTGCACCACTTGACTCGCTGCACGTCCACCCGACGAGTGCGAACAGGCTTCATGCCCATCGCCTTCATCTGCTTGTCTTCAGGATCACCCTCAAACACCGACATATTGCCAGGGTACAAGTTCAGCGTCTTCGTCTCATGCTCAATGTAGAAATACTCAGCAATCCGAACCGTGTCCTCGTTAATCCACTGCGACAACGACTGATCCCCAATCCCCAACGTCTGCAACGTCGAAATGGGCCGCGCATCCGGGAACATGCGCTCGTAATCCTCTTTCAGGATGTCCTCAGTGATAAAACACCACTGCGCATCCGAACCGCAAGGGTCTTGAATCGTCGGATCCATGTACACCGAGAACGAATTACGCACCCGACCAATCTTGATGTCCTGGTCAAATGAGTTCTCGTCACAGTACTCCGTCAGCAAACGAATGTAACCCTCACCATACGTCACCTGATTCTCACAAGCCGTGTCGTAAGCAACATCCGCGTCCGAAATGTACTCAATGTGACGCACTAGCCCGTCAAAAATCTCAGCAACCTCAGGGTCCGCCAAATCATCCACCGGAATGACCTTCCCAGCCGGACGATTCTGCCTCTGGTCATTCGTCACCTGCCTCACATGCTGCGGCAACTTGTTCATCGTCAAACACGGCCGAGCATTGATCGTCTGACCCTGCACCGCCCCACGAGTGGCCAACACATCCGCAGGCCATTGCCAATGATTGTCAGGCGAACCCGCATAGAACTTCAGGTCATCAATCTCATCCTCACGACTCTCCGAGTAAGCAGAGATAGCCATCTGCAACCGCGAACGAGCCGTCGAAAGGAGCTTCTCCTCCCGCTTGTCTGATTTCATTTCTTGCCCTTCTTCGAGGCCACTTCACGCTTGACCGAATACGCAATCGCAACCGCCTGTTTTACAGGCTTGCCCGCATTCACCTCAGCCTTCACATTCTTCCGGAACGCCTCTTTCGACGTAGATTTCACGAGCGGCATTTCTTACACCCCCCCTTGCTAGGTTTGTTGGCCGTCTTGGCCGATTCCCTAAAAGCCTTCTCCGTCGGCGCACCAGCCGCCCCAGGCTTTCTCATCTTCTCACCCGAACCAGCCTGAATTCTCTCACGCTTGGCATGAATGTTCGCATATAACCCAGGTTTTGTAGCCATGTCAACACTTCCACCTTTTAAGTGAAGCCTTAGCCCGCTCAGCAGGCCCCTTAGCATTCTTTACAACCCCAGCCATACGAGCGCAAAAACTCGCCTTCCGACCCTTATCCGCCTCAGTCTTCGGACTCGGCGCAGGTGCCTTTAAATTCGAACCCGTCTCCCGGTTGTACTTCTCCCGACCTTTGGCCGTCAAGCCCGCACCCTTAGAAACCGGCAATTTCTCACCACGCCCCACACTCAACGAAACACCCTTTTTCGTAGCCATCACGCCCCCATCCAAGAAGTTACCCCACCACCCAAACCCATACCACCCTTCTTGACTGCCTTCCCACCATTGTATTCCCGGCTCGCCACCGGATAAGCAAACGTCACCGCCAACGCATCCGCCGCATCCGGCGAAGCCAACCCCCGCGCCTTCATCTCCTTCTTCCCCTCCAAAAAGATCGTCCCAGACGAATCCGGCTTCTTCATCGGCCCAATTAAATCCGACCTCATCGCACGATCCTTCGGTAAATGCGCACCCCTCTTTAACCAATCCCTCATCGCCCCCCACATCTCCGCCCTCTTGTTCCCCCACATCACCGGATTCTTCGACTTCCAACCAAAATTCACCCCCCTCACCTTATACCTCTGCTCCGTCAACCGATCCAATACCCCATACCCCAATCCACCCTCATCTATCACCACCAACGCAGGCCGATACTCCTCAATCACCTCAATCACATGCCCCACCGTCACCATCGTGTCATCCCCCTTGTACCTCCTCACATCAATAACATCCCTCCCCCTCCTCACCACTATCACCGTCGAATCCATCCCACCTCGCGCCGGATCCACCCCCACCACCACAGGCAAATCCATGTCCCCATACGCCACCCGCCCCATCGCCTCATCTACCCACACCGGCGAAATAAATTGATCCTCCCCAGCACTCGGAAACTCACCATACACCTCCACCCGAGCCTCTAACGAATCCGCACCATACTCCTCAATAATCTGCTCATACACCGCCTTGTCCGTCCCCTCCACCGTCCTCGCATCCACTACCCTCGTCTTCCAAAAATCCCGCTTCCCACCCTCAAAACACTCATAAAAATACCCACTGTTCCGCCGCGGATTGCTAAACGCTAACCAAAACCGATTCGGCGTCACCTCAGTAAAAAAACCCGCCGCCACCGACCAAATCCCATCATCAATCCCCGACGCCTCATCAAATACCACCATCACACCATCATGGTTGTGCACCCCAGCATACGCATCCGGGTTCTCCTTCGTCCACAACCTACCCTCCACCCCCCAATACCTAACCCCCTTCTTCAAATCCCTCTCCACCAAATCCCCCAACCACTTCGCAGGCATCACCCTCGTCGCACTCACCTCAAACCAATGACTGTTCAACGACATCGATAACCACTTCGTAATCTCCGCCCACGTCACCGACCTCAACTGCGGCTCACTGTTCGCCGAAATAATCGTCGTGCTCCCAATCCTCGTACTCAACATCCACAACACCACCCACGACACCAACGCCGACTTCCCAATACCACGCCCAGAACTAACCGCCATCCTCAAAATCTTGTAACTAAGATCGTCCTCGCTCTCATTCGGCTTCCTCGCATCAGATAAAACCCTGTTCGCCTTGATGTGCTCCGCCATCTCCGTTAACACCTCCCTCTGCCACTTCCGCGGACCCCTAAACCGCTCCAGCGGCGTACCCGCCTCGCCCCACGGAAACGCATACATCACAAACGCCAATGGGTTGTCCCGGACCTGAGGACTCCAAATCTGCGCCATTAACTCCTGCTCTTCTTCGACTTTATAGATTGGTGTTTGCATAGTCACTTTCTGGTGTTAATGAGTGGATTGTATAAATAAAATAAAAAATTTGCGTGGGGGTAGGCTCCAGCGTGGCCGGTCGGCTCGGCCCTCCCCCCCCCCTTCTTCGCGCGAGCAGGCGCACGCGAGCACGCATATGTGCAGGCGAGCGCACGCATAGGTGGGCGCGTACACGCATGGGCGTGCATGTGAATGCAATCACATCCTAGTGTTTCCCCTAGTGTCCAGACACTAGAACGATGGTACATTTACATCACTGCGCGACACGAACCGGACGGCGCAGCAACACAAACAAGGAGATAGACATGGCAAAACGTTACACCACGATCTACAGCAGCGGCCACAAAGAAGAAACAAGCCACTGGGCGGAGGCTTTCAACTTGCCTGTCCAGCTCGAAGACGGTCAGCGATGGTTTTTGTCGGGCAAAGAAGTGACTGTGCAGGAGTTCAGAGACGCAGCCGGGGCCGCCGGGGACGCAGCATATGAGAAGAAGAACAAAACGCACAAAGAGGTGCGCGTACTCTACGGCAACAGCGCAGCATGCTACGTGACCAAATGGGTTCCCCGTTAATCAACCCAGGGGCTCCGGCCCCATCAGACAACCAACCAAGGAGATAGACACATGCACCAACAATCCACCTACATTGTCCCCCCAACATACGAAGCAGCGATTTATGGTTTTGAATGCGTCGAAGTGGGGGTGCGAAAAGCCCACCTGTTAAAAAACGGCAAGCGCGCTTTGAGCGCGTTTTACAAACAAGAAAACCTTTCGACACTTAAGCGGTTTAGTGACTGGGTTACGTTTATCACAAGCGCTCAATCAGCGAAGTAAATCACGGGGCTCCGGCCCCTCACAAAAGCCAACACAAGCCAACACAAGCCAACCCAAGGAGAACACACCATGCCCAACAAACAATCCGCCCACACTCCCGGACCGTGGAACTGCAACCGGGCCAGCGCGGCAGGCCGCGAAATCATTGTCTCTGAAGTGTCGCCGGTCGATGTTGCTGTACTTAGTCACAGAGACAAGTCGCAATCAGAGATTAACGCCAACGCCCGCCTAATCGCCGCTGCGCCTGAATTGCTCGAAGCTCTGCAGAGCATGACATCGGCCTACCAACAGCACTTTGACGTTATGCCCGTTGCATGGCAAACATTCGACAATATCGCCCGCGCCGCCATCGCCAAGGCCACCGAATAAACGCTTAAACCCCCCACAACCACCAACCCACCCAAGGAGAACACAATGAAAAAACGCCCCCTCGCCCACATCCTGCAGGATCTGGCATTTGCAGCCATCCTGGGTCTGATCGGCGCCTACATGCTGTTGGAGTGGCTTCAATGAGCACTCCAACGTATCGCGCACAGTGCCGGACATTCAAGATTTTCAAGGAAATGTCCGGACTGTCCGGAAATGTTGCAACAAGCCTTGAGCATCCAATCGCAAAACTGCGGCTGTTACCAAACTGCAGGGATGCTGACTCGCTGGCTTTGAGGAAGCTTGTTGCGGATCTTGTTAGGGGTCAAAAATGACCCAGACCCGCCAAGCCTACCTGCTGGCCCTCCTTCGGGATGGCCACCAATTCAGGTTGGCCGTGATCCTCACGGCTCACTTTTTCAACGTTCCCGAGAGCGTCATTGAACGGGAGTTCTACAGATGAAGTTCTGCCCCCAATGCCAAGCCCCCGGGAAAGTGCTCGAGACCCGCTACAGCCCCAAGGAGGCCTGCAAGCGCCGTCGCATAGGGTGTACCAGCTGCGGCTTCAGGTGGTCAACCTGGGGCGACGTAGACCCCACAGAGATTGACCAAAAGCTTGACGCAGATGGTCTACCCACCTACACCGAAGCTTTGAGCGTCCTTGAAGCACTCGTCCGATCCGCGGGTGGATGCGCCACCATTGACCAGCTTGCAGTAGTCAAAGCGTGGCGGCTCATAGATCGCTTTAAAGCCCACCAAAGCGCCTAACTCCCCCCCTCCCTACCCAAGCCCTCACCAGAGGGCTTTTTCGCTTCTGGAGCCTCTAGGGCCTCCGTGGGCGACCCCTCGAGCTGCCCGGGCTCCTTCGGCACTACGTCAATAATATCTGCATTTAATACCCTAGTTTTAGCAGATTCTAATG
>Ga0105104_10002122_pt1 | contig 14600 bp, 14 predicted proteins | sample PPLLaktember2015_3_FD_87034 | JGI IMG/M metagenome (GOLD analysis project Ga0105104, IMG submission 87034) | Freshwater sediment microbial communities from Prairie Pothole Lake near Jamestown, North Dakota, USA - PPLs Lake P7 Core (6) Depth... | ecosystem: Environmental > Aquatic > Freshwater >... | reverse complement strand
CGTGACGGGCTGGACTTCCAAAAACTTTTGTTTGGAATATGATTTTTAACATACTCTAAAAGACCCGTCCGTGACGGGCTGGACTTCCAAAAACTTTTGTTTGGAATATGATTTTTAACATACCACCAGGCCCACTTTACCCACGAAACAAAAAAAAACCACCTCACAAAAAATATTGCTATTTGAAAATAAAAATGTTATAATATCACACTAAGATAAATCGGATATATGCTATATAAATAAATTAATTTAGATTGAAAATTGGAGGTAAAATGGCAAAAGAAAACAAAACCGACGAAACAGTCAACGATAGCGAAAAAGAAAAAGAAGAAACCGGCAATAAAGAAAAAAAGACCGAAACCAAACCCGAAAGCGAAGTAAAGACCGAAGAGAAAAAAACCGAAGAACAACCCACTCCCCAAGAAGAAAAAATCGAAGAAGAAACAAAAACAGAAGATAAAGAACCTGGATCCAAAGCAGAAAACTTCGAATTCCAATCCGAAGTTCAACAATTGCTCCACATCCTGATTTATTCACTGTACAAACACAAAGAAGTCTTTTTACGCGAACTGGTTTCCAATGCCGTCGACGCTTTGAATAAAGTTCAATTCCTGGCCCTCACCAACGAGGATATCGAAGATAAAGAACTCGATTACAGGATCGATATTACCGTAGACAAAGATAAGAAAAAAATTATAATCGAAGACACCGGCATCGGGATGAGCAAAGAAGAAATTATAAATAATATCGGTACTATCGCTCATTCAGGTACCCTGGATTTTGTAAAACAAATCATGGAATCCAGCGCCAATGACAAAATGGACTTAATCGGACAATTCGGCGTGGGCTTTTATTCCAGTTTCATGGTGGCAGAAGAAATCCATGTCCATACCAAATCCTATAGAAAAGGAAGCAAAGGCTATCTATGGAAATCCAAAGGCGGAAACCAATACACCATCGAAGAAAAAGGAAAGAAAAACCGCGGCACCCGCATCGAACTACTACTGAAAGAAGATGAGAAAGAATACCTGGAAGCCAGGGAAATAAAAAACATCATCAATAAACACTCCAAATTCGTTCCATTCCCCATTTACGTCGATTACGAAAAAATCGAAAGCATTGAAGCCATCTGGACTCAACCGAAATCCAGCTTGAAAGAAAAAGACTATAATGACTTTTTCAAGTTTTTCCAGAATGCCAACGAAGATCCCGAAACCTACCAGCACCTCTCCTCCGATGCACCGGTCCAGTTTAATTCCATCCTCTATATCTCCAAAACCAACTCGGAAATATATGGATGGATTAAAAGCGACCCGGGCGTAGACCTGTACTCACGGAAAGTCCTGATCCAAAAAGCTTGCAAAGATTTATTACCGGAATACTTCCGGTTTATCAAAGGCGTCGTGGATTCGGAAGATATACCGTTGAACATTTCCAGGGAATCCATCCAATCCGACCTCAAAGTCAATAAAATCCGGAAACACCTGATGAAAAAAATCTTTGAACAATTTGCAGATATTAAAACCAAAGACATGGAAAAATATTTGCGAATCTGGAAAAATTTCAGCCGGAACTTCAAAGAAGGCATTCCAAACGAATATGAATACAGGGAACAACTGTCAGGCCTCCTCCTCTTCAACTCTTCCAAAACACCGAAAGATAAATATACCGACCTCGACCAATACATCGAACGGATGCCCAAAGACCAATTCGAAATCTTTTATGCCATCGGCCACGACTACGACGCCATCGAACGAAACCCCGCCCTCGAAGCATTTAAGAAAAAAGATATTGAAGCACTGTACTTCTTAGACCCCATGGACGGCTGGGTAATCGATCACTTGCAGCAATACAAAGGTAAAATGTTCCGCCCCGTCGAAGCAGCAGATATCAAATTGGACGAAGAAGAAAAAGAAAAAGAAGTAAAAGATTTCACCGATGCCGAAAACCTCGCCGGCTACATGAAAACCATCTACGGCGACAGGATCGAAGAAGTACGGATTTCCAAACGACTGGTCGACAGCCCCTGCATCCTGGTCAATTCCAAAAATGCACCCTCTTTCCAACTGGAACGGATTATGCGCCTCCAAAACACTAAAGCGGATTTCTCAAAAAAAGTACTGGAAATTAATCCCAAACACAAACTGATCAACGAAATGGTCCGCATCCACAAAAATCAACCCGATTCCCCCGCACTTAAAGACCTTGCACTCCAATTGTTAGACAACATGATCCTGCGCGAAGGCGTCACCGAAGATATCGAAAGCATCGTTCCACGAATCCACGATATCATGTTCACCGCCGCTCAGAAAATATAAAGAGAGATTGAGACCGGGCCCCTTTTCACGAAAAGGGGCCCGGACCACCAAAAGCTTTTGTTTAAGACTTTACATATTAAGAAATACATGCGATAATTCATGTATGAAAGATGAAAATTGCATTATCGAAGAGAACCGGAATATCAGGAAGAATTATTTCCTGATGAAAATTAAAGCGGACTGCATCTCCACGGAAGCAAAACCCGGTAATTTCATTATGATGGCCGCTTCCAGTACAACAGAACCCCTCTTAAAACGCCCTTTCGGCATTCTAAAAGCAATTCCCCCCCATATCTGGGTCTATTACGAAACCGTAGGCAAAGGTACGGAACTGATATCATTATTAAAACCGGGTATTAACGTGCACATTATCGGCCCACTGGGAAACTCTTTTCCCACCGCGGAAAAAAAGAACATCCTGGCAATCGCCGGGGGAAGAGGAATCGCACCCATCTACTTCGCTGTCCAATACTACTCGACATCCAATCCTGTTTTTTTAATCTACGGGGCTAAATCCGAACAAGATTTGAACCTGCTGGAAGATATTGCCCGAATTCCCCTAAAGGAAACCTATTTATATACGGACGACGGTTCCAAAGGAAAAAAGGGATTTGTAACAACGGATATCCGGGATATCATCCGAAAACACCAAATCGATATCACGATTTCATGCGGCCCGGAAGCGATGTTTGAAAACCTGGCCCGCATCCTCCCCGGATCAGGACCGGAAAATTATGTCTCACTCGAATCAACCATGGGATGCGGTTTTGGTATTTGTTACAGTTGCGTTGTTAAAAATTCGGCGGGTGAATACAAGAAAGTTTGCTCCGACGGCCCGGTATTCAAAATGGAGGAAATCGCGTGGAAGCTGTAGACTTAACAACCGATCTTGGATTTATTAAACTAAAAAACCCGGTGATCCCGGCTTCCGGGACATTCGGATACGGGGAAGAATTCCAACGATTTTTTCCACTGGATCGCTTAGGCGCGTTTGTTTTAAAAGGAATATACAGGGACCCTCGACCGGGAAATCCCCCACCCAGGATTTTCGAAACCGCTTCCGGTCTATTGAACTCTATCGGTTTGGCCGGACCCGGGGCAGAAAAATTGAAAGAGATTATCCGGCGCACCGCTGCGATGACACAAACTCCTATTATTGTTAATGTATGCGGTGGATCGGATGAAGAATACCTCGACGTTTCGGAAATGTTTGACGCCATGCCCGAAGTGGCTATGCTGGAATTGAATATTTCCTGCCCCAATATCCATGCCGGCGGCAAATGCCCCGCACAAGATGACCGGCACACTTACAAACTGGTTAAAACCATCAAACAATATACCCACAAACCCCTTATCGTAAAACTGACACCCAATGCCAAAGATATTGTAAGCGTTGCCCTTTCGGCTGAAGAAGCGGGGGCGGATGCGCTGTCCCTGGTTAATACTTTCCTGGGGATGGCTGTAGACCTGGGAACCCGCAAACCGGTTTTTAAAAATATATTTGCCGGCCTTTCCGGACCGGCTATTAAACCCCTGGCTTTGAAACTGGTATGGGAAGTTTGTAAGAATGTAAGCATACCCGTTATTGGAATCGGCGGGATCACATCAGGAAAAGATGTATTGGAATTTATCCTGGTCGGGGCTTCGGCGGTTCAAACCGGTACCGTCAATATGGTTGAACCCTGCGCTTCTGTCCGAATTATCGATGAAATCGAGACCGCGATGCGCGATCTTAAAATTCGAAAATTGGATGAAATCAAGGGCGCACTGACACTTAACACCTGACAATTAACAATTAATACTTACTAATTCAAGCTTAAGAATTGCATAACCCGGTCAAGCCGGAGCCCAAAATAGAGTTTTCTCACAGGGCTCGCTTTTTTAAATTTTGGCAAGAAATGGCAATATTTACCCGGTTAACAAGTAATAATTAATAAATGATAATTAAACAAAAGCTGTTGTCGTGGGATAAAATCCCTACCGAGCCCCAAGAGGTTGTCTCAATTAACAAAAGCCCCCACGCAGTGGGGTAAGGAGTAACTATGGCAAAAAAAAATCAAATTATGATTGCATTGGATTTCGACGCGTATGCCGATGCCCGGCTGGCGGTAGACAGGTTGGATGAGGCGGTTGTCTTTAAAGTAGGGCTGCAAGCTTTTCTCCAATTCGGCGAAGACATTATCCGTTATTTGAATGAAAAGCAAAAGAAGCTTTTCCTGGATTTGAAATTCAAAGATATCCCCAACACGGTTTTTGGAGCGGTGAAATCATCTTTTCGGTATTCCCCGGCGTTTTTGACTATTCATTTGACCGGGGGGCCCGAAATGATAAAAAAAGCCGTTGAAGCGGCCCAGTCCGATTCCCCTCCCATCATCCTCGGTGTTACTATTCTAACATCGCTTTCGGACGACGATTTGAAAGAAACCGGCATGAATTTATCGACGAAAGAAGCGGTGCTGCGGTTGGTGGATTTGGGAGTAAGAAACGGGGTTAACGCTTTTGTATGTTCGCCGATGGAAATCGGACCGATCCGGGAGCGGTTTGGGAGCGATATTTTATTGGTGACGCCGGGAATTCGCCCGGTTTGGTCGGAAAAAGGAGATCAAAAAAGAATTTTTACACCCCGGATGGCCATCGATGCCGGCAGTAATTACCTGGTGATTGGGCGCCCCATTACAGGAGCTGAAAATCCTACCGAGGCATTTCAACGGGTAATCGATGAAATCGGTGAGTAGAAGGTACGCTTCGCGCTTTGTTTAATTTTCTCAGCGGGCTCATGGAGGTCACCTGGAATTATTTCGGTTGTGCCAAGTTTTTTGTGTAAATTTTTTTTTTATTTTTCCACATATATAAGAGGAAAAAAAACAAGTGGGGAAAATTTTGTGGAAAACCACACTAAAACCGCTGTATAAAGCAGTATGGGTTGTTGAAAAAAATGTAAATGCTTTGTGGAAAATTTCCTGCTCATTTTCAACCTCTAATCCTAATTCATTTCTTTCAAATAGGGTTCCAATATTCCCTCAAAATACACCTCTAACTGGGATCGAAGGATTTCCGAGCTTCGGTGACGGAACTTTTCGGTATGATTTATGCGTATCCGCCTTAAATGACATACATACGCTGTGGCAAAGCAGAATTATAAAGAAGCGATTAAAAATCTACTACCTGGATGGGTATTTTTTTGTCCAGCCATTTAAGAATTAATTTGGAATTTCCCACAATAACCACCATGGAATTGGGGGTGGCGTCGATAGCTTGATTAAAACCGGCTAAAGTAATCGGTGGGAGCGAATAGGAGGTATTGATTATTTCCTGGTTGGCATCATTGTCATAATTTTGCGTATTCACTTTCAAACGGCCGTATATAAAACTGACTGTATTGGCAAATTCAGGTCGATCGATGCGGCTAATTTGGAGTCGTTTTTTTTCTCGTTCCACCAATTGGAAGAAAGGGGTTAAGTCTCGATAATTCACGCGAATAGTATTACAGATAATAGAGGCATCGACGTGGCTGACCATTTGGGTTTCGATTCGTAATTGGTTAATATTGGACTCACGGGCATTCATAAATAATCGCCCGGTGGGATAAGCGAAAAAAATGTTATTTAAGACTAAGGATGGAATGGGATTGCGGTTATTGAAAGTAGAAATGGCTTCAAACCAGTAAATAATTGGGGATTCCGTGTCCTGGACATTATATATGACTACTTTCATTTGATTGTTGATGGGGGGAGGTAATTCTTTTTCCGCTTGAATGTAGGGGGATTTTTTTTTAAAGGATTTCAGTTTAAGTTCGAGGAATCCGAATAGTACCCCCCGGTTAGGAAAATTGCCTTTGATGATAAGAAGTGCGTTATTGGGATTATATGTCTCGCGGTAGAAAGCGAGAACCTGTTTTAGTGTGATGTTTTTCAGGTGGGAAGGAGTGATAAAGGTTCTCCCCAGGAGAGAAGGGGCAAAGAAGTGTTCGTAGGCGATTTGGAAGGCGATTTGTTGTTTCCAATCGTTTTGAGAGAAGAAGTATTTCCAGAAGTTTGAAATGCTGTCGTTGAATCTCTCTGCAAGGGACCGGGCTTGCTTCCGTCCCGAATAGGTTTCCAAACCCGGGAGGGATTCGCTAATCAATCGATTATGAAAGATGTTTTTAATAAACCGGTAGAATAGTTCGAATTGTTCGGGGATAAAGTTCATTTTAATATAGAGGAAGTCCGGGCGGTTTTCAATGGTGAAGTCGTTTCCCATTTTTTTCATCGTATTTAATAAATCGGACTCGCCTTTATCGATTTGGGGATTAAAGATATTCATCGACGTTAGATAAGGGATGGCGGGGTTTTCGACGGTATCTTTGTAATAAATCACCAATTGGGCGTGGATGAATTGCATATTGGGGTTATGGATGATTTTAACCCTCAAACCGGTAGAGCTTGTAAATAAAGCCTTATCCGGGGCAGGTTCGGCGGGTGGGGCAGCCGCGGCAGTGGTAAAGAGAACAAAGGCCAACAGGGTTATCCGTGATGCATAAAATATAGGCTTATTTCCCTTCATTTACCGGCCCCACTTTTTGGAAGAACGAACAAATCGACTCGTCTTTTTTTATCCAGGTATTTTTGAGCGATGCGGTGAATATCGTATATCGAGATTTTATCGATGCGCGATAGGTATTCCTCCAATGGATTCAGTTTCCCGTTAAGATAGAATCGTTCTGCGATGAAAATCCCCAGTTTTTCCAATGACATCATGTTTTTGAAGAAATCGATTTTCATTAAAGCATGGGTATTTTTGAAATCGGAACCGGATAAGGCTCCCGGTTGGGATTTTTGGAGGCTTGCGAGGAAATTATTGATATAGATTCGGGCTTTATCGAAATTCATGCGGTTCTTTGCAAATAGTTTGATGAAGAGGGCGTTTGAAGAGATGTAATTGGTATATTCATGGGTGATAATTACATCGAGGCCATAATTTTGGTTCAAAATCTCGTTTAGTTTGGACACTCGTTCATCCAATAAGTAATAGCGAAGAAATTCAAAGAACAAATAATCGTAGCTCTCTTTTCCCGGGGCGCGAATCCCGAAAACGGCGAAAGGTTTATCCAGGTTCTCTCCCTCCCAATATAAGGGCTCATACTTGGTTTCGATTCGGCTAATCCTGGGATTGGATGTAGGTTTGGGGAGTTCGGTAGGAGGGGAAGGGATATTTCCAAAGTGTTTAATAATGGATTTTCGGAGTTCGAATAAATCGAATTTACCGGTGACCACCAGGAGGATTTTGGAGGTATCTTTATAATTCTCGTATAATTTCTGTACAGCCTGGTTGTCGAAGGAAGTGATCGAGTCCAGTTTGCCGTAAAGCGGGGTTTCGTAAACGGTACCCTCGAATAATTTCGAGTAGACGGTTTGTATGGCTTTGAAAAGTAAATTTGAACTGATGGCCCTGTAATTTTTGGAATAAATATTGTTTTTTTCAAGGGTAATGCTGCGGTTATCGAGTTTAAGGGAAGTGATCCGTTCGCTTTCCATCAATAGAACATTGTTAAATTCATCTTCGGGGATGACATGGTAAAAAAAAGAAAAATCATAATTGATGCTGCGGTCGCTGTAGCCGCCGGTTCGTCTGATAAAAAATATTTGATCGTAGGTATCGAAGTTTTTGGTGCCCAGGAGCATTAAATTTTGGAATAAAAAAGACGCGCCCCGGATATCCGGTGGGTCATCTCGGACGCCGGTCAAATGGTACATAAGGATACATGTTGCTGCGACGTCGTTGACAGGGACTAAAATGACTCTTAAACCATTGTCTAAGGAAAAGAATGAAGCTTTGGGGAAAGAGGCTGCCGGTGCGATAGTAATCGCAGAGAAAAAAAACGTTAAAAAAAAGAAACACCGCCAGCTTATTTTGCGTGTTTGCATGTTCGATTTACGTTTATTCACCTTGTTATTTTAACGTTATAATGGACATGTGTCAAGACAAATTGTAAAGGAAAAAGAGCTATTTTAATTTTTTTTGTCCTTTTGCTATATCGAGCTTTTTATTTTGATTTTCAGTTTTCCGTCAACGATGGAAAGGTCTACTTTGGCATCGACCAAATTGGCAGTAATCATTTTTGCTTTAATCGAATTGATAACAATGTCTTTATCCGGCAGTGCCGTATTTTTTGTGGAGGTTAGGTTGGCATATTGGTTATAAAATTTTTCGAAGGATTCCTCGTTGTTGAGGCTGATATCGACGGTTTCCCCGGTTTCTTTGGGTTTGGGTTTCGGTTTGGATTCTTCGATATAGGCTGTTTTTTTTCGTTTAATGGTTGATATACCGGTTTCCAGTTCGTTCAGGCGTTTGAGCCACATGTTGTTATAGAGAGAGAAGCGGGAGGAGACATTTTGGACCATGAGAGTGATGCGGGCCGATTTATATTCGCTGAGCATTAAGGTCCGAATCCGTCTTTCAATATCCTCCCGTTCTCTATCCGGGGGAATTTTCAATTCGCCGGAAAAAAAGAGATTGAATTGCACTTTCAATTCTTCAATCCGTCGGCTGAGTTCTTGAACCGCGGAATCGATATTTTCCTGGGTAATGTTAACTTTCATAGCCATCGAGAAGCGACCTTGTTTAATAGTTCCTGGCGTCCTCCACGTTGTCCAGGATTCGGCGAACGCCTTCCGAGAGGGCTTCCATTTCATCTTCTCCGGGATAGGTGAAGGAGGGCGCAATAAATTGGATTCGTTCTTTGATTAAATCGACGAAGTACGATTCGTAGGCCATTCCTCCCGTAATGAGGATGGCGTCGATTTTCCCATTATTGACGGTGGCCAGGGCGCCGATTTCTTTCGCTACCTGGTATGCCATAGCGTTTACTACATCGATGGCTTCCTGGTTTCCATTTTTAAACATTTCGGTGACTTTTCGAAAATCCCGGGTACCCAGGTAGGAATAGAGTCCGCCATCGCCGAAAATACTTTTCCGGAATGTTTTAAAATCCATTTTATTGTCGGCGATGTATTGGGCTACCTGGAGAAGTGGTAAACCTCCCGCTCTATCCGGGGAGAAGGGGCCTTCGTCGGTAGGGTTTACCGCATCGATCATGCGCCCGTTTTTATGGATAGAAAGGGAAATCCCGGTACCGAGGTGAACCACGATCAAAACCAATGACTCGTAAGGCACACCTTTTTCGCTGGCGAAGCGTTTGGTGACTGCTTTCATATTCAGTGCATGGGTAAAGCATTGGCGTTGAAATTGTTTGTGGCCGCTGAGGCGGGCGATGGGTTCGTATTCATCCACGGAGATCGGGTCTACGATGTAGCACGTGATTCCTGCTTTTTTTGCAATCGAATAACCGATTTGGCCGGAAAGGTGGGATGCATGCATTCCACGTTTTCCTTCGACCAGGTCCTTAACCAGGGTTTCGTCCACGATGTAAGTTCCGCTTTGTAGGGGTTTTAGAAGCCCTCCTCGTGCGGCGATCGCATCGATGCCCGTGATATCCACATTTTTACCGGCTAAAAAATCCAATATTAGTTTTTCTCGAAAGTCTTTTTGGGAATTGATATCCGGGAATTTATTGATTTCGTCGTCGGCATGGCGGATCGACTCGACGAAAACCGGTTCCTTAGAATTGAATAAACCGATTTTGGTCGAAGTATTGCCTGTGTTAATAACAAATATTTTATGCCCCATTAATGTGCCTCCCGTTTGATGTATTTACCGATAATCGGTTGAAGTCGTTTATAGGTGGCGTCAGGGACCGCGTCCGGGTTCGTGATCAAGGAATTTTCAAGGGAGCAGCGGCATTTGCATGTCGGTTCCAGTTTATCCAATTCGCCGATCATGGTTTGAACCAATTTCCCGGCATTATCGACATTCCTGTTCAGGTATTCGATAACCATGTTGACGGTAACGGCTTCTGCTTCTTCGTGCCAACAGTCGTAGTCTGTTACGAAAGCCAGGGGGAGGAAGCACATTTCTATTTCCCTGGCCAATTTGCATTCCGGGACCTGGGTCATTCCAATGATGGATAGTCCCAGTTTCCGGTAAATGAAGGATTCTCCTTTGCAGGAGAATTGGGGACCTTCCATATTGAACAATGTTCCACCCTGGTGAACGGAAATGCCGATTTCTTTGGCTTTTTCGAAGGCCAATTTCGAAAGGCAATGGCAGGTTGGTTCTGCCATTGAAACGTGGGCGACGATTCCTTCTTCGAAAAATGTTTTTTCCCGTTTAAAGGTATTGTCGTAGTATTGATCCCAGATGACCAGGTCCATGGGTTTCATCTCTTCTTTGAGTGATCCCACGGCTGCCACTGAGAATACTTTTGTAACTCCCAATAATTTTAAAGCAAATAAGTTGGCCCGGTAGTTTACTTCGGATGGGTTGTACCGGTGGCCGATTCCATGGCGGGAAATAAATGCAAAGGATTTCCCATGGATTTTCCCGATAAGAATTCGTTCGGAGGGTTTCCCGAAAGGTGTATCGATTTCAATATAATGAGAATCTTGAACTCCCTTCATGTGGTAGAAACCACTACCCCCGATAATACCGATTTCGGCGCGTTCTTGAATCATTTTTCACTCCATTTTGACAATATTTTCAATTTTGATTATACATGATAAAACATCCGGGAGAAAAATGCAAGAGAACAAAATCAAATTAACCGATTTTGGGAAAAGAAGGAGTGATAATTTTTTTATCTAACAAAAGCTTTTGTGGGGGGTCCAGGGGGGCACTTTTCACGAAAAGAGCCCCCTGGTCTTCGAATACAAACTATTTGATTGTTTTACCCGGTTCGGCTTCGGCTTGGGGGGGTTGGGGATTGGGAACTTCCGGGGCCTGGATATTGGGAAGTGTGGGGGGTTCCTCATTTAGTAGCACCACGCTGCCGTAAGAATTATTAATGATAACCTGGGGTTTGCTTTCGATATTTCCCGCGTTAACGGTGATGCGGCCTCGTTCGTTTACAGTGGTTAAGTCGGCGGTCGTATAGTTTTTCAATCGTCCGTTGGTTAGGTCTAGGGCGAAATAGGGGTGGTAGGATTTGGGGTAAGCGATTTTGATATCGGAGTAGCTGTTTTTTATATTGATTCGTTCATCGATACGTTCGAAAACTGCATCAAGGTCACCGTGTTCGATTAGCAGGTCTGCGTTTCTAGCGGAGATGCCGTATAGTTTCACATTGTCGTAGGAGTTCCGGATGACGATTTCGTCTGAGTTGATTTTTTCCAATAGAATTCGGCAATCGCGTCCCGACACGTTGATATTCCCGGTGATATGGGTGAGTGATACCCGTTCGTAAGAGCTTTTGATGTTAACGGCATCCCGGATGTTATTCAATGTGATCCGGGTTTGGCGGCTGTCGATATTGACTTTGCGGCCATTTTCCAGGGAGATAGTGGAGTAAATGGCACGGGGTATATCGGTTTCATTTTCCACATCCCGGATAATTATTTTCGAATAAGATGTGCTGAGTTTTAATTTAGAAATGTTATAAAGCCGGGTGCTGGAGTACCTGGATGTGAGATCGAGGGTGTTTTTGATATCTGCCAGTGTGGCGTTGCCGTAGCTGTGGTGAATGGTGATGGGGGCGAGGATATTTTTGGCGGCGATGTCTCCGTATTTATTATCTATCGAAATGGGGCGGCTGCAGTCGCTGATCTGTATGTTGCCGTATTTATTCGAGAGGTCCAATTCAACGGTTTCGGGTATCATCACTTTATAGCGTACCCGGGCTCGTTTGTATGGAAAATCTTCTCCAGGGCGGATGTCGATGGTTAATTTTTTTGTGTTGGCAGTCGTGGAGGGTGATTCGACCCATTTAGAGTCGGTAGTCGGCGAAGTAGTGGTAATATCCGTGACTTTGGCTTCCTGGTGAATTTCCTTAAAAATCTTTTCGGCTTTGGATTTGTTTTTATGGTATACGCAAACTATAGTTTCTACATGAATGGAGCCGTCGGTTGATTTTATTACATCGATGTTTCCAGCCGGGTTATCGATTTCCAATTCAGTGATGGAGGAGTCGGGGGCGAAGCGGATGTCATCCAGGCGGAAATCATTGGGGTAACCGCGATTTTCAAGGTGCCAGGGAGTGAAGTTACAACCTCTGAGTTGAAAATCCCCGCTATCGGATTTAAACTCGTTGTAGAGTAAACCGAAGGCGATCACGATAATGGCTATAATAAAATCCCGCTTTTTCATTTTAGTTTTCTCGTTTTAAGCTGAAATGGTACCAGATATTTTTCACACCGATAGCGATCAATATCAGCGGCCAATAATCTCCTATAATGTCCCACAAGTCGATTTCCACTCCCATGTTGTCTAATAAGAAGAGGACTCCGATCAGTAATAGGATAATACCCCAAAAAAGTGATTCTTGTTTTTTTCTACTCATTGTTTCCTCCTGTGGTAATTTCGTTTTTTGTTATTGTTACGTTGGAATCCGAAGATATCCCGTTTTCTTCACGGGAAGTTCGCCAGTATTGATAAATGAATTTTATCCCCAGGGCAATCGGGATAATGGGCCACAATTTGGTTAAATCACGAAATCGAATTATTCCCAGTTCTGCCACTTGAAAGAGAACACCGAGGATAACCAAAAATATCGCTGAACCTAATGATATGTTTTTTGGATTGTCTTCATATTCCACATCAGACATGTTGTATTTTTTTGCTGCATTGAAACTGTCGAAAACCTGGAAAATATAGAATGCAGCAAGTGAAAGGGCGAAAACGACTACTTCATGCTCGCTGCTCTGGGTAATGAGGAAGATCAGCATGATAAAGCAAAATGTGTAGGCGAGTCCTTTCAGGTAGTTCCCGACATAAAAGAAACCGATTCCCGGGAAGATGGCAGACAGGATAGCTGCTCCCAGGGGGTTTTTTTCACTTGAAATTGTTGTTTTTTCAGTCATTATTTACCTCCGTTGGGTTTATTTATTTGTGGTTGAATCGTGGTAGATTTCGATTTATTTTTTTTTATCGTGGTATTTTTTTTGTTTTTATTATTAAGGTTGCTGTCTTGATTGGAATCCGCATCTTTTTTAAAGAGGGATAGTAAAAACATCCCCCTGGATTCGGTGACTTTTTGGAAGAAGGCGCCGGTTTCCACGGTAAAGGTTTTGATATGGGATACGGTTGTGTGAAGGACGCGGTTAGCGGGTGGGTAGATATTGGTGAAGTAGAATAGGTTGAGGAAGAGGACGAAGGTGCCCAAGACGGCAGCGACCCATTTCAGGTAGAAGAACCGGTTTTCCATAGATTCATGGGAGCTCAGGGATTCCGGGATATAATAGAGTCGGTTTTTCACGAAGAACGGTACTTCTACTTCCAGTTCAGGGAAGGTGTACATCAGTTCTTCCACTTTTTCTTTCAGTTTCCGGCAGGAGGGACACTGTCCGATGTGTAGAGTGATTTCGTTGTGTTCCTCTTCGGAGACTTCATTTTCTATATACAGTGAAATTAAGTCTTCAATTTGTTGGCAGTTCATTTTAGTTACCCTCTTGTAATAGTAGTTTGGCCAATTTTGTCCTGGCCCGGTTGATCCTGGATTTAGTAGTGCCCAGGGGAATATCCAGGTTTTCGGATATTTCTTCATAAGAGAAGCTCTCGACATCGCGCATGATGATGAGGGTTCTAAGGTCTGGGGATAGGAGTTGCATCTTTTGTCGAAGGTATTCGGCATCGTGGTTTTTAATCAAGGTCATTTCGGGGGTATCGGGGGCCAGTGAAGAGTCGATCCGGATATTGTCGTCCAGTTCGAGGTTTTTGCGGTAATATTTATTTTTTCTCCAGTGGTCGATGCAGTAATTCCTCGAGAGGCGGAGCAGCCATGCCGTGAAGCTTCGTTCGTCTCTAAATTTTTCGATGTTATTGTAGGCCTTTAGGAACACTTCTTGGGTAATATCGGCGGCATCGTCGGTGTTACCGGCGAAGTTCAGCGCCATATTATACACTTTCTTGGAGTAAGTGTTTATAATCATGTTCCAGGCCTCCTGACTACCTGTTTTTAATTGTTTAACCAGTTTTTCTATGTCCATTTTTAATATCCTGATAACGCACACATTATAACAAAAGTTCCCATCTTTTTAAAATTCCTTGAAAAAAAAAGTGAAAAAAACCACGAAGTGAAAAATTCGCAAGAAACCCCTGGAATGATTTTTGACTGGAAAACCCCGATAGAATTAACAATTATCAATTTTCAATTGAAAAGCGTCCACTACGTCCACATGGTCCACATGGTCCACCGTCCACAAAAAAGGAATTAACAATTATCAATTATCAATTAACAATTATCAAGTAGTT
>Ga0105104_10002121_pt1 | contig 14604 bp, 14 predicted proteins | sample PPLLaktember2015_3_FD_87034 | JGI IMG/M metagenome (GOLD analysis project Ga0105104, IMG submission 87034) | Freshwater sediment microbial communities from Prairie Pothole Lake near Jamestown, North Dakota, USA - PPLs Lake P7 Core (6) Depth... | ecosystem: Environmental > Aquatic > Freshwater >... | reverse complement strand
GCACCATCAAGAGGTCGAGGAGCGGCTTCTGCCACGTGGGGCCAACCACCATCTTCCGACCGAATCCGAGATTTGGGATGCGCACAATCCGCACCCCCTGTGGTGCTTTGCCGTGCCCGAAATGATAGGTCACGATATGCACACCATGACCTTTTTGGGCGATCGCCTCGGCTGTCTCCCGAATCCCCGCTGGCGTCCCATGATTGGCCGGAAAGGGTGAGGCGACCACCATGGCGATTTGCAAGGGTCGGCGTGGTATGCTAGCCAGTAGATTGCTGACATCGGTCGAGAACGTCAGGGGGATTTCGGCCCCGGCAATGCGGATGAACCGGCGCCGCCGATCGGGGAAATTGATCGGTAACATGACCTGGCGCCGGTCAATTCGGCGTCTGTCTTGAAAGCCCGGCCCCTGCCGTAGTCGTCGGCGATCGTGGGAGAACACAATAGGATGGATATTACGCAGCTTGCGATACAGCCAGAAGAGCTCTTTGAATGCCCGCAGCACCACTCGGATGTTGGCGCCAGTCTGCTGGCCCTGTAGCCGCGGGAAATGCGTCACCGACACCTCTTTGATCTTGAATCCCATGCGCATCGCCTGCACCAGGATATCGGTATTCACCATGGCGCCCACGGCATCGATCTTGATAGCGCTGAAAACGGCGCTGCGAAACAATTTGAAGGCACAATCGATGTCACGCACCTGCAACCCCAGCAGGAGGCGTACAAGCGCCTTCCAGCCCAGGGCATTGAGACGACGATGCCAGGGATCCTGGCGCTTTGCCCGATAGCCGATGACGATGTCGTATTGTTCGATCCAGGTGAGCGGCAACACGAGCTCACTGAGATGAAATTGCAGATCGGAATCGCAGAAGAAGATGAGCTCTTGGCAAGCCTGGAGGATGCCGGTTTTGAGGGCTGCACCGTAGCCCTGATTGCTGGCATGATGCAACGCGATCACGCGCTCATTCTGCTCGCTCAGGCCGTCGATGATTTCACCCGTCTTGTCCTGACTGCCGTCATTGACGACGATGACCTCCCAATCCTGGAACAACGCTTTGACGCAATGCACCGCCTGTTCAACGGCTTTGGCGATGTTATCTTCTTCATTATAGGCTGGAAGAATGATGGAAATTCCGCGCTGTGCTACAAGAGCCATACGTGGATCTCCCACACGAGGGCTGCACCTTGCCTCGGAAACGGAGGCCCTTCGCCCCCAATTGTCGTCGGCCGCGCCCTCGGCAGCCTCAATGCCTGTGCCAGGTCAATCCCGACCGGCACACACTTCGACGCTAGCCGTCGCGGCCTGGGCCCAGGCATTGTCAAGGGTAGGCAAGGCTCCGCCCCCTTGGTTTGTCCCTGTTCCTCGAGTGCAACCTGCAATGACGTCTTCGACGGTGATGCCATGCGGTGGCACACACCCTGGTTGCGGCAGCATCAGCTCTCAGCCAAGGGTACCCATTGGCATGCGGACAGCTGGTGTCCCGCTGGAGGAAAGGAGTATGCACGCGCTGCAGACAGCAAAGCCGCAGCAACTTGGTCGTCAGCCAACAAGGGTAGAAATCTGAGGGGAAGAGCACGCCCCAGGAGATGTCAACGGAGCACTACTCCTGAGAGCGCTCACCGTCGCATGGACGCACGTAGGCTCTAGGTAGGTAGGCATGAAAAACCTTGTGCTAGCTCCAGACTTGTGCTTAAATAAGAATGGGTTAGCAAAGGCGTACCTTCCTGCCTCTTGGAAAGTAAGGGCGTGCGTCTTTCACCCTGGCCCTCCCCAGCCCTGGTCGGCCAACCGTTGTTGGGGAGGGTCATCGTTTTTGTGGCCCCTTTTAGTGCCTTACCACACAGCTGAAATCGCTACCCATCCTCCTGCTGTCCCACGCCCACGACGGGACGTTGACCGTCTGTACTGACCCGATTAACATCGCACTCGGTGCCGGACACTTCTGCCAGTCTTGAGATGGACGACGTCGAGGTCATCCAACCTAAACTCGATGAACCAAACCTGCCTTGCGCTTTCGATCTGGCGGTTGCAGAGGCAATTTCCAAGTTTCATCCGAGAACCGAATCGGCGATCGTCACCCCTCCGATCATACCTGCTGCCAGCGGAGAGTCAAGAAGTATTTTATCGACTTTAATTATCATTTAATATCAAAAATATCCTTATAATTATATATTATCATTTATTTAACCATTAGATTTGTTTATAAAAAAAATACTATTAAAAATTATCTTTAATAATCATTAAAGTCTTGCAGGGTTAGAGCCAGATAATGGACGTTATCCAGGCTGGCGTTCCTGACGGAAAGCCCTCGCCTGAGACCCCTCCGGGGGCCAACTTCCCCTAACTATCGACCGAGGCGAAACGGTTTATTGCCTATGAATGTTTCTTCGCAGCTTTTTGCCTCTATTGCCTTCAGCGTCCGGCGTCTCCTCGACCACGCGTACGCGTGGTGATAATTCCCCATCTTTCGCCGATTGTTGCTCAGTACGCAATCTGCTGATGAACTGTGGGCTGAGCAGCACTCCAGGGCAACGTACTTTGGACGTTGCCCTCGGCATGTAGACATGCCCAGCACAATTAGGTTTGACATGGTCAATATTTAGCTTTCCCCTCCGAATTTGCCTGCCCACCTTGGTATCACTCATGCACACTATAGAATACCCTCAAGCTGCCACCAGCATGATGTACCCTCACCGCTGTCTGCCCGGCGAATATCCGTATCCTGGTTGAGTTTTCAACAGCGGAATCGAATGCAACTAGTATGACAAGCACATCGGCATGGAATACTAGAAGCGCCAAATTTATCATATAAAATCAAATTTAGTCATAACGGAAATATTTACCTTTAGGTAGTCGTTATGATGTATTTGAGCAATGTTGCTCACCGATAATGTAGAGGTGCCTTGCTGAGTTTCAGAGGTTCTTAGATGGTTAGGGTGCTTGCCAAGCCATCTCTCCTTGAGTGCACTCGATGTCTTACGGTAGCAGGACCATGGACCGGGCCTATAGTGTGCACCTGAGGATCTGAGGTGTGATGAGGGCTCTCACATATGGGTGTCCTAGCGTGGAGATACCGAGGTGGGCGCCCAGAACAGCATGCAAGGCTGATCTGCTCGCTCTACGCACATGCGCAGTGTGGAGGGGGCCACAGCGATGGGGCCGTTATCGGTAGCCATGAGAATAGTCCAGGGGCTTATGCGCGCCTGGATCGAAATTGCACAAATCCTGCGGAGCGTGGGGCACTGTCAGCCGTTGGCATGGCTGGGAGGGTTCACCCCTGCTGTCTTAGCTTGCTCAGCTGCGCATTCTAAGCGCCGCTCTTGCCGACTACATTCCAATCGTCCGTTTCCTCTGCACATCTCCCCAATGGTAAGGTGCTATTCAGCGTGGAGGCGTGGAATACCACAGACCTGGAGCGCTTAACACAGCTTTGGCGACGTCGCACCCAGGCGCAGGTCGTCACCGATTAGTCTGTTGGGCCGGATGACGTCATCGCAATCTCTGTTCCCGCGATGGATGAGATCCAGGATCGTCTGGTGTGCGTTTAGTCGGGGGTACGAGCACACTACCATTGATCGGCACCGTCCAGGAGACAAAACTTACCGAAGATCAACTCCGCGAGAGCCTGCGGCGTCGCCTTGGACGGTACATGCATACACCACAGCTTGCCCTTTATGTGTGTGAATATCGTAGCCGCCAGGTCGCTGTCATCAGTGCCGTGTCAAGCTGGGCCTCTATAGTCCGGCAAGTAAACCAGATACAGTTCTCGGTATGATTGCCTTGGCTGGTGGTATAGCATCGGAGGCCGCCGCCAGAGGCCCTATGTTCGCCGCTGACCCTAACTCTGTGCGCCTGATCCGTACTGGCAAGCAGAGGGAAAAGCTCTCTTATACAGCCGACCTGGAAAAGATCAAACGTGGTGAAGAGCGGGACATGGTGGTGCAGGAATGCCATGTCATCGAAGTGACCTTTTCTACCTCCAAGCTGATGCTATACAGGGTGTATCGCGTCTTCACATCGCTGTTCCGCGTCGGGGCGTCAGTACCGTTGTATTAGTGTATTAGGTAAAACCATGCACGATCTAGAACCTTCCTATCAGCAGCAATATCCCTCTGCCCCAGGCGGTGAGGGCATGCCGATGTCGGGCGGGCGGCTCATGGTCGAGCCTGAGGGACTCGGCCTACGGGAGTGCATCCGGCTGCTCCGAAAACACTTGCGGTTAATCACCCTATGTTTCATCGGGAGCCTTCTCGTGACGGCAGTCATCATTCTACTGACACCTCCAACGTACACGGGCAAGGTCACGCTGCTGATCGAGCGCAACACACCGCAAGTCCTGAATTTTCGGGAGGTCTTGGGTGAGCAACGCGATTCGGAGACGTACGATTTCTATAAAACCCAATATGAGATCCTGAAAAGCCACACCCTCGCCGCCCGCGTCCTGCGGGAGCAGCGGCTGGAAGATTCTTCCCTCTTCACCACCAATCGCCACCAACCGGGCATTCTCGCCAGGCTCTGGATGCACGCCACACGCTGGGCGGAAGATGACGTCCCAACCCAGACCATTGTCGCGGCTGAGGATCATCCGGGGGAAGAGTCCGACGCCATCGAGGCCTATCTCGCCATGTTAGAAATCCAGCCGGTGCAGCGCACGCAGTTGGTGAACATTGTAGTGGTCAAGTAAAAACGGACAGTGAGTTAAGCCACCAGAGCGAAGTCTTCATATTCATTGGGACTGACGGAACCCAGATACGAATGCTTCCGTCTGCGGTTGTAGAACATTTCAATGTAATCGATCACATCATCTCTGGCGTCCTGACGGGTTGCATAATAACGATGCGCCGTGCGCTCGCGCGTTAAGCTGCCAAAGAACCGTTCCGCCACGGCATTGTCCAAGCACTCGCCCTGACGACTCATACTACAGCGTATGTCATGCATACGCAGCAGGCGTTGGTAGGCGTGACAGGCATATTGACTACCTCGATCCGTATGATGCATCAGGCCCGCAGGCGGTTTCCGCCGCCCCAAAGCCATGTGCAACGCCTCCTGCACCATGGTCGCATCGAGACGACGACTCATCGCCCAGCCGACAACCTTGCGTGAGTATAGGTCTAACAGCACTGATACATACAACCAGCCCTCGGCGGTCCACACATACGTGATATCCCCCACCCACGCTTGACCGGGGCGCTCGACGTCAAACTGGCGGGCGAGCAGGTTCGGAGCTACACCATAATCATGGCGACTGTTTGTGGTGATGGGATGACGCAGCCTGGCACGTCGCACGGCGACACCCGCCTGTTTCATCAACCGCCGGACTTTGCACCGTCCCATCACAAAACCTTCATCTTGCCGTTGCTTAGCCATGCGGCGACTGCCATAGCTGTGCTGCGTCTCCGCCGCGATCGCTTGCACCCGAGCTCATAGGTCAGCCTCTGCAGCTTCGACACAGGCTGAAGCTTGGCGCTGCACATAGGCATAAAAGCCGCTGCGACTGACCTGCATCACCGCACACAGCACGGAGACCGGCCACTGTGCCTGGCGCTGCGCCATAAAGGCATACCTCAGCTCGACTCGTTGGCAAAGAAGGCCGCCGCTTTTTTTAAAATCTCCCGCTCCAGCCGTAGACGCTTATTTTCCTCGCGCAGGCGGTGGAGTTCCGCCTGATCGGGCGACAGACGACCTTGTCCAGGGAAGGCCCCGTCTTCGTGTACCTCATATTCGCGTGTCCAGCGACCAAGCATTGTGGCATTGATCCCCAAATTCCGTGCCGCTTCGGCAACTCCGTAGCCATGCACCGTCACGAGCCGGATGGCTTCACGCTTGAATTCTGCGGTATAGGTCTGGCGCTTCTCTGTCATCATTGGACACCTCCTCCGCCCATCTTATCACTCTTTTCGAAGTGTCCATTTCTATTAAACCACAACAAGCATAGACCCTGTTGGCAGGTGTAGAGGTTAGCCCGAAGGTCGTGACGTCTAAGCCTATGCAGATCTTGCTTGCGCACAACTATTACGTCTTTGGCGGCGGGGAGGATACGGTCTTCGCCGCCGAGAAGGCATTGCTATGCCAGCACGGTCATGAAGTGAGGGAATATGTCGAGGATAATCGACGCATCACCGGCATGCACCGTCTCGCCGTAGCGGGGCAATCTCTTTGGTCCTGGACCCCCAGCATAACCTCCAACGGATTTTATGCGACGGGGCATGGGACGTAGTGCACTTTCATAATATCTTTCACCTCATCTCACCTTCGGCCTATTACATTTGCCACCGACAGCGCATTCCTGTGGTTCAAACGGTACATAACTATCGACTACTGTGTCCAGCGGCAACCCTCTTCCGCGACGGGCGACCGTGCGAGGATTGCCTGGGGAAAACGCTCTACTGGCCCGGTGTCCTACACGGCTGCTATCGCGGGTCATATACGCAATCTGCCTTGCAGCCGCTATGGTGGCCGTTCATCGCCTGTTGAGAACCTGGCAAGAGCAGGTGGATGTCTACGTTGCGCTGACAGAATTCGTCAGGCGCAAGCTGATCGAGGGGGGGGCCCCGAAGATCGAATCGTGGTAAAGCCCAATTTCGTGCACCCCGACCCGGGAATTGCTAAACATCGGGAGGATTATGCGCTCTTTGTGGGACGACTGCTGCCAGAAAAGGGGGTACGTACGTTGCTTGCTGCATGGGAGAAAGTCGGGGACATCCCGCTCAAAATCGCCGGGGAAGGGCCGCTTCTTGAGGAGATGCGACCATGGATAGGCCAGCGTGGGCTGCAGCACGTCGAGCTCTTGGGACAACTCTCCCGTCCGGACGTGTATGAGGTACTCCGCGAGGCGCGAGTGCTGATCTTTCCCTCAGCATGGTATGAACCATTCGGTATGATCCTGGCGGAGGCATTCGCCTGTGGTGTTCCAGCCATCGCTTCACGGCTGGGGGCAATGGCTGAAATCGTGCATGATGGGCAGACAGGACTTCACTTTACGCCAGGCGATCCGAGTGATCTGGCAGCAAAGGTTTTATGGGCTTTCACACATCCCGAACTAGTAGAACAAATGGCCCACAGAGCCCGTCACACCTTTGAAAGTAAATACCATGCCGAGGAGAACTATGAGATGCTCCGCAACATCTATCAGATCGCCATCGACCGGGCGCACACGAGGAGATGAATACAAGGCTGCCTTTTCATGGGGGATGAATGCAAGAACACGTGCGCGAGAATCTTGCGGCTTCGTGCTGACTTCTCCTCTCTGGTTCGGACTGCGAGGGTCTCTCGAAGAGAAACTCTCTCCTCTTCCTATGTGCTCTCCAAAAGTGTCGGAGATGTCCCAGCTTGCGTTTGTGGCTGGCTGGCGCATTGTATGCGCCAGCCCCGAGTGGTATGAAGATTATTTTTCCCTGTCGAATACGCAAGCGAAGATGCTAAAAATCCCGCGCACATTGTTGGAACGCCTTACGGCCATGCCTTGTTATGCAGCATGCATGAACAAAGTCGAGCTAAGTTCTTGATGTGGCCCAGAGGCGAGGGAAACGGCAATGTCCACCGAGACTGCTGTTGTAACCTGTATGACCGACGCTGAGCAGCCATTTGTCGGAACAGCTGTGCGGTCAGTAGCAGCGCAGACGGTCGATTGTCATATACGGCTTTACGTCAGCCAGGGGAATGACTGGATTGACGCGATCATCGGCGACGTGCCAAGAGTCGTAGTCCGGCGCATTCCGATGCACGCCTTAGGCCCTGTTCGGAATATTGGCGCTCGTGAGTCAGAAACAGAGTGGGTGGTCTTCTTGGATGGTGATGACGTCTGGATGAAGAACAAGCTCCAGCGTCAACTTGGAGTAGTGACCCAAGGTGTCGACTTAGTGGGGGCAGACCATCTGCTCATAGACGAGGGAGGGCAAGCTTGCGCCTATGCTATTGCGCAGTTCATACCGATGCCAAGCAGTTGGCTAGTCCGGAGGGAGACTATTATCAGAATGCCTTTTGAAGGAGACCCTTCGGAGGACGGAAGGTGGTGGCGGCGATACGCCCGCCAGACTCGGCGGGTTCGCCTTCCAGAAGTGTTGATAGGGTACCGAGTGCGATGGGTTTCAGCGTCTAGTGCATCGCCAAGTAAAAAACGGAAGGTTGCCATTGTCAAGATAGCCAGTGTGCCTGGGGTTCGCCCGATCGTCCTGGCGGCAACTTGGATTTGTCACATGGCGACGCGGCGTAGAGAGTATGTCTGGGCGCCGGAGTGGGGAGTGGAGCCGAATTGATCACAGGATCGCCAATGCGGGCCTTCGGACCCAGGAGATGGTCATGAGAATCCTCCGTTGGATGAGGGAACTTCCAGCCACCCTAATGGCTCTCCCTTTAGTTTCGGGTTTCCTGCCGCTCGTTGCAGTGAGGAGCGGGGTCCGACCCAAGGTTCGAGTGCGAATTCGCGGTTCGACGACCGTACTTATACCCGACCGGCCGACGGCGATGGTGCTTGCCAATATCTGGGTACGCAAAGTCTATCCACCCCCGGAGGCTTCTGACATCGTGTTGGACCTAGGAGCGAATATAGGTTTGTTTTCGCTCTATGCGCTGAAGTCTGGTATCAGACGGGTGTATTCTGTGGAGCCTTGTCCTGAGTCTGTCACTTACTTGAGGGCGCATCTCGACGGACATCCCCTTGGTGCACGAGCGACTTTATACCACGCTGCAATTGGGACAGCAGCAGGGACCGCCTACATCCCTGTGCGAAACTCAGTGGCCAACAGAATACAGAAGACGCAGGCTGTCGAGACAGTACCCGTGGATGTTTTAGACGCGAGAGTTTTTTTGACTCCCTAGATCCAAGCCCGACTTACGTCAAACTCGATATCGAGTCTAACGAAGCACCCGTGCTCAGTAGACTATTGGAGAGTACTTCTTCTAAAGGTGTCAGGAGAGTAGTGATAGAGGCCAATGACTCCAAGAGTAATGACTCTGAGAGTTTGGAACTTGTGCAAGTGCTAAAGGCGTCAGGTTTTATCACTCGCGTCCGCGACACGCCAGAGAAGATTCTCGTTGGAACACGCTAACCGCCAGTTAAACCCAGTGTCGGTATCTCGGGGCATCGCTGGCCGTCTGCCAAACAGTTGCTCATGTGGTCTAATTTAGGAGTCGTACACCAGTGTGGCTACGCGAGGCTATCAGATGCGGGCATCGACATCCCTGTTTGCCGTGGCCCGTTCGAAAAAGCCGTGAGAGAGGACGGAAAACCCTCTCTTGATCGGCGGATATGATTGGTATTCAGATTATCCAGCGCCAGGCTGTAGGCTACGACTAGATGCTCAAGAGCTGAGGAACGACAAGCATGGAAGATCAAGAAATGGGTAGAGAGATAGCCCGAGGCACTGGGCTGAAGTCTGGTGTAAACTTGCCAACCTCCGGCTGGAGGACAGCGGCCCGGCGGCATTCTAGGGAAACATCGTGTGGAGAGACATTCTTTGGGAACTCTTGGAGTCAACGAGTCGTCGATGAAACACGCATGGGTCCGTGTCATCTTTGGGCTTGGCCTCTGGCTCAGTGGCGCGATATCGGTCTGGCCCCAAACGACCTACATTGTGGATGCCAACGCCGGGAATAATGCTAACCCTGGCACCGCAGCGTTGCCCTTTCGCTCCCTTGCGAAAGCGGCCCTGGTGGCGGTTCATCCTGGCGATACCGTGCGTGTAAAGCCCGGCGTCTATGCGGAGCCCGTGATCGTTGCTGGGGCGGGAACACCCCAGCGACCGCTGATTTTTGCCAGTGAAATCCCCGGCGCCGCGATGATTACTGGGAATATTCAACCACAACAATGGCCGGGCGATGATGTATTGGGGGGAGTTGCGACCCAGAATCACGACATCACCTGGCGCGGCTTTGCGGTGACCGGCGGGCCATCCCTTTTCCAACTGCGGGCCGCCGAAGGGTGGCATATCGATCAGATGACCTTCGGCGGCGGTGGCCAAAATGGCATTAACATCCGTGCACATCGCGTCATCATAGAGAACTCAACGTTCGAAGACTTGATCGGGCACGCGATCGTTGCGGCGGGTGGCCAGAACATCATCATCCGTCACAATCACATTCGCCGCATCAATAGCGCGGGGACGTACGATCCTGCCAATAGCGCTGTAACTAAGTTTCTGGAAACCGATGGGTTGCTGATTGAAGATAATAGCAGCGAAGACAACGTGGGGCTGGGGTTCTGGCTCGACTGGAAGAATACCAACTATACCGTGCGTCGCAATGTGGTGAAGAACAATAAGGGTAAGGCCGCAGCGTGGCAAGGCCCTGGCATCTGGACTGAGATCAACCCAGGCCCTGGGATGATCAAGTACAACACTATTTCCGGCAATAGCGGGGCAGGGATTGGCGTGCTCGAAAGTCCACGAGTCACGGTGCAGAAAAACACGATCGCTGGAGGGTATACGTGCATCGAGTTGCGGAATCTCGATCGAGGATCTGCCGATCTGCGCATCCATGATGTAACGATCCTGCACAATACCTGTACGAACGCCGGCGCTGGAATCGCCACCAGTATTGGGAACTGGACAGGATTTGACATGAAGACGTCGAATGTCGTTATTGATCAGAATACCTATACCTTGCCACCGCCTAGTTATATAGCCAATTGGTTAGGCACGAAAACGTCTACAAGAGCTGAGACCTGTACGAAACTTGGCTTTGAATGTAGGCCTTTAATCCGAGCACCGTTCTTGCGACGATGCATACGTGACATTACCGAGTAGTTCGGAAGGATCTAAAGACCTGCGCCTTGAAAACAACTTTTGATCATCCGCGATTCGCAGCGCACGCGCTTCACGGCATTACACAGATTGCGGCGTCGGTGAAAGCCATCGAGACGACCCAGCTCATGAGGCTGGAGGAAAGCCTCGACGCCTGACGGAAAGCGGCTGGAGCCCGAGATCATGCCGACCGCCCTCCCCATCCCCCGGCCTGCCCGTACCGCGCTCTAAGCAGGTCAGCTACACGGACAGCTGCTCGTATGGACTACAGAAGTTTAAGGAGCGGATGGGCAAGATGCTGACCGGCCGATAATGCCTTTTCAGCCAGCCCCAAGGGATGCCTCGGCAGATCGCTGCCTAGGTTTTAGGCAGCCCTCATAGGTTTCTGCCTTTCTCAGCACAGCTCTCGTCACCTTCTTTCAGTCCCATCAAACGCCGTGAAGTATTTCAGATCAGCGCTCCTTCGTAGCAGAGAGCGCTTCAGGCCGTTCGGGTGATGCTGCCAATAAGTGCGTGACGATGGCATGAGCTTTGCGTCTAACCTCTCCTGAATCGTACACCGGTAGCATGAACGCGGGGCAGTATCGACACTCTGGCATGATGCCCACAATCGCCGTGTATGAGGGGAGAGGACGACCATGAGCCGTGAGATACATCAACGCACGACGCTGTATCGCCTGGCTCGCCTGCTGGCCGCCGGGGCACAGTCCGCCTCTCTCCTACGGATCATTGTGAAGGAGGCCCTCGGGCTCACCGGTGGCCGCGGGGGCCAGGTGCTGCTGCTCAAGCCCGATCGCCGGACACTCCTGCTGCAGATTGCGGAGGGCGAGAGATCGGCCGATGGGGAAGAAGTCTCCGCCGATGCGCCTCCATGGGCCGACGTCATTCGCGAAGGAAAGGTTGTGCGTATCCGCTCAATCAGCAGCGATCCTCGTCATCCCATCGCGGAGCGCCGGGTCACCGTCGACATCCCTTTGCTGGCGCGCGGCGATGTCCTGGGAGTGCTCACCTTGTATGATCTGTCGGAGACCTGGGCGAAGCATGATCAGGAGCCTTTCTTGGAGGCCCTGGCGCATCTGGCGGCGCATGCCCTGCACAATGACTTGTTGTACCGCGACCTGCTGCGGCAAAAAGACGAGCTGTGCACGCTCATTGAGGTCAGCCGCGACATTTCCGCCAGCCTCGACCTCGACGAAGTCCTTAGGCGTGTCGTGCGCCACGCCGCTCGTCTGCTACGGGTGCAGGCTGCAGCGCTGATGCTGGTCGATGATGCGGGTCCGGTGCTACGTATCAGAGCGACGTATGGCGGCGGTCAGACGTGGATGCGACGTCCGCCGCTGGATATGGCTGGCAGTTTCATCGACGAGGTCGTGCGCAGCGGCTCCCCGCTGGAGCTCTTGGACCTGCGTGACCATGCCAACGATGCATACGCGCAGATGGCGGCTCAGGAAGGCCTGAGTTCGCTTCTGTGTGTTCCTCTGAAAACTAGCCTGCAGCGCACCGGCCTGCTCATCGTCTACACCATCGAGCCACGGCGCTTCCGCGCAGAGGAGGTGGAGTTGTTGTCGGCGTTAGCTGCCCAATCGGCCATCGCCATCGAGAACGCCTGTCTCTACCGGGCGATGCTCGACACCCAAGAACAACTCCGCCAATCTGAGCGGCTTGCGGCCCTGGGGAGCATGTCTGCCGGGCTGGCACATGAGATTCGCAATCCCCTGCACACCATGCAGCTCCTGGCCTACGCCATGCAGAAGGATTGTCTGCGCTCCGGTACGTTATCCGCGGACCTGGAGGTCATGCAGAGCGAGATCGGGCGGCTGACTCTGCTGGTGGAGCAATTTCTGGATTTCGCACGACCAAAGCGCCCAGCCATCACCCCTCAGAAGCTCCAGGAAATCATGGAGGAAACGCTGCTGCTGGTGCGGACTGAGGCAAGCCGCCGCGGTATTCGCATTGCCAAAGCCTGGACTGGTGATCTCCCCGTCGCCTGGGTGGATGGGACCCAAATCAAGCAGGTGTTTCTCAATATCCTGCTCAATGCCATGCAGGCCATGCCGTCTGGAGGAGGCATCGAGGTGCGTATGCATGCCAACGGCGAATGCATCACGACCGAGATCCAAGACCACGGGGAAGGCATGCCGGCGGCGGTGAAGGCCCAACTCTTCACCCCCTTCTTCACCACCAAGCCTAAAGGGGTTGGCTTGGGGTTGTCGATCTCGCAACGTATCATCGAAGGGCATCGCGGGGCGATTCGCGTCACATCCCAGCCGGGCGTCGGGACGACAGTGCGCATCGAATTACCCCTCGTGGGTGAGAACGCGTATGAACAAGATCTTGCTGGTCGATGATGAGCGAAATGTGCATTACTCGTTACAACGAGCGCTGGGAGAGGCATTCCGGATCATCAGCGCCTTTTCTGGGGAGGAAGCTCTCCAACGACTGAGCGGCGAAAAACCGCACCTAATCCTGCTGGATGTCAAGCTGCCGGGGTCTGACGGTCTTGAAACCCTGCAACGCATCAAGGCTATCGATCGAGATGTGCCGGTGATCCTCCTGACCGCCTATGGCACGACAGAAACTGCCATCACTGCCATGAAGCATGGCGCCTACGATTACCTCCTGAAGCCGGTCGATATCGCTAGTCTCCGGGGGATCATGACCAAAGCCCTGCATTTGCGGGCACTGACAGGCCAAGTAGATACGCTCTTGTTGCTCGAGTCCACGCAGGCGACCCCCCTCCTCGGCCGCAGCGTGGCGATGCAAGACCTATATAAGATGATCGGGCGCGTCGCCCCGACGGATACGACGGTGCTGTTATCTGGAGAGAGTGGGACCGGCAAGGAGTTGGTCGCACGCGCCATCCATCAGCATAGCTTGCGAGCCGATGGCCCCTGGGTGGCTCTGAACTGTGCCGCCAACCCCGAGCCACTGCTGGAAAGCGAGCTCTTCGGTCACGAAAAAGGGGCTTTCACTGGCGCCATCGAACGGAAACCAGGATCGTTTGAAGAAGCCTCGGGGGGCACGCTGTTCCTGGATGAAGCCGGGGAGCTGCCGTTAACAGTACAAGCGAAACTGCTGCGCGCCCTGCAGGAGAAGGAAATTCGCCGCCTCGGGGGGCGTGAATCCATGCCTATCGACGTGCGCATCATTGCCGCCACCAATAGAGATCTGGAGGGGGCTGTGGTGCGTGCGGAGTTTCGCGAAGATCTGTACTACCGGTTGAATGTCATTCATCTGCATCTGCCCCCTCTACGAGCGCGGCAGGAAGACATTCCGCTGCTGGCCCAGCATTTTCTGACGCGCTACAGCCGGGAGCTGGAGCGGCCGGTCGGTGGGTTTGCTCCTGAGGCGCTCGAAGCCTTGAGCGCTCATACGTGGCCAGGGAACGTCCGAGAACTGGAGAATACCATGAAGCAGGCGCTCATGACCTGCCGTGGATATCTGATCACCGCCGAAGACTTGCGATTCGGGGAGCGTTCGATCGCCCGCGTCCAACCGGCTCCCCCACGCGATCCCCTCGACGAAGGGCTAGAACAGATCCTCCTGATGCATGCTGGTCAAGCCTATCACCGCGTCGAAGATCGTCTGATCCGCAAAGCCCTGGAGCTCACCAAACATAATCAAGTTCGAGCCGCTCACCTCCTGGGCATTACCCGTAACATCCTGCGCCACCGCATGAAGCAATTTGGCATGCTGTAACCTGATGCTGGCGACGCAATGTGCTGGCACGGTGTTGTTGCAACAACAGTCTGGGCTGTGCCACGTCGCCCCTGTGCACGCCAGACGGAACGATCACGGCATGATGCCGCAATGAGTTAGCCGCCCACCAAGCCATTATTGCGGTCGTGGCATCGATTATGCTCT
>Ga0105104_10002120_pt1 | contig 14605 bp, 12 predicted proteins | sample PPLLaktember2015_3_FD_87034 | JGI IMG/M metagenome (GOLD analysis project Ga0105104, IMG submission 87034) | Freshwater sediment microbial communities from Prairie Pothole Lake near Jamestown, North Dakota, USA - PPLs Lake P7 Core (6) Depth... | ecosystem: Environmental > Aquatic > Freshwater >... | reverse complement strand
TGCTGGTGGCGATCCTCCTGACGCGGCGCTGGTTGTGGTTCAAGAATTTTTTCCGCACCGTCTTCTTTATGCCCATGGTCATCCCGGTCGCGATGGCAGGCTTGATCTTTACCCTCCTGCTCAACCCGCTGAACGGCGCGGTGAACGATGTCCTGAAAGACCTCTTTGGGATGGCGCCCATCGACTTCCTTGGAAAGCCGCAGACAGCGCTGCTAAGTTTGATCCTGATCTCGGTCTGGCAGATTTTCGGACAATACATGATCTATTGGATGGCGGCTCTGCAAAATGTCCCGGAAGAACTCTACGAGGCAGCGGAATTGGATGGGGCCAGCGAATGGCAGAAGCTCCTGTTCATTACCCTGCCGGTCATTCGTCCGGTAGCCGTCCTGATCACCTTTCTGGCGCTGGTCAATGCCCTGCGGGTTTTCGGCCTGGTCGTCACCCTGACCAGCGGCGGGCCCGGGCAGAGCACGTATGTTATTTCGTATTTCATTTACAACCAGGCATTTCGCGAAGTGCCATTTCGATATGGATATGCCTCGGCGGCTGCCGTCCTGTTCGGCATCCTGACTCTCGTTGCCGTTACTGTCCAGGGTTACTTTGTCAACCGTGCCCAGCATGCTCACTAGGAGAACCAACATGCTTGCCAAACTTGCCACCAGCCGCTTTGCCCGCCTGAACCTGGTCACGGTTGTGCTCCTGCTGGCGGTCGGATTTATCTGGATCTATCCATTCTTCTGGGTCCTTTTTGCTTCCTTCAAATCCCAACGCGAAATGTTCACGGCCGGCGCGCAGCTATGGCCCAACGTTTGGGAATTCTCAAACTACGCCCGTGCCTGGGTCAAAGCCAACTTCGACATCTATTTTTTCAATAGCCTGCTCTATTCCGTGACATCGACCGGGGTCGAGGTAGTTAAATCTGCGCTATGTGGATATGCCCTGGCGCGCTATCAATTCCCGGGCCGGGACCTGATCTATAAAGTCATTCTGGGCACACTGTTCATCCCGATTGCCTCGATCATCTTGCCACAATTTCTGTTGATCCAGAAACTTGGACTCTTGAATACCAAAGCAGGTGTGATCCTGGCGCTTTCGGGCGGCGCCGGTGCACTCTATGTTCTCCTGTACACCAACTTCTTTGCCACCATCCCGGGGGAGATCTTCGACGCGGCGCGCGTGGACGGTGCCAACTTCCTACAGACCTTTCAGCTGGTCTGGCCGCTGGCACGCCCGGTCACGGCGACAGTGATCATTTTTCACTTCCTGAGCACTTGGAACGAGTTCAACATCCCGCTGATCTTTACCTTCAGCAAACCCGAATTGAGGAACCTTGCGGTCGGTATGTATGCCTTCCAGGGGGAATACTCCTTCGACTGGACCGGTTTTGCCGCGGGCACGGTGATCTCCATCATCCCTGTCCTGATTGTGTTCCTGTTGTTCCAAAACTACTTTGTGCGCGGGCTGGCGGGGGCTGTGAAAGAATAAATCACTCCCTGCGGAGCGACTGTTTGAAAAAGAACCATCATACCCAAAATAACAGTATGCCGACAAGAAATGACGTGGCATTTGCCAGCAGAGAGATGATGAAGAAGTGTCTACCCGGACTGCCATAAACGTAGACCAGTAGTTGCCATTCAACAATGACCACAAGGATCTCCAGGATGATCACGACCCCAAGAGTCACATCCATGCCCAGATAGCCAAGAACCAGAAGAAGGTAACCCAGGACCGGGTGTGTGATCAAGTTGACCATGACAACGGTCAGCTTGTACCGGCTCTTGCAGAGTCCAAGCAGATAGGCAACACCTCCCTCGATGGTCAGCGTCCGCACCAGGGTAAGCAGGTACCTGCCCAGCATATCAATGCCTGACTGGTTCGCATGTACTTTGGGTTAAGTCAGAAATCGAAGCATTCCCGAGACGTCGCAGCAATTCTCAAATCAAAGAAACATGAACTTGATATGGACTATATTGAGCAGTGGGCAGCTCAAATAGGATTGAGTTCCCTATTGAAAGAAATGCTTGACAACGTTTCTTGACATCCAGTAATATGTACGATGGAACGTCAAATTTCAAAAAGTGGTAATATTGCTGTACTCGGAATTCAATTTTCGACCCATCAGAGCATCGTTTTAGGCTCATCGTAGTCCACATGGTTACCTAAAAAGGTTGACCACATGGTTATGAAAATCACCAAACCATGTGGACTACAGTTCAAAATTTCTGAAACTGGTTCGGGTCCGTGAGGTCGAGAGTTCAAATCTCTCCACCCCGACTGGAGTCCACATGGGTAGCCCAAAAGGCTACCCATGTGGACTCTAATAGACTGTGAATCAGGGGGCTTGAAATTGCAGTCCACATGGCTCTTATCCATGAGGTCCGCAATGAGCCAAATAAGAAATAGATGCCATATTGTAGTCCTCATGGTTTTGTTCCTCTTTGGATTGGTCATCGCAAAATTGAGTATTTTGAAGTACCCTAATTCTGATTACTCTACATGAGATAATCGTACACACTATTTGTTGATCACAAAAGAGAACCCAAACTGCTGCAAGCTGGGTGAAGCAGAGCAAAGTCTGGTGCGGGTGTCGTTGTGCCCTTTGGCCGCCAATGAAAGGCAGCATTGCGTGCTGAGGCTGGCAAATACCATCTATTCGGGTCGGCGCGTGTCCATATTGTTTCAGAGGATAAAAAGACAACTTTGTGAACTGCACAAAATTGTCTCAACCTGCGGTCCCGACGGGGTTCCTGTCCCGCGATCTGTTACAACCCAAATTATAGAGCTTTTGGGTTTGCCTGAAGATAAAATGGTCGCACCATGGTCAGCTCAAAAGGGGGGTGGCGAAATTTCCGTAAAGATTTCTCGAAAAACTGACAGGTGAAGCAAGCAGCTAGCACAGGGATATTAGTCCATGGTGGTCCGGAGGTTATGCCAGGAGACGATTTCTGCTTAAGATTTTCCTTGCCTTTTCATTGATTTTGTAATATATTTCAAATCAGTTTGAAATATATTTTGAGAGGTATATTATGAGAGCGGCGCAGACAAAAACCCTTCCCCTTGAGTTTCTCAAGCTTTTGGCCCATGATATCCGCTGGCGGATTTTGTTAGCCCTATCGCGAAGCGACCAGCGGGTCGAGGAATTGGTAAGGCAGATCAAGCAGCCATACAATTTGGTATCTTATCATCTTAAACGGCTACGCCTGCAAAAATTAGTGACTGAGCGCCGCAGTTCGGCAGATGCCAGGGATATTTACTACAGCCTGAACCTGGACCAATTCCGGCAGATGTACTTGCAAACCGGGCAAGCATTGCATCCCGCACTAGGCGAACCCATCGATCAACCTCACACCGAAACCGAAACTTCCGCAGCGCCGCGGGTCCGTGTTTTATTTCTATGCACGCATAACAGTGCGCGTTCCCAGATGGCTGAAGGCCTTTTACGCGAATTAAGCCGCAACAAAGTAGAAGTTTTCAGTGCAGGAAGTGAGCCAACTTCCGTTCATCCATTAGCAATAGAAGTTATGTCGGGCAGAGGGATTGATCTGAGAACACATCGATCCAAGCATCTGAAAGAATTCTTAGGTCAAAACTTTGATTATGTGATTACCGTTTGTGACCGGGTACGGGAGGTCTGTCCCGTTTTTCCTGGCGAACCCGAACAAATTCATTGGAGCTTTCCTGATCCAGCAGCCATCGAAGGGAACCTGCAAACTCAAGAGCGCGGTTTTGAAGATATAGCTCGTGAATTGGCAGTGCGAGTCCAATATCTGTTACTTATGATTGATCGTAATCAGAGCGAAAAGAGATGAGACAAATTTATTCAATTCTTATTAGGAGATTTGTATGGAACGCGTGACGATTTTTGGCGACATTCATGGCAATTTGCCAGCTATGGAGGCGGTTCTAGCCGATATGGATGCCCGCGGTCTTTCACCAGATTACTGTTTAGGTGATTTGGTTGGCTACGGTACTTTTCCCAATGAAGTTACTGAGGTTATTCGGGAACGGAATATCCCTACGATCATGGGTAATTATGATCAAGGTGTGGGGAATGACAGTGATGACTGCGGTTGCGCCTATACGAGCAAAGAGGCAAAAGCATTGGGTAAGCGCTCTATTGCCTGGACTAATCAACATACAAGCGCAGACAATAAACTCTTTCTTCAGCAGCTCTCTGCGCAGATCCCTCTGGAGCTCAATGGATTACGTGTCCTGCTTGTGCATGGCAGCCCGCGGAAAATCAATGAATACTTGTACAACGACCGCCCTGATGCCACTATGGAGCGTTTGTTAGATCTGGCTCAGGCAGATGTGCTTGTGTGCGGTCATACCCATATTCCCTATCGTCGTATCCTCTCCAGTGGACGCCATGTGGTAAATGCTGGCAGCGTGGGTAAACCGAAAGATGGCAATCCCGATGCCTGCTACGTGATCCTGGAAGCTAACAACCAAGAACTTGGTGTCACTTTTGTGCGTGTCCCTTACGATGTAGAACGCGCGGCACAGGCAGTCGAAGCCAGCGATATGCCAAGTGAATACGCACAGATGCTCCGAACGGGAACTGGATAGCACTGATTATTGAGTTTACCGCTCTCCAAGAGCAAGTGTTGGGCTGCCTGATCCGCCACATTGCCCTGGACCAGCATTGGGACTGCACTTTGGTAAATTAAAGGACGCGCCATCATCGCTGCGGCGCAGGAACAGGGCAGAGGTCTGGAGTTGATGCGTTTTTTTCCTGTGGCACTGCGGACACTCCGGTTCCAGCAGACGCCCGGGAGTCTGCTGGATTCACGAGCAATGAACTACGCCGCAGCAAGCTGCGGGGAAATGCTCGCATTGATTATAAGTACCAGACAAACTAACTGGGGCACTCAGTATGCCAATTGCATCTGCGGCGCGGATTGAAAAACGCTTGGAGAATCGCGGGAAAGCCTGTCAGTCGAATAGCCTTGTACAGTACAGGAAATTATCTAACCCGGCACAGATTACAACTTGAAGTCCATAAGCTCCCCTCTTGAGGCAGAAACGAGTGGATATTCCACTCGCGGTAGAGGCTGGATGTACAGACGCGGATCCTGCCAGACACCTATGATACAGACTGTATTACAGAACCAGCTTGCATTTTTGTAAGGATTGTGCTACATTCACATTGAAGCAAAAATAAAGTCGAAATTCATTATTTACTCTTTGGTCTTGTAATAATTTACTAGGTTTTATTTGTTATGGTTTCTAGAGGCGGAACATGCGATTCTTCTCAAACCTGAATCTAAAGCTGGGGCAAAGCCTGCTCGAAAACCGTTGGTTATTTATTGTATTGCTGTCTGCTTTCGCCTTTATCTTTGAAAGTACCGAAGTTTTCCTGCGGCTGGAACCTATTGACGCTCAATATTACCGTGAAGTCGTTTTCTTCGTATTCATCTATCCGATTTTCGTCGGCTGGTTACTCGGTGTTCTGCTCAAAGTTCAAACCGAGCGCAACGAAGTGTTACAACAGCAGAAGTTTCTTGAGGATATGCTGGCTGTTCCAAGCTGGGATATATTGCTTGAGACCATCACTACTATTCCCCGCCGGATCGCACCGGTTGTGGCTGTGGGCCTGTACCTGCAATCGCGCGAGAACGAAGGATATTCACTTGCGGCCGAATGGTCGCTGTTGCACCCGGATGTGAGATTCTCTCTGCGAGGTGTTGATCCCATCAAAACTTGTGGTGGGGGCGAACAACATCCAGGTAATGAACTCCACCTATTTGATAACAGTGGTCAACAGACAGAAAATGCATCCCTGCGGGGGTATTGCGTGCCTTTATTTCATGGCGGCCACCTTTTAGGTCTATTGCACATATACACTTTGCTCAAAGACAGCCTGACAACCGAACAAATCAGGATTTTCGACCGGCTTGCCACGGCGGTCTCCTCGACCATTGAATCTGCTACTCCCGAAGACTCTGAATCTGCTCGCATCGCTGTTGCTCGTCTGGAGCGAGAGCGCCTTGCCCGGCTGCTGCACGATACCTTGGGGCAAAGCCTGTCCTATTTGAGGTCGGTGCTCGAGCAGTTCAATATGGATGACCTGTATTCAAGGATTGCTTCGATCCAGCATGACCTGGACCGCCTGCGGGATATCTCAAACGATGCCTATGAGCAAATTCGGCAGACCCTTCGCTCGCTACAACCTCAATATGAGGGTAACTTATCCGATACACTGCACACGATAGCCTCCAAGACAGCGGAAAGGGCCGGGTTTGAATTGCAGTATCGTGTTCGAGGGACGAACAGGCAATTACTACCCGCTGATGTTCAGAGGAAGATCTTATTAGTTCTGCGCGAAGCAATCAGTAACATCGAACAGCATGCCCAGGCGAAAGCGGTTAACCTTTCTCTTCTTTGGGAGGATCCCGATCTCATCATTACGTTGGAAGATGATGGGATCGGCTTTGACCCGGATGCGGCATTGGGATTTGGTCACTTTGGGATACAGATCATGAAACAGCGCATTAAAGAAATCAACGGGTCGGTCGAATTAACGTCGTCCCCTGGCCAGGGTTCAAAGGTCATCTTGCATTGTCCCCTAAACGTCCAGCAAGTTTTGCTTCCGGAGTAATCAAATTATGTGAAAGGCTTTTGTCGCCTCTTACCATGCGAGAAATGATGTCAAATTATATGATTTCGTACCAATCGGATTTATCTTAACCAAATCGGGATCAAAAGTTCATGCGCATTCTGCTCGTCGAAGATCATATTCTATTCCAGGAAAGTCTCGGGCGATTGCTCGATGCCCAACCGGATATATCCGTCGTCGGTGGAGCGACCTCTATGCTGGAAGCTGTGCTAAAGGCACGCGAACTCAAACCAGACGTTATACTCATGGACTTTACCTTGCCGGATGGCACAGGCGTGGAGACCACTCAAACGATTCTGGGTGAGCAGCCGGCTATCAAGATTATCTTTCTAACAATCCATGAGGATGATGAAAAAATATTCGATGCGATCCGACATGGAGCCGTGGGTTATCTCCCCAAGAATGTAACCTCTTCTCATATGCTGGCTTATCTGCGTGGCCTTGAACTGGGGGAAGTGGCCATCCCGCCTGCGTTTACAGCACGTATCCTCAAAGAATTTGCTCGGTTGCCTCCACGGGAAGATGTAACTGCGGGGGCGACATCAAGGCTAACGGCACGCCAGCGTGATATATTGCGGGAATTGAAAACGGGGGCAACAAACCGGCAGATTGCGGCACGTCTGGTGATCAGTGAACAGACGGTGAAAAATCATGTCAGCCGCGTGCTCAAGAAACTCAACCTCAAAAGCCGCCACGAACTGAGTAAATAATTCTTTGTTTCAGGAATTTGGATCGTTGCTCTAAATTCCTTATCCCTATTTTCCGAATCTGAATCATTTGGCATCAGTCAGGCTGTTTCCTGATCCGGTGAGGAAGAGTTTATTCCTTTGCAGCGGAATACTACTCTACCAACAGAAACAAAGCATATCGCTCAAAACTTCCGCGTGCGGACCGCAGACTTAGATTCTTCACATGAGTCCAGGTCGGTAAAGGTCACCGCCTCGATAGGCGCTATGATCCTTCGTCGATATTTCACGATAATCGTTATTCATGTATTTTCTCGGATGCGAAGCCCTCTGTTCATTACGGGCAAATGCCCGTTTCCTATGTGGAGGTGGACAATGATGTTGTTCAGTGCTTTGACCGACGCGCAGATCGTTCCCACGAAAACAGCAAGCATTATAGAAGATCATGGAGAAACTGATGAATGACCTACAGCATCGCAATTGCTAATCAGAAAGGTGGTGTGGGAAAGACTACAACCGCGGTATCGCTCGCGCACGGGCTGGCGTTACGGGATCATCGCATATTGTTAGTGGATTTCGATCCGCAGGGACACTGTGCCACAGCGCTGGCTATCGATCCGGAACCGGGCGTGTTCAATGCACTGATCAATCCCCGCGCTGAAATACATCAGTGGGTTCGGGATACAACACGTGCCGGGCTTGACCTTTTACCTGGCGACCGTTCGACGGCCACAGCCCAGATCGTGATCAACGCCGAGAACCAGCCCATTGCTTTGATCCATCTGTTGTTCATACCCTTGGCAAACGATTATGACTACATCATCTTTGACACTGCCCCATCTGTTGGCGGTATTCAGGAGCGCGGCATTTATGCGGCAGACGTGGTTCTGATTCCAACCGCTACAGAATTCCTCTCTATGGACGGCCTGGCGCAGATGATGGAATTACTCGCCATCCTGAAGGCTAAATGGCATTGGACTGGAAAGCTGCTCGGAATTTTGCCGACTTTCTATGATGAGCAGACGAGAGAAAGCCATAAATCTCTGGTGGATTTGCGGGAAGGATTCGGCGAAAGTGTTTTGAAGCCAATCCACCGCGCGACGATTCTGCGCGAGTGCGCCGCCGAGGGTAAGACTATCTTCGAGATGTCCCCTACCAGCCGCGCGGCTTGCGAGTACGAGGAGCTTACTGGTGAGATCTTGAAACGTTTGTAAAGAAGGAGAACGAATGACTCGACGAAATGCACTTGACCGCTTGCGCAATAACCCGCAAGCCCCTATCTCCTCCATCCCTCTTGCACAGAGGCGCAAGCGCTCTAATCGTTCCTGGGATCAAGTACATCGCGGCATCTCCTACTTCATCCCTACGTCTTTGAATGAGCAGGCTAAAGACCTTCGCGCTTCTATTCTGTCTTTGGCACAGAACCATATAACGAATACATCCAACATTGCCGCGGCTCTGATAGCCTTTTCGTTGACGCATGTGCGTCAAGGCAAGCTGGTGGTGGAACCGCATCCCAATGCGGATCGCCGCAAGATGGCGTTGATATGGGAGGAGGTAAATGAGCGGCCTCAGAAAATTCCACAGCCCATAAAACGCGTTGTAAAAGAAAAAACAAAAGAGCTGTACTTGAACTACCGGTGGGGCAGGGATGTGGACACACAAATCAAAGGGCTTGCAGGCGACACGATCTCTCCGGGGGAGGTGGTTGTATTTCTCCTGAGCTATGCGCTTGCGGCCTATAAGCGCGGTCGCTTGATGCTCAAAGAGGAGGCCGCGGTGGTGACCCAGAAAGTGAGGTCAACATGGTAGCTCAAAACCCACATCGACAATTTCCTGCAAACCCGCATGTGTTTTTCTGGGACAAACCGGCACCTGAGCGACAGCGCTCAGGTGCCGCTCATTCTACGCTCAGACCACGCTCAGGTGGTCGCTCAGGCAGGTTCAACAGGAAGTTCAAGAAGCCCAGTGAAAATCGTATCGCGGTTCGTAGGTCATCCAAAAAATATCGTCCCTCCTGGGGCTTCCTGTAAGTTTTTATCAAAGCCATCATAGAAATTAATTGGGGTCATTTTCAAGCTCGCAAAGCGAGCAGAGGACATAATCAATGGCAATTGCTTGGATCGCTACGAGAATTGAGCCACATCTAATTGAGGCCTTCCGCGCAGCCAAGTGGGAAATCAAATCGTTTGCGCCTGTTGAGTTCATGGCCAATAGCCTGTCTCGGTTAGGCGATGTTGACGCGATTGTCTTCGAGATAACAGATAGTAAATTGCTTGATCTGTGCCGGGAAATTTGCCGTAAGGAGCACTACCCTATGTTGGCCATTGTAATGAATTTGGCCTATGCTCAAGCAGCACTCGAAGCTGGCGCGGATGATTTCCTTGTCGCTCCGTTTGATCCAATCGAGGCATTGTTGCGCGTGCGCAGGCTGGCGCGAGCCTCAGACATCGTCCGCGTTGGGGATCTCAAGATCGACCTGGTTGCCTGGAGGGTGAGTTCCGGTAATCGTCGCGTTCAGTTGTCGCCGGTCGAGTTTCGACTCCTGGCTTGCCTGGCGAAACGGGTGGGGCAGATGGTTCATCATGTCACGATTCTGGATGAAGCGTGGGGGTGGAAAGTGGAATATGGGACACTTGCACAGGTGAAAAACTACATTGCGCGATTGCGCAGGAAGATTGAACCTGATCTGCACAACCCACAGTACATCATCTCTGTTCCAGGAGAGGGCTATCGGCTCAGAAATCAGAGGCAGTGGGAAGAGAACTGTCGCGCGGTTGCGAAGATCAGAGATGATATTTCTAAGCCGTGAACTGTTACCAAACTGATACTCACTTGATACAGCTTGGAAACCTATAGAAGGTCATATGTTGGTATAAGTGTCATATTAACATGATTGCGGGACCATGGGCTCGAAGGAACAAACTTGGTTTTGCGCTAATCATGAACACAACCAAATCGCACAGTGAGTTGCATCTCTGTTCGTTGAGATGCGTTTTTGTTTCTACGGAAAGGAGGTGTTTCACTACTGTTTCAATTCCACTTCGTTACAACTGAGTCTTGCGAACAAGTGATTTATTAAAGGAGATTATCATGAGAACCAAGCTTAGTGTTTGGAGAATGATAGGATTGTTGGCGGCATTTGCCTTAGTGATTACGCCGACCGGCGCTAGCGTGAGTGCACAGCCGGCAAGCCAAGCTCAACAACCTACTGACCCCATACCCAAGGGAGGGGAAGCGGGCTCAGCTCAACCGTCGGGCATCTATGACTTTAAGGATTTCAACTTTGGCACCGGTATTACAGAATGTCCACAGGCGCGGCTGAAGAAACTATTCGGCGATCCGTTCGACCGTCGCCAGAAAGATCAGGTGGAGCAATACAGTGATGGCGGCGATGATAACCGGACGAATGTAGAGTACAGTTGCTTCCCGCAGAACGAGACGAGCATCGACACAAACCCGGCTCAGGGGCTAGAGAAGAACATTGTTGCCGGTTCGAACGACTATCGTCTTGGAACCGGCTCATCGGGCTTTTCTGCCAGCAATGACAACGGGCAGACCTGGTATAGCGGGGTCATTCCATTCCCGTCGGTCAACCCGGCAGGCACTACACAGGGCTTCCTCGTCAGTGGGGGCGATCCGGCTGTGGTCTTCGACCGAGCGGGTGTGGTCTACTATGCCCAGATTACCTTCAACCGCGACGACGACACGAACGGGGTGACGGTGGCCCGCTCCACCAACGGTGGGTACAGCTGGAGCCGGGCCTGTATCCTCAACACCACGCCGCCGTCTGGCGCCTGCGGGGGCCCAGGCGACCCACGCCAGCCTGGGGATGGTGTGGTTTCGTTCCAGCACGATAACGATGCAGCGCCAAACGGCAGCATCGACTTCGATGACAAGGAGTACATCGCGGCGGGTCCGCGCCCCGCGGGTGTCGATCCACAGTGCTTCACAGCTGCACATGAGCCGGTTGCGTGCGACCCGGCCCAGGTCGGCGTGGACCGCATCTACGTAACATGGACGAAGTTCACAGCGGCAGCGGGTAGCTACATCATGGAGAGCCATTCCGACGATCAGGGACGTTCCTGGTCGCCTCAGCAAATTATCAGCGGAAGTGCAGCGTTCTGTCTCGGCGGCTTTGAGGCCAACGCATGTGACTTCAACCAGGCCTCGACACCGACTGTAAGCCCGCAGACGGGGCATGTCTACGTTGCCTTCGAGAACTTCAACACGCCGGACGAGAACCAGTACCTCGTTGTCCGCTCGATGGATGGCGGCGCGACATGGGAGGGGCCCTTCTTCGTCACGCCAGTCTATGACCTCAACTTCCCGCGGGCAGGAGTTTCGGGCCGCGTGGATTGCACGGCCCGCGGCCAGCAGTTCGGTCGGGTCGTTTACACCAATAACTGCTTCCGCTCGAACCCGTACGGCAACGTAGTTGTTGACCGGCGCGACGGCGAGTTTGCCGACGACCTCTACCTCGTCATGTCCGACAACCGCAACGGCACTGTCTACAGCTCGAACAGCGATGTTTTCCTGTTCAAGTCACTTGATGGCGGCTCGACCTGGATCGGCCCCACCCGCGTGAACAGCGACCGCTCACAGCTCACGGCGGGCACCTCCATCGATGGGAATAGCGGTCGCGACTGTCTCCGCCCGGAGGGTTTCGTTGGCTATGGAGGCACCAGCGCGAATCCCTTTGCCGAACCCTGCCGCGGGGACTTCGGTGCTGACCAATGGTGGCCGTGGGTGGATATCAACGACAAAGGTCACTTGAACATTGGCTTTAGCGACCGGCGGCTCGATGAGAACTCCACCGCAGGCGAATGGCCGGAGAGCCGCGCCGCCCCGATCGGTCGCGCCGGCAATTACCTGGTTTGGTTCTGGGGTGCGCAGTGCACAGTTAACAATTCGAATGCGACCGAGTGCATGGCTCCAGGCGCAGCCGCGATCCCTCAGCCATCTGAGCCAGTCAATCCAGGTGCGGACCCGGTTCCGGGTCAAGGAGACGAGTACCTCGGCCCATTGCAGAACTTTGGCATCTCGGATGTTCCGTCCAACTGGGATTACACATTCCGGGCCGGCATCTTCGCTGGTGATTACAACAATATAGCAGTCACGCCCAACGATACCAAGGCCTATGGGTACTGGACAGACGCACGCAACGGCCGCTCGTCAGGCGGCCCTGGGGGAGGCTCCGGACCCCAGCCCGGACGCAACCCTATCTGCGAACAGGCTGACGTAATGGTAGATGAGTATAGCAGCGAGGGCGGCTCCGGTGGGCAGGATCAACCCAAATCTGAAGATCAAATGTTCCTCGTTACGGCTTGTCCGGCTGATGCGACAGCACCTTAACTCGTTTTGGTTTTGAACGACAGAAGAGTCCGTCCCATATTGGGCGGACTCTTCTCTTGTAGTGTTCAGCCAGTTTCGAGCTTATTTGATGATTTGGAAGCCGAGTAAAAATTGGTCATAGACATTCTCATCGATGCGCTTGCCCAGAACAGCAATTGTGAAAGTTTGGCCGTTCGCTGCCACAGTTGTGGATGTAGCAAAGTTAATCGTATCGAAGCAGCGCGTACCGGTCAACCCGCCAACCGTCACCTGCTCGCAGCGCGTACTGGGAATATCAGAATTCCCTGCTCCGGCGACCTCACTGCTTTGAACCAGCACCATGATTCCTGCGCTGCCATCCGCGGGGAGAAGGTTGTTGCGATTGAGCCATCTGCGCCCACTTGCTCATTCACTGACCAACCCGCCGGGTATTCAGCGCGATAGCCTGCCTGTGGATTGTGATAGACCTTCAATGCACCAATTTCGGTTGTGGGAGTGGGGACAGCCGTTGTCGCAGCGATGTCTACCCCTTGAACGGTTGTATCAGATATTGCCCGTCCTGCGCTGTTGCACGCTGGCAGGAATATGGCGGCTAGGAGATTAACAATACTCAAGACCATTAATAGTTTCATGAAATTCACTTTTGCATATCATACAATCTTCTCATGGGATGCAGCTGAATAACCTCTTATAGTAAGGTGAAAACTACTTTATTTACACATTCAAGCTCTCTGTTGTCACTAAGAGAGACTGTCCATGTTCATGTATTTTCTTACCTGAGGACCCCTCTGTTAATTGTGGAAATACAATGTTCTGTGTGTTTATGAACAAATTCGTTGTACTGGTTTTGCATAACGAAAGAAGATGATCTGTCTTTTAGTAATGGCAAAAGATTCGATCCTTTTTGGTGTGACCGCCTTCAACTCGTGCAAACCGCGGCTGTGCACGGCTTCTTGATCCGTAACGTAGTTGATAGCAATTCTGGTACTGAGCAAAGGCTCTGCAACCAGGAGAAAGGAGAGAACCTATCCCAACACATAATTGTGTTCCTCCAAAAAGTGCCCGGCGCAAGTCGGGCGCTGCCTTTAATCAGTTATGAACAGATACAACTGCTGCGAATGGCAATTTTATGTACCACCGGTCGGCGCACCTCCTCATAATAATATCAACCCTTTTGAGTTCCGCCTTCACGCGGGGCTTTGAACCTGCATCCACTTCCAACCCGCCTCCCGGCCCCGATCGATACACCGTCATCACCGTTGAGTACACTGCCTATGAATGGTGGATGGTCAGTTGGAAGACAAATCGTGTTGCATGCTCCGTTATCGTTGACCACGAAGGTATTCCTACTCTGGGTGAAGTGTATCGCGAATGCGGCGAGACGATTTATGAAGAGTGGGTTTCCCAAAAACCCTGTATGACCAATCTAGTGAGGGAATCATGCGAAGGGTATTATGTTCACCTGATAAATAGCCAACCTGCAGAAAAAGAGATTGCCAAACAATTGGCTCCGGCTACCGCATGGATTTCCCTGGAAGGTTGCGAACCGGTAATCAGTGCGTCAACCAATATATGTGAGACGGTTCCAACCCTCGTCATCACAGGGCAGGAGCCGCTCCCGAATGAAAGGATTATCCGCGTGGAGGGGACATATAATGGCGAGTCATTTGTCTGTGATGAATCCGATATCTGTAAGTTCTCACCCCAGGAAACAGGTGCTGAGGGTGTTCCAGTTGAATTCTGGGCATATTCATCGTATGGGGATAGCAGTCCGTTATTTAGCGCGCAGGTGCGAGTGAGCAGGGTTGACGAAGGAAACCCCGATCAGCTCCACTGGTATGTAGATGTGCTCTCCTCACAGTGGCTGGGTCAGCCCGCGGCAACTTGCGCCGACTGGTGGGGCTCGTTCCCGCCCGTCGGTGGTCCGCCTGATTGGTTGGCGACGCCCAGTGAAAGCGAAGATTTA
>Ga0105104_10002119_pt1 | contig 14610 bp, 11 predicted proteins | sample PPLLaktember2015_3_FD_87034 | JGI IMG/M metagenome (GOLD analysis project Ga0105104, IMG submission 87034) | Freshwater sediment microbial communities from Prairie Pothole Lake near Jamestown, North Dakota, USA - PPLs Lake P7 Core (6) Depth... | ecosystem: Environmental > Aquatic > Freshwater >... | reverse complement strand
TTGCGTGATTTCCTGTGGTCCATCCCGGATACGCATGTCGGGTTCGACCAGTCGCTGCTGAACTAGGACTTTGCGACCGAGACGCAAGGCGGCCTGGGCTTTGCGATGCGCGCGACCGACGATGGCAGGATCATCGCCAACTTTATTTTGAGCGGCGGTCCGGCGGCACAGGCCGGCATGAAGTGGGGCGCGGAGATCCTCTCCGTGGACGGGAAGCCCACGGCCGAGGTGGTCGACGCCAACGTGCCGTGGTCATCTCCATTTAGCCTTGAAAGCATCAAGCGCCTGCAGCAGTTGCGCTATGCCATCCGCTTCCCCATGGCAAAAGGCCAGGTGGAAGTGACGTTCAAGAATCCCGATGAACCCGAGAAAACTGCGGCATTGGATGTGGTCGGCGAACGCCAGAGCTTCAACTTCGGGTCCTTCTACTACGGCCAGCCGGCTGTATCACTGCCTGTCGAATACGACCTCCTGCCGAGCGGATATGGATACCTGCAGGTCAACAGCTTTGCGGATAACGATGTCCTTTCCATACAAGTCTGGGAACGTGCCCTGCAGTATTTCAATGAGAACGAGGTCCCCGGCGTGATCATCGATATGCGCTACAACGGCGGCGGCAGCGGCTGGCTGGCAGATCAGATGGCTGCTTACTTCTTCGAGGAGGAGATCGTCGTGGGCAACACCGCCAGGTACAGCAAGGATACCGGCGAATTCTATATGGATCCGGGCGACGAGGCCCGCATGATCCCGCCGCGCCCTGCGCTCCAATATCATGGACCTGTGGCCGTCCTGGTTGGGCCGGCCTGTGCGAGTGCCTGCGAGTTCTTCTCGTACGCCATGACCGTCAATGAGCGCGCGACCATCGTCGGGCAGTATCCGTCGGTCGGCGCGGGCGGGAGCGTCGAGCAGTTCGTGATGCCGGAAGGCATCTACACTCAAATGACGATCGGGCGCGCGGTGGATGCCGAAGGAAATATCCACCTCGAAGGCAAGGGCGTGGTGCCGGCCGTCAAAGTGCCGGTCACGGTCGAAACTCTGCAAAGACAGGCCAATGGGGAGGATGTCATCCTGGAGGCGGCTGAAAAAGCTCTCAGCGAGCCGAAGAACGCCGGGGTCGAGCCTTCCGGCCCGCCGACCATCGCCTCGGCTGAGGAGGCGGCCCAGCTGTTATCGACGACGGAACAGCTGGAAGCCAGAGCCCGTGAGCAGTATGACGCTTCTGATTTTGCCAAGCCTGGCACCGTGGCGTATTCGGTGGTGCTCAACAAGCCTGAACCCCTGATCTGGCTCTATGCCTGGTGCGCGACAACCCAGGATGTCCTTGAAGAGAACTTTAATAACATTGAATTGAAGTTCGTGCTGGATGGGGAGGAGGTTCCGCTGTCACAACTGGCAACCGGGGATGTGCCCAACAACGGCCAGCAGTGTCGTATCTATTTCACTGCGTTGAGCGACTGGCCGGCCGGTGAGCATCACCTCAGCACGACGGCTACATTTACAAAATCGATCAACGATGGGACGGCGGATTACGAAGCCGGAGATTATGTGCTCGACTACACGGTCTATGTGCAGGAGTAGGATCTGATAAATGAAGGAGCCCCGCAAAAGCGGGGCTCTTTCTTTGTAATCGTAGAGTAATCACAAGGAAAACCTTTTGAACCACGGAGACACGGAGACACTGAGAAACGTGAGGAAAACTCCGTGACTCAGTGTCTCCGTGGTTAAGTCTTGGGCTTTTGCAGGTGATCTAATCAACAAATCTGTATTTGAGCAGCGTCCAGACGGCTTCGAAGGCGTCCTTGAGCTTGATCTTTTTGCCCTGCGAGTAATCCCGCGGATTGAAGGAGATCGGCACTTCGAAGATGCGGTGCTTGCGCTTGAGTACTTTGGCGGTAAATTCGGGCTCGAAGTCGAAACGTTTGGCCCGGATGGTCATGCCCTCGATCACCTCCCGGCGGAAGACTTTGTAGCCGGTTTCCATGTCGGTCAGGATGGTGTTGTAGAGGATGTTGGTCATGAACGTCAACAGCCTGTTGGCGATCAAATGCCAGAACATGGTCACGCGGTGAGGCGCACCGAGGAACCGTGAGCCGTAGACCACCTCAGCCAGGCCTTCCTGGATGGGCTGCAGGAGGACAGGGTAATCGCGCGGGTCATACTCGAGGTCGGCATCCTGAATCAGCAAAACATCCCCCCGGGCGGCTTTCAACCCCGTGACCACCGCGGCCCCTTTTCCCTGGTTTCGCTCGTGCAGGATCACGCGCACCGTGCGTTTGCCATCCAGTTTCTGAAGGGCGGCGCGGGTCCCATCTTTGGACCCGTCATCGACGACAATAATTTCCTTGGCGAGTTTGGTGGACTGCACTCGTTTGAGAATTTCCCCGATATTTTCAACTTCATTGTAGACTGGGATTACGACGGATAGGTTCATAGTGTCTCAAATTATATACGATAACCGGTGAGGCTGCTTTGCGTGTAGGGTTGCCTCCCATTGGCGTTTTTGGGTCGAAAAGAGCCTTTTCCTAACGGATGTGCAATCAAGTTAAGACAGTGATTAATGCAAGAAGCAGTATAATTTGGGCGCACTCAGATTTCATCATTAACGGAGTATCCCAATTGGGAGGTGTTATGAGTAACCCCCTTGGACGACAACCAGCCGGCAGCCCGGCACCATTCTCACCGCCCCCGATCAACTCAGTGGAAGACACGGGTCTATCCGCCCTGTGGCTGCAGGACCTGGCGCTCAAGATCATTTATTCGCAGGGCTACATGAGCGGGTTCAAAATTGCCGAGTTGATCGCTCTGCCTTTTGCCGGTGTTACAGACGGGATTCTGGAAGCCCTCAAACGGGAAAAAATGCTGGAAGTGAAATCATCCCAGGGCGGGTTGGGCGAGGGAGCCTACACCTACGGCATCACCGGGGCAGGCATCCTGCGGGCCCGCGAAGCCCTGGAGCGCAGCCAGTATGCGGGGCCGGCGCCGGTTCCTTTTGATGTCTATAATGAAGCGATTCGCCGCCAGAAAACCGGGCGCATGACCGTGACCACGCGCACGATGCGCCAGATCCTGGCCCAGATGGTGCTCTCCGAATCCACGTTCCAGCGGCTGGGCCCGGCGCTCAATTCGGGCACATCCATCTTTATGTATGGCCCTCCGGGAAATGGAAAGACCAGCGTGGCGCGTGCGTTCGGCAACCTGGTCCTGACCCAGGCCATGTACATCCCCTTTGCCTTGTACCTCGATGGGCAGGTGATCAAGGTTTACGACCAGGTCAGCCACAAGCTCGCGCCGGATGCGGACGTGCCCACCGGCAGCGGCAGCACGGGTGGCCTGCGCACCAGCCAGCGGCGCGACACGCGCTGGATCAAGATCCGGCGGCCCTTCATCGTGGTCGGCGGCGAATTGACCCTGGAAGGCCTCGACCTGGTCTATGATGAAGTCCATAAGTTTTATGAGGCACCTTTCCAGGTGAAGGCCAACGGCGGCATCCTGCTGATCGACGACTTCGGGCGCCAGCAGGTGCGCCCGCGTGACCTGCTCAACCGCTGGATCGTTCCGCTCGAAAACCGGGTGGATTTCCTGACGCTGCACAACGGACGCAAGGTTGAAGTGCCGTTCGACGTTTTGATCGTGTTCTCCACCAACCTTCCGCCAAAAGACCTTGTCGATGAAGCCTTCCTGCGGCGCCTGCGCCACAAGATCGAGATCGGCGATCCCTCTTATGAGGAGTATCGTGAGATCTTCAAACGGGTCGCGCAGGATAAGAAGGTGGAATACAGCGATCAGGGACTGGCATATTTGCTGCAAGAATGGTATATCAAACGTAATCGCAAACTGCGCGCCTCGCATCCGCGCGACCTTGGCGATCAGAGCCTTGACATCTCAAGTTACATGGCTGTGCCGGCGACGATGTCGCGTGATATGCTCGACCGTGCCGCGCTGGCTTATTTCGTCGATATTTAGTTGGTTTGATACTATGCATTACGGATTACGCATCACCATCTCGTAATGCGTAATCCGTATATTTTTTATTATGCTTGCCTCTCTTCCTCAACCTGTTATCTTTGCACATCGCGGCGCATCCGCGCATGCCCCGGAGAATACTCTGGCAGCCTTCGAATTGGCCGTGACGCAGCAGGCGGACGCCATCGAACTGGATGCCAAGCTGTCCGCCGATGGGCGCGTGGTCGTCATTCATGATCCCACGGTCGATCGCACCACCGGCAGTCACGGGCGCGTGAAGGATCTGTCTCTGGCGGAATTACGGGGTCTCGATGCCGGCAGTTTTTTTTCCGAGGCATTCCGCGGGGAAAAGATTCCCCTGCTCGAAGAAGTATTCGAAACCCTGGGGAAGCGCATCTTCATCAACGTCGAGCTGACCAACTACAACACGCCGCGCGACGCGCTGGTTGAGTCGGTCTGCATGCTGGTCAAGAAGTTTGGCCTGCAAAAAGACGTTATGTTCTCCTCTTTCTTTGCCTCGAACCTTTCCAGGGCGCGTGCGTATCTGCCCGATGTCCCGCGCGGGCTGCTGGCTCTCAACGGCTGGCCCGGTGCCTGGGCCCGCTCCTTCGGTTTTGCGTTTGGAAGGTATCACGCCCTGCATCCATATTTGAAGGATGTGACGGCCGAGCAGGTCCAGCGCGTGCACCGCTTGAAGCGCCGCGTCCATGTTTGGACGGTCAACACAGCGGAGGATATGCGCCGCCTGTTCGATTGGGGTGTGGATGCCATCTTCACGGATGACCCGCAGCTGGCCCTGCGGGTGAGGGCGGAGTCGAAATGAAGTTGAGGGGCGGCTTATCAGACATGCAATCGAGACGACCTTTTCACTGGCTGATCCTGCTCGCATTCGTTGCGGCTCTGATTGGGGTGCCGCCGGCCGCGCGGGCCGAAACGCAGTTCCCGGCCGCGAAGGCTCAGGCTGTCCTGGCCGCGATGACGCCGGAGGAACGGGTGGGGCAATTGTTCCTGGTTACGTTCCAGGGCATCGACGCTCACGAGCAAACGCAGATTTACGATTTGATCGCCAGCCATCACGTTGGCGGTGTTATGCTGCTGGCAGGCAATGACAACTTTCTGCCCGACGATACGGTTCCGGCTGCCTACCAGATGATCAGCGCGCTGCAAAGCATCGAGTCATCCGCAACGACGGAATCAGAGCTCGATGCACAGGTTCCTGACAAGGTTTATGTCCCATTGTTTATTGGCATCCCGCAGGAGGGAGATGGAGCGCCCTACGATCAAATCCTGAGCGGGTTGACGCCGCTGCCCAATCCCATGGCGATCGGGGCCACATGGAATACCGGGCTGGCCCAGCAGGTTGGCGCGGTCGCGGGGCGGGAGTTGAGTGCCTTAGGCTTCAATCTGTATCTCGGGCCCTCGCTCGATGTGGTCGAGGCCTCCAACGACTCGGCCCGCGTCGACCTGGGCGCGCGCGTGTTCGGCGGAAATCCGTTTTGGGTCGGCGAGATGGGACGCGCCTACATTTCCGGCCTGCACACCGGGAGCGAGTCCCGCCTGGCCGTGGTCGCCAAACATTTCCCCGGACGCGGGGATTCAGATCGCTCGCCTGAGAGGGAAGTGGCGACCGTTCGCAAATTGCTCGAGCAGCTCAAGCAGGTCGAACTGCCTCCCTTTTTCGCAGTTACAAATTCGACCCAGGCAAATGAACTTGCCGATGGTCTGCTCGTGTCGCATATTCGCTACCAGGGCTTCCAGGGCAACATCCGGGCAACGACGCGACCGGTCAGTCTCGATGAGTCGGCCTTGTCGGCGGTCGTTTCCCTGCCTGAATTTACCACCTGGCGCGGGAATGGCGGCCTGATCGTCAGTGACGCTCTCGGGAATCAGGCCGTCCGTGATTTTTACTCGCAAAGCGGAGAAAATTTCTCACCGCGCCTGGTGGCGCAGGATGCTTTCCGGGCGGGCAACGACCTGCTTTATCTGGGCAATGTCGCTTCCGAGGACGAGGACATTTATACGGCGACCCTGGAAGTCCTTGATTTTTTTGCACAGCAATATCGCACGGATCGTGTGTTCGCGGAACATGTTGATGGAGCCGTGACCAGGATTCTGGCTCGGAAACTGAGCATGTACGATGAGTTTCGGCTTGCGAACGTACTCCCTGCGGAGACCGGGTTGTCCAGCCTCGGCTCATCACAGGAGATGGCCCTGGAAGTTGCACGCAACGCTGCAACCCTGATCAGCCCCGACCCGCAGGAACTGAGCAGATTACTGCCGCAGCCGCCCAATCAGGCGGAACGCATCGCGTTTTTGACAGACACTTCCATGTTCAAACAATGCACTACCTGCCTGTGGCAGGAAGGTCTGCCGGTGGACGCACTTCAAAAGGCAGCCTTGCGGATGTATGGGCCGGGCGGAAGCGGGCAAATCTTTACCAGCCGTCTGAACTCCTTTGCGCTGGATGAGCTGGAAGCCATGCTGAATGGAGAGAGCACGACAGACATCGAGGGGATTCTGGAACGCGCCAACTGGATCGTCATTTCATTGACCGGTGTCAATGACGGACAGATCGCCCTGCTCCAGCGATTCTTTGAGGAACGCCCGAGCCTGATCCGGACCCGCAAGGTGATCCTGTTCTCGTTCACTGCGCCCTACTATCTCGATCCGACCGATATCTCCAAGCTGACGGCTTATTACGCGCTGTACAGCAAACAGCCGGCCTTCGTGGATGTGGCGGCCCGTCTGCTCTTTCAACAGACGGCTGCGCCGGGTGCCTCGCCTGTCTCCATCCCATCCGTGGGATATGAACTTCCGTATGTCATCTCTCCGGATGAGAACCAGATCATTCCGCTGGCGCTGGACAAGGCGGTGGAAGCCACTCCCACGAGCGAAACGCCGACAGCCGCGGTGGTGCCGACCCAGACGGAAATCCCGCTCTATCGCATCGGGGATACGATCACCGTTCGGGCTGGACCGATCCTGGATCACAATAAGCACATCGTGCCCGATGGAACGCCCGTCAATTTTATGATGACGACGCAGGATGAGAGCGGTCAAATCCTGCAGCAGGTGGAGGCGACCACGGTTAGGGGGATGGCGCGGGCTTCCTTCGCCATCGATCGGCCTGGGAAGGTGGAAATCACCGTGGTCAGTGAACCGGCTGTGGTTTCGAACGTCCTGAAATTCGATGCTTCGAATGAAGGCGCGGCGGTGACCGTTGAGGTTCCCCAAATCACCATGACGCCCGTGCCTTTAACAGCGACGTCGACTCCCGCACCCGAAAGTGACCTTGTTTCGCCGGAAGGCTATCCGCGCGTGGGCATCTGGCTTCTCGTCATGCTGGCAATTGTCGGCGGCGCGGCCCTGGCGTTTTGGGCCGCCAGCCGGATTGTCTCGCCGCGCTGGGGCCTGCGCTGGGCTCTGTGTGTGTTTGTGGGTGGGCTGCTGGCCTACAACTATCTCGCCCTGGGATTCCCCGGCGCGACGGAATGGATCGCTTCCTCGGCGGGCGCGTTCGGGGTGCTGCTCTTGACATTTACGGGGCAGGTGATCGGCTCTTTGGGGGCCTGGGTCTGGATGCGGGTAATCAGCGCACCAGGGTCGCCAGAAGACTGACCAGAAGCAGGACGGCCGCGCTCCATGCCAGAGTCGCTTCGGGCGCGCGGGCCAGATACTCCCAGACGGAGGGTGCATGAGCGCGGCGCACCGCAATCGGGAGAGTCGGTGCTTCGCTATATCCCAGTAAGGCTTCACGAAAATCGTTGATCGTATCCGGACGTTCATCCGGGTGCAGCGACATACCCCACAGGATGGCCCGTTCGGTACGTGGAGAAACGGCCGGGTTGATCTGTCGCAGCGGGACCAGGCTTTCAGGCTGCAGGAAGCGCTTGCGTGCATCCGCCGGCGGCTCGCCGGAGAGCAGGTGGTAAAGTGTCGCGCCGAACGAGTAAATGTCGGAACGAATGTCCGTGTGGATATCGCTGCCGCCATACTGTTCGAGCGGTGTGTAGAGCGCGGTCCCCTGTCCCTGGATGATCGTAATCGTGACTTCGTCGGGTGCCAGGATCTTCACGAGTCCGAAGTCCACCAGTTTGATCAGACCGTGCGGCATGAGTTTCAGATTGCTTGGCTTGATGTCGCGATGGACGATGGGCGGTTCCTGGCTGTGGAGAAAGGTGAGGGCACTGCCGATCTGATCGGCCCAGGAAAGCACATCGGCTTCCCTCAAAAAGGCTTTTTTGCGGCGCGCCTCCAGGAGCAGGGCCCGCAGATCGTCGCCGGGCACGTAATCCATCACCAGGTAATCCCGCGGTCCGTTGGAAAAGAAATCCGAGACCTTCGGCAGGTTGGGATGATCGAGACGCGCGAGCACAGTTGCCTCGCGCAGGAACTGGTCGCGGGCTTCTTCTCGGACGTCTTCCGGGAGGGCGCGGTCGTATTCGACTTCCTTCAACGCGCATTGGCGGCCCTTGAGACGGGTGTCGTCGGCGAGGTAAATTGAACCCATTCCGCCTTGACCGATCCGCTCACGGATCTTGTAACGGCCGCGCAGGACCTCCCCGTTCTTGAGAGGTGCGAGCACTATTCTCCTTTGGTCTACCGAACCATGGCGATGTCTCCGGCAAATCTCTTTCGGCGTAAGTTCTGCACAGAAACGCGTCTTTATGCTATATTATTATAATATACTCCTTTGACTATCCTGTCAGATTCAAATACATGGGAATTTCATGAACAAATCACCGGAAGAATTTCCTTTGCTGGTTGCCCAGGAGGGACCGCTCAAAGGTCAGCGGTGGCAATTGAGTCAGACAATCGTATTGGGACGCGAAAATTCCTGTGATGTGGTGATCGCCGATCGCCAGATCTCGCGCTTCCATGCGCGCCTCACACCGACGACCGAGGGAGTGATCCTGGAAGACCTGGGGAGCAAAAACGGCACGCATCATAACGGGGTGCCTTTGACGGCTCCCGTTGTTTTACAGGACGGCGATCTGATGTCGGTGGCGATGGCACAGCAATTCCTCTTTCTGACATCCGACGCGACCATGCCTCTGCTCGAAGGCGCGGGGATGCCGGGTCGTCTGATGATGGATCAAAAGTCCCGGCGGGTCTGGGTGAACCAGCAGCAGATCGTCCCGCCTCTGTCAGCCCAGCAATTCAAGCTGCTATGGCTGCTGTATGAAAGCCACGGACAGGTCGTCAGCCGCCCCGACCTGGTCTCTGCGGTCTGGGGGGACGAGCAGGCTGCCGGCGTCTCCGATCAGGCCCTGGACGCCCTGATCCGCCGCCTGCGTGACCGGCTGGCCACCCTCGACCCGACTCATCAGTACATCGACACCGTCCGGGGTCACGGAATCCGGCTGGATAACCCACCCATCTGAAAAGTCTTTGATCGAAAAGCCTTCCGCGCAGGCGCGGGAGGCTTTTTTGTTACCGCGGCCGTAACTTTTAGCGGCCTGGAGCGACTATTCGGTTGAACCGAGTCAAGTGCAGGAAAGACGGATGACCACTTCGGGGATGGCTCAGACGGTGAACGCAGTGAGAACGCCCACGATGCTTATCCGTGGAGACGGCGGCGACAATGGCAGTTGCGAGATACCAGACAATTCTTCGGCCCGGTCAGGCTACGCCAGGCACCCGCCCGGGTGATATACTCAACATGATAGGATATGGAACTCGAGCTCAATTGATAAGGCGAGGGGCCCCGCAAATCATGTCAGTTTACGATGAACGTCGAGCACTCGATGGCTTGCAGAGTCTGGACTCGCAGGCCATCGGCGCCATTTACGATCTATATTTTCCCGAAGTCTATCGTTACGTCCGTTACCGGATCAATGATGACACAGTCGCAGAGGATATCGCCAGCGATGTCTTCATGCGTTTGCTTGAGTCCGTCCAAAGGAAGCAGGGACCGCAGTCCAGCCTGAAGGGCTGGCTGATCGCGACGGCCTCCCATGCCGTAAATGACCATCTTCGCCGGCGCTACCGCCGGCCCGTGGAAGCTTTGTCCGAATCCATCCCGGACGGTTCCCCCAGCGTCCATTCCGAAGTGGATGCCCGCGAGCAGAACCAGCTGGTTCTGAGCGCCTACGCTCAATTGACCGCCGAACAGCAGCATGTGCTGGCGCTGCGCTTCGGACAGGGATATTCCATCGAAGAGACAGCCGCACATTTGAAGAAGAATATTAATGCTGTCAAGGCTCTCCAGTTCCGCGCGCTGGCCTCGCTCCAGCGGCAGATCGGGGAGGTGAATTATGAATAAGCTGCATGAAGTTTTGGAAATTTGCATCGAGGAAATCGAAAAGGGTGCCGACATCGACACCGTTCTCTTCCGCTACCCTGAGCTGGCTGATGAACTGCGTCCCATTCTCGAGGCTTCCGCAGGCGCAAAGCGGATGGCGGTCGCCACTCCTGCTGCGGAGGTGGTCAGGCGCAATCGGGTCCGGCTGCTCCGGCAGGCAGCGGAAATGCGCGCGTCCAAAAGATCTGCGCGGCGGTTCTGGTTCGCCTCGGCCCGCCGGGTTGCGGTGACGCTGACGGTCGTCGCGGCACTCTTCATCAGCGGGACCGGTCTCGTCCGGGCGGCCTCGACCACCGTCCCGGGGGATAATCTGTATCCGGTCAAGCGCACCTGGGAAGATGTGCTCTTATTGTTCACATTCAATTTGCAGCAGCGCGAAGCCCTCGAGGTCGAACACAAAAATGAACGACTGCATGAGCTGCAGGAGGTCTTTGCCGAAGGACGTTCGACGGAAGTGGAGTTTACCGGCGTGGTGACGAGTCAGAATGGGAACGAGTGGCTGGTTTCCGGCATCCCGGTCGTGATCTCCGCCCAGACGGAAATCCGCGGCCAGGAGATCGTCATTGGCAGTGCGGTCGAAGTGGAGGGACATACCCAGGGCAATCTGGCTGTACTGGCCGAAAAGATCGAACTGCTGCCGCCGGGTGCCGCGCTTCCGGACATAGACGATAATAAGTTTGAGATCGAAGAGGAAGACCACGAAGGGCGGGATCAAAAATCTGAGGAGGTCGCCGGCGAAAAGCCGAAGGTGGAGGACACCGAGACGCCCGAGTCTGATTCCAACCATGAGGATGATTCTTCGAAGGATGGCTCAGACAGCAGTGACGATGATTCGAGCTCGGATGATCACAGCAGCGGGGAGGAAAACAGTTATGCTGGCGGAGATGATTCGGGAGGGGATAATCATGATTCCGTCGAAGATGGCGACGATTGATGGAAAATTGCGGAGGTAAACCCTCCGCAGTTTTTTTATAGCTTGAAAGATGTCCCAAAATGGAGTACATTAAGCTAGCACGTTCGTTCTAGTAAAACCTTGCGACGATTTTGCGGAGCACCCCCCGAAACAGAGCTGAGGGGTAAACCTTCGCAAGGTTTATCCAAATACTCCTTCAAGCGAGAACTGATATGACCGACTCAAACTTTTATCTCGGACGCGCGTATGATCCCATCAGGAACACAGTCACAGAAAAAGAGATCACTTACGATCCTGCAGATCTGACCACCCACGCGGTTGTGACCGGCATGACCGGTTCCGGTAAAACCGGCCTGTGTGTCATTTTGCTGGAAGAAGCAGCCCTGAAAGGCATTCCGGCCATCATCATCGATCCAAAGGGCGATCTTACAAACCTGCTGCTGCACTTTCCCGATATGCTCCCGCAGGATTTCCAGCCCTGGATCGATGCCGAGCTGGCGCGCCGGGCGGGCAAGAGTCTCGAGCAGGTTGCCACCGATGCATCCATGTCCTGGCGCGAGGGCTTGAAGGAATGGGGCATTCCGCAGGAGAGGGTATTGGCTCTCAAGAACGCCGCGCAGTTTGCCATCTTTACACCGGGTTCGGATGCCGGGATTCCCGTGAGTGTCTTGTCTTCGTTGGCCGCGCCGGAAATTTCCTGGAAGGATAACCGCGAAGTCCTGCGCGAAAAAATTACCAGTACGGTCACAGCCTTGCTTGGGCTGGTGGGCTACGATGACATCGATCCGCTGCGCTCGCGTGAACACATCCTGCTGGCCAATATTTTCGAAGCCGCCTGGAGTCAGGGCAGGGATGTGGAGCTGACGGAGCTGATCCTGCAAACACAGACGCCGCCCTTCGAGAAGCTTGGCGCGTTCCCGGTCGAGACCTTCTTCCCGGCCAAGGACCGTATGGAACTGGCCATGGTTCTGAATAACATTCTTGCGGCGCCGGCCTTCGAAACCTGGCGGGAGGGTCAATCCCTCAATATCGGTTCCCTGCTTTACACGCAGGACGGCCGCCCACGTCACAACATTTTTTATCTGGCACACTTATCGGATGCCGAGCGCATGTTCTTCGTCACGCTCCTGCTTTCGGCGGTCGAGACCTGGATGCGCACCCAGAGCGGAGCGACTTCGCTGCGGGCGCTCCTCTACATGGATGAAATCTTCGGATACCTGCCTCCGCAGCGCAACCCGCCGTCCAAGCAGCCGCTTCTGCGGATGTTGAAGCAGGCGCGCGCCTTTGGCCTGGGGCTGCTGCTGGCCACACAGAATCCGGTCGACGTGGATTACAAGGCCCTCTCCAATGCGGGTACCTGGTTCATCGGGAAGCTGCAGACCGAGCAGGATAAGAACCGTCTGCTCGACGGACTCGAAAGCGCGGCAGGCGGCATCTCCCGCATGGTCTTCGATAAGCTGATCTCATCGATCGGCAAGCGTGTCTTTGTCCTGCATAACATCCATGCCAGGCAGCCCGAATTGCTGCAAACCCGCTCGACGATGAACTTCCTGGCCGGGCCGCTGACCCGCAATCAGATCCCCGCCCTCAACCAGCTGGCCAATGCCGAGGCTGCGCGTCAGATTCAGCCGGCAGTTGCTCCCCTTATGGCAGCGACTCCGACCCTGCGGCCGGCCGCCTCGCAATCCCAGCCGCCCACGGCCCACATTCAATCTTCGAGCACCAAGCCGCCCATCCCGGCCTGGATCCGCGAATACTTCCTGCCGCAGAATTACAGCCTGCCCGAAGCATTCTCCGCCGCGCAAAGGGCCATGCCTGCGGAAGTGATGATCGAAGGTGTCATCTACCATCCCGCGTTGTTAGCTTCTGCAGAAGTGCGGATCCTCGACCGCAAGCATGGTGTGGAGAGCGAGATCACGCGGACAGTCCTGGTGAAATCACCTGAAAAGCGCGGCTCCGTCCGTTGGGAGGAGCATCCACTCGATGCTGAGGTGCTGGATCGTATCGATAGCGCTCCCGCGCCTTCGACGCGTTTCAGTTCGATCGATGCGCCATTGAATGATGTCAAGCTAATGACTGCTTTACAAAAGGATTTCGCCGACTGGGTCTTCCGCAATTCAGCGGTCAAAGCGCGCGCAAACCAGGCGCTGAAAGTGTTTGCAGGACCCGATGTGAGCCAGGCGGAATTCATGAAGGCTTGTGCAGAGGCTGCCCGTGATGGACGGGATGCCGAGATCGCCAAGAAGACCGCGACCCTTGATCGCCAGCTCAAAACCCTTGAGGATAAACTTGCCCGCGAGGAACGCGAACTGCGTGAGGATGAAGCCGAACTTTCACATCGTAAGATGGAAGAAGCCGGTACTCATCTTGAGAACATCACCGGTCTGTTTGGCGGAAAACGCGGTGGACGCAGGCTTTCCTCTTCGCTGACGAAACGCCGCATGACGGAACAGGCAAAATCGGAAGTGGAAGAATCACTGGATGCGATCGATCTTTACAAGCGCCAGCTGGCCGAGATTGAAAAACGCCGTGAAGAGACAATCGCCGAGATCAACAACAGGTGGGGGAGCCTGGTAAATGAAATTACCGAGGTGACGATCGCGCCGAAGAAAACGGATGTCTTCGTCAAGGTGTTTGGCGTGGCATGGATGCCGTATTACACGATTAAATCTGATTCAGATACCTTCGAGCTGGCGGCCTTTGGCGCTGAGTAAGGTGCCTCGCGCTGCGAAGTCCCCGCAGGGGGAGCGGAGTGAGACCGTGCTCTTCCGGTTGAACGCAGACGACTGCGCAGGGTGCCCGTGGCAAGCGCCCCTTCCGCAAGTTTAACGGTCCTGCTTACCTGCGCTTCGTCTGCACTCCTCGAAAAACCCTCGTCGTTCCGCTCAGCGCGAATAAATGGATAGGAGAAAAATGTTCTGGCTGATCTTCGTTATTGTTGTGTGGGGAGTTGTCCATTCACTATTGGCCTCGCTGGGCTTCAAGAGTTTTCTGCGACGCAGGCTGGGGAATCGATTCATGAAATCCTATCGGTTGCTCTATAACCTGCTGGCTGTGATCAGCCTCGTGCCTGTGCTTGCTCTTATGGTTTCACTGCCAGATCAGCCTCTTTATCAGGTTCCGGCGCCGTGGAGTTATCTGCTGAGGGTGGGTCAGGGAGTGTCTGTCATCCTGTTATTTGGGGCGGTATTGCAGACAGACATACTTGCTTTTGTGGGGCTACGCCAATGGGTCCACAGGACTGCTGCGCGTGTCGAAGACGAGCAAACAGGCGAGCTGGTCATAAAAGGTTTGTACCGTTTTGTCCGCCATCCACTCTACACATTTAGTTTATTGATCCTTTGGCTGTCCCCAGCCATGACCGTCAATTCATTTGTTGTTTATGCAGCTTTAACGGTTTATGTGTTGATCGGAATCATTTTCGAAGAGC
>Ga0105104_10002118_pt1 | contig 14614 bp, 18 predicted proteins | sample PPLLaktember2015_3_FD_87034 | JGI IMG/M metagenome (GOLD analysis project Ga0105104, IMG submission 87034) | Freshwater sediment microbial communities from Prairie Pothole Lake near Jamestown, North Dakota, USA - PPLs Lake P7 Core (6) Depth... | ecosystem: Environmental > Aquatic > Freshwater >... | reverse complement strand
CGGGTGCCGAAAAAGTCAACCTAATCAGAAGCGAGCGAGGGATCGGCGGCCAACTTTAGACCGCAAGGATGCCAACCTGCTCCGGGCGTGCGCCTGGATCAGGGGCCGGGCGGCTAGTCTGCGCGAGATAACCTTGGACCGTCGGCGTTAGTGCACTCCTCGGCTTCGTGGCGGGGGCACACAGTCTGGCCCTACGAGGAGTGGGGATGTGGTTCCCTGGCTTTGGATGTGACCACAAACAAGGCCCGAAGGTTCTCACCTGCTGACCAATCGCGACTCCGACGACGACTCCCGTTTTGAAAAACGCGTGGAAATGAGTTTCCAATGTTTCAATGGTCTGTGTCTGGAAAGGAATCAACCTATGCAGAGAGCTTTGATGGTGATTACTCTGTTGCTGCTTGCATCCGCTAGCGCGCTGGCGCAGGATCCCGCCAAGGTGGCCGAGAAGCAATGCAAAGTTGCATTTGAAAATGATTACGTGCGGGTCTTGCATTGGACCGTCGGTCCCCACGAAAAAACCGCCATGCACGACCATCCTGCGCTGGTATCTGTCTCGCTAACCGGCAACAAGACGCGCTACACAGCTGCCGATGGCAAGACGAGAGACGTCGAGGGCAAACCCGGACAGGCGACCTGGAGCAATCCTGACAAGCACGCCAGCGAGAATTTGGGTGACAAAGCAGGCGACATCATCCAGGTGGAGCTGAAGAAGAAACCGGGCGCTGCTATGACGGCGATTCCGGCCTCCGAAGATTCCGTTACTGTGGACCCGAAACACTACCATGTGGAATTCCAGAATGACCGCGTTCGCGTCCTGCGGATCCAATACGGACCGGGTGAAAAGTCCGTGATGCACTCGCACCCGGCCAACCTCGCGGTCTATCTTACTGACGGAGAAACGAAAATGACTCTGCCCGACGGCAAAACGAACGCGGCTGTCTTGAGGAAGGGGCAGGTGCAATGGACCGACAAAGACAAACACCTGCCGGAGAATGCGGGAGGCAAACCCTTTGAGCTGGTTCTAATTGAATTGAAATGATGAGATTCGAATCTCCGGATCCGGATCGGGGGTCGCGGGTCGGCCCCCGATCGAACCGGCTCACTTGATGCGGTGGGCCGGGAACTCCCGTACGCCCATCACACTGAATAGAACCCTGTTCACTTTCCCGTCCGGGTCTTTGATGAAAGTCAACTTGACGGGAGAGCCCTGGGCCTGAAAAACGATTTCCGATTCCGCCAGCAGCTCCGTCTTGCCCATCTTGCTCTCGCCCATCAGGCGATCGCCTTCGCGAAACACGCTGAAGGTCCGTCCTCCCTCCCGTAACACGACTTCCGGCGCTTCGATTGCGAATTCCCCAACGTAGAGATCCATTACGGCAGCGTCGAGCTTGATGAACTTCACTTCCGGTTCCTCTTTCATCTGGTCACCAAGGTAAATCTCCGCGATCTTTCGAGAGAGATCCAAGGCATTAGGAAGGGGACCGGGCGGCCGCATTCCGATGTTGGAGAGGACAATCACAGTGAACTTCTGGTCCGGGAAGCGGGAGACTTCTGTACTGAAACCGGTAATGTCTCCTCCGTGGTGGATCTCCCGTAGTCCCTTGTACCGGCCTATCATCCATCCCAAACCAAAGACCCCTTCTCGGCCGTCGGTGAGACGGCTGGGGGTGAAAACCAGCTGAAGCGTTTCCGGCTTCACCAGCTTTCCGGACTCCAGCGCCCGGTTCCACAGAAACAAGTCTTCTATCGTCGAGAACAGAGAGCCGGCGGAATAGGCGTCTTTCGCAGCACTTCTTCCCACACTCGTGAAACCGTCAGGTGAGTTCAAATATCCGCAGGCGCGCTCCCGTAGAGAGGCGTCCTCATCGACCCCGGAACTGCTCATCCCGACTGGTTCGAAAACGTTTTCTTTAAGGTACTCCTCGTAACTCTTCCCGGAGACCTTCTCGATGATCTTCCCCAGCATCTGGTAGCCGATGTTGCTGTAGCTCACGCGCGTTCCCGGCTCGAACTCCAGCGGCTTTTCCAGGGCCTGTTCGTAGCTCATGAAATCCGGGAGCCCTCCTGTGTGGGTCAAAAGGTTCCTGATCTTCACTTTGTTCCCCGGCGGGAATGCGGGCAGGTACTTTGATACCGGGTCGTCGATGTTCAAAAGGCCTCGATCGTGCAGCTGCATGATCGCCGTTGCCGTAAACGTCTTCGTCACCGAAGCCAGCAGAAACCGGGTCTTCGGCGTATTAGGGAGACTACCGGCGACATCCGCCATGCCATAACCCTTCTGAAGAATTACCTCCCGGTCACGCACCACCAAGACGGCGGCGCCAGGTGTCTTGTCGCCGTTGACCGGTTGGAACAGTTTGTCGACCTGCTTCCCCCGACTCTCGTCCACAGCGTCGGCTGATAGAGGCAGGATTAAACTCATGAAGCAAATTAGGGCCACAGAGATCCGGTGCATCATTCATCCTCCGCTTAACTGAAACGGACGCGACTCCAAAAAGGTTCGGCCGGAACTCAACGTGACATTGCGGTGCCGTCGCCAGAGTATCTATGTTTTGGTCACGCCAACTTCAAAGGTTTCAACGATTCCGAGTGCCGGTATCCCAGACCTGATCCTTATACATATCTCTGACCGGCCCTGCATATTTCTGAACCAGCGTGCAGAGGCGGGATCTCAGCGGCGGTTGAGTGACTCGCCGCCCAACTCGCCACAAGAGGTTTTCGGTAGTCGTCGCGCTGTTGCTCAGTGCGGCGTTCCTCGCCTGCTTTCTGCCGGCCTGGCAAGCGATGAAACTGACCCCGACGATCGCTCTGCGTCATGAGTGAGAAGGAGGGGAAAGAATCGGTTACGGGTTTGGCAGACGGCAAGGGCAGTTGCCGCAAAATGCCCAGCCGAAAGGCCAGCACATGTCAGCCCAGGGGGCTACGCGATAAGCGCAGGCCCCCGGGATCTCCATATTAGCGCCTAAAAGTAGTGGTGCCTCTGAGAGCCGTCAAACCTCCCTGGATAACGCCCCTGGAACGTCCGACGGCCGATCAGAAGCGATAAACGGGTCCGAAAGTGAAATCCGTAACCCACGGAGTTTCCCGTCGCGGAGTGGGAACGAGATCGTCGAAAAGGATTCGTCTCCTCAGTGTTGCCCGCAACCCCCAGCTGCGGTTTATCCAGATCGACGTTCCACCCCCGACTCCCAGATACCCGGTGCTAACGTCGCGCGTCAGGAATTTGTTGGCATTCGGAAAAAGGGAGGCTCGGCCCTCCCCCTGAATTTGCCCGATGTACCTCCCGCTCGCAAGCAGACTGGTCGTGGTCTGGCCTCCGCCGGAGATCGAGGCAAAGGGTTCCAAGCGCCAGATGCCCGGCAGACGAAAGCGAAAGGCGCCGTCAAAGAGGTAGCCGTTTCCGCCGGTTATCGAGAAACTCCGTGATATCTGACCTTGTTCAAACTCGTCGAAAAACACGGCTCCGCTATCTCCGGGAACGAATGTGATGCCCGCGTCGAAGGAAAGTCGCCAGACGAGGCTTTTGCCGACCAGGAAGCCAGTCGTGTACCCGTCCCTCGGCCTTAGACCAACGAAATAAGGGACGGCAATGGTGCCGTGCTGCAGGGACGGCGCCTCAAGCAGTCCGGTCCCAAACCCGCTGTAGTAGCCGACAAAAGGATGCACATCCACTCCGACCTGCGCCGAAACGCTGGAGCACGACAGGAAGAGCGACACCAGGCACATTTTCCGGAACATGGCACCTCCGTTAGAGCAACAGAAACCCTCCTTCGCCTCGAATTCGGGACTGTTGCAACGAGTTTGCCCCCCGGGCAGGCTCGTTGTACCATCGCAATCGTGACTCGGCCGACAGCCGTGTCCCTTCATTTGCCTTCCACTTTTATTCGCTTCCGGATGGTACAATCCCCGCGGTTCAACGGCATTTATCAGTGGTGATGTCTGACCTGACTACCTTGCGTAAACCTTCAGAAGAGAGTTCCGATCGTGACTGGTACATCAGTGACGAGGAGTGTCTGCTGAAGGTGCAGGCGGGGCAGAATACGGGTCTCGCGGTGCTGTTTGAAAGATACCGTCGGCTTGTTTGCGGCATTGCACGCAAGATTCTCCGGGACGCCGAGGAGTCCGAAGATCTTTTGCAGTCGGTCTTTCTTGAAATCTTTCAAAACGCCGATCGCTTCGACCCACGCAAAGGAACCGTCCGCACGTGGATCCTGCAATACTGCTATCACCGTAGTTATAACCGCAAGAAATACCTCACGCTTCGCGGTTTCTACCGGGATCAGACATCCAGCTGTGCTGACGAATCATTTCGAGCTGCCGAACCGTGGCGCGGACTGAGTCACGAGGAGGCGGGCAGGCTCCTTGCCGATTCTTTGCGGAGCCTGCCGGAGCAACATCGCCGGATTCTCGAAAAGGTCTTCTTCGAGGGCAAGACGATCAAGGAAGTCGCCGCCGAAGAAGGCGTGTCGGTCGGGAATGCGCGGCACTACTACTATCGTTCGCTCGAGAAGCTTCGCCAGGAACTGGGCAAAGCGGAGGGCCCGAGATGATAATGCCCACACACGAATACTTCCGAAAGCTATCGGCACTTGCTGAGGTTGGAGAGATCAGTGAAAAGGAGCATTCCGAGCTTCAGATCCACCTTCGAGGCTGCCCGGAATGCCGGCAGGCCGCGCAGGACTACCGCGAGATCCTCTTTGATTGGCTTCCGCTGCACCGGACTGCGGAGTCGGAGACGTCGGGCGCCCTCCGGCCAGGCTTCGGATCATTCCGATCGCACTTGGGCTGGATAGTGCCGATCGCCGCAGTTCTCGTTCTGGCGATTGCCGTGTCCGTGCTATGGACCGCGCGGAACTGGAACGAGTCAGCGAGCCTCAGGCGGGCTTTGGACGCCGCTCGGTTAGACAAGGCATCGCTTCTTGGCGATTTAGCGGGCAAAGAACAGAGAATTAAGGTGCTCGAGAGATCTCTTGCAGATCGGAGTCCGGCCGCATCGGTTCCCGCTGATCGGGAACCCTCCCGAGAGTCAGTGGCTCTGCAGGAGGCGCGCGCCAGGCTCACTCAGCTGCAGGCGGAAACGGATCGGCTCCGCTCGGCCTACTCGACCGGTCGCGAAGAGGAGGCGAGACTGAGCCGCGAGCTTCAAGAGGCGAGGGCCGCGCAACGGGACGAACAGAAAAGGTCGAGTGATCTTCAAACTCGAAAGCGCGAATTGGAGGCGAAGGTCGACAATCGCGAGGCGCAAATCAAGGGGCTCAGCAGCCGTTTGGCTTTCCTTGACGCACGAATCAAGGCAGAAAGCGAGCAGAACGGCAGCTCATCGGGAATGTTAGACCGCCTTATCCACGACCCGAGCCTGCAGGTCATCAATGTGTATGCCGTTTCAAACAAGAGCAAGAAACCGAGCTCCTTCTGCCGTATTCTGAAGGTTGCCGATGCCCCTCCCGTCATCTACGCCTATCGGTTAACGACCGGTGATTTCGCGGCTCCGGACGACCAGCGCCATTTTCAGGTTTGGGGGATGAATCGGCCCGTCGAGCTCGACCACCTCGGGCTTGTAAACCCCGCGGAAGCCGGCGGATCTTCTGTCCGGCTTGGGGAACTGCGCAAGGACGCTTCGAGTATCGACCGATGGATTCTTCAGCTCCCTGATTCCAAGGCGCTAAGCGACATTCGATACCTCCTGATCACGGAGGGCCCTGTCCGATCCGAGGCCGTTGCTCCTCCGGTGTTCCTGGGAACCCTGGGCAAGTGAGGGGGCCGTTGCCTCACCCCCAAAATTCCCTTGGAGATTCCGAGCAAAGCTCAGATGACTAGCCTGGTTTCGTGGCTTGGGATTATCATGGGACGCTCGAAGACAGGGGAACTGCCGTGATCGAACCACTGTTTGTGACAATACCTCCCGTTCTGTTCCTGGCTGTCCTGTTTGGCGGAGGCCAGCTACTTCGGCGGCGCAACATCGATATGGACGGTAAGCCGCCAATTAACCGGACCCCTTATTACCTCAGTAAGTATTCGATCATCGTCCTTTGGGCGGCGATGGTGATACAGGGTTGGGGAATCGATCTTTCTCTTCTGGCCATTCCTCCCGCAGTTAAGTGGCTGTCCTTATTCCTGTGGGGTTGGGGATTTGCACTGCTCCTGACGGGACGACTCGGACTTGGAGATTCCTTCCGGATCGGTTCCGCCAAGGAAAGCACTACCCTGCGGGTGCACGGCCTCTTTCGATTCAGCCGGAATCCCATGTATGTGGGGATGTTTTCAACCCTCCTCGCTTCCGCGCTGTACACGGCAAATCCAATCGTGCTTGTCCTCGCGCTTTTCATAATCTGGGTTCACCACGCGATCGTCCGGGCCGAAGAGCAGCATTTGCGCAACGTGTTTGGTCAGGAGTACACGACCTACTGTGCGCGTGTCCGAAGGTACCTGTAGGTCCCCATTGCTCACGTGTCGGCAATGTCTCCGAAAAGAGAGCTTGCCACGGCTCCCGCATGCCGCCGCAAGTCCCCGAAGACGGGTCGCTGATCCATAAATCTTACGCAAACGGTTCATAGAGATTACGCGAAAGCTGCCCAAATGGAGCCGGATTTTGCGGACGTGTTGTTGACGAGTGTGAACATAAGCCGTTGACTTTTGACTAGATTGTTAATTTTCCTCTGGCGCTCCCACGTATCTGGCACAGCGGGTGCAAGTACCGACCGCAACTTCCCACGGAGTGAACTGGGGAAAATGCCCGTTTCTGCTCCGACTTACAGGCCCACATTTACGAAGAAAGGGACAATCGATGCGAATCTCAAGGTTGTTTCTTGCCGCCGGTTTGCTCGTCGCCGCCGGCCGCGTTGAGTCTGCTTCTGGCCAGGGTTGAGTGGCCGCACGCCAAGGTGCGCCCGTGATTGGCGCCATATGCAATGCTGGACGGATAGCAGGAGAGACAGGAAACGTGATATCGCGGCAGCTTTCGCCCGAATCCCGGTGGCAGGTTAACGTCGGCTACCGTTGGCAGCGATCGTTCCGTCATTTCCGGGGAGATCATGAGGAGGCAAACCGTGTCGAAGAGCAAACGCAGGTGGAAAACCGGCTGCACCTGTTCGATGTTGGGTTGAACTACCAGGCCTCACCGCGTTGGAGCTTGAGTGTCAGCGCCCCCATCATGACCGTCGACCGGATCTCGCACGGGCCAGGCACAGTGACTGAGAGCTCCGGTATCGGAGACATGTCCGTCGGAGCGAAATTCTGGATTTTCCGGCCGCCGACGGAGTCCCGTCAGAACATCCAGGTAGGAATCTCGATGAAACTGCCCACCGGCAATCCGAATGTGACAGACCAGGTGGGAGACAGCACCGTCGTCGTGGACCAGTCGATCCAATTAGGGGATTCGGGAACCGGATTCTCTTTGGATTACATGGCGTTCAAGTCTCTGGGAGGTTTCACGCTGTTCTCGTCCGGGGTCTACCTCTTCAATCCGAAAAACAGCTATACGCCCACGGGTTGGAACGAAATATCGCGGCCTCCCGGCTACCCGGGGTACTCCCGGCCGGGCACGGTATATTCTGTGACTGATCAGTACCTGTTCCAGGCCGGGGCGGGTTACGCAGTTCCGAGGCTGCCTGGTCTTGCTCTCACCGGGACGGGGCGGATCGAGGGGGTTCCGGCACACGACATTATCGGGGGGGAGGACGGATTCCGCCGTCCGGGTTACGCCGTCTCAGCCGGGCCGGGAGTGATGTACTCGCGCGGCGGGGACACCTGGTCCTTCAGCGTCCCTGTCGCACTTTACCGCAACCGGACAGCCAGTGTTTCGGACATACTGCGTGGAACCCACGGAGACGCGGCTTTCGCCGACTACCTCATCCTGGTCGGCTATTCGCGCACGTTCTGAATCGTGATTCTGGATTATCTCGCTGTCCGGTGGTGCGCAAAAAAGGGGACAGTCTACTTAATTCACTTTTTTAGACCAGTCACTCGTCTAAAAAGTGAATTAAGTAGACTGTCCCCTTTTTTTGCCGTCCCCTTTTTTGCGCCGTCGGTATGAAGGCCGAATCCTTCCTGCGTGCTATCATTTCGAAAGATCTCTTCTGATCGAAACACCCAAAACCAGCGAAGCAGACTAAGGAGGAAGTATGAAACCATTTGCTCGCGTGTCGGCGGTGTCTCTGTGCGTCGTGATGGCGATGGGCTGCTTGGTCCTCGCCGGGGAAAACAAGCATGTGGGAACCTGGACTATCGACCTGCATGACTCGAAGTACACTCCCGGTCCCGCTCCAAGGACTGCCAAGCTCACGATCGAGCCCTCGGGCCCTGACGGAGTCAAACTCGTCGCTGATAGCGAGAATGCCGATGGGACTCCGATGCATGTGGAATTTGTCGCTCAGTTCGATGGTAAGGACTACCCGATCACAGGATTTCCGGGCGCAGACACTGTGACCATAAAGCGGGTCGACGACAAGACTGTCGAAAGCCAGATAAAGGCCGACGGGAAGACCGTGATGACAATTCGTACCGTCCTGTCGGACGACGGCAAGACAAGAACGTCCTGGTGGAAAGGAACGAATTCTCAAGGAGAGAGCGTGGATAATACCGTGGTCTACCGGAGGACAGGCGGGGCTCAGAAGGCGGAGTAGCAGGTTCCTGGCGGGTATTCGGCTCCGCGTCTAAAAAGCGTGGGGTTGCCCACATCGAGTCCCGAGATTGCCTGCCGCCCTCAATTGGCCGGAAAGCATCTCGGGACTCGACTTGGGCACACGCCCTACCGGAAGCCTACGTACTGTGCCGATAGGAGATCAGGGATGATCATCGGGGCACATTCGATTATTTACAGCACAAGCCCTGATTTGGACCGTGCTTTCCTGCGCGATGTCCTCAATCTACCGAACGTCGACGCGGGCGATGGGTGGCTGATCTTCGGCTTGCCACCGTCCGAGTTGGCGGTACATCCGTCCGCACAGAACGGCGTGCATGAGCTCTATTTCATGTGCGAGAACGTCCAGGCGTTCATAGCAGAGATGGACAAACGAAACGTGGCCTGCAGTCCCGTCCAGACCCGAGATTGGGGTCTGCTCACCGAAGTTACGCTGCCGGGCGGAGGCAAGCTCGGTGTTTATCAACCTCGCCACCCCCGCCCAAAGCCGTGAAAGCAAGCACGGGGAGACTGTTCACCATGACACTCGCCATATCTCTGGTCTGCGCCGCGATCAGTTTGGCGCAAACCGTTTCACCGCCCGATCTGACCAAATATCGACCGAGCAACTCCACCTATCGGGTGCTTTTCCTCAAGAAGGCGGATATTGAAGTTGACGGAGAGATGCAGGAATCGGCCTGGCGAAAAGCAAAGGTGGAAAAGGCTTTCGTTTACGCCTCCGGTGAACCCTCACCTCCTCCGACCGAATTTCGCGCCCTCTGCGATGACGACTCCCTCTATTTCCACTTTACGGTTCTTGACCATGACGTGGTGGCTTTGCCCAAGCTGCGGGACGAGGAGGATGCCGTTCTCGAGGACCGCATCGAAATGTACTTTGCGCTCGATGATCGCTTCAAAGACTACTACTGCCTGGAAGTTGATTCTCGCGGGAGGCTGTTCGACTATCGCGCGTCCTACTACCGCCAGTTTCGCCCTGAGTGGAATTGGGAGCAACTGAAGGTCGCCGGAAAGCCGACAGCGAACGGCTATGTCGTTGAGGGCCGCATCCCTCTCAGAAGCCTGGAAGAGAAAGGATTTGATCGACTTCGACCGGGGAAGAAGATTCGGGTCGGGTTATATCGAGCCGAGTTCAGTCACGATCGCAGTGGCAGAACGGTCGAACCCAAGGAGACGATTCATAATCGGGGAAGGTCGAGCGATGGTCCTCCTCCCATTGAGCGTTGGATAACCTGGGTCGACTCCAGAACTCCCGAGCCCGACTTTCACGTCCCTTCTTCGCTCGGGTGGTTCGAGGTCGTGGAGGCACAGAAATGAGGCGCATGGACAACGTACCCGACGATCCGCCCTGGGCGCCGCCCCTGTCGTGGGCCACACGGCATGGCCACAGGGACATCGATGAGTTGCTCAGGAAATACGGCCCCCGGTAATCCTGCCCTAATAAACGGCCCACCTGCCACCGGAGGCGTGTCCACACGGTCTCCGGATCTCGGCGCCGTGTAAAAGCAGTCGAGAGCACGCCCTACAAACGCCGAACGCTGGTGTTGGTCCAAAACTACTGTTACTCTGCAGTGAAAAAGAGGTCCACCTCCCCGGGGGACTCCCGCTCCATAACTCAAACCGAAGGACTAATCTCATGAACCAAGGATTGAGATTCATGACTTCATTGCGCCGCGCCGGTATAGGAGTAACACTTGTTAGAGCCTACATGAGCGTCCAGGAGCACTGCTTTGACCTTCGATACGGTTTGGATACTTGTTCCCGTTTGAAGCTGAGACATTTGACAATTGACCGGGCAGCGACCGCCAATCTGCGCTGGGATAGAGGCTACTACCAACCGACTCGCCTTTTGCCTTTAAGAAAAATGTTGCGGGTGATCAGCACAGCACCGCGGACTGATGGTGCGCTCGTCGACTTCGGTTGCGGTAAAGGCAGGGTGCTGCTCGTGGCCTCCGAATTTGGCTTTGAAAGAGTGCGCGGTGTCGAGTTAGCCCATGAGTTATGTGAAATAGCTAGAGAGAACTGCGCCGCCTATAAAGCTAAGACGGGCATCACAACCGATTTCAAAGTGGTGGAGTCTGACGCTACGAGGTACGCGGTCAAAGAGGACGAGACCCTGTTCTTCTTGTTCAATCCGTTCGGCCGCAAGGTCTTGAGCACTGTATTGGACAATATCGCGTTGTCTCTTCGTGAACACCCGAGAAGGGCCCTGATTGCTTATTGCAACCCGAGATGGAAGCAGAGTATCGAACAGCGAACGGATTTTTTTCTAGTTCAAGAATTGAATTTCTGGCGCCATCGTTTTGCCATTTTCGCCAATCGACTTCACGACCCCTCGCAGGTTCCCGAATTTTTGCCCGTCCAAAGTCAGTAGGGAGGTTCGGAGCGCCCTGGGGATAGTTCACGGACTCCCTCTACCTCTGCCGCGGCGCTCCATATGAAAAGCAGGAGTCAGGAGTCAGAAGTCATACCCGATTGTTCCCACCCTGGAGCGCTTGAGCATTACAAAGTATCCGAACCAGATCAGCAGCCAACCGGCGATCAAGATCCCACCGTTTAGTGGCATAAAACGGTTTAAGCAAGACATACAGGGCGAGTAAAGCACCGCAGAGACTAAGGACAATTGACAAATCGATGCAGTCGATCAGGAATCTCAACCAGAAACCTGGATGCGCCTTTGTGGCATAGTAAACGCCCCTGGATGTCTGATCTTCGGTCGCCATGTCTGCCTCCCTGTGCGGACCAGGTGACGAAACAATGTTACTCGGCGCCTTTTCATAGGTCTCGCGCAGGGCGACGCGGCTCGCATCGTGGTGAGCGCGAGCAGACGGTCGAATCCAGGAGTTGGAAAAGGACCGGCCCACGGCCACGAGTGTCCCGCCTCTGCATAACACATGCGAGAGCACCTCCCAGCTGCCGGCACCCAAAGCCATGCGGACTCCGATCTCGCGACGGCGTTCCGACACCTGGTAGGCTGTCAGGCCGTAAACGCCTATCAGTGAGAGCACAAGGGCAGGGCGACATGGAGCCGTCGGTCAGCGACGGAGCGCCGAGAGATGCTCGCGTGGAGCGGTCCGTACAATGTCGCGGATGCTTATCCACCAGATACGGGCTTCATGCGTGCGTCCCGCTGCCCGAGCGTCACGGCGCTGTTCCCGAAATGTCCGTTCCATCTCTTTCCCGTAGTCGCTGCGAAACTCAAACGGGAGTAATCGGAGCAGGGCACGAAAAAAACGCTCTGCTTTCATGCGTTCCCCTTTTCGGGTATCAGGTGCTTGATCCTGGCCATCTCGAGCGCGGTCTCCATGCGCTCGGCCTCGGCCCGGGCGACTGCGCGGCCGAATTCAGTCAGGCGATAGTAGCGCCGGCGCTCGTCGTCAAGAGCAGGGTCCGGCCGTTCGGCCGTCTCTTGGACGACACCTTCGGCGACGAAACGCCGGATCAAGGCGTACAGCGTTCCGGCACTCAGAAGCATCTTGCCGCCCGTTCGGCGGCTGACCTCTTTGATGATGGCGTAGCCGTGTTTTTCGCCGTCTGCCAAAGCGATCAGGACCTGGAACATCGACGGCGTGAGAGGCAACAGTTCGTTCGGATCACGTTTCATCGGCCGCTCCGGATTATCGGACGTCGATATACTATAGCGTTATACGCTATAGTATCAAGTCGTTCCTCAATCGGAACTATGTCTCAATTTCTGATCGGAACCTGCAAGCGTAGCTGACTGGCGACTTAATCCTGAGTAGAATCGGATTTCAGGAGGCAGATCGTGCACTTACACTCGCTACTTCTCCTATTTGCGTGTCTCTGTTTCAGCGTCGAACCGCCGGCCCTCCCTCAAGAGCTTCGTCCTGGGATTGTTGCCTGCGTCGGGCCTGACTTGCCACTGCCGGTGACCGGCTACGACGTCTACCTCTTCGGCGAGATGCACGGCATCCGCGAGACCAAACCTCTTTTCCAGGCCTACCTTGCCCGGCTTCATCGGGAAGCAGGGCTGCGGGACGTTTTCCTCGAGGAAGACCAGGTCTACGAACAGGCGGCCCGGGATTACGTCGAAGGGAAGACTGATAGAGTGCCCTCCGTGCTCTGCCTTCGGGCGGACGTCCTCCTCGTTGTCAGGCAATTCAATAAACAGCTGCCTTTGAACCAGCGTGTCGCGGTTCACCTGGTCGATCTGGATTCCCCTATGTCCGCGATCCGCCAGCATTTGCTTCAGGTCGAAACTCGGCTGGCTCGCAACGACGAAGTGCACATTCCTGACGAGTCGGAGCTCGCACAAAATGGTCTCGAATTGGTGGACCGTCTGTTGTCGCGAGCAGTGGAACCGAGACTCCGAGGCGAACTGCAGACTGTTCGGAATTCGCTCGTCGCTTATCGGGAAGGGTTCGAAGCGGAAAGCGGGCCGACTAAAGGCAACGTCCTCATGGAGGCCCGGGAAGAGGCTATCGCCCGGAATGTTCTCAGTGTGCTTAAGGGAAGTCAAAGGCGGGTCGCGCTTGGGTTCTATGGGAGCATTCACGGGAGAAAGAAAGCGGAAAAGCTGGATCTCGGGACAGGGCCTTTCCTTTACCGGTCGTTAGCTTCCCGGCTGGGTGAGACAGGGGTCAAAGTGCTGTCCGTCTACTGTTGGGCCCTTTCCGGCAGCAATTTTTGGAGGGGAACGCGTAACAACATTCCTTCCATGGTCGGCTCACGCGTGCGCGTCAATGAGACGGAGTCTCTCCAGCAGGTGATGAGCGAGGCACCGGATGCCAATATGTTCCTGGTTGACCTCTCAAAGCAGCCTGCTTTCCACGATGACGTTGGAGGGCTTTACGATTTTGGCATATGGCTCCGGGTGGGAAGTCCGATGGAGAACGCGTGCGCACCCTGAGTTTTTCTTTTGCACTCCACGTCCAGCTTCTATGCGAAATGCGGACGGCGGTCAGAAGACGCAGAGCGGTGAGGTGCCAAACCAAAGCGGAGTGCGGCGGCAGCGGCTGATCCTTATACGTATCTCTGAAGCGACCCCGGAGCCGTGGCAAGCTCTCTTTCGGAGTGCGGTGGCCTTGCCGGAGAGTCTCTCCCGCGCTCTCTGGCGAACTAAAAAACACCGCGAACGTTTCCCCGAGGCCAAGCGCTACGCACCGTCCTTCGAGGAGGAACAGGACGTCCTCCAGGTGGCCCTGACCACCTGGGAGAAGGAGAAGGCGAAGAAACCCCTCCACATCGCATCCTACTTACGATTTGGCACTTGCGGCGCGTCAGGCCGGATTCCTCACCGAGTACATTTGGTACGTCAACCGCGAAAAGTTGGGTGAGGCCGCTGAAGAGTGGTTGGCAGCGAACAGTCAGTTGTCCTCTTCGAGGTCCTCCACAGGCATTATGGAGTCTCCTTGGAGTGCCTGGATAACGAGCACATCGCTGCTCTCAGACTCTACCTGAGCCGATTTGTCTTTGAGCGGATTAACAAGCAATCCGGATCGTGAGAAATGCCGCTACTCAGCTACCGCTGAGCCGGATCCTGTTACCTTCACGCTCAGTGCAGAAACTCCACTGCAGCGGGAGTCGTCCCTTTCGGGACGAGCACGACCGTCTCGCCCGGCATTGTGTTCAGGGCTAGATTCTCCCCTGACAGATCTTCCGCCTGCCTGCCGTCGCGCCAAACCGTCACATCCGTGGTGCCCCACGGGTTTTTGAGCCGGCAGGTACCACCAGCCTTAGAGTGGATTTCGACAAGCCGGATCTTCCCTTCCTGCAGTGCCGAACTGACCAGGAAGGCGCCCGGTGTCAGCAGGCGGAAGGCGGCATCCCAGCTTTTGGGCCAGCCGTTGAAGATTTCGAGCGTTCCCTCCGTTGACGAGACCATCGTGGAGTTGATCCCCGAGCTCAGGCCGCCGATGTGCTCCGCATCGATCGCGCCGGGGCCTTCACGCAGGCGCATCCGGTTCCGAAAGATCCCGGCTCCTCCGATACCCTTGTCATCGATGAAGCTTCCCAGGG
>Ga0105104_10002117_pt1 | contig 14616 bp, 11 predicted proteins | sample PPLLaktember2015_3_FD_87034 | JGI IMG/M metagenome (GOLD analysis project Ga0105104, IMG submission 87034) | Freshwater sediment microbial communities from Prairie Pothole Lake near Jamestown, North Dakota, USA - PPLs Lake P7 Core (6) Depth... | ecosystem: Environmental > Aquatic > Freshwater >... | reverse complement strand
CTGTTGTCCACAGATAGGCGCGCGGTTTAAACATGTGTAGCAAGGCATACAAGATGGCTGATGCCAGGAGGAAGGCAAAACCGTAGGTTACTTCTTCGAAATATCCGATAAAAATTGCAGTCAAGATAAGCAAAAGTGAAGCTGATAGCGCCGGTAATCCGTAACGGCGAATTTGGTCGGTTTGCAGGCGACGGAAAAGCTCGCTTGTCAATGCGAGCAAAAGACCCCAAACCCACGTTGCAATGGCAATCGGCAGGGCTTCAAGTTCAAAATTGAGCATGAAGTTGAGTGGAAGCGGATAAAGTGCAGCAACGGCCAGCCAGGGGAAAAGGACAAAAGGGAAAATTAAATCGCTGAGCACGTAAAAAGCCATGGCCAGTAGCCAGAAGACTGTGCTCAAGAGATTCCACGCGCTGGGCAAATCTTCCCAACGAATTGCGATGGCGACGAGTGCATATGCGATCAAGCCGAGTTGGAAAATTTGCACGAGAAGAAATAATGGCAGGCTGAACTTTGTAGAGTGCCAGCGTTTGAGCAAGTAGGCGCCGCCCAGGCCGAGCAAACCGACGAAACTGAGCAGGATAAGATATATTTCAGGTATAGAATTGAAGAGATTACCCAGACGCACAATCGAGACGACCATTGCAATAAAGGCAGCCAAGCTGAACAGGCGGGAAGCGTAAAACCAGGTGCCAAAACACCAGATGAGCGCCATAGCGGCCATCACCGCAAACCAGTAGCCGGCATTGGCTTTGCTGGAAAGGTTGAGGATATCCACCAGGACATTGGCATCCGTGGGAAGCAGGAAGGAAAAGACAACGAAAAGGGCAAAGCTCGGTTGCGGTAAGCGCGTCTTAGTAAGAACTGCCGCGACTGCAAACAGCGCGGTCGCTGCCAGGAGGATCGGTAAACGGGCAGCCTCTACCAGGGCAGCCAGGATGGCCGCGGCTGCAATAACAAAGAACGCGCCCAGATAGAGGGCAATTTTGATGCTGGTTTCGCTCAGGAGAGTTTGTGTCAGGCCGGGACGCGGAGTCGCAGATTGAGGTTCTAGCGTGTCACTTCTAACGGTGGCAGGCAAGGGCTTCGTTGGAAGCGCAGGTGAGACTTCTGGATTTGGGGCAGGTTTCAGGTCGAAATCGTAACGTTGGCGGAGCACGTCTGCCTGGCCCGCATGGATGAGACCCTGGCTCTCCCAGTCGGTTAGCTCGGTTAGGATCGTTTGGCGTTCTTTGCGATTGAGATTTACTGTGCGGCTTTGGATGTAGCGATGCGTGGGAGATGCCAACGCCTGACGGGCTGCTTCGCGGACAGCTCTATTCCTGTCTTGCAAACAAAGTGTTTCCAATGTGCGCAGGATGGCAGGGCTGCTGAATTTTTGATCGCCCAGCTTTTGAATAGCCTCCAGCCGGGTTTGAGCATTTTCACTTCTGAGACCGGCTTGGACACCAGCAAGGATTTCTTCTGGCGATGGGTGATTCGTTCCTTCTGGAGGTTCAGGCATGATTGGTTCTCCAATGAATTTAGTCTGGTACCAATAGATAAAACAACGCACCGAGGAAAAGGGTGCGTTGTTACAAACCAGTATTTGATGATCAAATCTTTTAGTTGAGCCTTATTACTACAGCTGTACGTGGAGGTACTTCTACATGCAGATTTTTGTTTTCAATGTGAGAGCGTGTATCCGGGCCAAAGATAGTCATGGGATTGTCCTTGGAACCAAGCGTTTCGACCGAGAACGCCACCTTTTTGTGATCTGTGCTGGCGTTTAACGCAACCACAAATGACTGGTCCTCTAGCTTGCGTGCAAAGGCAAAGAAGTGATCTTCGCTGTACAGGCGATGGTACGAGCCGCGCCGTAAAACCGGGTACTCTTTGCGCAGTGCGATGACTGCCTTGGTATAGTTTAATAATTCATAATTCCAGCGCGAATCATCCCAGGGAAAGCCCCGCCGACAATCGGGATCGTGAGCGCCGGTCATCCCAACCTCGTCGCCGTAGTATAGACAGGGCGCTCCGGGATATGTGAACATAAAGAGCATTGCCAGTTGCAGAGAAGGAATATCATTGCCAACGCAGGTCAGGTAGCGCGGCATGTCGTGGCTGTCGAATAGATTAAGTTGGGAGCGAGTGATTTCCGGGCTGTACAGGTTGGTCAGGCGGTCGATTTCACTGGCGAACCAGGTTGCGTCCATCTCGGGGTGTACACGTCCATTCAGACCACCAGCCTGGTTGACGATGGTCATGTCAAGACGCTCGCCACCAAAGAAACTCATGACCGCGGCCGTAATGAGGTAATTCATCACGGCGTCGAACTGGTCCCCACCCAACCAGCGCTGGGCTTCATGCCAGATTTCGCCGACGATATAGGCCTCTGGGTTTAGTGATTTCACGCGGCGAGTGAACTCCCGCCAGAAAGCATCATCGTCGATCTCAGCAGGGACATCCAGTCGCCAGCCATCGATTCCAAAGCGGACCCAGTGCTCGGCTACCCTAAACAGGAATTCTCGTACGGCTGATGTGTTCGTGTTGAACTTAGGCAGAGCTGGCAAATCCCACCAGGCTTGATATCCCAGGGCGCGCAAGCTTCCTTCGCCGTTCTGCAGGGCATGAAGCTCACCCGTGGCCGGATATACACCCCAGCGACGGCGTCCTTTCAAACGCTCAGGGTCGAAGTAAAACCAATCTTTGTAAGGAGAGCCTTCCCCGTTCTCCAGCACATGATGGAATTGCCAGAACCCGCGACTGGCATGGTTGAACACGCCATCCAGCACCACGCGGATGTCCCGGTCGTGGGCTTTATCGATGAGATTGCCTAAAGCCATATTCCCGCCCAGTAGTGGGTCCACGTTGTAGTAGTCGTAAGTATGGTAGCGGTGATTCGAGGCCGAAGCAAAAACGGGATTAAGATAGAGCGCTGTGATGCCCAAATCGCTCAAGTAATCCAGTCGCTCTGCAAGTCCATACAAGTCACCACCTTTGAAGCCGTTGTACGTAGGAGGCGCATTCCAGGGTTCAAATCCCAGGTCTGGCATCCTTTCACTACGCGCGAATCGATCAGGAAATATTTGATAAAAGATTGCGTCTTGTACCCAATCTGGGGGAGTCATATTACAACCTCCAGGACTCTATGATAATAAAAGGGCGGTCGTGGACCGCCCTGTCTATTGGAATTGTCTTTATGGGGTGGAGAGGTATTAACGAATAGCCTCTTCGGTTTCCGCGTCGAAGATATGGATATTATCCATATTAAAAGCGATTTGCGCTTTATCTCCAACACGCATGCTGGAGCGCGGATCCACGCGAGCAACAAAGGTATTTTGCCCACTGAGCAAATGCAGGTAGATTTCGTTGCCCATCAGTTCGGTCACGTCCACCTGTGATTCGATATTATCGGTATGGATATTCGGCGGTATGAACTTTGGGTCGTGGATGTTCTCGGGGCGAATGCCAAAGATCACGTTCTTGCCTTCATGCGCCTGGTACGGCCCAGCATTCTCTGCTGGGATTGCAACAGCAAAAGCTCCGGTATCGACCATTAATTTTCCGTTATCCCTGTGCAGCTTTGCAGGGAAGAAGTTCATCGCCGGGGAGCCGATGAAGCCGGCTACAAACAGGTTGTTGGGTTTATCGTATAGATGTTGAGGGGTGTCCAACTGTTGCAGTATGCCTTTGTTGATGACCGCAATTCTGGAGGCCATGGTCATGGCCTCGACCTGGTCGTGGGTCACGTAAATGAATGTGGTTTGCAGCCGCAGATGTAGTTTGCTAATCTCGGCGCGCATTGCCACCCGAAGCTTGGCATCCAGGTTCGAGAGTGGCTCATCGAACAGGAAAACCTTGGGTTCGCGCACGATGGCGCGTCCAACCGCTACGCGCTGTCTTTGGCCGCCTGAAAGCTGGCGTGGTTTGCGCTCCAACAGATCCTGGATCCCAAGGATCTCGGCGGCTTCGTTCACGCGGCGTTTAATTTCCTCTTTGGGAAGTTTTCGCAGCTTCAAACCAAAAGCCATATTGTCGTAAACGGAAAGATGCGGATAGAGCGCATATGATTGGAAGACCATGGCAATGTCACGGTCTTTGGGCGCCACGTCGTTTACAACGCGGTCCCCAATCAAAATCTTGCCGTCACTGATCTCTTCCAGGCCTGCCAACAGGCGAAGAGCAGTGGTCTTGCCGCAGCCTGATGGGCCGACAAGCACCAGAAATTCCTGGTCAGCGACATCAACGTTCATGTCGTTGACTGCGATTGTCTCACCAAATCGCTTGTACACGTGGTCGTACGTTACACTTGCCATGTTATCCTCCAGTCTCAAGAATATAGTGACTCAATTATACTCATTAAATAAAAAAAACACAGAGTGATTAAACTCTGTGTTTACCTAAGACATTCCTTAACTGGCTTTTGCGTTCCTCTTTACGTCTCTCTTTTGCGAGTCACAACATCAAATATAACGGCAGCCGCAAGGACAATGGCCCGGGCGATGTACTGGTAGGAGATATCAATCTGCATCAGGTTCATGCCACTGGTCAGTGAAATCATCACCAGCGCCCCCACGAGCGACCCCATCACCTTTCCAACGCCACCGGCCGCCGAAACCCCGCCGACGAAGGCCGCAGCAATTGCATCTAATTCAAAGAGGTTACCCGCTGTTGTGGTCGCAGAACGCAATCGGGCTGCATACAAGATCCCAGCCAATGCGGAAAGCATTCCCATCGAGCCGAAAACGACATGCGTAATATGTTTTACGCGAATACCACTTAATTCAGCCGCCTCGGGGTTTCCGCCAACCGCGTAGATATGCCTTCCCAGCACGGTCTTGGTGGTAATGAAGTCATAGATCAGGACCACGATCAACACAACCGCAGCGGTCCATGAAAGGCCTTGATATCCGGCCAGTATCCAGGCAATGCCGCCGATTAATACCGAAATAAATATCAGCTTAAGGATGAACATCCCTGGCGAGAGCACTTCTATTTTGTTCCTTCGCATCCTTCTGCGATTGTTGAATTCATTTGTGACAAATAAAATGATCCCCAGCAATCCAAGTATTAAAGTCAGTTTATGCAGTTCAGGCAAAATTCCGATGTCCGGGATGTCAGGAACAAAGCGATTACCAATCGCGTTGAATGCTTCATTTGGAATGACGATCGTCCCGGTAGCTCTGGTCACGAGTTGTAACGCGCCCCGGTATCCCAACCAGCCAGCCAGCGTGGCAACAAAGGCCGGGATGCCTAGCTGTGCTACCATGAAAGAGGATAGTAGTCCGGCCAGAATGCCGAGCCCTAGGATAAGGGGGATGACCACGAAGACTGGCAATTTCCAGGAGACCATGGCGACGGCAGCGACAGCGCCAAGAAAGCCGGCCAAAAAACCGACCGACAGGTCGATATGGCGGATCACGATGACCAGCGTCATGCCGACCGCTAACACCGCAATGTAGCCGGACTGGTTGACAAGGTTGACCAGGTTTCTGGATGAGAGGAACAGGCCATTCGTGGCAAAGCCAAAGAAACCCCAAATCACGAACAAGGCAATGAACATGCCATATTCGCGGATATTTTCTCGTAACAATTTTCTGGCATCATCGATGAACGACATCTTTGTCTCCTTGCGCTTATCCGGCTACCGGTTTTTCCTTGAAATCATCTCGTGCCCCGATCATGTAGGCAACAACTCGCTCGCGGAACTCGTGGATATCCCCTTCGACAGGCTTGTCGGATACTTTGCGGCCCAGTCGCAAGACGATCATGCGATCGCTCACCCGGTAGATGTCCTCCAGGCGGTGACTGATGATGATGATCGAGGCACCCACTGCCTTGAGTTCGCGGATCAAATCCAGTACCTTGTCGATGGCTGCTACGCTTAATGCGGCCGTGGGCTCATCCATGATGATGACCTTGGCATCGAAGGCAGTGGCGCGGGCAATAGCCACTGCCTGACGCTGGCCGCCGGACAGTCTCTCCACTTTTTGACGCACGGAGGGGATGTCAATTTTGAGGCGACTGATCAGGCTTTTCGTTTCCTGCTCCATCTGGCGGTAATCCATGACCCCGAACGGGCCAATTTTCATTCGGACCACTTCGCGTCCCAGGAAAACATTGCCGGCTACATCCAGGTTGTTAGCAAGCGCGTAGTCCTGGTAAACCATTTCAATTCCCTGGCGGCGTGCATCCATCGGGTTGGAGAAGTGCGCCTTTTCCCCCTCGATAAAGATTTCGCCTTCATCGGGGATATACGCGCCGCTGAGAACCTTCATTAAGGTAGATTTACCGGCTGCGTTGTCGCCAATTAACCCCAATACTTCATTATGGCGTAATGTCAGATCAACTCCGCGTAAGGCCTGGACTGCGCCAAAGTGCTTCTTGATGTTTCGCATTTCCACAACAGGCGGGTTATTTGTTGCAGGTTCCATTGACATTTCCTTCTACTCGGAGAGATATGGGAGACAATTTTGAGGCTTATATCTTGCGAGAATTCTTCAATTTTATAAAATTATACAAGAATAGTGGTGGATTATCCACCACTATTCTTATGTTAAGCTTTATTCTTATTCCAGACCGGTGAATTCGCTGGCGTCCCAGTAACCGGAGTCGACGATCGCTTCTTTGACATTTTCCTTGTCAACGGTGATGACTTCGGAGGGTTTGGCAGGGATATCAGCCACGCCGTTGTTGTAAGTCGTGGTCTCCTCAGGAGTGCCACCTTCCAGGAAAGCGACAGCTGCGGCGATGGCATCTGCCACCAGGGTGCGGACGTCCTTCAGGACGGTCATGGACTGCTTGCCGTCGATGATGTACTGGACGGAAGCGATCTCGGCATCCTGGCCGGTGACCACGTAGCTCTCGACATCCGCATCAGCGCCGAAGGCATCGGCAATCGCGCGGGCGGTGCCGTCATTGGGGGCGAGGATGAAGACGTTGCCCTTGTCCTCAGCGGCAGCTGCAGTCAGGTTCGACTCGGCGAGCGTCTTGGCGGTGTCGAAATCCCACTCGGTGGTGACCTGGCCGATGATCTGGCCCATCTCGTCGCGGGTCAGTTCTGCCTTATCCTGCAAGGCAACGGCTTCGCTGGAGTTCTTGATGACGAAGGTGCCGTCGGCGATCTTGGGTTGCAGCACGTTCCAGGCGCCTTCGAAGAACAGGAAGGCGTTGTTGTCGGAAGCAGCGCCGGCGTACAGGTAGAGCGGGTTGCCGGAGCCGGTGGCGTTGTCGACCAGGTATTGTGCCTGGGCAGCCCCGACGGCAATGCTGTCGAAGGTGACATAGTAGTCGACGGCGTCGGTGTTTAGGATCAGGCGATCATAGGCGACGACCTTCACACCTGCAGCTCTGGCCGCTTCAGCCGCGGCAGCGGCAGCAGCGCCGTCATGCGGAGTGAGGATGAGAACCTTGATGCCTTTGGCGATCAGAGCTTCGACGTTGGCCAGTTCCTTGGCGGAATCGCCTTCGCTGAAGAGGATCTCGACATCGTAACCCTCAGCGGTGAGAGCATCCTTGAAGCGGGTCTCATCTTGGATCCAGCGTGGTTCTTCTCTCGTCGGCAGAACGATGCCAACACTGCCGGATGCGGCAGGCTCGGTCTCTTCAGGTGCTTGGGTTGCAGCACCACCGCCACAGGCGGAAAGGATTGTGGTGGCGATCATCAGTACAGCGATCAGGCTGTACCATAGTTTCTTAGACATGTTTCTTCTCCTTTACAAGTTTGGTTAATAGACTGAAATCAGAGAGAAAGTTATAAATTTCCTCGATCACCTCCTTTCAACATAGGTAGGATTTGAGAGGATATCGTCTACGACGATACTGATCGCCCCAAGCAAAACTGCGTCAGTTTCGAAGCTCGATAAAAGAATCTCTGCATTGGGGCTGGTATCTGAGAAGGAATGACTTGTAGCTGTTTCTATAATTGCCGGGAGAAGATATTTTCCAACGATACTTAATGGTCCCCCAAGGATAATTTTTTCCGGATTAAAAATATCGATCAAGCCTGCAAAGCCGAGTCCCAAAGCCGCTCCGGTTTCAGCAAGTGAATCGAGCGACTCTCGATCACCTTCATCTGCTGCTTGTTTGATGATCGACATGGAAAGAGGCGCATTTTGCTTTTCCAGTATGAATGCAATAATACTATCTTGTTTATTCTCCAGACGAGTCTGTACTCGCTGAATGATCGAGCCCTGGTTGGCGTAGGGTTCCCAACAACCCCGTTTGCCACAGTGACAAAGGATCTGATAAGGTTCTGCGACAATGGGGGTGTGTCCGATTTCTCCGGCAAAGCCATCTTTGCCTCGATAAAGGTTCCCGTTCAAAAACAGACCGCCGCCGATCCCTATGCCCACAACAACAAAAATGAAATCATTGCTTTTGCGTGCCACGCCAAACAGATGTTCCGCAATCGCTGCTGCGTTGGCGTCATTTTCAACGTAGACATTCAAGCCGGTGTGCTCGGAGAAGACCTTCCTGAGCGGAACATTTCGCCATTGCAAATTCGGAGCGAATACCAATAATCCTCTCTCCAAATCGACGGTTCCTGGCACGGATAGACCAAGCCCTAAACAGTCAAGTCTGTGCTCTTCGCAAACCTCGATTGATTTATCAGTGAGCTTTATTGTGTTAGCGAGGATCGTTTCCTGTGCATCATTTGGATCAACGTTTGTCAACTGTCGCCATAAAATATTGCCTGTAAAATCTGTCAAAGCGATCGCGATGAAATCCACACCTAACTCAACACCAATGATCCCACCTGCGTGGGGGTTGATTTCCAAAAGGGTAGCAGGGCGCCCGGTACCACCTGAATTTGTCCCGGTTTCATGGATCAGTTTGCGCTTCAAAAGTTCTTCTACCAGGCTTGAGACAGTAGATTTATTCAAGCCTGTGACATGCGCGATCTGCGCGCGCGACACGGGGGCTTCATTGTGGATATAACGAAGCACCAGTGATAAATTTAGTTCGCGCACAAGCGCCTGATCAGCAGAAGTGGTATTTTGGATGGGCATCGGGATTAGTATGTTGGGGCAACCAACTAATTAAATTATATAATAATTATCTCTTTTGTCAATCAACGGGAATCTTAAAAAATGTGAAAACTTTCTTGTCAATTTCCCCTTATGCTGCTATTTTTAATCGTGCGAGGGCGATGAGTACAAGAACAAGCAGCAAACCAGAGTAGCAATTCAATCCCCCAGGCTCACTTGACACGCTTTCCGGAATAGCCTCAGCCAGCGTTGCCATTTTCGTGGCATTCTCGCCTGCACAATTGAGATCACCGCCTTCGGGACAGCGATTGACTTGCACACAGGAACCGTCGTCCGCAAGAATGTAATCGGTTGTACCGCGCACCAGAACCCCCTCAACCTGATAGGTGTTCGTGTTTATCACCGGAGAACCGGAGTTGCTTCCGAAGGTATCAAGGTTTGCGATAAAAAACGGACTGCTGGCATCGTTACGCAGCACAAAGGCGTTGGACGCAATCTTCTGTGGCAGCCCTGACGGATATCCCAGGACGGCCACATTATCTTGCGCCGTGAGTTGATCGTCAACAGCATAGCCGAGACCTGCCCGGCCAGTCGGGCGATCCAGCTTGATGATCGCGTAATCGAGGTAGTGATTCTCCTGGTTAGGGAGCACTTGCGCAATGACTTCTGCGCACTTGAAAACGTTATCTCTGGTCATCCCTGCCAGTGAAGTGCTGGATTCCATTTGGAAGCCAAACACAATGCTTGTATCAGAGCAGGCTGCTTTTTGCAAGCAATGTCCTGCGGTTACAAGAATATCTTCTCTCACCAGGAATCCGGTACAAAAGCCCGGAGCCGTCTGTGAAGAAAACAGCTCATCGGCGCACATTGGGAGGTTGACGCCGTTAACCAGCCAACCCATTTCGCTCATTTCGTTGAGACTATAGCCGTCCAATGTAGCCGTAGTTCCAGAAACATTGACCTGGTTCTTATGCACGAAAATGGCAACAGAAGCTGCCATTTCTTTGAGCTTTGAATCTGAATGCTGAAATAGTTCAGTCCGCGTATCCTGACCGTACTGGACCGGGTATTGCTCACTCGGTTCGACCGGCTCTTCTGGTGCCTCAGTTGCTGCAGGCGCTTCGGGGACAGCCGGCCCTTCCGGTGCCGGAGCTTCTGTAGCAGCAGGCGCGCCTGCACAGGCAGATAAGATGACCATGAGGATAAACAGGAAGACCGAAAGCAGCAAACTTCTCCAAAGTTTGTTAATCTCGATTTTTGCGCGCTTCCGGGATTCTAGTTTCATGATTGAACAGATACAAAAGTGCCTGGCTGGGTTTTACCCAGCCAGGCACTTAAACTGAAAGATTACGCTAAGTTCAACGCATCCCAGCCGGCATAACGGGCTGTTTCCCCTAACTCGGCCTCGATACGTATCAACTGGTTGTACTTTGCTACCCGGTCCGAGCGGGCAGGAGCCCCTGTTTTGATCTGACCGGCGTTCATCGCCACGGCCAGGTCTGCGATGGTTGCATCCTCGGTCTCGCCGGAGCGATGGCTGGTGACGGTCCGCCAGCCCGCGCGATGACAGGTTTCCACAGCCACGAAGGTCTCGGTCAGGCTGCCGATCTGGTTGACCTTGACCAGCAGCGCATTGGCCGCTTTTTCCTTGATCCCGCGTCGAACGCGTTCCGGGTTGGTTACCAGCAGGTCGTCGCCCACGATCTGGATCGTGTTACCCAGATTTGCTGTCATCAGCTTCCAGGCATCCCAGTCATCCTGCGCCAGACCATCTTCGATCGAGACGATGGGGTAGTCCTGCACCCATTTGGTCCAGAACTCGACCATCTGCTCACCGCTCAACTTTTTGCCTTCCTTGCGCAGGTTATAGGTCTTGGTCTCTTCATCATATAGTTCGGAAGCGGCTGGGTCGAGCGCAAGGGCAACATCCATGCCGCGGCCAGCTTTGAAGCCGGCCTTGCTGATCGCTTCCAAGATGACTTCAACAGCCTCGTTGTTCGCTTTCAAAGCCGGAGCGTAGCCACCTTCGTCGCCGACCAATGTGGCGTAACCTTTCCCTTTGAGCACTGACTTGAGCGCGTGATAGATCTCCGCGCCCCAGCGAACGCCCTCCGTGAAGGTCGGCGCGCCGAACGGCATGACCATGAATTCCTGCGCGTCGGTCGATTGCCAGGCCGTGTGCGCGCCGCCGTTCAGGATATTCATCATCGGGACGGGCAGTACGTGCGCGTACACGCCTCCCAAATAGCGATAAAGCGGCAGGCCGAGCGAGTTGGCTGCGGCTTTTGCAACCGCCAGGCTCACGCCCAGGATTGCGTTCGCACCCAGTTTCGACTTGTTGGGCGTGCCGTCGAGGGCGATCAGTTCCATATCGATGGCCATCTGGTCGCTGGCATCCCAGCCGAAGAGCGTTTCCGCAATCGGTCCGTTGACGTTGGCAACAGCCAGGGTCACGCCTTTGCCGAGGTAACGCTTCTTGTCACCGTCACGCAGCTCCAGGGCCTCGTGAGTTCCGGTCGAAGCGCCCGATGGGACGGCAGCCCGTCCCCACGAGCCGTCCGCCAGAATGACTTCCACCTCAACCGTAGGGTTGCCGCGCGAATCCAGGACTTCCAATGCAGAAATGCCCTCAATAATAGTGTCCATGTTCCTCTCCAGGGGTTAAGTATCTTTAAAGATGCGTCGCATCTTTAATATTAACAACGGCTCTTAGTATAATCCACTTTCTTAATCCCTGTTCCGTGAGGCTGATTTGACCCGCTTTGAATCCATCGAAAATGACCCCCGTGAGCGTAAAAGTTTTGCGTTCCAGGCTACGTTCTTTCGGAAATTTTTAGTCGCCATCCTCAGACAGGCCTTCCGCCTGATCATGAAAATGGAGGTCGAGGGACTGGAGAATCTGCCTCTCGAGGGCTCACTGGTGATTGCCTGTAATCACGTCACCAATTTCGACGTTTTCCCCATGCAATTTAGTTTGCCGCGTCCCATCTTTTTTATGGCCAAGGCCGAATTATTCAAGTTCCCGCTCATGGATGTGGCACTGCGCAACCTGGGCGCGTTCCCGGTCTACCGTGGCGAGAAGGATGCCTGGGCGATGAGCCATGCACGCAAGGTGCTGGAGCAAGGCCAGACGCTGGGGATGTTCCCGGAAGGAACGCGCAACAAAGGCAAGGGACTGGGCGTTGCCAAGACTGGAACGGCGCGCATGGCGATCGATACCAGCAGCCCAATCGTGCCGATGGTGGTGACCGGCACCGACCGGTTTTTTAAGGTCTTCCCGCACCGCGCAAACGTGACCGTGAAACTGCTCCCGCCATTGCTGCCTGCTCCAGGCGAGACGCCGCTTGCGTTAACCGACCGCTTGATGTTCAGTATGGCGGCTGTTTTACCGGAAGAGTTGCGCGGGGTATATGCTGAAATGCCGAAAGGATTTCGGAATTAAAAAAACCTTCCGCTAGAGATGTGAGGGGATGTAAAAAGTTGCATCAATGCGATTCAGGCCAATAAACTCCATGACAAATTTGTAACCGAAATAGAATGTTTGGTTCTTTGGGAAATTCCGTGGTAGATACCCGGATTTGGGGGTGCGAGCGTGCGTACGCACGCTCGCACCCCCAAATCCGGCCCCCTTTCACGGCAAATCCTGGAGAACCGAATGTTTTGCACAAGGAAATTTGAAATTTGTGCGTATAATTATTCAATCAATATCGCAGGGAAGGATCATGATAACTCTACCTGAAAAGCTCACTCCCTTTTTATGTTATTCTAAAGAGAACGTTGAAACGGTACGTCAGCTTGCGGAGCGTTTAAAAACCGAAGGCTGGATTGATCCCTGGTTCGACGAGGAAGATATTTTGCCCGGCCAAAAATGGGAGGACCGTGTGGTCTGTGCGGTACGCGAGTCACATGCGGTGATTGTCTTTCTTTCCAAAATTGCACTCGAGAGCGAAGGATTTTTTCATAAAGAGCTTACCTTGGCATTGGATACCGCCGAAGAGAAGCCAGAGGGGACAATCTTCATTATCCCTATCCGGCTGGATATTTGCGCTGTACCCCAACGCTTAACCCAGTACCAGTATGTAGATTATTTTGGCGATGACATGCAGAAAGAACGTGTGTACAAAAATCTGATGGCTTCTCTGAAAATGCGAGCGGAGGGGCTTGCGATAAAGACGCTGTAAATTGTGATCACTCAAAAAAGCTCTCGGGATATCACGCCCTGAGAGCTTTTTTTCTTTTTTCGAATTCTTCTTTAAATTCTTACATTGTCCATCTACCCAAATTCTTAAGAGTTCTCTTCCGTTTGCCCGGTAGTATGGGTGGTGACCCCGCTCTTCGACAATGCAGCCTCCATAATCTTCTGAATGCGCGGCGCCATGCTGGAGGGGTCGGGATGCAGGCCTTCGACCAGCAGTGCGCTCTCGTAGATTTGCTCGATCACCAGGGTTTGCAAGTCCGCATTGGCTTCCGTGCCGGCCAGGTTCTTCAACACCGGATGGGAGGGATTCAATTCCAGGACCTTCTTGGGGACTTCGTATTCCTTGCCGAGATACCTATAAACACGTTGCAGTTCCGGGTTCAGGCTACCTTCCGGGTCTACCAGGCGCGCCACGGACTGCGACAGGCGCTTGCTGGCGCGCACATCCGCGACGCGTTCACCAAGTACCTGCTTGAAGCGTTCGGTCAAGGTCTTGAAATCATCTTCCGGGATTTTCTCTGCTTCGCCTTTCTCCTTGGACGTTTCGGCGGTGTCGATTTCCGATTGGGCAACGTTCTTGAGTTCGAAGTCCTTGTATTTGCGCAGGCCCATCAGCATGAACGAATCCATCGGATCGGTGAGCAACAGCACTTCCGTGCCCTGAGCCTGGAAGTAATCCAGGTGCGGACTGAGCAGCACAGACTTGGGATCGTCGCCAACGATGTAGTAAATCTCCTTCTGCCCGTCACCCATGCGCCCGGCGTAATCTTCCAAAGAGGACCAGGTTTCGGGATGCAAGTTGGTCTTGAACCGCAGCAGAGACTGAATGGTATCCGCGTCCGCAGGGTTGGCAGCGACGCCCTGTTTAAGGTAAATGCCAAACTCACCCCAGAACGTCCGGTACTTTTCGGCATCGTTTTTAGCAAGGGCTTCCAGCTCTCTCATCACCTGGCCGGTGACCACCTTTTTCAGTCGCGGCATCAAGCCAACTGTCTGGACCGTCTCGCGGGAGACGTTGAGCGGCAGGTCTTCCGAGTCCACCACGCCCTGCACGAAGCGCAGATACTCCGGCAATAAGTCTTTGTTATATTCGTCGATCAAAATGTTGCGAGAATACAGTTTCAGCCCGTCTTCCTTGCGTAGGGATAAAAACCCGCGCTCGCCTTTGCCGGGCACAAAGAGCAGGGCATATAACTGCACTGGCGCATCCGTGATGGTGTGGATGTGCAGGAGCGGATCTTCGAAATCCAGGGTCACCTGGCGGTAGAAATCCTTGTATTGTTCTTCAGTTACATCTGCTTTGGGTGTGCGCCAGAGCGAGGTCTGCTTGTTGACCTGTTTTTCCTCGCCTGTGACATAGATGGGGAAGCCGATATAGTCCGAGTGCTTGTGGATGATGTTTTTCAGGCGGTATTCTTCGGCGAACTCAGAGGCATCTTCTTTCAG